>Ga0272446_1003699_pt1 | contig 18941 bp, 17 predicted proteins | sample YNPCB0061_FD_194587 | JGI IMG/M metagenome (GOLD analysis project Ga0272446, IMG submission 194587) | Hot spring microbial mat communities from Yellowstone National Park, WY, United States - YNP-CB-006-1 | ecosystem: Environmental > Aquatic > Thermal springs > Hot (42-90C) > Sediment | place... | reverse complement strand
CACGATCGGGCCCCTCGGTCAGGGCGACGCTGTGGCGCTTGGCTGGGTCGGGGGGGCGGTGGTAGGGGTGGGTCTCGGGCATCGTCCTGTCCTCGCGTGTCTGTCGGGCGCGGCGGTGTCGTGCCTTTACGGGTCGGGCTCGCGTTTCGATGAGTGCGACCGTCGCACGACGGCAGGCCGGGCTCATGTGTTCTAACGGTCGCGCAGGCCACGCCCTGCCTCGCGACCGCAAGGCTAGTCTAGAGCCTTGCCGAACTCGCAGAAGCCAGGCACCGATCCCAGCTCCTCGGATCGTAGGTCAGCACGGTGCCTCCAACTTCCTCAGGTACCCATCCAACCTCAGGCACCCATCAGCCAGCCGCCGTTGATCTCCCACGCCGCACCGGTCACGTATGAGGCGGCATCGCTCGCCAGCCAGAGAACGAGTTGAGCGACCTCGCGCGGATCCGCGAGGCGGCGAAGGGGGATCGCGTCCACGAGTCTTGCGAGTCGCTCCGGGGGGAAGCTCCGAAGCATTGGCGTATCGATGTTGGATGGCAGGATCGCGTTGACGAGGATGCCGTCGCCGGCTAGGGCGCCGGCCAACGACCGCGTTAGGGTGACGAGGCCGCCCTTGCTCGCGGCGTAGAGGTGCAGGTCGCCCGTGCCGCCGGTTCGCGCTGCCATGGATGCCACGTTGATGATCCTCCCGCCGCCCGCTGCGCGCATGGGCGCCACAGCGGCTCGAGCCAAGAACAGGGGAGCTCGGAGGTTGACGCCAATGACGCGTTCGAAGTCGGGCGGTTGGAGAGTCTCAAGCGGCGTGCGTGCCAAGATGGCGGCGTTGTTCACCAGGACATGCAGCTCGCCGTAAGCCGCCACACTACGCTCGACGACCATGTCGCAGGCGGACGCTTCGCTAAGATCGGCCTGGACGGTGGTTACCGTCGCGATCGGCTCAAGCTCGCGGCGAAGCTGGACCAGGCCGTCGCCGTCGACATCGACTAGCACGAGACGAGAGCCCTGCTCGGCGAACCCTTGGGCGAGAGCTCGCCCAAGGCCTCCAGCGGCTCCGGTAATGAGGACGGCGCGACCCTGCAGTCCCTCATACCTGATCATGGCTAGCACTGGCCCAGACGTGATCTAGATGATGGCAACCGGACGAACCCACGACCCTGTCGCCCCGACGATCCGCAGCGGCAGGCAGACGAAAAGGAACTCGTATACCCGGTCTGCTGCGAGCGTCTCCAAATCCATGATCTCGATCAGATTGATCCCGCGCTCGACGATGAGGGCCGCGTGCGTGGTCCGATTGGGATCGGGCATCGGGATGACCTCAGTGCCTGAGGTGTCCGTGCCGAGGATCGCCATCCCTTGGTCGGCCAGCCAGACGGCAGCGTCAGGACCGACGCCTGGCTGACTGCGAAAGTACGCGTTCGGATCAGATCTGTAGTGAGCTGCATACCACCCGGTCCGAACAAGCACGGCATCGCCGGGCCGGATCGCGACCCTCTCCGCCGTCAGGGTCGCATCGATGTCAGAGGGGGTGATCTCGTGTTGGTCCGGCAAGACGGTCACGCCACGCGCTCGGGCGACGTCAAGCAGCACTCCCCGGGAGATGATTGGGCGGGAAGTCTCCATGCCGTTCGCCTTCCAGCCAAAGTCGGAGTAGGCGTCGCGAACGTCGTGGCCCCCAAAGAGACGGCCGCGAGAGGCGATGTGGGCGAGTCCGTCGATATGGGTTCCAAGATGGGGGGACGCGGTGATGACTTCCATGGAGAAGTCGAACCCTGGCGCGTCCCGGGTCGTCAACGCTTTCATGGTCCGATAGGGGGTGAGACGAAAGCCGTAGAAGAATTCCGTTGAGCCCTGCGGCATGTTGGGACCGAATTCGGTCGAGAGCTCATAAATGCGACCGGCACGGACAAGCCGTAGGGCATCGCGGACGCCGCTCTCCGTCTCTGACCTCAACTCGCGAGTCGACATCGTCAGTCTCCCGTGCTGCTTCCTTTCCCGATTCCGACGGCATCCAACAGCTCCTGTTCCGTGACTGTGACCCGATTCCCGCGGTTTCACCGTGCCTCGCCCTGAGTCGGGATTGAGGACGCGGACTGGTTGACAATCCCAGACTTGGCACTAGAATACAGCGCTAGACAGGTCCGCACAAGCCCGATTAGGAGGAGGTGTGATGATCAGAGTCCTGGCCCAGCAAATCGGAAGCCGTGCGGCCGGAGCCCTCATGCTCACAGTGCTTCTCGCTTCCGCTTGCACCTCCGGCAGCCCAAGTGCAGCGCCTGCATCGGCTGCGCCAACCCCAAGTGGCTCGTCAGGTAGTGTGCCGCCAGCGACCACGACACCAAGTGGCGCACCCTCGGTCGCCCCCACCGCCTGGCGGCCGGATCCAAACTGTAAGAGCACCGACCCAGTCGTTACGAAGGCGATCGAGAACACCATCGCACGCACGGGACCCCAGGACAAGTGGTACGGCCCGACCGAGGGACCGCGACCGGAGCCAGGTGTCAAAGCCGTCTACATCGCCACTGACGCCCGGAACGCCCTTGCTCTGAGCTGGGGTCAAAACATCGTCGCTGCCGGCCAGAAGATCAACTGGGACGTTTCGATGATCGATGGCAAAGGGACCGCCGAAGGTTGGACGGCGGCCATGACGCAAGCCATCGCTCTCAAGGCGAGGGTCATCATGTACTCCGCCGACGCCCCTACGCTGAAGGACCTCAACCGACAGGCGGTTGAGCAAGGAATCAAGGTCATCGGCATTCACGGGACTGCCCTTCCTGGGCCGGACGAGAGCGTCTATCTCTTCACGAACATCACGAGTGACCCGCGTGAAATCGCAACAGCCATGGCCGAGTACGCCATTGCCGATTCCTGCGGAACGGCAAAGGTGATCATCGAGTACGACTCGGCGTATCAGATCGCCACAATGAAGGGCGAGACCATGAAGGCCGTCATGGAAACGTGCAAGACATGCACGATCCTTGAGTACATCAACTCTCCACTGGCCGAGCTGGAGACGCGCCAGCCGCAGCTTTGCTCCAACTGGGCGACGAAGTACGGTAAGGGCTGGTACGCGATGACGGTCTACGACGGCGTGTGGGACTTCTGCGTGCCCGCCCTGCAGTCAGCCGGTATTGGGCCAGCCGACGTGAAGTTGATTGCTTCCGACGGCACCCTTCAGGGCTACGAGCGGATCCGGAGCGGGCAATACCAGGTAATGACCGTGCCTGAGCCCTCGGAGTTGTTCGCCTACGCAGCCCTAGACGACGCCATCCGCGCTGTCGCTGGACTGCCTCCGGCGTACGGAACCGGGCCGGGGCAGTGGACGCAGCCGGTGTTCATCCACTTCAAGGACCCTGCTCATGGCGATAACCTCTCTACCGAGGGAGGCGATCAGAATCAGTTCTTCCCCAGCAACGATTACGTCAATAGGTATCTCAAACTCTGGGGTGTTGGCTCCTAAGCCCCCTTCTCTGGACGAGCCTTTTCTACGCCAGTCTGGCCCGGCCGCTGTGACCACATCGGCGCAAACCCGTGCTGATTGGTCCAGCGGCCGGGAGCCGCTTCTTAACATGGAGCGGGTTACAAAGTCGTTTCCCGGTACCGTTGCGCTCGATAACGTCGACTTCAGCGTTTATGCCGGCGAGATTCATGCTCTTCTTGGCGAAAACGGAGCCGGCAAATCCACGCTCATAAAGAGTCTGGCTGGGCTTTATCCAGCTGACAGCGGGACGATCGTCCTGCGTGGAGAGCGCTACGAAGCGGATCGCGGGCGCATTGCCTTCATTCACCAAGACCTTGGCCTATTCCCGGCGTACTCCGTGGCCGAGAACATCGCAATCGTCGCCGGCTACGGGCGCGGCTCGGGACCGTTGATCTCATGGGGCAGCACGGAGGCGCGAGCTCGGCAGCTTCTCGCATCAATGGGAAGTGGCGTGGATCCAGCGGCGCCAGTGGCATCGTTGAGCAGTGCAGAGCGCTCGATTGTCGCGATCGCCCGCGCCCTGGCGGTGGAGGCTGATGTGCTCATTCTTGACGAGCCAACCGCGACCCTTCCTGAGCCGGACGTTCGACGACTATTTGACGTCCTGCATGAATTGCGGAGTCGCGGGATGGGCATCGTCTTTGTCACGCATCGCCTCGATGAAGTGTTTCGCATCGCTGACAGGGTGACGGTGCTGCGTGACGGCAAGCGCGTTTGGACTGGTCCGATAGGGTCCACCGACCCGGGGGACCTGGTTCGGCACATCGTTGGGAGGGACCTCACGGAAGTTTTTGTCGCCCCGCCGGAGCCATCGCCGGAGACGATACTCGAGGTGAGCTCGCTCCGCGTCGGCCTCGTCGGTCCGGTTTCGTTCAGCCTGCGGCGTGGCGAGGTCCTGGGACTTGTCGGGCTTCGTGGCGCGGGTCAGGACAAGATTGGCCGTGCGCTGTTCGGTGCGGCGGGCCAGGAGCGGATTGACGGCCAGATATTCCTGCTCGGTCGAGCATATGTTCCCTCCGATCCGGCTGTGGCGACGCAGCGAGGGCTGGGCTTTGTGTCGAGCCGCCGGGCAGAGGAGGGAATTGCAGGGCCTTTGACGGTACGTGAGAACTTGTATCCGAATCCCGAGCCAGGCAGGGATCGTCGCTTCTTCATCGATCCCGATGTCGAGAAGCGGCGCGCTTACGATGTGCTGAACCGATTTGACGTCCGACCGCGAGACCCGGAGAGGCCAGTTGAGACGCTCAGTGGCGGCAATCAGCAGAAGGTCATCCTAGCTCGGTGGCTAGAGGCCCATGCCCGTGTCCTGATCCTTGAAGAGCCGACGTTTGGGGTCGACATCGGGGCAAAGGCTGAGATCTACCGCGTTATTGATCGCTTCGTGGAGCAAGGAAACGGGGTTCTACTGTTGTCGTCCGACTTCGAGGAAGTGGCGGGTGTGGCCCATCGGGCACTCGTCTTCTACCGCGGCCGAATCGTGGCGGAGCTGGCTCGTCCAGACCTCTCCATGGCACGATTGACGCGGCACGCAACGGGCGTCGAGGCTGCGATCACAGGATGAGAAGCTGGCTCGGCCTCCTCGGCGGTCCCCGCGTTCGCGTCGATCACTTCACGGCGCGGACCACCAGATTCGTATCAGCATACGGCCTTTTGTTGCTGCTGGTCCTCCTCGTGATTGTCTTCAGTCTCCTCCTGCCCTCGACCTTCCTGACGTGGTTCAACGTCCGTTCCATGCTCAGCGACAAGTCGACGATCGCGTTGCTCGCCCTTGCGGAGATGGTTCCAGTAGCCGCAGGTGCCTTCGACCTTTCGATCGGCTATGCCATCGGGCTGTATCACATCCTCGCGGTCGGACTAATCATCAATCAAGGTTTGCCTTGGCCAGTTGCAGTGATCGTCGTACTGCTTCTTGGAGCGGCCGTGGGACTCGGCATCGGCCTCCTGGTGACCCGCGTCGGCATCGACCCCTTCATTGCCAGCCTCGGCGCTGGAACTGTCCTCTATGGAGTCTCATTCTGGTACGCCCCGTATCAGATCGTTGGGGTGCTGCCGTCAGAATTCGTGGGTCTGGCGGGAAGTGCTCTGGAGGTCCCTCTGCCCTTCGTATACGTACTGGCTGTCAGCGGCGCTCTGTGGGTGCTATTCGAGCGTCTGCCGTTTGGGCGGCGGCTCTACATGCTAGGTGCGAACCCCCGCGCCGCGGAACTTGTCGGCATATCGCGGAGCCGCTATCTCCCCGCAGCCTTCGCTATTTCAGGCCTCATCACGGCCATCGCCGGTGTAGTGCTCGGTGCTCGCCTCCAAGTTGCCACGACGGCAGTGGGCCCGAACTACCTGCTGCCGGCCTTCGTCGGTGCCCTTCTCGGCTCGACCGCCATCCATCCGGGCCGAGTCAACGTCCTGGGGACACTGGTCGCCGTCTTCGTCCTCGCCGTCGCCGTGGCCGGCCTTCAGCAGCTCGGTGCTCAGTTCTTTGTCGAGCCGCTCTTCAACGGAACGATGTTGATCGCTGCGGTCGGCCTGGCTGCCATCGCCTCCCGACGTCGAGCTCGGGAAGCGGACGGCCGCGACAGGTCCCCGGATTGACGAGGCACCTGAAGACGCGGGACGATCTTTCGGCAACGGCACGGTGGAGCCTGCGTGGCGGACCTCAACCGCTGCTGACTTCCTTAAGCTCCATCCTCAGGTCCGCGGGTCGAGTCGTGTCGATGCCGAAGCGAAAACGGTCTCCACGGTAGAGAGCCTCCGTGTACCGAAGAGCCTCCATGGCGGCCGAATAGCCGATGCCCTGTATCCGAACGAGAGGAGCACCAGGCTGGACGCCGAGGAGGCGGGCGTCCTCGCCGGTGGCAAGAACCGCCTCGAGGGTGTCGCGAGCCTGTTCTACCCGAGCGCCTAGGTTAGCCATGAGCTCGTAGAGCGATCCGGTGAGATCGCGCTCGAGGAGGATCGCAAAACGTGCCGGCAGGTAGGAGATGTGGAGGGCAGCAGGAAGATCCTCCACGATCCTGAGCCGGCGCATGAATACGGCCGGCGATCCGAATGGTAGATTGAGGGCGAGGGCCACAGGAGAGGGCGCTGGGACCATACCTGCTTCGAGGACCCGCGTCTCATGCCGAAGACCGAGGGCCCGCATCGCTGCCGAGAAGCTCAGCTGTTGTGACGGGCCGTGGGCGATCTTTGGCGGCGCGACGAAGGTGCCCTTTCCGGGCTGTCGGAAGAGAACGCCGTCGCCAACGAGACGGTCGAGTGCCTTCCGCGCCGTCATACGGCTGACACCAAAGCGCTCGGACAGCTCCGCCTCCGACGGCACCTGGGCGTACGGTGGCAGCTCCTGAGCGGCAATGAGCGCGCGAAGCTCCTCTTCTATCTGAATGTAGAGTGGGATCGGCGAGGCGCGCTCGAGACCCCGCGTTTCAGCCGGGTCAGCCTCCTCCCGTTGCCCCGTCGTGTCTTCGCCGAGCTTCTTCCTTCGGTCGGGTCGACGGCCCCCGTGCGGACGCGCTTTCAATTCGGCCATATCAACTCCTTCGCCGGATAGCCTCCGCGAGCCGATGGCTGGTGTCCGTGATCTCCTTCACGGCCGCCCGATAGATCGGCCGAAGCGTAGCGTATCGTTCCGTCCAGGACCGGCGCGGTCGGACCAAGGCTTGGTGCTCGGGACGCCACGATTGAATCGCTCCAGAAGAGCCGAGCTGGGCCGCGATGGCTGCGGCCCCGATCGCAGGCCCTTGGGGGGCGACCAGCCAGGCCGGAGTGTCGAGTACAGAGACGAGGATCTGCCGCCAGAGCTGACTCGTGGTCCCCCCGCCGCCGAGGAAGGGCCTCCTGGTGGGTTTCGCCACGGTGGCGACCGCGTCTCGACAGTCAGCGATGGCAAAGCAGACGCCTTCGAGAATGGCACGAGCGAGATGCTGGGGGCCATGAGCGGACGAGAGGCCCAGAAAGGCCCCTCGCAGATCCGGATCCCAATGCGGTGTTCGCTCGCCCTCCAAGAATGGGAGGAACAACACGCCCTCAGATCCTGCCGCGACAGTGGAAGCGAGCCGATCCATAGCCTCGTAGTCGATCGGCGGCCGCTCCTCGACAGCGAGGGCCGTACGACAGAACCACTGGTACGCGGTCGCCGCCGTGTTCGTCGCGCCGAGCGTGTACCAGCGGCCCGGACTCGGGTGCGGGTAGGTGAGGAGTCGGTGATCCGCGATTGGCTCCGAGGTGACAGCCACAAAGGTTCCGGTGCTGGCGATCTTGGCCAGGCTCGCCCCAGCTGCGGTAGCTCCGACCGACACGAGCTCAGCAGCAGTGTCCGTCGCTCCGGCAGCGAACGGGATACCCGCCTTGAGGCCAGTGCGACGGGCCCAGGAAGCGCTCAGGGTTCCTGCTGGGCTCGTTGAGTGGAGGATCGGCGGCAGCTGTTCTGGCGAGAGGCCAATCTCCGCACAAATCGAGAAGAGCCACTCCTGGCGTCGCTGATCGAACATGGCCGTTCCAGCTGCATCGGTTAGGTCGATTCCCGGGACGCCCGTCAAGCGAAACCTGATCCAGTCCTTCTGGGTATGAAACCACCGGATGCGAGGCCAGATCGAAGGAGTGCTCTGACGAAGCCATGCGAGTTGGCTGAGCGTCCAGCCCGCTGTGAGGTTAACGAAGGTGCGAGCGAAGAGTTCGTCACCGTACTGTGCTCGTAGGTTGGCTGCAGTCTGGGCCGGGCGCTGGTCGAAGGCGAGCAGCGCGGGCAGGAGAGGCTCCCCCCTCTCGTCGGTCAGGACAGCCACGTGGGCGGGTGCGGTGATCGCGATTGCCTCAACGTCGCGGCCTGCGAGTCGGGTGGCGCACGATCGGAGCCCGGCCAGCACTGCTTTCAGCCAATCGGTCGGTCGCTGCGTGACTTCACCGTCCGTCGTCCGGCGGGTCGGGTATGTCCCCAGCTGCTCATGGAGGACGCGCCCGGTGTCCTCGACCAGGACGGTCTTGCAGGCGCTCGTACCAACGTCGATGCCGATGAAAGCACTCCGGCTCATCCGCGGTCTACCGTGCCAACGTCGATCGAGCTCGCCGGCCCACTGTCATCGACTGCTCCTATAGACAGGTATACCCGTGTCCTACTATACTGAGCCCACCACCGGCGCGCAATGCTAAGCGGCCGGCACACTTCAAAGCGGAGACAGCGTGAAGGTCGTCGAGACAGAAGTCGAACCGATCGAGATACCACCCGGACTCGAAGAGCGAGCGATCGAACTGTACGGCAGGATGGTCCTCATCCGCGAGTTCGAGCAGCGCGTGAATCGGCTCTTCTTGCAGGGTCGCATTCCAGGCACCATCCACCTGTCTCTCGGCCAGGAGGCCTGTGCCGTGGGTGGCACCGCCTCGCTGCGGCCGACCGATTGGATCACGCTCACCCACCGAGGCCACGGCCAGGCGCTCGCCAAGGGCGTTTCGCCGCGGTCGCTCATGGCCGAGCTGTTTGCGAAGGAGACGGGCTGCTGTCGCGGCATGGGCGGTTCCCTCCACGTCGGCGATTGGTCGGTGGGTGCCCTGCCAGCGATTGCGATTGTCGGCGCCTCGATCCCGATCGCCACCGGTCTCGCATACGCCGCTCGAGCGCAGGGCGAAGATCGGGTGGTGCTTTGTTTCACCGGTGACGGGGCGTTGACTGAAGGCGATGCCCACGAGGGCTTCAACCTCGCGACCCTTTGGCAGGTTCCGGTGGTGTTCGTCTGCGAGAACAATCTGTATTCGATCAGTACCCGCATCGACCGCCAGGCGCGCGTCACGTCGGTCGTCGAACGGGTCAGGGCCTACGATTTGCCGGCGGTCGCCGTCGACGGCAACAACGTCCTCGCCGTCGACGCGGCAGTGACAGCCGCTGTCGAGCGGGCCCGCAATGGCGGGGGGCCGTCGCTCGTCGAGTGCCTGACCTACCGGCAGGGCGGTCACAAGCGCGACGACCCGGCGACCTATCGGCCGAAGGAAGAGGTCGCCCGTTGGCTGGCGCGCGATCCCATCGCTCGGCTGCGACGCGCCCTCGACGAACACGGGCTCGGGTCCTCGGCAACGGAGCGAGAAGCGGCCGCCCGTGCGACGATCGACGACGCTGTCGCTTTTGCTGAGGCGAGTCCGCCAGCGACCGGTGCCTCTGCATGACCACCCTTATCGAGGCGCTTCGGGGCGCGCTCAGCGACGCCATGGAAGGTGATCCGCGGGTCTTTGTCATGGGCGAGGACGTCGGGATCGGAGGTTCCTTCCACCTCACGCTCGGACTGCGCGACCGCTTCGGGGAAGAACGCGTGCGCGACACACCCGTGTCCGAGTCGGGCTTCGTCGGTTTCGCGATCGGGGCCGCCATTGCCGGCCTCCGGCCAGTGGTCGACTTCCAGTACGGCGACTTTCTCCTGTGCGCCGCGGACCAGCTCATTCAGCAGGCTTGCAAGTTGAGCTTCATGTCCGGTGGTCAGGTGCAGGTTCCGCTCGTGCTCCATGCGCCGACGGGCGCCTCTGGCCGCGGGGCTCAGCACGCGAACTCCATCGAGAACTTCTTCTTCGGGGTCCCTGGCCTTGTGGTCGGCGTTCCGTCCACCCCGTACGACGCGAAGGGAATGATGACCACTGCCCTTCGGCATTCGGGGCCGGTGCTCATCTGTAGCCACAAGCATCTCTATGGGACGAAGGGCCGGTGGGTGGAGCGCTCAGCGATCGAGGATGTTCCGGACCACTCTTACGAAATCCCAGTCGGCAAAGCAGCCATTCGGCGCCCGGGCCGTGACGTGACCATCGTGGCGACCCTACTCATGGTGCACCGGGCACTCCAGGCAGCCGACGTCCTCGCCGCCGACGGAATCGAAGCAGAGGTCATCGATCTCCGCTGGCTGAACCCGCTCGACACGGACACCGTGGTCGAGTCAGTCCGACGCACCGGTCGGGTGGTTATCGTCCAAGAGGGGGCGCCGGCCGGCTGGAGCGGCCCCGTAGCCGCCGCCATCGCTGCAAAGGCGCTCGATGCCCTCGATGCACCCATTCGGACTCTGACCGGACCGAACACGCCCATTCCGTTCGCCCCCCACCTTGAGGCGAGAGTCGTCCCGAACGCCGAGCAGATCGTCTCAGAGGTCCGCCAGCTCTTGGGTCGAGGTTGATGGCATGGCGATCGACGTGATCGTTCCAGAGGTCGGCGAGGTGGGGATGGACGTCACCTTCGTCGGCTGGCTCAAAAGCGAAGGCGACTTCGTCCGGTCGGGCGAGCCGATCTTCGAACTCGACACGGAGAAGACCACGATCGAGATCGAGGCCCTCGCCGACGGGCGCCTGGTCGACTTGGCGGTCCGACCCGGCGACATCGTTCGCCCCCGTCAGGTCATCGCGCGCATCGTCGAGGCTGAGGAGAGTGGCGGGGTCGAGGTCGCCGTTCCCCGGGCCGAGGGGATCGCCACCCCGGCAGGCCAGCTGGCCGAGGAGAGCGCCTCGGTCCAGGGAGGCGCGCCGGTCGAGGAGGGGCGGTCAGGCCAATCACCCTTCAGGGTCTCGCCTCGGGCAAAGCGGCTCGCAACTGAAGCCGGCATCGATCTTGCCCGGGTCCGTGGCACTGGAGTCGACGGTCTCATCACTGAGGCGGACGTTCGAGCCGCTCTCCATGCCGGAGGTGTGTCCGGCCGGTCGGGCGCAACGGCCTTCGAAGGACTCGATGCGGGTAGCGCGGCTGCTCAGGAAGCCCCCGCTTCACAGGATCGACGGGAGCGGTCCCGTCGAGCGGTCGCGGTCAGCACGACCGACACGTGGCGCGCGGTTCCGCACTTCTACCTCACCGTCGAGGCTGACGTGACGGGCGCCTTCCGCAGGCTGCGACCGACGGTCGCCATCGTTGCTGCTATCGCCAGGGCATTGCAGGCTCATCCGGAGTGCAATGTGGCCTGGCGGGGCGATGAGCTTGTCGGGCGATCGTCCGTCGACATCGGCCTACTCGTCGACACCCCAAATGGCCTCCTGCTCCCCGTGATCCGCGACATCGCTGGCCGCCCGTTCGACGAGGTCGAGGCGGCTGTCGAAGCAGCCGTGACGCGGGCCCGCGCTGGGGCGCTCACGGTCGACGACATGGGTCCGCGGAGCACGACCGTGAGCAACCTCGGGATGTTCGCTGTCGATAGGTTCGCAGCTGTCATCACGGCTCCCGATCCACTGACCTTCGCCGTCGGCCGGGCACGTGTGGCACCGCGGTGGGACGGTAGCGCCTGGGTTCCGCGACAAGTCGTCGACATCACCGTCTCCGTGGATCATCGGGCCTTCAGTGGGGCGGCAGTGGCACAGCTCCTGGGGACCATCGAGCGAGTCCTCGCGGAACTGGAGGGTGAGCCATGATCCACCGCGTCATCGCCACCCAGCGGCGGATCCAGGCTCTCGACATTACGGAACTGATCTTGGAGCGATCCTGGCCCGAAGGCTTCCTATGGGTCGGCGTTCCCCACACCACGGTGGCGTTGGTCCTGAGCGAGAGCGATCCAGACCTCTTGTTCGACCTCGAGCGGGTCGCCGAGAGCTTCTTTTCCTCGTATGAGCCATTCCGGCACCGTCGGAACGACAATCCGAACGCGGCGGCCCACCTGTTCTCGAGCCTGTTGGGGACCCATGTCGTCGTCCCCATCGTCCACGGCCGTCCTGCGCTCGGTTCGTACCAGCGCCTCGTCTTCCTCGAGCTCGATGGGCCGAAAGGGGAGCGTAGCGTCGAGCTTCGGCCGCTTCCGGCTGCGCAGCCTGTGGAGTCCCAGGGAGGTGAGTGACGTGCGGATCGCGGTCGGTGCCGACCGCAACGGTTGGCAGCTGAAGGAAGTTCTGGCAGCCCACCTCCGTGCGCTTGGACACGAGGTTCGCGACTTCGGCGTCGCCTCGGACGAGGACCTCGACTATCCGGACGTCGCCGTGCCCGTGGCGCGGGCTGTCGCTGCCGGCGAATTCGAGCGGGCGATACTCGTCTGCGGTACGGGTCTCGGGATGGCCATCGTCGCCAACAAAGTGCCAGGCGTTCGTGCGGCGCCCGTCACCGATCCCTACTCGGCGGAGCGGGCCATGAAGTCGAACAACGCCCGCATCCTCTGTTTGGGCGGCCTCGTCGTTGGTCCCGAGGTGGGGAAGCTCCTCGTTGACCACTGGTTGGCGAGCGAGTTCGCGGGTGGTGCCTCGGCTCGGAAGGTGGCGAAGATCGAAGCGCTCGATCGCGAGCGGATCGCGGATCGTTGACCCATACGCCCATGGCCCCACCAGACGACCTCGATCCCGATCCATATTCGAGCCAGGATGTCCGGTGGATCGAGTGGATCCGTCCCCACCGGCTCTTCTCGCTGGCTGGCCGCGTCGCGGTCGTGACGGGCGCCGCCGGCGGAATCGGCAGGTGGCTGGCGGCGGGCTTTGGGTTCGCCGGGGCGGCCGTTGTCGTGAACGATCGAGACGAGTCGAGAACGAACGAGACCGTAACTTGGCTCGCCTCGCTCGGCGTCAAAGCTGAGCCGTGTGTCGTGGATCTCATGGAGCCCGACTCTCCTCGTCGCGTCGTCTTCACGGCAGTCGACGCGTTTGGTCGCCTCGATGTGCTCGTGAACAATGCCGGCATCAACGTGCGACGGCCGATGCTTGAGGTCAGCGGTGACGATCTTCGTGACATCTGGACGGTCGACTACATCCGCTGCTACGAGCTGTCCCAGGAAGCAGCGCGCGTCATGCTGCCGCAGGGAGGCGGTGCGATCATTCATGTCGCTTCGGTGAACGTTGAGATCGGTCTCGAGGACGTCTCTCTGCTCGGCCCCACGAAAGCGGCTCTGGGCCAACTCGCCAAGGTGATGACCGTTGAGTTCGCTGAGCACGGGATCAGGACGAACGCGATCGCACCGGGCTTCATGGCGACCCCGATGAACGCCGGGCACTGGAGGCATCCGACGCGAGCCCCATGGATCTTCGATCGAACGCCGATGCGCCGTCCAGGGCATCCAGCTGAGCTCGTTGGGGTCGCCCTCCTTCTAGCCTCGGACGCAGGCTCGTACCTGAGCGGCCAGACAATCTACGTGGACGGCGGCTTCTTGGCAGGCAGTCGCTGGAACGTGCCGCCCGGCTCCGGGCTGGCAGCGTATCGATCCTGGCTCCGAGCGGGCTGTCCGGTCGGCCTACCGGACGTCGTCGAGGGCCGCGGGGCCGCGACCTCCGCCGACGGCCATACGAGGGGGCAAGGGCATGCCCCTTCAGGCGCGGGAGACCCTGCGATCTGACGCGATCGTCGACGTGCCGGGCCCGTCCTAGAGGGCGCGAGGTCGACCAGCGCACGCGGTCGGTGCAGCGCTGCCGGCGGAGCTTCCAGTCTACGGCGCCGCTGCCGCGCCGCGTCGGTCGGTGCTCGAAGCCGGGGTTGCCGCATTGGCCGCCCGGCCGTCCCGGCGGCCCGAACTGGCCCGGCGCGGCCCGGGGCGGTTCGTCCGGACGAACCAGATCCCGGCCAGGGAGCCGTTCGGGGTCCGGAGCCAGGCCCGGATCTCGCGGTTCCGCGCCGGGAGCGTCGGTCGGAGGACGGCCTCGTGGCGGGCGACCTTGGCGCGGAGCGTCGGATGCTCGGGGACCACGACGAGCCGGCCGACGGCGGCCGGGAGCCAGCCGCGTTCCGGGACCAGGACGGCCCCGGCGATCCGCGCCTTTCGATCGAGGGTGCCGAGGAGGTCCTGGAGGTCGACGAGGTCCGATTTCACCTCGACGATGAGGATCGCCCGGGCCGCCGGGTGCCAGGCGACGAGGTCGATGGCGCCACGCTCGCCGTAGTGGTTGAACGTCCACTCGTGAAGCACCTCCCAACCGTGGGTTCGGAGGACGTCCGTCACCGCGGCGACGATCTGGGCGTGCTCGGCATCGAGGAGTCGGTCGAGCTCGGGGCCGCGCCACCGCAGCCGGAGCTCGAGCGACGCGCCGAGGGCAGCGAGGACGGCCCGCAGGGCGCGCAGGGTCACCGCGTCGAGGTGGCCGCGCTCGAGGCGGGAGATCTGCTGCTGGCTCTGCCGGGCCCGGCGTCCGAGGTCGCGCTGCGTCAGGCCCAACCGGAGGCGGATGACGCGGATGGTCCGGCCGAGTTTGGCGTCGTCCATGCTCGGCAGTGTCGCGGATGCCACGTATCGGCGACGTATCGGGGATGGTGCGGCGTGGCGTGGTGCGCCGCACCCCGCTCTCTCAGATCAGCCCGACGATGTCGCGGGTCCCGCCCGGCCCGCGTCTGCCGACGCCGGTGTCCTCGTCGTTTCCTGGCCCCGGGCGGGGCGATCGACCAGCTCGGCGGCGCTGTAGCGCCCACTGGCATCGGGCTTCTTCTCGTTTACTCCCCCGGGGAGTACGCCAGAAGATCGAGCGCCGTTTTCTACGCCCACCGGACCGACGTCGAGCGTGCGACGCGGCTCCTCGGCTGGCGCCGACCGCGCATTCTTCAACGGATACTCACCGCAGGAGTAGATGAGAAGAACGGTCTGATGCCCTACTACCCGGAGGAGTATCCGAGAAGATCTGCGGCCCGGACCGCGGCGCCGACTCGCCGTGGGAGTAAACGAGAAAACCCGCGCGCCCCGCCGGCCGTTCCGGGAGGACGGTATCCGGCGGCTCCTCCGGCCGGAGCTGACGAGAAAACCCGCGCGCCCCGCCGGCCGTGCCGGGTCCCGCCGCCTGGCAGGGCACGAACCCCTACAGCAGGTCGAACCAGGCTTGGATCTCGTCCGGGTCGCGCGAGCGCGTCAGGGCGAGCGACAAGAGGAGCCGCGCCTTCCAGGGCACCAGGTCCCCCGCCGCCACCCAGCGTCGGCTTGCCATCGACGGGCTCCGCGCCACCCGCCCGGACCCGACCCGCGAAGCGATGCAGACGACGACCCCGGCCGCCGCCGCCCGCTCCAGTGCCTCCACCTCGGCCGGGGTCGGGTAGCCCGCCCCCGTCGCCGCGCTCACGATCCCGCGCGCCCCGGCCGCCACGAAGGCGTCGATGGCCGCCCCATCGGCCCCGACGTACGAAACGACGACGTCGACCCGAGGCAGGCGCTCGAGCCCCCGGACGTCGAAGGGCGTCGCCGTCGTGTGGAGGCCCTGCGGCCGCCAGAACCAGACGATCCGTCCGTCGGCGTCGGCGACCCCGAGCGGTCCCCGCTCCCGGGCCACGAAGGCGTCGGTTCGGAACGTCGCCCCCTTCGTCACGTCCCGAGCCGAATAGATCCGATCGTCGAGGAGGACGAGGGTTCCGCGCCCGGCCGCCGCGGGGTCGGCCGCGACCCGGATCGCGTTCAGGAGGTTGAGGTCGCCGTCGCTGCTCAGGGCCGAGGCCGGCCGCATCGCTCCGGTGACGACGACCGGCCGCTCGGTGCGCAAGGTCAGGTGGAGGAAATAGGCCGTCTCTTCGAGGGTGTTCGTGCCGTGGGTGACGACGGCCCCGCTGGCGCCGTCGGCGACCGCCGTCTCGATGGCCCGCCCCACCTCGAGGAGGTCGGCGTCCCGGAAGGCGTGGCTCGGCCGGGGCCGAAAGGGGACCGGGACGACCTCGGCCAAGGTCGCCGCTTCGGGGATCCGGGCCAGGAGTTCGTCCGCGCCGAGGCGTCGTCCGGTCTCGAGGTAGAAGGCGAGGTCGAGGCGGTCGGCGCCGAGGGCGTCGATGGTGCCGCCGGTGGCGACGAGGGCGATCCGCGGTCGGTTCGCCATGGCCGGGGCGTGGCGTTCCGTTCCGAAGGACGGGTGCTCGGCTACCCGGCGATGGGCGCGCCCGCGACCGAAGGGGACTCGGTCGGCTCGGCCGCCGCGCCCTCGGAGCCCCCGCCCACCGCCGCGCCCTCGGAGCCTCCGCCCACCGCCGCGCCCGACGAACCGCCCACCGCCGCGCCCGACGAACCGCCCGCCCCCGCGCCCGCCGCCGTCCAGCTCGCCGCTCGGGTCGCCCACGCCTCGGCGATGGCCGCCGGCGGCCGGTACCGCTCGATCCGGTCGATGAGGCGGCGGATCCGCCAGCCGAACCACGGACCGAACAGGTAGAGCGGCATCGGCTGGAGCCAGACCGCGCTGCCCAGGCTGACCGCATCGGCCCCCGCCCAGAAGTACTCGCGGCAGTCGTCGAAGCTGCGGATCCCGCCCGTGGCGATGATCGGCAGCCGGATCCCCGCGTCCCGGAGCTCGGCGACGACCCGCAGCCCGATCGGCTTGATCGCCCGGCCCGAGAGCGACCCGAACCGGTTCCGCATGAACGGCCGCCCCGTCGCCGGATCGAGCCGGAGCGCCTTCACGGCGTTGATCGCCGTCAGCGCGGCGACGCCGTACCGCTCGGCGAGGCGCGCCTGGGCGACGTAGTCCTCGTCGGGCGAGAGCTTCAGGATGACCGGGTGCCGGCTCAGGGGTACCGCTGCCGCGAGGACCGCCTCCAGGATCGTCTCGAAGGGGAAGTTCACGTTGTGGCAGGAGACGTTGAACTCCACCGCTGCGATCGAGCCGACCGGGGCCCGCTCGTTCACCGTCTCGACGAGCCGGACGAACTCTTCGGCCGAAAAGCCGCCGACCGAGACGATCCGGTTGAGGTGGTGGGTCCGCGGGAAGTACTCCTCGAAGTAGCGGTCGATGCCGATGTTCGACCAGCCGAAGGCGTTCAGCCAACCGGCGTCGACCCGTCGCAGGGCCCCGGCGTAGAGGCGGAGCATGGCCGGGAACTCGTGGAGCTTCCAGTCCTCGCGGAGGCTGAAGTGACCCTCCCGCGGCTCGACGGTCAGGGTTCGGGTCGTGATGGCCCCGAAGCGCTCGAGCGGGACCCACTGGGCGATGGGCGACAGGCCGTAGAGGATGAGGCGGCCGGCCGGGGCACCGTAGCCGAGGAGGCTGGCCGAGGTGAGGAGGCGATTGCGGAGGCGGATTCCGTTGAGGTCGATGGACATCGTCCGTCTATGATCGCCCGTTCGGGCTCGGACTGCACGGGTTCTGGCACCGGCCTCGACTCGGCGTCGATCGATCGGCTGGCGCGGGCGATGGCCACTCGGGGTGCGCGCGGGCAGGCACCGACTCCCGACGGCGCCCGATGGTGCGACGCTATGAAATGTCGACATCATGGTGGCACGCACCCAGATCTATCTTCCCGAGCCCGGGCCGCCGATCGGTTCTGGGCGGCCCTCCGCGGCGGCGCCGCGACCATCGAGCCGGTCGGGGTCGTCGACCTCGAAGCGGCCTTCGCCATCGACGCGGCTTTCCCCGACCAGGACTTCTCCATCGTCGACCGGACGAGCTTCGCGGTCATGGAGCGGCTCGGTATCCACCGGGTGGCGGCCTTCGACGACGACTTCGCCATCCACCGCTACGGGCCGCGCCGCGATCGGGCCTTCGAGGTCCTTCGGTAGGGGCGAGCGGTAGGGCGAAGGGCGCTCGGCGCCTTCCGGCCGCTGGCGCGCCGCCATGGACGAGGCTGCCATCGACGCGGCCGCACCCGGAGGAGGTCCCCGACGCCGGCGCACCACCCTCAGCGGATGCACGACCCCGTGCTCACCGTCGCCGTCCGTCCCACCCCCGGCGCGATCCGGACCGCCACGGCAACGGGCGAGAGGGCATAGCCGATCTCGGGATCGGAGCGCGACTCGGCGAAGACGAGGCCACCCACCGACCCGTCGGTCAGGACGAAGGGACCGCCCGAGTCGCCGCGGTCGATCTCGGCTCGGAGTTCGAGGATGGAGCGCTGGACCGTCGAGCGGCCGTAGATGTCGCGTCCCTCGGCCGTGATCTGCCGCCCGACGGCAGCCGGCACGACCCGGAGCGGCCCGCCGCCCGGGTAGCCGAGGGCGGCCCCGACGGTGCCCCGGGGCGGATCGCTCGTGGCGAAGCGGAGCGGCGTCGCTCGGAGCCGGGGGGCGTAGAGGAGGGCGACGTCGAGCTCGGGGTCGAAGAGGACGACCGTGGCGTCGACCGTCAGCCCACCGCCGCTGACCCGAGTCGCGGTCGCCCCGGCCACGACGTGGGCGTTCGTCGCCACGTAGCCCGTCGCCACGACGACCCCGCTCCCGAGGAGGGTCTGGCGGCAGGCCTGGCTCGTGACCTTGACCGTCGCCCCGGCCGCGCGCTCGGCGATGGCCCGCGTCTCGGCATCCGACGGGAGGTCGACCGGCGGCGCCGGCAACGGCTCCAGCCCGACGAAGACGTTCGGCAGCCCGGAGGCGTCGATGAGCTCGGCGAGCTCGTCGGCGAAGGCCGTCGGCGGCGGGAGCACGTCCGCCAGGCTCCGGACGACGACCGACGTCTGGGCCTGGGCGGCCAGGGTCGGGAACGGCCCGACGGCGAGGAGGCCGCCGGTCAGCCAGGCGACGAAGGCGCCCTGGACGGCCCCGACGAGGGCCCCGCCGACCCCATCGAGGATGCCGAGGGGGCCACCATCGATGGCGGCGTGGACGAGCCGGCCGAGCCAGGAGCCGAGACCTTCGCCGAGGACGATGGCCGCCAGAAGGCCGGCCAGGAC
>Ga0272446_1003698_pt1 | contig 18944 bp, 14 predicted proteins | sample YNPCB0061_FD_194587 | JGI IMG/M metagenome (GOLD analysis project Ga0272446, IMG submission 194587) | Hot spring microbial mat communities from Yellowstone National Park, WY, United States - YNP-CB-006-1 | ecosystem: Environmental > Aquatic > Thermal springs > Hot (42-90C) > Sediment | place... | reverse complement strand
CGAGTATCGCCCACTCATTGTCCGAAAGATCGCTTGGGTAGCAGCTTGCTCGACTATTCATGCTCGATTATATCGTCTGGGAAAGTTTTAAGACAGTCTCTGATACCGGATTCAAAAAGATAGTCTTCAAACAAAAATCCCAAGAGGCTATCTTTTTGAATCCTAGAGCACACCCCTCGCTGCGCTCGGCGAAGAAAGCGTATCCCGTTGGTCGGGTTAGGTCGTCACCGAACGGTGACGACCTAACCGAATCTGGTATGAATCGTTCCATTAGGGATTGTCAGAGCACCCTGGTTTTTCGAGATGTTGCTACCCGCGCTTCAGGCGGGGATCCCAGAAAAAGAACAAATCAAAGACACTGCTTATTATGGCCCGTTGCTCTACGACATCCCTAGCAGTTGACGGTAGAGGGCCACGTACTCGCGGGCGGGCTTTTCCCAGGAAAAATCCTGCTGCATGGCTTTTCTAGCCACCGACTCGCGGTCGGGGTGCTTGAGGAATTCCCGCACCCCGTGCAGGATGCCGCCTGCATCGGCTGAGTCGAACATGAAGCCGGTTTCCCAGTGTTTTACCGTGTCCAAGAGGCCCCCCACAGCCCGCACGATGGGGGGGGTTCCGTAGCGCATGGCGATGAGCTGGGCCAGCCCGCAGGGCTCGAAGCGCGAGGGCATTAAGAAGCCGTCGGAACCCGCGTAGATGTGGTGGGCCATGGCTTCGTGGTAGCCCTGCACGTAGGCCAGGCGCCCCTTGAGGTGGGCGGCCATCCAGGCGAAGGTGCGCTCGAGGCTGGGGTCGCCGCTGCCCAGCACCACCAGGTTTATGCCCAGGCCCATCAGGCCGTCTACCGCATCGGCAATCAGGTCGATGCCCTTCTGGTGGGCAAAGCGCGAGACCACCCCCAGGGTGGGCCGGTCTTCCAGGGCCAGCTCCGATAGCAGCAGGGCCCGGTTTTGGGCCTTGCCCGAGAAGTTATGGGCGTCGTAGTGGTGCTGGAGGTAGGGGTCGGTGGCCGGATTCCAGTAGTCGGTGTCGAGGCCGTTCAAGATGCCCCGGAGCTTCCACTGCTGCGCCCGCAGCACCCCGTCCAGCCCCTCGCCCCCTTCGGGGGTGGTGATCTCCCAGGCGTAGCGGGGCGAGACGGTGGTTACGGCGTCAGCGTTCACGATACCCGCTTTCATCAGGTTGACCGAGCCGTGGTGCTCGAGGCCCGCCCCGTAGTAGGTCTCGCCCGGCAGGCCCGTCCAGGCGTAGAAGTCCTGGGAGCCCCAGACCCCCTGGTAGGCCAGGTTGTGGATGGTATAGACCGTGTGGGCTTTGAACCAGCCCAGGTTGCGCAGCAGGGGGAGCAGGGCCGCCTGCCAGTCGTGGGCGTGAACGACATCAAAATCGCCCAGCAGCTCGGCAGTGGCCAGGGCAAAGCGCACGAAGCGGCGGAAGTCGTCGGGGTAGCCGTAGGCTTTGTCGCGGGCAAAGTCCCCCAGCCCCACCAGCACGTAGCGTACCCCACCGTGCTCGGCGTGGCCGATCCCAATCTTCTCGCGCTGGCCCTGGAAGGTGAACCAGGCCTCGCCCACGTAGTAGCCCTGGATGCCCCAGTACCAGGGGATAAAGATGGTGGGCTCGAGGCCCTGGCGCTTGAGGGCTTGGGGCAGACTCCCCACCACATCGGCCAGGCCCCCCACTTTGGCAAAGGGGAAAGCTTCGGAGGCAACGAAGGCAACTTTCATAAGCTCAAAGGCAGTTTACCCCTTGGGCTCCTTTTCTTCACGCCAGACCCCCTCCGGCAGCCAGAGGCCCGATACGCTCTGCACGGCTTGCAGGCTGGGGTAGGTATACAGCCAGACTGCACAGGGTGGTGCGGTTTGGTGGTAAAGGTAGGCGGTGGTGGGGATTCGCAGGTACTCGCCGCCCTCATCCTCGAGCGCATCGAGCAGCTCTAGAGCATGGGATAGGTTCGCGAACCACTGCACCTCGCCAAACACCCGCCCCTGGCCCTGCACCACCGCTGGATAGGCGTAGGGCCGCAAATCGCCCTGGGGAATGTGAAACAGCCGGAAACCTTCGATGTAGGCCTGCTCTGAGCGCACCCAGCCCGCCTGCTGCGAGACCGAAAAGTTGCGCTCGCCCTGCTTGAGGGTGCCGTAGACAAAAACCGCTTCTGGAGCGTCCATCTATAGCAAAGCATACCGCCTATGGCCGCGAAGTGAAGGCGAAGGCCCTACCTTCCGCTGTCAGGAGGGGCACTGGCCCTACCGTTACTTGGGGGGCGGAGGGCACCCGAGGTCTACCGGCCCAGCAGCAGCACCACCACCGGATGCTCGGTATCGGGCAGCGAAAGGAGTTTGCGCACTTCTTCGTCGTAGAAGGTCTCGGCGGGATAGGCCTGCAGGCCCAGGGCGGTGGCGGCCACCATCACCTCGCCCACCGCGTAGCCCACCTCGAGCAGGGCATAGCGAAACCCGCGCAGCCCAAACACCGCCTCGGAGCGTTCCGGTACGGCACTAAAAACCACCAGCGCCGCCGAGGCTTCCACCGCCTCCAGATCCATCAGGGCTGCTTGCCAACCCTTGGGGTCGAAACGGCTGGAAAGCTGTTCTAGCTGGTGCTGTTTGGCAGCGTAGTGGTAGATGCCCTGGAAGGTGTCCTGCAGGTGCTGCACGGCCAGGTAGACCTCGAGGGGATAGGCTCCCCCTGCCGAAGGATAGCCCCGCCCCCCCCGGCGCACCGCCAGCGGGGCCAGCACCTGCGAAAGCTCAGCCTGGGTGATGGAGGAGCCCACTTTGGGGGTGGTGGGCGCAACCCTGGACAGCACCCGCCATACTGCCGGCCCCCCGTCGCGGGCGGGCTCCGCAAGTTCTAACGATTCCAGCGGATTGGCGTAGACCTTGGCCGCAGGGGCCCGTCCACCCGGTAGCTGGTCGCCGGGGAAAATGCGTGTCAGGCGATAAAAAACCTTACCGGGATGCTTGTCCATAAAATACCTGTAGCCAATGACTAATAGCTTAGGGTAAAACCGCTATTGGCTATAGGCTATCAGCAATAAGCACAGATCAGAACCTGTAGCTTTTGGGCACCACCACGATGCCCTCCGAGGTGACGGTAAAGCCCCGGACGCGGTCGGCCTCGAGGTCGTAGCCAATCTCGGTGTGGGGCGGGATGATGACGTTTTTGTCCACGATGGTGTTGCGCAGCTTGGCATAACGCCCCACCTCGACCTCGTCGAAGAGCACACTGCGCTCGACCAGGGCATAGGAGTTGATGCGGTTTCGGCGAAAAATCACCGACTCGCGGATGGTGCCCCCGGAAATGATGCAGCCTCCGGCAATCAGGCTGTTGAAAGCCTGCCCGGTACGGGCCCCGGCCTCGTGCACAAACTTGGCCGGTGGGGAGTTGAAGTTGGCCGCCCGCAGGGGCCATTCGGGGTTGTACAGGTCGAACTCAGGGGTAACCTGAATCAGATCCATGCTGGCTTCAAAATAGGCATCAATGGTACCCACATCGCGCCAGTAGGTGTTGGGGCCTTGCTGGCCGGGGATGGGGTTGCGCTTGAAGTCGTAGACCTGGATACGGTAGCCCTCGCTTAGGGCCCGGGGGATTACGTCTTTGCCAAAGTCGTGCGAGGAGTTGGGGTCTTTGGCGTCATGCTCGAGCTTCTCTACCAGGGCTTCGGTGCGGAAGATATAGTTGCCCATCGAGACCAGGGCCTGATCCGGTTTGCCCGGGATGGGGGTGGGGTTTTTGGGCTTTTCCTGAAATCCCACCATGCGCCACTGCTCGTCTACCTGCAGCACTCCAAAACGGCTGGCCTGCTCAATGGGCACGGGGTAAGCCGCGATGGTCAGGTCGGCCTTGTGGTCGTTGTGGTAGTCCAGCATGTGGGCGATGTTCATCTTGAAGATGTGGTCGCCACCAAAGATCGCCACGTTCTCGGGTTTGTGGTTGTTGACGAGGTGCAGGTTCTGGTAGATGGCATCGGCGGTGCCACGGTACCAGACCGGCCCCAGCTCCTCGTAGCGGTACATCTGGGCCGGCACCAGCAGGATGAAGGCATCCTCCAGAAAGCCCCCAAAGCGCCAGTGCCGTTGCACGTGCTCGGTCAGGGACTGGGCTTTGAACTGGGTGAGTACATAGATGCTGTAAATCCCCGAGTTCAGAAAGTTGTTGAGTACAAAATCAATGATGCGGTAGCGCGCTCCAAACGGCACAGAAGGCTTGGCGCGTTTGGCCGTGAGGGGAAATAGCCTTGAACCCTGCCCCCCCGCGAGAATCATCCCAAGAACACGCATAGACATGGCGTAGTTGCCTCCTTTGGCAACAGCATAACAGGGTTGGGTTTTGCCTGAAAGCCCTGGGCCAGGCTTTTTGCTACCCCTTGTTCAGTGCCCGGCTGTGGGTATACTTGTCCCGCATGAAGCTTTCTTACGAGGCGCTGGAGTGGCGTACATTTTGCGAAAATTCCAACGAAATGGCCTTATTCCCGCCAGCAAAACCCTTTTTTGGTCAGGAGCGGGCCAGGGATGCGCTGGAGATGGCGATTCGTGGGGGTTTCCACGCCTATCTGGTGGGGCCTTCCAGCCTGGGGAAACATGAGGCATTGCTGGCCTATCTGAGCACCCAGACCGTGGAAACCCCGCCCGACCTGCTGTATGTGCCATTGTCGGAGCGCAAGGTGGCGGTGCTGACCCTGCCCAGCGGTCAGGAAACCCATCTGGCCGAGGCCGTGGAAAGTCTGCTCCTGGAGGTCAATCGGCTGGACGAGCTGTTTCGCCAGGGCTCTTTTCTGCGGGAAAAAACCCAGCTCGAGGCTCACTTCAAACAGTACCGTGAGCAGCAACTGGCCGCGCTTCAGCAAGAAGCCCAGGCGGCGGGGTTTGCCCTATCGGTCAGCGGTGAAAGGCTGGAGTTTACCGGCCCCGGGCCGGTGCCAGCCGAACTCAGTGCCCGTCTGGAGGAGGTTACGCTGGGTAGTCTGGCTGCTGCTGCCGAGCTCGAGGTTGCACTGCGGCGGTTGCGCCGCGACTGGGCGCTGCATTACCTGAACAACCGCTTCGAGCCGCTGTTTAAACGCTTCCCCCAGGCCAGGGCCTACCTCGAGGCCCTGCGGGCCCGCCTGGCCCGCTATGCCGAAACCGGCGAGCCCCTCGACCCGGCCCAGTGGCGGCCCAACCTGCTTACCTCTTCCAGCAGCGGCACCCCACCCCCCATTGTCTACGAACCCTACGCCACCGCCCCCCGGCTTTTTGGGCGGCTGGACTACATCGTAGACCGGGGCGTATGGAGCACCAATGTCAGCCTGATCCGCCCCGGCGCGGTGCACCGCGCCCAGGGGGGGTATCTGATTCTGGACGCCCTGAGCCTGCGGCGGGAGGGTACCTGGGAAGCCTTCAAGCGGGCCTTGCGCAATGGGCAGGTCGAGCCGGTTACCGAGCCCCAGGCCCCAGCGGGCCTCGAGGTCGAGCCCTTCCCAATCCAGATGCAGGTCATGCTGGTGGGCACCCATGAGGCTTTTGAAGCCCTGGAAGAGGATCCAGCCTTTAGCGAACTGTTCCGTATACGGGCCGAGTTTTCGCCCACCCTGCCGGCCAGCCCCGAGAACCGGATGGCCCTGGGGGGGTGGCTCCAGGCCCAGGGCTTCCAGCTCACCCAGGGTGGCCTGACCCGGCTCTTCGACGAGGCCCGGCGCAGCGCCGAGCAGCGCGAGCGCATGGATGCCCGGCTGGTTGAAATTCGCGCCCTGGCCGAGGAAGCCGCGGTTCTGGGCGAAGGCCTTATCAGCGCCGAGGCCGTCGAAAAAGCCCTGGCCGCCCGCGACCAGCGAAACTTCCTTTCCGAAGAGGAGTTTTTGCGTGCTGTACAAGAAGGGACTGTAAGCCTGCACACCACCGGCAAAGCGGTGGGTGAAGTGAACAGCCTGGTGGTTGTTGAAGCTGCGCCCTACTGGGGCCGCCCGGCCCGACTGACCGCACGGGCCGCCCCAGGCCGCGACCATCTGATTTCTATAGACCGCGAGGCTGGTCTGGGAGGGCAAATTTTCCACAAGGCGGTACTGACCCTGGCTGGCTACTTGCGCAGCCGTTATGTGGAGAACGGCCCCCTGCCGGCCACCATCAGCCTGGCCTTTGAGCAGAGTTATGTTTCCATTGAAGGCGACTCGGCGGGGCTGGCCGAGCTGGTGGCGGCGCTGTCGGCGATTGGCAACTTCCCCCTGCGGCAAGACCTGGCCGTGACGGGGGCGGTAGACCAGACCGGCAAGGTGCTGGCGGTGGGGGCCATCAATGCCAAAGTGGAGGGGTTTTTCCGGGTATGCCAGACCCTGGGCCTTAGTGGCAGCCAGGGGGTGATTCTGCCCAGGGCCAACATTCCCAACCTGACCCTGCGGGCTGAGGTGCTCGAGGCCATTCGCGCTCGGAAGTTTCATATCTACGCCGTCGAGACGGTGGAAGAGGCCCTCGAGCTGTTGACTGGAGCCCGCATGGAAGGTTTTCGGGGCCTGCAAGGCCGCATCAGGGCCGCCCTGGAGGAGTTCGCCAAGCTCGAGGAAGGCTACGACAAGGAAAAAGAGTCGTAGGCTGCTGCCAGCAGATGTGCTCAGGACAAAGCAATCAATCTGCAAGCAACCCAGCACTGGCAAAGAGCGCCCCAGATTCACTTCTCGCTTGAACTTGCTGGCCCTGGCAAACCGGCCAAAACCTGCACGGCGCTCACTGTGGGCCCGGCCCAGTCGCGTATCATGCAGCTATGCGTGGCTGGGTGATGGGGTGGATGCTGCTGGGAAGCCTGGTTCTGGCCCAGGATACCCAGGCTTTTACTCTGCGGTTTGAGCAAGCCTGGCGGTTGGTCAAAGAGCGCTACTACGACACGGGCTTCAACGGGGTGGACTGGGAAGCGGTGGGCGAAACCTACCGGCTCAAGCTACGCGAGGTGCGCGACTGGGACGGTTTATATCGTTTGCTGGACAAGATGTACGGCGAACTGCGCGACGACCACTCGAGGGTGCTGAGCCCTGAACAGGCGCGGCGGCTGCTGGGCGGAGGAGCGTGCCTGTCCCTGCCCTTTAAAGACCAGGATTTGCTCCCCACCACCCCACCCAATCCCAGCACGCCAAGTTCCGAGCCCGCCAGGCCGGTGAACCCAGCTCCACCTCCCTCCCCACCCCCCCAGCCGCCCCAATCCCCCTACCAGACGCCCCAGGTGCGCTTTACCGATGGGGTGGTCATCGTGCGGATCGGCGACCTGATAGACGTGGCGGGCCTGCTTGCTTTGCAAGACGCCATCCGCCGCTACGAAGCCAGGGCCCGGGGCTATGTGCTGGACCTGCGCGGCAACCCGGGCGGGCTGGTGCTTCGCATGGCCGAGGTCGCGGGGGTCTTCATGCGGGGTGTACCCTGGCGCATTGTGAGCCGGGGCCTGGGGGCCATTCCGTTCCCCACCACCCCCTTCTTGGGCCGCCCACAAACGCAAAAACCCCTGGTGGTGCTGATCGATGGCGACGTACACTCTGCCGCCGAAGGGCTGGCCGGGGCGCTGAAAAACGCCGGAAGGGCCTACCTAATCGGCACCCGCAGCGCCGGCAATACCGAAGCCCTCACCCCCTACTGCTTCCCCGATGGCGGGGTGGCCCTGGTTGCGAATGGAGTTCTGGCCCCCTTCAGTGGCCCCACCTGGGAAGGGCGCGGGGTGGAACCCGATCTGGTGGAAGCAGACCCTAAAGAACAGCTCGAGGCCGCTTTGCGCTACATCCTGCGCCAGCGGTAGCGGGTTTTTGCAGGGCTTGGGAGCCGCCGGAAAAATCCGGTGGAATGGGCGGGGTTGATTCCGGCCTAATTGCGTGGGTTCGCTTCTGGCGCCTGAGGTGAAGGGGGGGTGGCTGCGCTGGCGTTGGTGCCCATTTTGCGGTGGATGCCAAAAAGAAAACGGCTTATTGCGCTGTGCTGTACCAGCTCGCTTAAGAGCACGGTAAGCACCAACGAACTCACCAGCAGCAAAACATGTAACCAGCCTGCGGGTAGGGCCAGCTTGAGCACAAAATACCCCAGCACCACAATAACGGTCTGATGCCAGATGTAGAACGGATAAACCCAGTGGCGGGCCCTGTTCAAGAAAGCCGAGGGTTGATTGAGATACTGCTTTGCGTAAGCCAATACGGCAAAGATTAGCGACAGGGCAGCCAGATCGCGCAGGGACCAGTAGAGTTCGTGGTAGGGAAGCAGTTCGCTCGAGACGATCAGACTGCGGTGAAGAACGGCCACATAGAGGTAGGCTTTTAGTAGAACCAGACCCAGGCCAGCCAGCAGAAAATTGCGGCGCTGCTCAAAGATAACCGATTGCAGACCGGGCCACAGGTACAGGGCATAGCCCAGAACAAATAGTTGAAAGTAAAAACCGAGATTGGCCAGATCTTCGGCCAGGCCCGGATGCGAACCCAGCCCCAGCGGGAGCAGGGCGCCCAAAAAGGTGGGGGCGATGACCAGGAGCCAGATTCGCCAGGGGGCCTGCTTGAACCAGCGCTCGAGCCCGGCCAACAGCCCCAACCCCTGGGGGCTTCGGAGGTACAAAAAAATAGGCAGGGCCAGCAGCGAAAAGTAAAACAGATACAACAAAAACCACAGGTGTTCTGTGTGCAAGTTGCCCAGCAAGAAACTGCCATCGCCCCACCAGGGGCCAGTCAGAAACTGCTCGTAGTTGCCTTCAAAATGCTGGGGGTTGTGGGGGTCTAGGGTCAGGCGCCGAATGTATTGTTGTGGCGGTACGATGAGCAAAACCCCCATCACTAGAGGGATGATGAGGCGCTTGAAACGATCCAGGGTATAATCTCTGGCAGAAGCCTTGCGTAAAGCGAAAACGGTGGCGGCGCCAGAAACAAAAAACAACAGGGGCAGGCGCACCGTGGTAAGGGCTTCGTTAAAGTAGCTCAGCCATCCGATTTCTGGGCCTTTGATGATCCAGCTCCAGCTGTCAAAAGGTCGCCCGGCATGAAACACCAGCCCCAGGAAGACTGCCAAGAGGCGCAACCAATCTAAGTAGTGAATGCGTTTTTCCATGCGTGCACCGTTTTCTTCCTGGCGGGCGGGTTTAGCGCTTTAGCCTCCGGGCCAGCCAGACCAGGCTGATGGCTTCGGCCAGCAGGCGGGGGTGTTGCTGCATCTGGGCGGGGGTATAGGTTTGGGCCAGGTTCAGTTGGGGGTTCAGTACCTCGCGCAGCAAGGGTGCAGCGGTCTGTATTTGCTCCTGCAGATGCTGTCCCAGACCTGTAGCCAGCCAGCTTTGGGTAACGTCGAAGCCGCGTTTGTAACGGGCCGTGCGAATGGACTCGGGAATCTTGCCGCGTGCGACCTGGCGCAGGGCCCACTTGCCGTAGCCATGCCGCAGCTTGAGATGCACCGGCAGGGCCAATCCCAGCTCGAGCACCCGGTAGTCCACAAAGGGCAGACGGCTCTCGATGCTGTGGCCCATCGAGTTGCGGTCTTCGTAGCGTAGCAGGGTGGGCAGGCTATAGCGCGTTACATCGAGCATCTGCCTAAACCAGGGGGCCTGACTACTGTTGGCACCAAGCGTCAGCCGAGCCTCCGGCAGGCGCAGATTGCCCTGGGGTGGCCCCCCAAAATAACGCTGGCGGTTATGCCAGAACAGGCCAAGCTTGTACATCTCTGCGGACAAAAGCCGGGCTAGTCCCAAAGCAAAGCCAGCCAGCTCGGCGTACCGCTTGTGCGCGAGCAAATAGCGCAGCTGGAATAAGAAAAACTTGCGGTAGCCCATAAAGCCCTCGTCGCCCCCTTGCCCGCCCAACAGCACCTTGTAGCCCTCGGCGCGTGCTGCTTCATAGACAAAGTTTTGTGCCAGGATGCTGAAGGTGGGGAAGGGTGCATCCTGTGCGGTCAGGGTTTTTTCGAAGGCCTGGATGAGCTGCTCTTTGGAGTGCTCGGGCCAGACAAAATGCACTTCGATTCCGGCTTTTTGCGCCAGGGCCTGGGCCAGGGGGCCCTCCGAGCGGGGGGCCTGGGGGTGGCCATAGCAGAAGCCCACCACCTGCTCGTGCTGCTGGGCTGCCAGGGCTGCTACCAGCGAGGAGTCCAGCCCGCCCGAGAGCGAGATGGCCAGTGGCACGTCCGAACGCAGGCGCAACTGGACGGCGGTGTGTAGGGTGGCCTCGAGCTCATCGAGCAGCGCTTTTTCTCCCAGACCCTCTAGCGCCTGTATTTTTTGCTCGGCCCGGCTCTTCAGGTCGTAGTAGCGCTGGGGCTCAACCTTTGGCTGGTTGAGTTGCACACAGGCGTGGTGACCGGCGGGTAGGGCGTGTAGACCAATGTAGGGCGAAATGTCGCTATCGTCTTCGTAGACGTAGTAATACAGCCCCCTGCTGACATACTCCAGGTTGGGGGACAAGCCAAAGTGCCGGGCCAGGGCCTCGGTCGAGGAAGCAAAAGCCAGCAGGCCGTCTTGCAGACGGTAAAAAAGGGGCTTGACGCCAAAGCGGTCGCGCACCAGCCAGATTTCCTGGGTTTTGGTATCCAGCAGGGCAAAGGCGAACATCCCGATAAAGCGTTCCCAGGCCGCTTTGCCCCAGGCTTTATAGGCCTCCAGAATTACCTCGGTGTCGCCCTGGGTCTGAAAGCGGTGGCCCAGGCCCTGTAGCTCGGCGCGCAGCTCGAGGTAGTTGTAAATTTCGCCGTTAAACACAATGCAGTAGCGCCCGCTGTGGTCCCACAGGGGCTGGTTGGAGTGCTCCGACAGGTCGATGATGCTCAGGCGGTTGTGGCCCAGCACCAGTTGGCCGGCGGGCTGAGGCAGTTCTACCACGGCCTGGTGATCGGGGCCCCGCGCAAGCTGACTGGCCACGATCTCACCGACCAGTTTCGTCAGCATGGGCGCTGGCTGATTACTGGAAAATGCCCCGGCAATGCCACACATTCAGACCTCCAGACGACGGGCGGTACCTGCCTTATAGAGGCGCTGGTACAGCGCTGTAAGTTTGACGAACTCTACCCCCCAGTTGAGCCGCTCGATAATTAGTTGCCGCCCACGCTGCCCCATGGCCTCGGCCTCGGCGGGGTGTTCGAGCAGCCACTTTATGGCTTCGGCAATGGCCCCGGGGTCTTTGGGGTCGACAAATAGACCGCAGGGGACATTACCCATCGACTCCCGCCAGAGCGGGAAGTCGGAGGCCACAAAGGGTATTCCGGCCATCATGTATTCGTACAGTTTGGTGGGCTGCGAAACCAGAAAGCTGGGGATGGGGTGCAGGACAGCCAGGCCAATGCGGCTGCTGGCCAAGAGGGCCAGGGTTTCGGAGCGGTTTTTGTAACCTAGAAACTCCACCTGGCGGTAGCCGGGGTGCTTTTCGGCTTCGGCGGCCAGGCTTTGTGGAGCAAAGGCCCCGATCAGGGTCAGCCGAACCTGGGAATCCTGCAGGTGCTGCATGGCCTGAAGCATCTCGAACAAGCCCCGCACGGCGGTGATGCTACCGGCATACAGCACCCGGGCGGGCCGTGTCTGGTAGGGCTGGTCTAGAAGCGCAATCTCCTGCGGATGTGGAAAGTTTTGCAGCAGGATGGTTTTGTGGGCTGGGAAGCGTTCGGCAATGGGCTTTGTAACCGCCACAACTCCGCTCAGGAGCTTGCCAGCCAGGTGTTCCAGTAGCCGTATGGCTCCAGCCACCAGACTGCGTAAGGGTTTGGGAATCCAGTTTTTGCTGAGGATGTCGGTGGGTACGTCTTCGTGCACATCGTAGACCACTTTTTTGCCCTGCAGGCGCAGCAATAACCCGATGGGAATCAGCTCGGGGTCGTGAAAGTGGTAGATGTCCCCCTGCTCGGCCAGGGCCTGTTTGTAGACCGCCCAGACCGTGCCCAGCATGCGGCCTAGGCGACCCCTGGTCTTGGTTACCGCCCGCACCTGCACGCCATCGCGCACCTCATCCTGCTCGTGGGGAACCACCAGAACCACTGGGTAGCCGGCCTGGGCCAGGCTTACACACGCCCGGTGAAAAATACGAACGTCAAAGGGGGGGTGTGCCGAGGTGAGGTGAACGATCTTGGGCAGTGGTTGGGACATGTTATGACCTTGCTAAGGGACAGGGGATGTTCGGGGCGTTTAGTCGAAGCGCACGTCAAAGGTGCGGGCCCAGGCAACCAGATTAATCCAGCGCCAGACCCGGAAGTCAAACGGCTTGTGCCCGGCCAGGATGGCGGCAAATTCCGCTTTTACGGCGGCCTGACGGAAGGGGTCAATACAGCTCAGGGTTTCTGAGTCCAGCAGTTGTTTGACCCAGGGGGCGAGCTGCTGCAACCAGCGCTGCTCGGGGGTGGCAAACCCCACCTTGTCTTTGCGCTCCAGGATGGCCTGCGGTACCAGGCCCTGCATGGCCCGGCGGAAGACGGCCTTGGTCTGCCCCTGGGGCGAAAGGACATAGGCCTCAGGTAGGTTGAGCAGCAGCTCCACCAGCCTGGGTGTGAGGAAGGGCACCCGGCTCTCGATGGAGTGGGCCATGGAGTTGCGGTCTTCGTAGCGCAGGAGCTTGGGCAGGCTGGTCTCGGTAAGGGACTGCAGCAGCTCGTGGCGCAGCACATCCCGTCTGTGGGCGGCACGGGGTGAGACGAGCTGTACGTTGCGTTCGGTAAACCAGGCGGAGTTGAGCCAGGGCGGGGTGAGTTCCTGTCCTGCCAGCCGACGGGCCAGGGGCTCGAGGCCGGGCGGGATCAAAAAGCCAATTGCGCTTTTCCAGGTGTCCTTCAGGGCGGGCTCGAGCTGGCTTGCGCGCAGGAAGGCCAGGGCCTCGAGCCACTTTCCTTGCCGCACCAGGGAGGCCAGGCGGGCGCCGCCGTACACCGCATAGCCCGCCAGCACCTCATCGGCCCCCTGACCGTCCAGCATCACCTTAATGCCGGCTTCCTGGGCCAGCCGAAAAACCCGGTACTGGGCATAAATGCTGGTGGAGCCAAACGGTTCACCCTGCACCTGCACCAGGTGGTCCAGGTCGGCTACCAGCTCGGGGGCGCTGGGCTTAACCTTGTGGGCCTGAACCCCGGCAGCCTGCCCCACCAAGTCGGCCCAGTGCTCCTCCGAGACGCCGTTATCGGCCACGTAGGTAAAGGTGTGCAGCTCGAGGTTGGGCTCGAGCTGGCGCATGGCCATGACGATGGCCGAGGAGTCGATGCCCCCCGAAAGGGCTGCACCGACCGGCACGTCCGAGCGCAGATGCAGCCGCACGTTCTCCAAAAACTCTTCCCGCACAGCTTCGGCAGCCTCCTCAAAGGAGAGTTCGAGGGGGCTTTGTAGGGTGGGCTGCCAGTAGCGCTGGGGTTCCGTAAGCCGCAGGTTGTTCAGATCGAGCCGCAGGTAGTGCGCGGCGGGAAGCTGCTGGATGTCCGAAAAGAGCGTTTGTGCACCATCATCGGTCAGGCCAAAGCGCAAATAGCGGTAAAGGCGCTCGGGGTTGGCCTGGCGGCGAACCCCCGGCAGCTCCAGCAGCACCGGAATTTCGGAAGCAAAGCCCACGCCTTCGGCAAAAGCCGAGTAATACAGCGGCTTGATCCCAAAAAAATCCCGCACCAGATGAAGGCTCTGCTCCCGGGTGTCCAGCACGGCAAAAGCGAACATGCCCACCAGACGCTTTAAGGATGCCGGGCCCCAGTGGGCCCAGGCCGCCAGCAGCACCTCGGTATCGGAGTGGGAGCGGAAGCAATAACCCAGGGCCTGTAGTTCTTGGCGCAGCTCGAGGTAGTTGTAAATCTCGCCGTTATACACCAGGTGGTAGCGCTCATCCGGGCTCGACATGGGCTGCCAGCCCAGTTCGGACAGGTCGAGGATGGAAAGCCGCCGGTGTACCAGCAGCACCGATCCCTGGGCCCCGTCCCAGGTCTTGCCCCGGCTGGCCGCAGCGGCGGGGCTCCAGGCCAGCCAGCCCTGATCGTCCGGGCCACGGTGGTGCAGACCCTGTAGCGCCCGGCCAGCCCAGTTCAGGGCCCCCGGCTTACGTAAAGCGATACCAGCAATACCACACAAAAGCGCTTCCTCCCTCCAGCCCGTTTCGGTCTATACACCTAACCCTGCAACGCGGTTCTTACCGCCTCGATAACCGCCATCTGGGTTTCCTGCTGCATTTGCGGCCAGATGGGCAACGAGAGTACCTCTCTTGCTGCCCGCTCGCTTTCGGGCAGGTTTAGCCCCAGCGGCTGGTAGATGGGCAGCTTGTGCAGCGGCACCGGGTAGTAGACCATGGTGCCCACCCCAAGTTCGGCCAGCCGGGCCTGCACCGCATCACGCTTGTTGCCCAGTACCCGCACGGTGTATTGGTGGAAGATATGCCCGGGGCTCAGGGTTGGGGTGACGAGGCCCTCGAGGCCAGCCAGGCCGTCGTTGTAGCGCTGGGCGATGGTTCGGCGGGCTTGGTTGTAGCGCTTTAGATGGGGCAGCTTGACCAGCAAAATGGCGGCTTGCAGGGTGTCCAGCCTCGAGTTATACCCCACCGCTTCGTTGTGGTATTTCTTGCGCGAACCGTGGGCCCGCAGCATCCGGGCCTGCTCGGCCACCGTGTCGTCGGAGGTGACCAGAAGGCCCCCGTCGCCGTAGGCCCCCAGGTTTTTGGAGGGAAAGAAGGAAAAAGCCCCCACGTCGCCCAGGGTTCCGGTAAAGCGGTGCAGCAGCGGGCCTGGGTTGCAGTCGCATCCCGCACAGCCCTCGTAGCGGGCGCCAAACGACTGGGCGCAGTCTTCCAGCACCTTCAGACCATGCCGACCAGCGATTTCCAGTATCTTACCCATGGCGGCTGGGTTTCCGTACAAGTGCACCGGAATAATGGCCTTGGTTTGGGGGGTGATGGCCGCCTCGAGCAACTCGGGGTTCAGGTTGAAGCTCTGGGGGTCGATGTCCACAAATACCGGGTTGGCACCCAGCAGGCTAATGGCCTCGGCGGTGGCAAAAAAGGTAAAAGGACTGGTAATCACCTCGTCTCCAGGCCCAACCCCCAGCGCCCGCAGGCCGATAATCAGGGCATCGGTGCCGGAGTTCAGGGCTACTGTGTGCTTTACCCCCAGGTACTGGGCAAGCTGGCGCTCGAGCTCCCCCACCTCCGGCCCCATGATGAACTGGGTAGAGCGCAGAACCCGCTGTATGGCCGCGTTGAGCTCGTCCCACAGCTCGTTTACCTCTGCGTTCAGGTCAAGGATGGGAATCTGGGTCAGGGTCTTCACTTGATCCTCCGTACTTCGAGGGGGCCCACTTTCTGATAAACGTGCCCCTGTGAGTCGGTTACGGTGTCGCTTTGGCTAAAGTCCAGGCGGTCACCGTAGGCGCTCATCCAGCCGATCACCCGGGCAGGAACGCCAGCCACGATGGCATAGGCCGGTACGTCTTTGGTGACCACAGCGCCCGCAGCGACAAAAGCCCCCTCGTGTAGGGTAACGCCGGTAACGATGGTGGCGTTGGCGCCAATGCTGGCTCCTCGCTTGACCAGGATGCGGCCGTAGTCGGCTGCGGTGTTGCGGGGGAACTCGCTGCGGGGGGTCAGGACGTTGGTAAACACCATGCTAGGGCCGCAGAACACGTAGTCTTCCAGGATTACCCCCTCGTACACCGAGACGTTGTTTTGAATCTTGACCCCGTTGCCAATCACCACGTTGTTGGCAACGTATACGTTTTGTCCCAGGCTGCAATTCTCCCCGATAATGGCCTTAGCACTAATATGGCTAAAGTGCCAGATTTTAGTGCCCCGGCCAATTTGGGCGCCTTCATCTACAATAGCGGTCTCGTGCTTGAAGTAGTCCATACTATTGCTTGACCGTCTGGAGGAATGGGTGCATGGTGGAGGCTTGGCTCGACAGGGGCAGTGTGCGGATTTGCGCCACAGTCGCAATGGCCTGGTAGGTATCGTCCAGGCCAAAGCCCTTACCAGCCAGGGTGCGCTCGTAGACGCGGGTGTGCAGCTCGGTAAAGCCATCGGAGAACTCAATTTCTTCACCGTCTAAGCGCATGGAGCGGTAGGTGCGCTTGCCCTGGGCCCTGAGGGCGGCAGGTACGTAGCCCACGTCTATTGAAAGGAACCAGCGCACCTGGGCTTGTTCTAGCTCGAGGTAGCCTGAGGCCACGGTGTCGTCCCGGCGGTGCACCTCTATCTGCTGTACCCTGCCAAAAAGCCAGGTGAGCATATCGAAGAAGTGCACCCCGATGTTGGTGGCCAGGCCCCCCGACTGCTCGGTGCGGCCCTTCCAGCTCCGCAGGTACCAGGTGCCGCGGCTGGTGATGTAGGTCAGGTCGAGCTGGTATTTGCGCTGGGGCTTAGCCCGCAGACGAGACTGCAGGCTAAGCAAAGCCTCGTGGGTGCGAAGCTGCAAAATGGTCCAGACCCGCCGCCCGGTCTCGGCCTCGAGGTCTTTGAGCTGTAGAATTTCTTCGGGTTTGAGCACCAGGGGCTTCTCGCAGATGGCGTCGGCACCTGCCCGCAAAGCCATGCGGATATGGGCATTGTGCAGGTAGTTGGGGCTGGCGATGCTCACATAATCGACCTGCTGAGGGGTGCCGCGCAGGCTGTAGAGGTAGTCCTCAAAAAGCTCGGGCTGGGTAAAAAACTCGGCCTCGGGGAAGTACGCGTCCAGGATGCCCACCGAGTCAAACGGGTCGAGCGCGGCGACGAGGTTGTTACCGGTGTCCTTGATGGCCTTGAGGTGGCGGGGTGCGATGTAGCCCGCCGCGCCAATCAATGCAAAATTCTTCATAATTCCCCCTTACAAGAGCACCACATTGTCGGCTTTGAGGCCACGGGTGGCGTAGCGGGTATCGAGCACCACCTTGGATAGCGCCACCACGCGGGCATAGTCCACGTTTTTGTGGTTGGTGGTAATGATAACCAGGTCGGCGTTTTGCAGCAGCTCGTCGGTAAGCTCAACGCTATCAGCGACCAGGCCATGTTCTTCGACGTGCGGTGTCCAGCTATCGTGGAAGACCACCTCGGCGCCCCGCTTTTGCAGGAGCTTGAAGACCTCGATGGCCGGACTTTCGCGGTAGTCGTCCAGGTTGGCCTTGTAGGCCATACCCAGCAGCACCACCTTGGCGCCCTGCAAGGGCTTGCCGTGCTGGCTCAGCACTCGAGCCGCCTTGTCTACCGTAAACTCTGGCATTTTACGGTTAATTTCGCCGGCCAGGTTGATGAAGTGAGTGTTGAAGTTGTACTCCTTGGCCTTCCACTCGAGGTAGTGCGGATCCAGCGGGATGCAGTGGCCGCCCACGCCGGGGCCAGGGTAGAAGGGCATGATGCCAAAGGGCTTGGTAAAAGCTGCGTCCAGCACCTCCCAGACATTCAAGTCCATGCGGTCACACAAAAGGGTTAACTCGTTGACCAGAGCGATGTTTACGGCCCGGAAGGTATTTTCGAAGACCTTGACCATCTCGGCTGCTTTGGCGCTGCTCACCGGTACCACGTGGTCAATGGTTTTGCTGTAAAAGGCCACCGCTACCTCGAGGCTCTCCGGCCCCACCCCGCCCACCACCTTGTTGGTGTTTTTGGTGGTGTAGCGGGCGTTGCCCGGGTCTACCCGCTCGGGGCTATGGGCCAGGAAGAAGTCCTGGTTCAGCTTGAGCCCGCTTTGCTCCAGGATGGGCAGCATCACTTCCTCGGTGGTACCGGGGTAGGTGGTGGACTCGAGGCTGACAAGCTGGCCGGGCCGCAGATACCTGGCAATTTCGCGGGTTACGCCCTCCACGTACTGCAAATCGGGCACCAGGTTCTTGGTGAGGGGAGTGGGCACGGCAATCACCACCACATCGAGCTCAGGCACTACCTCGAAGCCGGTGGTGGCGCGAATCAAGCCCTGGGCCACTAGCTCGCGCAAATCCTCGTCTTTTACGTCGCCGATATAGTTGTGGCCCTGATTAATCATTTCTACCCGTTTGGCGCTGCGGTCAATGCCCACCACGCGGTAGCCCACCTTGGCCTTCTCGACAGCAAAAGGCAGGCCCACGTAGCCCATGCCTACCACGCCGACCACGGCGGTTTTATCTTCAATGCGCTTTAACAAAAGGGTTTTTGGGTCTACAACAGTCTGCATATGTTCTCCTTATACCGGAACTTTTTCACCTTTGGGCTGTCCAGATTGAAGCTGGGTGAGCCAGTTTTGTATCAGGCTCGACCAGCTTAAGTGGGCTTCCACATAGCGCCGTCCGTTCTGGCCCAGCTTCTCGGCCAGGGCGGGGTTCTCTATCAGCCTCATGATGTTGCGGGCCAGGGCCTGGGCGTCCTCGGGGGGGCTCACCAGCCCGGCCTGGGCCGACTCAATTAAGCGAGCACCTTCGCCGCTGCCGGTGTACAGGATGGGCCTAGCACAGCTCATTCCGGCAAATATCTTGACCGGGCGGGTCATCTCGAATAACGGTGAGTCGCGCAGGGTCGAAAGGCCGGCTACCGCCAGCGAGTAGAGCCTGGTGATGTACTCGGGGGGTTTTGGCTCTAAGAAACGCACATTGGTAAGCCCCATTTCCTGCGCCATCTGCTTCAGGCGGGGTTTTTCTGAGCCATCGCCGATGAGCACCAGCACCACCTGCGGATCCGACAAAAGCTGGGCGGCCTGGAGCGCAACCTCGAGCCCGTGGGCATAGCCGTGGTTGCCAGCATACAGAACGACCTTCTTGCCCTCTAGCCCCAGCTCACGCGCAAGTGCCAGGTCGGGCGCTGTGGGTTTGAACAGCTCAGTATCGACCCCGTTGGGCAGGTAAAGCACCTTATGAGCGGGAACCTTCTTTTCCTCCAGCAAAACCTTCCGGATGCCTTCGGTAACCGCGGTAACAAAGTGGGCCTGCCGGTAGCTCCAGCCTTCCAGACCTTCAGCCAGGCGCAGCAGCAGCCCTTCCTTCATGAGGCCCAGTTGGCGCACCGAGTCCGGCCAGAGGTCGGCCACGTTGAATATAAAAGGCACCCCAAAGCGGCGCGAGGCCAGGTAGGCCGTTAGGCTAAGAAA
>Ga0272446_1003697_pt1 | contig 18946 bp, 16 predicted proteins | sample YNPCB0061_FD_194587 | JGI IMG/M metagenome (GOLD analysis project Ga0272446, IMG submission 194587) | Hot spring microbial mat communities from Yellowstone National Park, WY, United States - YNP-CB-006-1 | ecosystem: Environmental > Aquatic > Thermal springs > Hot (42-90C) > Sediment | place... | reverse complement strand
AAGGTACCGTTGGTAGGGTGAACTCAGTGCATAGGCGATTGCGTATCCTCTAGCGGCAAAGGTAATAAATAGTCCGATGATCAATAGAATCCCGATCCATCCCAGTTCTTCCCCAATCACTGCGGCAATGAAGTCGGAGTGGGCTTCGGGAAGCCCCCCCAATTTGCGGGTTCCCTGCCCGATCCCAATGCCCCAAAAACCGCCTCGCAAAAGCGCGTTCCGCGCCGCTAGAACCTGAAAGCCCGCCCCTGTGGGATCCAACCCTGGATTCAAGAATGTCAGGAGTCGTTGTACCCGATGCTCCTTGGTGAACAGTAGGTAGATTCCGATAGGAGCGATGGTACATAGAAAAATGACGAGGTAACGAAGCGGGACGCCCGCAACGTAGAAGCAGACAAAACCCAGTAAGAACAGAAAGGCAGCGGTAGAGAAATCGTTCTGAAGGTACGTCAATGCGGACAACACCAGGACCACCACTGCCGGAGGAAGAATCGAATTCAATGGATCGTCCAACCTGTCCTGCTTCTTTTCCAGTATGAAAGCTAGGTACAGTACCAACGCCAGCTTGGCCAACTCGGAAGGTTGAAAGGAGAGCCCAAATAGTACAATCCATCGACGGGCTCCCAACAATTTCGGCGATACCCCCGGGATCAAACAGATACCCATAAGGAGTAGAGACACTAGAAGAATGTGGGGGGTTATTCGCTTAATCCATTCGAGAGGAACTTTCATCGCCATGGCAGCCAATACCCCTCCTATCCCAACCCATAAAGCCTGACGCCGGACAAAATAGTAGGGGTCTTTGAATACCGTCAACCCTCTGTGGTAGGAAGCCGAAAAAAGCATTCCCAGCCCTATTCCCACGAGGAGGATCAAAGTCGATACAAGAAGAGTGTCTGCGTCTTTGGTTTCTTGTTTTTCCAGGACAAAGGCGTTCCTCATCATCATTGTATCTTCAACGTGGAGAGGCTCAAAATCAAAAATAGGCCCCCCAGGATCCAAAAACGAACCACTACCTTTACCTCTGGCCATCCTTTCAACTCGAAATGATGGTGTAAAGGAGCCATAAGGAATACTCTTTTTTTCTTCCATTTGTAATAAATTACTTGGATGATCACCGAGGCCGCTTCCATCACGAAAACTCCCCCGATCACCAGCAGAAGAATTTCCTTTTTCACGATGAGGGCCAGGGTACCCAGAATGCCCCCGAGGGCAAGACTCCCCGTGTCTCCCATCATGACCTCTGCGGGGTGTGTATTGAACCATAGGAATCCCACCGCCGCACCCACATACGCCAGGCTGAGGATGGCCAACTCCCCTGTCCCCGGAAGATACGGAATCTGCAAGTAGGTGGCATAATCCTGTCTACCCGACAGATAGCAGATTACGGCAAATGCGATTCCTGCCATAATCACCAACCCGGTGGCTAAACCATCCAGGCCATCGGTAAGGTTCACCGCATTGGAGAACCCCACCTGTAGAAGCACCGCAAAGGGGATCCACCAGAAACCTAGATCCAGAATCGGTTCTTTGAACATAGGAATATAGAGCTGTGTTGTGTAAGGGTTCCTGTTTACGAATAGGTACACTGCCACTGCCGTAGCCACTATAAACTGCCCCAGTAGCTTTACCCGGGCCGGGATCCCTGTGGAGTTCTTACGGAAAATCTTCAGCATATCATCTATAAATCCGACAGCTCCGAATCCCAGGGTGCAGAACAGAAGAATCCATGTGTATCGATTTCGAATATCCTGCCACAGCAGCAGAGAAATCACGATAGAAAATATCATCATGATTCCCCCCATGGTGGGAGTTCCCGCTTTTGCCAGATGTGTCTGTGGACCATCAGTACGGATCGATTGCCCTGCCTTTAAATCTCGCAGCAGTTGAATGATCTTCGGACCAAATATGAAAGCGATCAATAGAGAGGTAACCGCCGCATAGGCAGCCCGGAAGGTGATATATTGGAAGATATTGAAAGGTGTAAAAACCTTTACCAGTGGATAGAGGAACTCTTTAAGCATGTTCACCCTCCGTATGATCGGGAACTATATATTTTACCACCCGCTCCAGCTCCAAACTCCGGGAACCTTTGATCAGCACGATATCCCCTTCCTTCAGGAATTCTTTCAGTCTTAGGGCAAGTGCTTCTAATTTCTGTTCCAGGAACACGGGAACACTGGGAGCGGAACTCTTGAGCAATCGATACACCGTTTCCATCGCCTCCCCATAGAGGAACACGCCATCCAGTTTCTTCTGAAGGATCCATTCCCCCAATGTTCTGTGTGCTTCTCCCTCGTAGGATCCCAGTTCCTTCATAGCGCCGAAAACGCCAATCCTTCTCCCCTGCCATTCGATCTCTTTTAGGAATTCAAGGGCTTCCAGCATCGAATGGGGGTTCGCGTTATAGCAATCCAGTAGAATCGTTACGGGACCCTCTATGATTTGGCCTCGACCAAACAGTGGTTTTACGGATTCTAAGCCTGTTTTAATCTCCGAGTTCCCCGCTCCCAATTCTTTACATACCGCAATGGCTGCCAGGGCGTTCTTCAAATTGAACCTACCGATCAGTGGGAAATGGATCCTTCTCCCCTCCAGGCGAATCATCCATCCCCGTAACCCTAGATTCTCCGCCCCCTCAAAGCCCGGAGTGGTACGTTCCCCAAAGGTCTTGATCCTGGCTTGGACACCTTCTTTCAGAAATGAAGCGAAGGCTTCTTCCTCATGGATGAAGCCAACCCCGGTCGAGGGAAGACTCGATAGCAACTGCTTTTTTTCCGCTGCGATCGCTTCCTGAGAACCGAGGTTCCCTATATGGGCGGTTCCTATGTTGGTAATGATCCCGATCTCAGGCTTGACGATCTGAACCAATGTTTCTATTTCTCCTGGATGATTCATGCCCATCTCAAACACGGCCCAGCGATCATCATCCCGGACTTCGAACACCGATAGGGGAAGACCTATCTCGGAGTTCAAGTTTCCGCGATTCATGAAGGTAGAATTGTTTTGGGATAGAATGGCGCCCACTATTTCCTTTGTAGTGGTTTTCCCATTGCTTCCCGTTACCCCGATCCGATGGACCTTTTTTTTCCGTAGGTACCCTTCCGCCAACTTATGAAGAGCTTTAAGGGGCGTTGGTACAATGATGTACGCTCCTCGATACTTCACGGCATAGGTTTGGAGGGAATCTTGGTTGAGAGACCAGAATTCATCCGCTACGAAGGAAACCTTCCCTCCCTTGGAAAATACCTCCTGAATGTAGTAATGACCATCCGTCCGTTCACCTTTCAGGGGCACGAATAGACAACCTTTAGAGGCTTGTCTGGAATCCGAGATCACCGACGTAATACCCCCCTTCTCGGTGAGGGGAAGATAGTAGGGATTACCTCCTACGATTCGGACAATTTCCGAAAACTGAAAAAGCACCCTATCCATCGGTATTTTTCCCCCCTGATGAGGGTCGTATTTCGATGTACGTATCCACAGAGGGCCGTTTGAGTCCCAATGCATTCTCTGCCAGTGAGCGTATCCTCGCGGGAAAGTTCAGGATGGAAATCGCGATGATCCGCCTCTTATTCTCTTCGATCGATTCGACTTGATCCATCTCGATCTTGCGTATCTCTTTTTTCAATGAGGCAAAGCGAAAGGATTGCCATGTATTGAGGAAAAACAATAGGGGTACGAGAGCGATGGCTCCATATCGCAACCATTTCTTGAGTTTTTTCATTCGCTTTCAACCTTCCTCTGCAATCTTCTCGATTACCCGTAACTTAGCACTCCGCGAAGGAGGGTTGTTCCGCACCTCTTCCTCACTGGGGCGAACGGGTTTTCGGGTAATCTGTAGAGCAACTCCTTGGTGCCCAGTTTTAACGATCGGCACGTTAGAGTCTTTCATAGAGGTTTTACACTTCCGCTGAAAAAAATGTTTCACGATTCTATCTTCCAGGGAATGGAAGGAAATTACCCCTATACGCCCCCCTACTTTGAGAACATCGAACGCCCCCTCCAAAGCCTTCTCTATCCGTTCCAATTCCCTGTTTACCATAATTCGCAATGCCTGAAAGCATCGGGTGGCAGGATGAATCCTTCCATAACGGTAGCCGGCAGGCACAGCATCCCGGATGATCTCTGCTAGCTCCTTCGAGGACCTAAGGTGAGTATGTGCGCGGGCTCTTACAATGGCTCGGGCGATTCTCCGTGCAAACCGTTCCTCGCCCCAGCGGTAAAAGCAGGTGGATAACTCCTCCTCCGATAGAGAGTTCACGATCTCCATCGCCGTTCTCCCTTCTTTGGCCCCCAATCGCATGTCCAGTGGTTCATCCCGTTGGAAACTGAACCCCCGGCCGGATCGCTCATAATGATAGGTAGAAATTCCTAAATCAAAAAGAATACGATCCGGCCGTTCGTTCAGCGGGTACCGAGAGAAGAACTCATCGAACCAGCTCTCGATCCCCTGGAAACGGTCACCGAAACCCTGTAGGCGGCTCCTCGCTATCTGCAGAATGGCTTCATCTGCATCTAACCCGACCACCTTTAGATCCGGAAATGCCTCAAGGAAGGCCTCGGTATGTCCCCCCTCTCCCAAGGTGCAATCGATCAGTAGCGAGCTACCGGGATTGGGAGCCAAAAACCGTAGAACCTCCTCCTTCATCACCGAGGTATGCACTAATTTCATTCTATCCTTCTTCAAATTCTCCCAGTTTTAGAAAGAAACTAGTCCCCCCAGTTCCTCTGCAGCGTCCTGGAACACTTTTTCGTTTTCCTTCCAGTACGCTTCATAGATGTCGACATCCCAGATCTCTATATACTTCTTGATGCCTAGGATGACCGCTTCCTTTTTCAACCCCGCATACTCTCGAAGACTTGCGGGGATATTGATGCGTCCTGCCTTGTCGACCTCCACCTCTTGAGCCGGAGCCACGATCCTCCGCTGAATCAGACGAGCCTTAGCGTTGAAAGGAGAGGTAGATTCCATCAGATTATCAGAAATCTTCTTCCATTCCTCGGGTGGGAATAACCATAAACAGGTATCGATCCCACGGGTTAAGATGAGAATATTGCCCGCAATCTCCCCTCGTATTTTCGAAGGAATCATGAGTCTCCCCTTTTCATCCACCGAATTGCGGAATTCTCCCGTAAGCACCCTATTTTACCCACTTTTTCCTAAAGTTTACCACTTTTTCCCACCGATATTTATACTATCCTATCCTTTTCTATTGTCAACGGTGGTAAAATTGAAATATCGTGTTTTTCCTACAGAAGCAACAAATTAGTTCACCTTTGTTGAGCGGAAATTTAAATTTTAAAGAATTAATAGAGTAAATTATTAGATTAGAGATATAATTCTTAGGTGAATCTTTTCAATCGGCGAAAAAATCTATAATCGATCTTGGGGAATACGATGTTCTTCTTCTCCAGTTTGGTTAGCCATTCTGTACTGACCATACCAGAGCAAAGTGCATCGTAGATCCGGGTAAAATTCTGGAGATGCTCTAACACCCGCCGCTTTGCATACGAGACAGTGGTTCCTGCATGGATGATGAAAGGCCAATCCGAAGCCTGACTAAGTAGCACTTCTCTAGCTGCTTGATTCAACGCTCTCGCTTTCAATCCCTTCTCTTCCGGATACCGGTCTGCCAGATCGATCATCCGTTCAATCGCTTTGTGGGTATGTCGGTATAGCCAATCCGTTCCCCCATCCAGCCACACCTCTGAGTACCCTTGATTCCCCCAACTCGAGAAAACGGGTTGCCCTTTCTGAACGGTTCCGTATTCTTTTATATATTGAGAAGGATGAATGCTTCCCAACCGATCCTGCTGACTTAGGGTACGGAATAACGCTTCTATCCATTGGGGACCCTCAAACCACCAATGCCCGAATAGCTCCGCATCGAAAGGACAGACAAATACGGGGGGACTATCCATCAGTGAGCCCAATTTATCTAGTACTCTTACACGATTGTAGAGAAAGTTCTCCGCATGCTCCACCACCTTTTTGGAAGCTGCAGCAGGGTTATAGATCTCCTTTTCTCCTTCCCTCCCCGTGATGGCGTAATATTTCAGTCCGGTGAAACACCTATTACGTCCATCGGGTAAATAGGGACCGATGTAATCTAGCGGAAGATCCAGCCCAATATCTCTATAGAAATCACGATAGACGAAATCGCCAGGGTACCCTTCGGTAGCTGACCAGACGGAATGAGAAGAAGCCATGTCCCTACCAAAAGCAAACAGACCGTTTGGGCATTCTACGGGAGCGAAGACCCCGTATTTGGGACGCTCCTTCATGAAAAGGATTCCATGGGTAGCCGTAAAAAAATAGTTGATCCCTATATCCTTTAAATAGGATTCCACACCGGGAAAGTAACCCATTTCCGGCAACCAGAAACCTTTAGGGGTTTTGCCAAACACCCCCTGTACCGTTTCCAAAGCCGTGACGAGTTGTGCGTGGATTGATTCTGGGTAAGAAGAGTAGAGAGGCAAATAGGCATGGGTTGCACTGGTCAACAGGAGTTCGATTCTTCCTTTCTTAATGAAATATTCGAGCCCTTTCAATATATGACGATCGTAGAGAGCAGTGAACTCTCTAAGATTGGCCTCGTGCAAGGCCCTATACATTTCTAGAATGCTTCTATATTCTGCCTTTCCCCTGGTTCTTTCCTCTTCCTTCCCTATCAAGTCCAACAATCGTTCGGTATACCGTATGTACCGCTGCTGCAATTCTCCGTCTTCCAGCATAGTGATCAATGTGGGAGAGATGGATAACGCGAGTTTCCAGGGGACCCCGTCCTGCTCCAGCCTGTTGAACACACGGAGCAGGGGCATGTAGGTTTCGGCAATCGCCTCGAACAACCAGTGTTCTTCGAAAAAATCCTCGTATTCTAAATGCCTTACATAGGGCAGGTGTGCGTGTAGCGCTAGTATCAAAAAACCTTTCTGCATGCTGTACGACCCTTTTCAAAGAGACTGTAATGCTTCATCACTTAACCCGAGCCGTTCTGGGACCGTGGGTTTCGTGTAAAGAATATCCAATTTTTCAAGTTCCATGAGATGATAGAGGGCATTCTGCTTCGGATCGGGGGAACCGACCAATTCTTCGAAAGAATACACGGGAGGCACGTACTGTACCTCGGACTGACAAAGGACGAGTTCACTTTGCTTTGCAGTAAAAACCAACGCAGCCGAATAGTAGGCGTCTTGAACCGGGAGATTTACGTACCATGAATAATCTTTACAACCGATCTCTATGTCGAAAGAGTCTACTACCTCGGCGGAAGATACCTGCGAACCCTGAGGCATCCTACGGTGTCTTCGCACCCGTACTAGAACTTTTTCGGCTTCCAGTTCTCGTTTCAGGGTTGATAACGAGCCCCCTTTTACATCCCAGTATACATAGGCCCAATACGGGTCTCTAAGAAGAAACTGAATTTTCGTCTCATGGTAGGAGAGAGGAAGCATCGTTTCGATATTCTCTTCGCCGGTCGTTTCTATATCGAGGAGCGTCAAATCGTACTTTTTCTGCGACACCTGCATGAGATTGTTATTCTGGAGTTCCTGTTCTTCCTGTTTTTCCTCCAGAACTTCCAGAAGGGCATCGATCAGGAGAATCCGTTCCACATCGTCCGGGACATCTAGACCTTCGAGGGCGGCAAGCTTGCGTAGGGCTTCATCCGTGAGGGCTTCTAATCGCTCTCGATTCATTGCGGACTCCTAACATCCAAGGCTTCCCCATCCTAGGAAAACGATCCTTGCATGTCAAGAGTCACGATCTCTCCGCCTTTTCTAGATGGAAGAGCATCACATCACCGAAACCATACTTTTTTGCTGCCCGATCCAAAAGTCCCTTAATCCAGCGTGGCGCCAATCCTTTTGCGATTCCCCCCCAGGTCTGTATGCGGAGTATCCTGAATCCGCTTTTCTGCACCAGTAGCCTGAGGCTTTCCTTCGAAAAAAGATGTAGATGGTCGGGGATACAAGACCGCCATCTCCTTCGTAATAGTCGGGCCTGGAATCCAGACCGATTGGGGGTGACCAACACGAAATGCCCTCCTGGTTGCAGAAGAGCATGCACTTGAACGAGGAATCCGACAGGATCGGTAAGGTGCTCGATGAGGTGGGAGGCATGTACAAAAGAAAAACTTTCTTTTTGGAAGGGGGCTTCCTCCAGGGTGCCTATAAAGATGGGAACTCCCCTCTTTGAAATCCCGTACTGTGCCGATGCTTCACAGATCTCTACCCCTTGTACCTTCCACCTCCTTTCCTGCATGTAGGCTAGGAGCATTCCCGTAGCGCACCCTATGTCCAGGAAAGAGCCTCGTTCCCGGAGACTGGATTCCCATTGGGTAAAGTGGATATCTTCCAGGCCCAGCCGCATGAGGTTGAAAAAATTTGCCTCATTCTCCAATTCATACTGGAAATACTCTTCCTGGTATCTATGCTTCAAATCTTCGAATACAGGTTGAGGATTCTGATATACATGCGAACATTCCGTGCAGCGGACGAAGCGAGCTCCTGGTATCTGCCAGAAAGGTCTGTTTTTCTCCGCTCCGCAGAGAGGGCATACTATAGGAGCAGACTTTTCGACTTTTGGAGCGCTTGAATAGGTATACAATGAATCTACTCCACTCGAAACCGATACAATTGGTTCTTCTCGTTTCCCACGAAATCTCTCGCTGCAATCTCCAGGTTCAGTACTCCAGGATTCAGGTTCACCGTTCCTAGTTTCATTCGGAATCCGTCTTTGAAGTACAATTGATCGTACGAAAGCCCTGAAGAAGGATGCACCCGAGTAACTCCCTCTTGTTCCTTAAGGGTATCCATCGTAACCATGAAACGTTCCTGCCCGTTCAAATAGAGGCTAACCTTGTAAACTCCCATAGGCCAGAAAGTAGGCACCGCTCCGCTCAAATCGAACACTTCCGCGGTGACTTCCCACATCCCTCTGGAAACAATCTCGGTCGTAGGTAAAGGCACCGTTTTTTCCTTCTTCTCTAGACGCACGTCTCTGATAATGGGTCGTGATGTATCTTTTACAGGGGGAAGAAGAAGGAATGGATTTACGAATTGTTTCGCCTCCAAATCGTACACCAGCAAACTCACCCCTCCCATCGATGTAGCTCCTGTGAGCCCTGATTTCCCCAACACATCTCCTTTGGGGTAGATCTTTTTCTCTTGGTTCAACACTGAACTGCCGAGATCCAGGTGGGCATAGAGAGATCTAAGAGTGCTTCCATGCTGCAGCACCAAAAAGGACCCTAAGGGATACGGAATTGAAGCTGTAGATCCTTCCAGGTAGGAAAAGACAAGTTCCCCCTCTTCTATGGGTTTTACCTCAGAGCCGCTGGCCAATATATGGATACCCCGTTCAAAACCGCCCCTCCCCCCCTGGGCGAACACCGAAAGTATTCTCGGCTCTACAGGCCACTGGTAAGCCCATAACGATCTAGATCCCACAAAATCACAAAAGAGCAGAAAAATTAAAGTAATAGGAAGCTTTTTGCTTTTCATCCCAACACCACGCGATACTTGAGTATTCTCTTATTGAATCCCACAAAGTAAGCTCCCTCCACACCCTGAAACCAAAAGGGTTCCCGAGTGGGCAAAGACTTGATGAAAACCTTTCTTCCTTCGTAGGTTATTCCTCGTATTTTGTAGCCTTCATCCTGTTGAGTACAAAACAGGAATAGCCCATCGATGGGACTGGCGGCAATGGCGCCAATCCTTTCTTTCAATGCAATTCTTACGGTCTCCTTTTCTCCTCGCCCAATAAGGGAAATACCCTCCGAATCTTCGATTATAAACATCCCAGTGTTAGCGTCGAGAATTCCCTGCATGGGCCGTCGAAAATCACTAGACAATTGAAAACTCCTTACCCGTTTATACCCGGTAGGTGTTTTTTCCCACAAGATCCCCCGCTGAGGCTTCAAACCGAACACGACGCCCAGCATTCGGTCATCTTTCGTTAGAGCGCTCAAATAGATTACACTATAGGGCCCCTGGGTCAGTTTTTCTTGGGTAATCACTTCTCCGGTAGGTCCCAACAAAAGCAGGGTCCCATCCCAGAGTCCTACGGCTGTAACCGTAGTTCCTGCATCCATCGAGGTGATCAGTTGGTTGAAGTCTTTTTTCCAGCGAACTTCCCCTTCCAGGGTCACTTCGGCCACACCGCAACCATCCGCCGAAACGATGAAGAGTCGATCTTTCCGCATGAAAGGATACCCTTCCGTCTTCAAGGTCGAAAGGATGTTGCCCCTCGAGTCTTTTACCACGAGAACTTCAGGAATAGCAGAGTAATTGATGAACCCTCGATCCGTGACGACCGCAGCATGGAGTACCGATTCTTTATAAACCAGGTCTCCCGCATCCGATATGTATCCAAGAGTTTTCCCTAGTACAAAGCCTATGCTTTTCTCCTTAGCGAGCTGCGTACCTTGATTCTCGGTTATCGATACAGGAGCGTCGATGGAGCAAATCCATTGCAAATCTAGCAGAAGTTCCTTTCCCAAGGGGAGGGGGAAAAGACCTATGTAGCCTATCAGGATGAGACTGTAGAGTAAAAATCCATACCTATGCGGCTTGTCGTTCATTCCACCCGTAGCATATAATACGGTGAGGAAGGCTGTCAACGAAATGCCATCGAATGATCTATTTACGGAACTCTTAGAAAACGCCAGGAAAGCGGCGGAACAGGCGTATGCCCCCTACTCTCGGTTCCGTGTAGGAGCGGCCCTGCGTTGTAAGGATGGTTCCATCGTTACCGGTGTCAATATAGAAAATCGCTCCTATGGCTTAACCGTGTGTGCCGAACGGGTAGCGATATATTCCGCCATCGCTCAGGGAAAGCGAGAGTTCACTGCCTTGGCAGTTGTCTGTTTGGATGCCGACTATCCAGTGTCTCCCTGTGGAGCCTGCAGACAGGTCATTTCCGAATTCGTTTCGAAGGATTTCCCCATCATTTTTTCAGGAGGGAAAGGAGATTTCGTCACCACCTCTATGGAAACCCTGTACCCGTACGACGCCCTGCACGAGTTAGGGAAGAAAGACTAGTTTTCTCCTGTTTTAGTCAATGTCGACCGTTTCGTATCCGAGCGTCTTTCGTCGTCTTCCATTTTTTGAGTCCAAACTTCTATCTTTTTCCGAATCGTCTCTGCACTGGTACCATCTCCCAGTAACATATAGATCCTTCGCAAAGCTCCTAAATAGTGGATGGCCAGTTTGAAATCGTCGATCCGATTTGTGGACAGCTCGTACTTTTCCCGATAGCGATCGGCTGATTTCTGTAACAGATCCTTCACTAAATTCAGGTGAGCCGTTCGGTATTGGTACCCCTCCGAACGGGGATCCAATCCTTCCGCAAGATTCTTGAAATTGAAGATATTCTTCGCTACCGTAGCGAATCTTCCCTCCAACTCTACGAAGGACCATTTCCACTTCGAGTTTTCCCCGAAGGCCTCTACCACCGATTGGATGGTAAACCCAAGTTTCCTCATGAGAGCGTACCGCTTCTCATCCTCCATCCCCTCGATTTGTTCGACTTTCTCTTTATAGTCTGAGTAGGGGGCATCGATCAAATTGGAAACCACATCTTCCAGATAGATGATGCATTTATAGCAGCTTTTACGAGCTTCGTTCAGATAGGTGTCATTTTTCACCGACAACAGAGAGACCGATATTTCATTCAATAGCAGGTAGTAAGAGGCAAGATTCAAACTTTCTTCCGCAAGATTGATCTTCACATAGGCCGAGTTTGAATCTCCTTTTTCCACCACTTTCTGGAGATTCTTTTCTCTCTGTATGATTTGTTCTAGGACTGTCTTGTATTCTTTTACCTTTTCGAAATACCGTTTTTTTGCCTCTTCGCTGATCTTTCCCATATGGTCTCCATGTTATCGGTTCATCCTCTCCTGTATTTCATCAGTAGCTCCTCCGCGTGGATCAATGACACCTTTCCTTCAGGTTCTCCCGAAAGCATACGAGCGATTTCCTTAATCCTTTCCTCATCTTTGATACTTTTAATATCGGTTCGGGTCCGGTTTCCTTCCACTATTTTCTCCACTCGGAAATGTTGATCTCCACGAGCTGCCAGGGAGGCTAGATGGGTGATAACCAGCACCTGTTTCGACCGGGAAAGGTTCTGCAAATAGTCCCCTACCACCACGGCTGCCTCACCCCCTATGCCGGCATCCACTTCATCGAATATCAAGCACCCGATGGAATCCGCCTCGGCAAGGACAGTTTTTATGGCGAGCATGATTCGGGAGACTTCCCCCCCCGAGGCAATCTCTTTCAACGGTTTCAACGGTTCTCCTGGATTGGGAGAGATGAGAAAACTTATCGCATCGTACCCGTACGGGCCACAGAGGACGACACCCGGACTCGATTCCCGGCGGGACAGAGACACTTCGAATCGAATCTTCTGCATTCCTAACCGTTTGAGTGCCTCTGTAATGAGGCCCTGGAGGCGGGACGCCTCTTTTTTCCGGATTTCTGAAATTTGACCTGCTTCCTCCAGCAACCGTTTTTCCCTATCGGCGATTGTCTGGTCCAGTTCCTCCATCTCCACTGTGGTGGTCTCTAATTCACGGATTCTTTCCATAGACTTTTGCTTGAATTGAAAGACATCCTTCAGAGCCGGACCATACTTTTTTTCCAATTTATAGAGAGTTCCCAGCCGTTCCTCTATCTTTTCCAGCCTTTCCGGATGGAATACCCGTTTTTCTGCATTGCTCTTCAAAGATTCCACTATATCCAGCAACTCATAGTACACAGTTTCCAATCGCTTTTGGTACATTTCCAAAGACGGGTCGATGGGTACCAAAGATTGCAGTAAATTTTGACTCCTTCGGATACTTCCAACCACCCCCTCTCTACCGGTGGAAAGTTCACCGATCACTTCATTCAGCGTTTTCACCAGTTTCTCATGAGAAAGCAGGATCTTTTTCTCCCGAGACAGTTCCTCTTCTTCCTCCTCCCGCAGGTTGGCCTTCTCTATTTCTTCCACTGCGAACCGTAGATACTCCAATTCTCGGAGTCTCTCCTTCTCGGTTTTTCCGAGTTCTTCTCTCTTCTTTCGTAGATAGGCCAACTCTTGAAACTTTGTATAGAACGCCTCCACCCTATCGGATATACCGGCAAATCGGTCTAGGAACTTCCGATGGTTTTCCTCATGGAAAAGGGATTGGTGTTCATGTTGCCCGTGGAGATCTACCACTAGGGAAGTAAACTCCTGTAAATCCCCCAAAGTGACGGGAACATGCTGAATATAGCTTGCCCCCCTTCCGTTTCGTCGGAGGATCCGCCGAAGGATGATCGAACCGTCTTCATCGGCAATGTCTCTTTGTTTCAACCATTCCTCGGCTTCCCCATTACCCTCAATTCGGATGACTGCAGTAACTTCCGCTTCCTCTGTGCCCGTGCGAATCACATCTCCCGTTACCTTGGCACCCAAGACCATCCCCAAGGCTCCTACCAGGATGGATTTGCCGGCACCCGTTTCTCCACTCAGGATGGTCAACCCTTTTGTAAAACGAATGGATAAGGTATCGATCAACGCGTAGTTACGAATGTGGAGTTCCTCAAGCATCGGGCCCCCCAGCCCAATTCAATTTCTCCTTCAGCACTGTGTAGAAGGAGCGTTTATTGGTTTGCACCAACCTTACGCGAACGTCTGCCGCCTCGATGGTTATTCGATCCAGTGGCTTTAGGGGTACTACTACTTGGCCGTCCGTAGTGAGAATAATATCAGTTCGCTGTTTCGCATCCACCGTAATACCGATGTATTCTGTGGTAGGGATCACAAGGGGTCGATGGGACAAGGTAAAGGGGCAAATAGGAATCAGTATCATGGCCTCCATTTCCGGGTGCAGAATAGGTCCCCCTGCAGCAGCTGAGTAAGCGGTAGATCCGGTTGGGGTGGAAACGATCACTCCATCTGCCCGATACCGTACGATGGGGAGTGTGGACAAACAAACAGACAGATTCACAATTTTCGAAATTCCCGCGGAACCGATCACCATATCATTCAATGCCGTCTGGTTATGAACGCAGACCCCTTCCCGATACACTTTCACCCTGATCATCATTCGTTCAGCGATTCTAAGGGTCCCGTCCAGGTATTTCTCGAAAGCCTCCTGCCATTCGTCCTTCGCTATCTCCGTAATGAATCCGAAATTTCCTAGATTGATGGGCAGGATCGGAACACCCTGTTCCGCCAGAAGACGTGCAGAGAAAAGGACTGTTCCATCTCCCCCTAAGGAAAAGGCCAAGTCGAAGGGTTCCATCGTATACTGAGGAGGCCTCCCCCGGAAGCTGAGAACCGTTACAGAATATCCCTTCCCACGTAAATACCCCGTTATATCCGTTACTAGGGATTCAGCATCATTCTTTAGAAGATTGGCAATGATAAGAATACGCTGAACCGCACGATGAACCTTCATGATCTTTTTTACTATAATGTTTCACCCTTTGATTGTAAAGGAGCGCCTATTTTCTTTATATTTCCCGAATCCTTGTCTGTTAGGGAAGCGAGGTAAGCACCTTCTGCATGTGTTCGACGGAAGTCTTCGACAGTGATGGGTATAGGGGGAAAAGGAGACAACGTAAGTATAGGGACTGCGCGGCTGGAAAGTCTTTCCCTTGTATGAGCCCCATTCCCAGGATCGAATGATTGAAGGCCGATACTGTCTCGATCCCTTGCTTCTTGCAGTATGCCTGGACATCCTTTAGTCCAGAAGAAACAAGGATAGGAAACGAATAGTAAACATTTTCTGCTTCATCAGGTTGTAAGAGCGGCTTGTGTCGGGTGCGAAGAAGGGCTTGAGAAAAGATGTGGGCAATATCCTTTCTTTTTAAAAGGAACCGTTCGATACTCTGGATTTGAGTGATTCCCAGAGCGGCATTGAAATCGGGAAGCAAAATATCTACCTGATAAGGCTCCACTATTTTTTGTATGATATTTACCTCTTTTCTCCCTTTACCCAGTATTACTACTCCTCCCCCCGAAGTGATTATACCATCCGGCTCTAGAGAAAGTAGTGTATAGGATCCGAAAGTGCCCAAACGACGATTTCCTGTGTTTGCTCCAATCCCTTGAGATATGTCTTCGATGATGGGTATTCCCGTCTCGGTGAGTTTTTCTATGGGAGGGACAAATCCCAGGGGCGCGAATGAAACGATGGCTTTTATGGAAGTTAGATCCTCTTTTGCCACCTCATCCATCGAGATACATCCATTCCCCGGGTCTACATCCACATAGACGAGTTCGATATCCATCTCTCGGGCCACGCTGGCATACACAGGGGGGTGTAGAGGGGTTACTAGCACCTTGTCACCTCGGGTGAGCCCCAAGGCTTCAAATACGATCTTGATTGCCCGAGGATATTCTCGGACTGCCGTACCGCCCGCTACTCCTATGTAATCAGCAACGAGGCGAACCAGCCGATTCGAAAGAATTCCTGGTCCTAAACTGTCGGTAACCATACAGGATAGAACCGAATCCATATCGCTGCGTTTAATGGAGGGACGAGAAATGGGAATGTGCATACCTATTACTTTCCAACGGCAGAAAGTTTGTCTATCTGTTGAAGCTCTTTAGTGCTGAATAGCTTTCTGATGTTTAGAATGATCAGGTACCCTTCCTCTTGCCTGACAACGCCCTGAATATATTCGGCTCCGATACCCGAGATAATCTGAGGGGGAGGTTGAATTTGATCGTATTCTACCGTTACCACTCTGGCAACTCTATCTATGATAATGCCAATCCGCATTCCATCTATGTCTAAGATAATGATGCCACTCAAAATTGCATCTTCTTCGGAAGTTTCTGCCTTCTTGATATGAAAGCGTTTGTGCAAGTTCACCACAGGGATGATATCGTTTCTCAGCTTGAAGATTCCCTCTACATAGGAGGGAGCATTAGGAATAGGGCGAGTTTCCTGTAATCTCTGGATTTCCTTTACATCCATTATATCTATTCCATAGGTCTCATTTCCCAATTTGAATGTTACAAGTTGCAGCTGATTTTCCCGTTCGGCCATGTTTCCTCCAAGCTACCTCAGCATACTAGGAATCCATTTTTTTATCAAGTTTGCTTCATGAAAACTATATAGGTAGTTAAGGCTATGAATTATGGGGAATAAAAAAGCCTGGCGACGACCTACTCTCCCGCCTCCACCTGAGGCAGTACCATCGGCGCTGAAGAGCTTAACTTCCGTGTTCGGAATGGGAACGGGTGGAACCTCTTCGCTATGATCACCAGGCTTTATATATCCATACGCAGTAGAAAGAAGGATCAGGAAAAGAACAGAGTCCCGAGCGAGTCCACCACGCCACCTCGCGGCTCTCCGTCCTCCCCCGGGGATGAACGGAGAATATGGTCAAGCCTCACGGATGATTAGTACGGGTCGGCTGCACGTGTTACCACGCTTCCACCTCCCGCCTATCCACGAGATCTTCTGTCTCGTTCCTTCAGGGCGCTTGTGCGCCAGGGATGGTTCATCTTGAGGGGGGCTTCCCACTTAGATGCCTTCAGCGGTTATCCCGTCCGAACTTGGCTACCCAGCACTTACCGTTGGCACGATAACTGGTACACCAGAGGTTCGTCCACTTCGGTCCTCTCGTACTAAAAGCAGCTCCTCTCAACCATCCAACGCCCGTGGCAGATAGGGACCGAACTGTCTCGCGACGTTCTGAACCCAGCTCACGTACCGCTTTAATTGGCGAACAGCCAAACCCTTGGGACCTGCTCCAGCCCCAGGATGCGATGAGCCGACATCGAGGTGCCAAACCTTGCCGTCGATATGAACTCTTGGGCAAGATCAGCCTGTTATCCCCGGAGTACCTTTTGTCCGTTAAGTGACGGCGCTTCCACTCGCCACCGCCAGATCACTAAGACCGACTTTCGTCCCTGCTCGACTTGTGGGTCTCGCAGTCAAGCTCCCTTTTGCCTTTGCACGTACACGCTGATTTCCGACCAGCGCAAGGGAACCTTCGCGCACCTCCGTTACTCTTTAGGAGGCGACCGCCCCAGTCAAACTGCCCGCCTGACACTGTCCAGATGCCCGCTCCCGGACACCCGTTAGAAACCTAACCCGAAAAGGGTGGTATTTCACCGCCGACTCCACGCAGGCTGACGCCCACGCTTCCCCGTCTCCCACCTATCCTACACATCCCGGGCCAAGTCTCCATGCCAAGTTACAGTAAAGGTTCACGGGGTCTTTCCGTCTAACCACGGGTAACCAGCATCTTCACTGGTACTTTAATTTCACCGAGCCTCGCGTTGAGACAGCGCCCAAGTCGTTACACCATTCGTGCGGGTCGGAACTTACCCGACAAGGAATTTCGCTACCTTAGGACCGTTATAGTTACGGCCGCCGTTTACCGGGGCTTCAATTCAGAGCTTCGCCTCATCGGCTAACCCCTCCTCTTAACCTTCCGGCACCGGGCAGGTGTCAGTCCCTATACCTCATCTTACGATTTCGCAGAGACCTGTGTTTTTGATAAACAGTCGCTTGGGCCATTTCTCTGCAACCCCCCTTGAGTGTTACCCCAACGAGGGCCACACTTCTCCCGAAGTTACGTGTGCATGTTGCCGAGTTCCTTAACGCGAGTTCTCTCGAGCGCCTTAGAATCCTCATCCCACCCACCTGTGTCGGTTTGCGGTACGGTCCCTTACAACCTAACCTTAGAGATTATTTCTCGGCACCCCGACTACACCCGCTTCGCTTCGCTCATCGCTCCACTCGCCTTCGCCCCTCACCTCCGGTAGCGGGTTTCCCTACTACCCTCAACGGCTCGGAAACTTAGACCGGACCTTCCATCCTCCGGCCGGGCTTCGCCCCATGCGTCATCCCCTCGAAGTTGTAAGAGGTACGGGAATATGAACCCGTTTCCCATCAGCTACGCCTTTCGGCCTCACCTTAGGGGCCGACTAACCCTGGGCAGACGACCTTTACCCAGGAACCCTCGGGTTTTCGGCGGAGGGGACTCTCACCCCTCTTTTCGTTACTCATGCCTGCATTCTCCCTTCCGTCCCCTCCAGAGAGGCTCTCACCTCCCCTTCTCCGGTCCACGGAATGCTCGCCTACCGCCGGAGTCTCCTCCGACCCGTGGCTTCGGTACTGAGCTTAGCCCCGTTACATTATCGGCGCACCACTACTCGACCAGTGAGCTGTTACGCACTCTTTCAAGGGATGGCTGCTTCTAAGCCAACCTCCTGGCTGTCTTCGCAGTGGCACTTCCTTTCCCACTGAGCTCAGTTTCGAGACCTTAGCCAACGGTCTGGGCTGTCCCCCTCTCGACCACGAACCTTGTCGCCCGTAGTCTGACTCCCAGCTACCCTGTAGAGGCATTCAGAGTTTGGTTGGATTTGGTAGACGGTGAAGCCCCCTAGTCCATCCAGTGCTTTACCTCCCCCACAGTCCAGCTGAGGCTAGCCCTAAAGCTATTTCGACGAGTACCAGCTATCTCCGAGTTTGTTTAGCCTTTCACTCCTAGGCACAGCTCATCCCTACCCTTTTTAACGGATTAGAGTTCGGCCCTCCACATGGTGTTACCCACGCTTCAGCCTGGCCATACCTAGATCACTCGGCTTCGGGTCTACGGCACGCAACTGTTCGCCCTGTTCAGACTCGGTTTCCCTACGGCTCCAGGACTCCCATCCCTTAACCTCGCTACGTACCGTAACTCGCAGGCTCATTCTACAAAAGGCACGCCATCACCCCCCTTGCGAAGGGCTCTGACAGCTTGTAGGTCTATGGTTTCAGGTTCTCTTTCACTCCCCTCACCGGGGTTCTTTTCACCGTTCCCTCACGGTACTCTTCTCTATCGGTAGCTCTCCTGTATTTAGCCTTGGATCGTGGTCGACCCCGCTTCCGACAGGGTTCCTCGTGCCCCGTCGTACTCAAGAACTGCGCGCACGGGGACTCACAGATTTCGGGTACAGGACTCT
>Ga0272446_1003696_pt1 | contig 18949 bp, 17 predicted proteins | sample YNPCB0061_FD_194587 | JGI IMG/M metagenome (GOLD analysis project Ga0272446, IMG submission 194587) | Hot spring microbial mat communities from Yellowstone National Park, WY, United States - YNP-CB-006-1 | ecosystem: Environmental > Aquatic > Thermal springs > Hot (42-90C) > Sediment | place... | reverse complement strand
AGGAGGTGCAGCAGAGCCCCGGCAGGCAGGAGGTGAGGCTGAGCCCGGCAGGCAGGAGGTGAAGCAGAGCCCCGGCAGGCAGGAGGTGAGGCTGAGCCCGGCAGGCAGACGTGTGTCCTCCGCCCAGCCTCGGACTAAACAGCCTCTCAACCGGCAGGACCAGCTTCTGCTAGAACGGAACGCGGCCCGGCCGACTGCACCCACGCCGGACCCATCCTCCCTTCCCCGACGGGTCACATCTTCAGCAGCTTCAGGGGTACCAGCGCCATCTCCTCCATGCCCGACGGCTCATACAGCCACGCATACACAGCCATCGACGAGACGACCCGCCTGGTGTACCCCCGCGTTTCCTCATAGGGGATCGATTCCACCCACAGGTCGAACTCGTCCGTGGTCCGGCCCGCGAGCCATCGCTCCGTCGCGCCGGGACCCGCGTTGTACGACGGTATCGCCAGCAGCGGCGTGGCAGGGAACATCGACCGCAGACGGGCCAGCTCGCGTGTCCCCACCGCGATATTCACATCCGGCCGCTCCAGATCCTGCCTCGTGACGTTCATGCCCAACCCCTTCGCCGCGCTCCGCGCCGTGGGCAGGATGAGCTGCATCAGCCCGTACGCGTTCGCCGCCGATACGACACCGGCATCAAAGGCGGATTCCTCCCGCATGATCGCGTAGATTAGCGGGATCGGCACCGACGATCTCGTCGATTCCTGCTCCACGATGGGCAAGTACGGACGCGGATACGCCAGCTCCCACGCGGTGCGCCATCTGCCCTTGGGCGCATGCGCTGCCCACCGCGACGTCATGGCCCGCGCCAGCCGGTAGGATTCCTGCGTGGCCCCCGCCCGCGCGTATAGCACACTCAACGTCCATCGTGATGCATCGTCGTCGTCGGCTACCTCGATGGTCTGGATCTCACGCTTCGCATAGCCGTTCTCGCCCAGGCGCAGCAGCTCCACCGCCCGCGTGAACCCGGGCACCTGCAGCGCGGGGGGAATACCCTCAACCAGCGGCCCGTCCGGCTCCGCCGCCTCGCCCTGCGCGACCACCGCACGCGCACGGCCCGGTGCCTTCGCCTGCAAACGTGACAACGCGAGCACCGCGTAGAACGACCAGGGATGGTCGAGCACCACCCGCTCCAGGGCACGCCACGAATCGTCTGTTCGCCCCGCGGCTTCGTATGCCCGCGCCAGCAAGTACCGGGCTCGCCCACCGGTCCAGAAGTCCTTCTCCCGCGGTCGAAGCTCCAGGCTCTTCTCCAGCGGCGCAACCGCCTGCGCCCACTTGCCCTCGCGCACATGATGGAACGCCAGCTCGAACAGCCCGTCTTCCAGCATGTCGCCGTTTGGATAGTCCTCCGCCATCTTGCTCAGCAATGCCACGAACCGGGGTTCGTCCTGCATGCCGCGAAGCAACCTCGCCGTGCGAAGCCTCGCGTCGTCCGCGAGCCGGTGGTCCGGAAACTCCTTCTCGACCCGGCCGAACCACGCCAGCGCCTCGGTCGCGCGACCAAGCTGTGCGTGCGTCTTCGCCCCGTTGTAAAGCGCCCGCACGAGTTGCTCGCTGTCCTTCGCGCAGCTCGCAACCGCGTCACCCCAGGCGTCCGCCGCCTGGCTACGCTGCTTGCGATCCCGGCTCAGCAAATCCGCGCGAAGCGACGCCGCACGACATGCGATCGCTCCAACCTTGTCGGCCTTGGCCAAGCTCTTCCAGACCGCCGCGGCGTCTTCCAGCGCCTCGGTGGTCCGCCCGCTCGCAGCCCACTGCTCGGCCCGATCGAGCCGATCGCTCGCGTCCAGCACCGAGAGCTTGGCGCGCTCCTGCTCGGGAAGCCACGCGATCGCCACCCGCTCCAGCTCAGCTGCCTTGGCCGCCGCACCGGACGCCGGCGCATGCACCATCACCCTGCGCGCCAGCCCGTACGCCTCACGAGCCCTGGTTTCATCCTTCGTGCCTGACAGCAACCACGACGCCAGATTCACGGCTGCATCGGCCCAGCGCGCTCGCGGCCGACCGTCCGCAAGATGCGCCCGCCACAGATCCGCCGCCTTGTCCGGCTCCCCCATCGCTTGCAGCTCGTCGGCCAGGAGCAGCGCGGCACGCTCCGCGATGGGCGTGTCCGACGAGATCGCCGTGAGCCGATCCCGGGCTTCCGCATGCCTCCCAAGCTCCGCGTACAGCGACCCCGCCTGCAGCCTCGCGTAGTCCGCCAGCACGAACGACGGCTCCTGGCTGGCCGCGTCGAACGCGGCCGCAGCACCCTGCCTGTCGCCCGCGTCGCGCAGCGCCCCGCCCAACAGATAGCGCCACCCCGCCGCTTCCCGTCCCGATGGCGCATGCTTTGCCAGCGCCGCACCGATCGCGTCGGCCTGGGCCTTCGCATCACCTCGCCCAGCCGCCAGCCGCGCGTCTGTCAGCCGCGGGTCCGCCAGCACCGGCGTCGGATCCAACGGATCGGCGCGACCGGGCACGGCTTGCACGCCTGACGAATCGGACGGCCTCGCGGGTGGGGTCGTGGCGGCGGGCGAGATGGCGGGCTCCGGTGGACGGCCCGGGCTGGCGCCACAGCCGCATCCCACGAGCACGGCTGCCGCGGACAGAGCGCCTAAGGTCCGGCAGATCGGCGTCGCGCGTCGGCTCATCGTTCCTCTTTTCGCGTCGTTCTGCGCTGGAACGCCCGTGCGCCGTGGGCTTCTTCCGCGTCTTCGTCCGCCCGCGCTTGCTCCTCGCGGCGCACCCTGGCGAGATGCTTTTCCTTGTCGCGGGCGACCACGTCGGTCTGCGCCTGAGCGTTCGCGAGATCGACGCGCGCCGCGGTCTCGCGAGAGCGCGCTTGCTGCGTCTGCTCCGCAGCCTGCTCCGCTTGCTGGTGCAGTTGCGCCGCGCGAGCCCGCTGGGCGATCTCCCATGCCTGCATCGTCAAAAGGTCTTGCACCGTCGCGCTGCCCCGGTCCGCTCGTTCGCTCTCGAGCTGTACCGTCTTCTCGATCGTCTCCCGTTGCTGCCGCTCGGCAGCCTCCGCGTTGCGTTGGCGCTGCTCCGCGGCTGCGCTCGCGCGGACGCGCTCCGCAAGCGATCTGGCCTTCTCATCCTGGAGCTCTTGGCGCCGTCGAAGCAGCGCGTCGAGTGGATAGCGGGTTCGGGGCGGCACGGCTGGACGTCCTGCCACGATGACAACTCGATCCTGGCTCGAAGCGCAAGTTCCGGGTCGAGATCGCGCCTTGGAATTGGGAAGACGCTCCGATTGGTGCTATGAGAGTGCCTCGCAGGGGTCGCGAAGCCCCATCCCAGGAGGATTCGCTCGATGACCAGACGTTCGGCCGCGCCGCTCCGCATGCTCGTTGCCTTCTGCTTTTCGATAGCCGTCGTGAACGCTGCTCCCGGCTTCGCGCAGACTAGCGACGAAGACGCCCGGCGGCACTTCGAGGCTGGCGAGGCGTATTTCAAGACGAGCGACTACGACGGCGCCCTGCGCGAATTCAACCAGGCATACCAGCTCGCTGAACCGGCCAAGCGCCCCGCGATCCTCCTGTCCATCGCGTCGGTGTACGAGCGCATGGGCAATCTGCCCAAGACCGTGGAGACGCTCGAAAAATGGCTCGCCGAGGCGCCGGCGGACCACCGCGAGCGCGCAACCGTCGAGCTGCGCATCCAGAACCTCAAGAAACGCATCGCCGAGCAGCCTCCACCGGCAGCGTCTTCCTCGACGGCGGCCGCAGCCGTCAGCCCCACCGCCACGACGTCCTCGACGCCGCCGCCACCGCCGGCCCCCGAGCCCAACAGGATGCCCGCGTACCTGTCGTGGGGCATCGGTGGTGCCGCGGCCGTCGGGGCTGCCGTCACCGGGCTGCTCGCCAAGAGCAAGTACGACGACGCAGAGAGCGGTTGCGCCAAGACCCCCGAAGGATGCTCCGACTCCGAGGTCAGCCCTATCAAGAGCATGGCACTCGTGTCGACCATCCTCACCGGTGTGGCCGTGGTGGGCGGCGGCTTGGGCACGTATCTCTACCTGTCCGCCGGGGAGCCGCAGCAGGAGCGGGCCACCGGCGTCGTGCCGCGTCTCAGCGCCGGGATGACGCACCGGGGCGGCGGCTTTGAGGCCACATGGCGATTCTGAACGCGCGTCGGATCGAGCCGAACAAGAGGCAACCATGATGATCTCAGAAATCCGAATGGGCGCAGCCGCCGCGCTGGTTTCAGCGATCCTGCTCGGCGGATGCATGTTCCTGCTCGACACCGAGAAGCTGCAGGAAGGCTCCGGCGGCTCTGCTGGTTCGGCGGGGTTGGGCGGTGACGGCGGAGATGGCGCGGTCCCCGAATCCGGCGGGGACACCATCGAGTCCGGCGGTTCGGGCGGCTCGCAGCCCGACGCCGACGCAGGGCCTCCATGCACTAACGACCTGTCCTGCCTGGACGATGACCCGTGCACCGTCGACACGTGCGAGCAGTCCTCGGGCACGTGCGTGCATCAGCCCCACCACGGCATTGGCTTGACCAACGTCGACATGCTGGGCGCGGACAGCGAACACGTTGTCACCATCCAGTCCGGCGTCGAATCCATCGGTGTGCCCGTGCTCAGCACCGACGGCGACGGTTTCTGGCTTGGTTACTGGTATGAGGAGAGCGGCTCCCGCGACGTTGTCATCAAGCACTTCCAGGCAGACGAGGCGGTCGCGCCGATAGAGGTGCGTTTGAAGAACACCACGTTCACGCTCGACGACGTGTATTCGAGCCCTGCCATGCTCGTTCGAGACTTCGGCGTGGGGGGTGACGGCGGCATCGGGCACCGACGGCTCGCGGTGGTCGTCGCTGGTATGAACGCTGGCGCGGGCCCAGGCGTCCACGTGCGCTTGCTCGACCCGGGTACCCTCCAACTGGCCACGGGATCGCCGTTCCCCCTGGTTCTGGAGACCTATGCCGACTCGAACGGCTTCGCGGACCCGGTCGTTGCTGCCCCCGGCGCCCTGCTGGTCGACGACCACATCATCGTGACCTGGGTGAAAGACGGAGATCTGCACACGTGGGACAAGCGCATGCTTGGCAGCAGCAGTCCGACGCTTGCCACGCACGATCTGCCCGACGACGTCCTCAATGCGTGGCCCATTCAAGGCACCAACCTGCTCACGGGCAACGCGGACTTCGGCGCGGTGCTCGAGCTCGCGAACGGCAACACTTACAGCACGAAGCTGTGGTCTCATGGCAACGACACCTCGCTTGTGAACCTCGATACGACGGGCGGGGAGCGCCTTGGGATCGCCGCCGCACCGCTGACGGACCCGGTGCCCGCGAATCCCAGCTCCCTGTCGGTCGCGGCCTGGGCTTACGATACGGCCAGCGGACCGCGCATCACCGCGGCAGGCGCACTCTGCGGCGCAGGTCAGTGCAACGCCGCCGCGTTTCCAGGGGAAGGGAACAGCACGGGCGAAGGGATGTATCCGGCAGCGTGCAGCACCTGGCTCCCTGCCTACCCAGGTGTCCGAGCCGTGGTGGTCACGCAGGTTCTGCACTCGTCCGACGGCGGTGGCTATTCCGCCATGCTCGGGACGGTATTCGCGCTCGAGTTCGGTGCCGACGGGGGATCGGGGCAATCGTTGATCAACCCGCCCTACCTGCTCGTGCGCGGGCCGGTGGCCAATCCATCCAGCAAGCCCGAGGACTCGCCGTTGCAGCGGGGCGCCATCGCGATGAGCGAGACGGGCCGCATCATGGTCGCCTGGATCGAGGCCGAAAAGAACGGCAAGAAATCGCTCCGGGCCCGGCGCTACGGTACGAAGGCATGCCAGTAGGACCAGGGGACGCGAAGCGCGAGCAAGCGGCGCGTGAATGCGCCTGCTCGCCGCAGCCTCCGCGCGCTCCGTCCGGTCCCACGTTGGCTCCGCAGGCCGCCTCGCACGCCGACCAGCCGAACGCCGAGTCTGCCCAAGCCATCCCGCCCACGACTCGACCACGAGCGGGCGCCTTGTAGCTGCCGTGGGCGGAGCTCATCCGAACACCCCCGGGATCATGTGTTCGGCGACCCTGGTGCATCTCGCGGTGATCGAGGAGCGCGGGCCTGCGCAGGACGATGACGTGGTCGGGCCGCCGACGCCTGACGATGAAGCGGCGCCGCTGGCGGGGTCGGTCCGAGCGGGGGTGTGCGCAGAGAAGCCATCCGTCGCTGGATCGACCCGCGAGACGGGTGCATCCTCGGCTCCATCCGTGGGGGCGCAAGAAAGGGTCGCGGGGCGTATGCGGTTGCGGGGACTACCCACGCCTTTCGCTGCACCTACTGGCCTGCGACGGACTACTCTCGCGCTCAGTCGGCACGAAGGAAGATGGGATCGGCGCCGAGGGTGAGGGTGACCTGCCCGCCGTCCGGAGAGAGCGCCGTCGCCGGGAAGGCCGTCGCTGGGTCGACTGCCGCCCCGGTGGCGTCGGCCGGGAGCGCGGGGTAAACCACGGCGGTCGCGCTGGTCCACGGGACGGTGAGCTGCGCGGTCTGTCCGGCCTGGTAGCCGGACACCCGGAAGGTGTCCCACCAGGCCACGACGATGGCGCCGCCCCCCTGGCGCGGGCAGCGGTAGGCCCGCGTCTCGTCCACCGTGGTGGCGAGCCGCTCGACCTTCCTCCAATCGCACCCGTCGAGCTTGCGTGTCATCTGCCAGAGCGACCAGTAAGCGAGCTTCTTCGTGCCGGCCGGTGCGCCGTGACCGGCGTAGAGCAGGCCGGTGTGATCGAAGTAGTCGTCGTCCCACACCCCGAAGCCTTCGGTCATGCCGAACGCCCAGAACACCTTGTCCACGCCGGACGCCAGTGCGACGACGTAGCGCTTGACGAGATCGCGCGCCTGCTCCGCTTCGGTCGCCGACAAGGTCTCCGGACCCATCTTCCACGTTCCCGACGGCGTGCCATTCTCGGTCGTCCAGATGCGGGTGGCCGCGTAGCCTCGCGTGTCGAGCCGCGCGCGGTAGAAGCGGGCGACGTCCTCGAAGTCGTGGTAGCCGAGCAGGCGCTGCCCCGGCCCGTCGCCGGTGGTGCCGCCCTTCGAGTCGCCGTAGAAGTGAAGGTCGAAGACGTCGACGCAACACCCTCCGAGCTCGTCCAGCACTGTGTCGAAGTAGGTGTCGTTCTCATCCCTCGTCCCCATGTTGCCGGCGACCCCGCCCATGACGACGACGGCGCCGGGGTCGGCGTTCTTGATGGTCTCGAAGGTCAGCTTCTGCAGCTTCGCGAAGTCCGCCCGGCCGGCATCGAACGAGATGTTCGGCTCGTTGCCCACCTGCCAGACCCGCACGCCCGGGTATCGCTTCACCGCCGCCTCCACGAAGTGCACGTAGGCCTGCTCATCGACGGGCAGCCAGCTCGACGGCTTCGAGAAGCTGCCGGCTTGCGGTTCGACCTCGATGTTCAACATTACCTGCAGCCCTGACGCGACCGCCGCATGGATGCGGTCGTAGTCGAAGGGGTCCGACTGGCCGTTCGGCCCGGTGGTGGTGCCCGAAAAGGCCATCTTCGTGGGGTCGCCGGTGCGGTTCGGATCCACCAACGACCAGAACAGGTAAGGCGCGTCGGCGCCCCGAGTCCAGGCGAGCCCGGCCTCGCGCGCCGGGGCCCAAGGGTCGTCCGCGATGCCAAAGGCGACAGCGGGGTGACAACCGAAGGGGCGCTGATCGAGCGCGGCCGTAGGATCGACGGGGCCGGCATCGACTCCAGCCTCGGACCCACCATGGGTGTCCGAGCTCGCCGGAGCGCACGCGCCAAGCGCGGCAACGACGAAGCCCAACGTGAACGCATCACGCATGAAGCCTCCATGGGGTGCGGCAGGTTGGTTCTCGTCGTGACCGATGGTTCGAATCATGGTTCTTCTTCAGGGACGGTGGACGGGCGTCCTACCCCCCAACGGAGCCTTCCTGCAAAGAGGCTTGGGCGCAACGCGGCGCATGGGCCAATTGAAGTGCCTTTCCGCAAGATCGTCGAGCAACCGCACACTCGCTGATCGTGCTCCCCGCGCCTTCCGGCTGGCAACTCTCCTGTGCCCGACGGTTATCCTGCTCAACTCCGTCGCTGCTCCGAGCAGGTCTTCCCCTGCCGCGCTCATGCACAGCGTCGAGGGGGGAGCCTGAGCAGCTACTCGATGAAGGAGCGCGGATCGATGCCGTGGTGGGTGTCGATCCCCGGGCGGGCGTGGTCGCGGGCGAGCTGCCGTCCCGGCCTCGCTCGTCGTCCGCGTGGGGGTGGCCTCAGCAGGAGCCCGAGCTGGCGGAGGATGCGCTCGATGACATCGTCCCTGTGCGCGGATCGGTCCCCCCCTTTTCTGCCCCATCCGTGCTCGGAACCCTCGATGACGGCGATGAGCCTGATGTCGCCGCGCGCGCCCATGTGGCACGGAGCTCGACGCCGCGGGCGCGGTCGAGGATCTGCACAACGTCGCGGCCCTCGAGGCACTCGCGCCGCGCATCGAGCGCCTGGCGCGCATGGTCGACGACAGCCGCCTGGTGTGTCTCGCCGAAGCATTCGTCAGGCCGACCGCCCTGCTCTCGGGGCCTGGCTCCGGTTTCGCGAGGTCGATCCGCCCTTTCGTGGCGGTTCGACCGCCCTTTTTCGATGTCGCACTTCCCTTTTTCGATGTCGCACTTCCCTTTTTCGATGTCGCACTTCCCTTTTTCGATGTCGCACTGCCCTTTTTCGATGTCGCACTGCCCTTTTTCGATGTCGCACTGCCCTTTTTCGATGTCGCACTGCCCTTTTTCGATGTCCCATCGAGCTGCTGACGCCTGACGAGCAAGCGGCGCCGCCGGCGGGTCGGTCCGGGCCGGGGCGGGCGCACAGTAGTCAGCCGAGGCTGGATCGAGTCGGGGAACTGGGGCATCATCGGCTCGATGGGCTGGTGGGCAGGAAGGGTTCGCGAGGCGCATCCGGTTGCGCGGATCCACGTTGGACGAAGGCGAGACGGTGATGGGCGCATCCTTGCCTGTCCGCTTCATCCCGGGCCCAGGCTCAGGCTCTGAACGAACAGCGCCTGGAAGTCATCCCGCGTCGCCAGCTCCACATGCCTTATCCGCGCGCGTATCGCTTCCAAACGCCTCGCGCTGCCATCCGGATCGAGGGCGAACCGCTCGGCGCCGTCGAGCGACGCATTGCCCACGGCGGCCACCCGGCCGGGATCGATCGACGGCAACATGCCGGCGTCGATGGCGGTGCGTGGGGTCAGGTGCGTGCCGAAGGCGCCGGCAAGCTGCAAGCTGGCCAGGTCCGCGTCGCGAAGGCCGGCCTCCGCAAGCACGATGCGCACCGCCGTGCGAAGCGCGCCCTTGGCGAGCTGGAGCTCCCGGATGTCGCTCTGCATCAACTCCACGCCTCGCGATAGCGCGATCCGGTCGGCGCCGCTGGCGATCGCCCCATCACGCGAGACGAGTCCCGCGCGCACCAGCGCGACGACGACCTGGATGAGCCCGGTGCCGCAGATGCCCTTGGCTTTGCCTCCGCCGATGGTGTGCGCGCGAATGGCGCCGTCCTCGCGGACGTCGATGCTGGTGATGGCGCCGACCTCTGCCCGCATGCCCACCGAGATGTTACCGCCCTCGAACGCCGGCCCGGCCGGCGTGGAGCACACGCGGATCGTCTCGCCATGCGCGAGGGCCACCTCCGTGTTCGTTCCGATGTCGACCATCATGCGCGGCGGGCCGGGGTCGTCGAAGCGCAGAGCGAGCAACGCGGCCGCGGTGTCGCCTCCGACGAACGATCCGAGCAGCGGCAGCGTGGTCAGCGTGCCGCCCGGCAGGCCTGCCTCGTGAGCCGGTCGGGTTCGGGATTCGACGAACGCGGGCTTGTACGGCGCCTCGGCGAGCGACTCGATCGGCTCGCCCCAAAGCAGGTGGGTCATCACGCTGTTGCCAGCCACCGTCCAGCGCTCGGCCACGCCATCCGGCGCCACCAGCGACCGCCTTGCGGCGTTCCAGAGCGCGCGAAGCGTCTCGCGTGCGTCCTCCGTCAGGTCGCGCCTCGCCTCGGGCCCGCGAAGCGCGTATGTCATGCGCGTCATCACGTCGTGCCCGCGACGCACCTGCTTGTTGAGCACCGAAAGCTCGCCCAGCAGACCGAGATCCGAAGCGTCGAACAGGCGCATCTGCACGCTGGTGGACCCCAGGTCCACCGCGACGATCGCGCGTGCGGCGCGCCTCGCCGGGTCGAAGCGCGGCGCGGGACGAACGACCGGATCGGCGTGTAGGTCGAAGCGATTCTGCACCTCGACGGTGGTTGCCAGTCGCGGGCGGAGCTGACATGCGAGGCGCAGGCCTTCCGCAAGCATCCCGGGGCTGAGCAGACGCCTGTCACCCTCGGAGATGGGCGCCGGCCCGGCGATCACGCGCACGAGGCACTTGCCGCACTGGGCACGGCCGCCGCAAGGCGCGTTGATCGCAACTCCCTTGCTCTGCGCGACCTCCAGCAGGTTGTGCCCGACCTGGACAACGGCTTCGGATCGGCGTGGCTCGTCGCTTGCCTCGGTAATCCCTTCCTGGAACGTGACCCGCACATGCATGCGCGCCGCAGTATGGGGGCATGCATGCACTGTGTCGAGCCGCTGCGCTCGGCCCCGGTCCCAGCCGACCCCGGTGGACCGTCCTCTCCCAGCCGCCTGTCCGCGTCAGCCCACCTCGGTCAGCGTCACCGGTACCTCGATCACGTCGCGCCCTCGCTGCAGCTTGACCTTCACCGTGTCGCCGACCTTGTAACGGTCGAGCGCGTTGTACAGATCGTCGTAGTCGCTCACCTCGTGGTCATCGATGCCGATGATGACGTCGCCGAGGGTTACTCCGCCCATGATCGACCGCGTCAGCCCGCGGAAGCCTGCTTTCTCGGCGGGGGAACCCGGCGCCACGCTGGCGATGATCACGCCCCTGATGCGCGCGCGCTTGGCGTAGCTGTCCGGCAGCAGTTGCACGCCCAACCCTGCACGTTCTACACGCCCGAATTTGATGAGCTGAGGCACCACCCGCTCGATGGTGCTCGACGGCACCGCGAACCCGATCCCCGCTGAGGCGCCGCTCTTGCTGAAGATCATCGTGTTCATGCCGATGAGCTGTCCTGCCGAGTCCAGCAGCGGTCCGCCCGAGTTGCCCGGATTGATCGACGCATCCGTCTGGATCATGTCGCGAATGGACACGCCCCCGTAGCCCCCTACCTCGCGACCGATCGCGGACACCACGCCCGTCGTAAGCGTGTGGTCCAGACCGAACGGGTTGCCGATGGCGATGGTCTTCTGCCCCACCCGCACCTGCTGGCCCTTCGCCGCCAGCCGAATCGGTGTGAGCTCTGCTTCGGGTGCGTCGATCTTGAGCACGGCGATGTCCTTGCGCGGTTCGCCGCCGACCAGCGTCGCCTCGTACGTCTTCTGGTTGAAGAGCGTCACCGTGTAGGCGCCAGGCGCGCCGTTCGTGTCGATCACGTGGAAGTTGGTTACGATGTGGCCTTGCCTGTCCCAGATAAACCCGCTGCCCGTGCCCGCTGGTACCTCGAGCGGACGCATGCTCCAGTCTCGCACGACCTGCTTTTGCGTCACGAACACCGTGGCCGGAGCCGCAGCGTCGAACACCGCCATCGTGTTGTTCTCGTCTTCGAGGTGAGCGCCGGGGGCGGGCAGGGGCACGAGCGGTGATGCGGACGGTGCCGCAGCGGGAGCCGGCGAGTCGGCGGATGGGGCGGCGTGGGTCGTACGGCGTGAACAGCCGGTAGTGGCTGCCATCGCGGCGACGCACCCGAGCGTCAGTGCCGTGCGGGTCAGGGTGGAGGGACGGATCATGGTCATGAGCGTTGCCTTGGAATAGGGTGCGATGCGTAGCACGTGCCCGCGACGGACAGGAACCACCCTGTCACGGTCGCTGCTCCTGCCGGCGAGTCGGCCAGCGTCCGGCGAGGCGGGCGCTTTCGGCCAGGGGGCCTGGTCTCGGCCACGGCCGGAATCGGGCGCTTGACGGCATGGGGCGGTACGGTATGACTCGCGCGTGGCTTCCTCCAAGACCCTGACGATTGCGGGTGGTGTCGCCGTGGCTGGCGTGCTTGCCCTGTACGCGCTGTCGACCCGGACCCACCACACCCAGGGGGCGTCCGATGCGCCGTCGGAAAGCGCCGCCTCGATCGCGCAGTTGCCTGCAACGGGACCAGCCAGCTCCGGGGACAGCCCCGTGGGGAGCACCGTGTACGTGGCCTCCGGGGCGTTGCCCATGGACCTGCGTGCCGGGCAGTGGGCGAAGTACGCGGTCGTCCAGCCCGACGGCACCCACCTCACGTACGCCTACAAGGTTCTTGGCGCGTCTCCCCCGAAGTACGACTTCGAGCTGGTGATGCTCACCCCCAAGGGCAAGTCCGTGATGCAGTACACGGTGACCGTGCCGGACCGGTTTAGCGCCGCAGGGGTCACGGTCGACAAGGGGTTCATCGATCTGCCGGGCGGCCAGGGGCGCCTGGATTTCACGGACGACCTGCTCAAGCCCGACGGGCATGTGTTCGTAACGCACGTGGGGCCGCTTACGATGCCCAAGCTCGACGGGGCGGTGCGCGAAGACGTCGCCTGTGCAGCGGGCCGCTTTCCCGGGGCGACGGTGACGGATACGACCATCGTGGCACAGAACAAGACGGTGCCCGTGCGCGCGTGGTACCACCCGCGCGTGCCGATCTTCGGCATCGTGAGGCTCGAGGGGATAGGGGGCCCCAGCCTGCACTACGAGCTTGTGGATCTGGGTGAATCCGGCGCGAAGAGCGAGGTCGAGGCGCCGGACGGCGGCGTCCGGGATGGCGGCGCGGGGCAGCCTGGCGACGCCGGTCGAGCCAAGTAGCCCCGGACGTCAAGGCTACGTCACAGTCCGGATCCTGACCGGGTCGAGCACGGGGGCGAACAGGTCGGTTGGTTTCCTGGACCGTCCGGCAGCCCGCGACGCTTGAGCGCATCGCCACACAGCCAAGACGAGCGCTATCCTGCCTGGCCCACGGTCGCCCGCACGAGCTCGACGGCTAGCCGCAACACCGCAGCCGTCTGCTCCACCGTCGAGCCCGCCGCAACAAGCCGCCGCGCCGCCCCCGCCAGCCCCTCGGCCTTGCCTTTGGCGAGCACTTCGTCGACACTGTTGTATCCGGCGCGCTGCAGCAGGTTGCGAAGCGTCGCGCTCCATCGCGGCCTCGCGATCGCAAAGCGCTTCCATGTTCACCGGGTTGCGAAGCACACCCGGCGCCCGAAGCTCCTCGCCCGGCAATGCGACGCGCATCCGTTTGCCTGGCTCGGACACCTCGACACGGTGCGGTCCGGCAAGAAGCACCACCCAGAGGTACTTCGTGCCCCCGCGGAGCAGGTCCTCGATCTTCGCCTGAAGCTCGGCTTCGTCCTGACCGGTGTCGGCGTAGTCCACGGCAAGCGGAGGCACACCTTGGATCCATCGTGGCTCCCTCGGCACATGGCCGATCGCGATGTCGGGGGCACGCAGCGTCCCTGGTTCGGGCGAGTAGCCCGCATCCGTACCGGCCTGCGTCACGTCCGGGTCGGTGGCGAGAACCTCCTCACAAGGTTGGGGTCCGCGTGCCGTCCGCCGGCAGGCAACGCATAGATGGCATGCCCGTCGGACAGCTCATAGGGATCGCCGCAGCGGATTGGATCAGCGTGGAACGGGCCGCGGGAGCGTCTGGGGGCGGTGAGCGTGCGAGGAGTGTGGCGACCGGAGCGGGGGAGGCCAAAGGGGCTGCGTTCGGTCGGGCCGGTTGATCATCCACGCCCGTGGGCGCCCGGCCCACGACTGGACCCGCCGCATGCACCCGCCGTGCGCGTGCGGTGGCAGATGGTGGGGCAAGACGAATCCTGGGTGGACCGGACGCACCCGGCCCGCGCGTTACCCTTGACAAGGCCGGCGTCGTCCTGCATAAACCGCGCTCCGCTTTCCTGTCGGCTCCAACGGCTCCCGACCGGCACTTCAGCCTGGCGCGGGGGTGGCCGACTCGAAGCGAGCAGCCCGGCGAGGCATCACCGCCTCGCGCATCTCCCTCGGAGGGCTCACCATGACGAAGATGAAAACCAACAAGTCCGCCGCGAAGCGGTTCCGCCTGTCCGGGACGGGCCGCGTCCGTCGCACCAAGTGCGGCGGCAACCACGGCCTGAGCAACAAGAACCGCAAGCGTCTGCGTCGCCTGCGCGACAACGACATGGTCGCTCCCGAGCACGAGAAGCGGATCAAGAACCTGCTTCTCCCCTACGGCTGAACCACAAGGAGCTGAGCCATGCCGCGAGCGAAACGTGGATTCAAGGCGCGCCGTCGCAGAAACCGCATCCTCAACCATGCCGAAGGGTACTTCGGCTCCAGGCACAAGCTGTTCGCGTTCGCCCAGGAAGTCGTCCGCAAGGCCTGGGTCTACGCCTACATCGGTCGCCGTCTTCGTCGACGCGACTTCCGTCGCCTGTGGATCACCCGCATCAACGCGGGCGCGCGGATGAACGGGACGTCGTACTCGCGCCTCATCAGCGGCCTGAAGAAGGCCAACATCGCCCTCGACCGCAAGATCCTCGCCGACCTCGCGGTCGCCGACCCCGGCACGTTCACCGCCATCGTCAAGACCGCGCTCGGCTGAGCGCCGTCCATCGCGCCTCCTGCCGCCCAACCGCTCGTACTTCGTTCGCCAACGCGCGACAAGAGCGGTGGCATGACCGGCGCACGATGAGACTTCGAGCAGACCATCGCCACCATTCGGGCCGCGTACGCCGTCGCGTTCGACCGCCCCAAGCGCTGCTTGCTTGCGCATCCTCGCAAAGCCCGGCGTGAACCTGTCGTCGGACCTGCTCTGCCGGGTCGTCTGGCCTGCCGTCTTCTCGTCAGCAAGTCGGAGTCCGGAGCGGGGCCGCCGCCGCCCCACGCCAAAGTCCGGCACGACGGTCCAGCACAGCTCTCGCGCCGCGGACGCCGCCGTCGACTATCTATGGCCAGGGACTCCACTGCACTAACACAGTATTCCCGGGCACGAGCGTGCGCCTGGTCTGCGAATCGGTGCCACCCGGAACCCCTGGAGCTCAGGACGTCTGAGCTTCGGTTTCGCGAGCCCGGCTGTGCCTCGACTTGGTCACGTGCCCGGTCGGGCGATGGCCTGCGGTGCTGAGCCCTCGTCCGCCTGGGCAACGACGCGGCAAGGGCCTGCGGATCGTCACTGTGGTTCTCACGGTACCTGCATGCCGATCATGATTGGAATCATGTAGCTTCGCTTTGGCCCGTACCCTCCATCCACATACGTCCAGGTCTGCCCTCCGTCGGTCGATACCTGGCCGACCATGTTCTCTGCATGTTTGTTGCCGATGGACTTGCTCTCGTCGAAGGGCCAGCTCACACTGAGTTCCTCGACGACCCCGAGCGTGTAGCCGGCGCCGGCTGGGGCCGAGAGCTCGACGAAGTAGGTCTGGCCGACGACGAGCTCGCGGGGGTGTGACAGCGGGACGCTTGCCCAACGCGCATGGAAGGGCTGCACTTTTTTGGGTCCCCGTTCTCATAGATCGCGAGAAGATCCTCACGCACCTTCGAATGCCCCTGGTCCCCGAGGTCCTGCGTGATGGGGCAACGGTCGCCTACGACGTGACGGGCGAGCCGGTGCTCGACGCGCGGTCGCGCGCTGCCGATGACGTGTGGAGAACGGAGCGCGGCCCGCCTAGCGAGTGGGATTGCGTCGACCCTCCGTCGCCGGGCGAGTAGCCGGCGCCCCGGGCGCGAAGGGCGTGATCACATTGACGGCGTTGAGTGACCCTATGTTCTGCTCGACGTCGTGACGGGGAGGGTGTAGCCCGCGCGGACGCTTTGGACGTCGGAGACGACCGTGGAGCGCGAGGATCGTCGCAGTATGCGCGTTATGTGAACTGAGGGAACCGCGTTCGCGAGATGGAACCCCTTGCGCCGGCTAACCGCTCCGGCCTCGGCCGCGAGGACATCGCCTGCGACACCGAGGCGGCGGCCCAGGACGTGATCGCCGGCCGCGGAAGATCCCACTGGGAGACCGTCGCCGGTGCGTTCGTCTCCAACGGCCGCTCCTTCGCGCAGCTCTCGGCCTACGCCGAGGCAAGCATCGAGCGCTACCTTATCGAGGCCGTCCTTGACGAGCGGACCACCGAGATCTGCCGCTACCTCGACGGCAAGAAGCAGCAGCAGTGCCCACGGCACGTGGGATGTGCTCGGCCGCCAGGACGGCTTGCTCGAGCTTGGTGCAACAGGTTCGGACGACGGGCGCAGCAACGACGTGACTGCGGAGGGCTTGCGCGGCTTGTCGAGATCGCCGGTGCGCTTGCGCGCACGCTTGTCCTCGCGCGCCGGCTCCGAGCTGTTGGTGCCGGCCTTGTGCGAGCAGCCGTCGTCATCGGGCTCGGCTGCGGCGGGCACGATGTGCTTGCGCCACGGCGCGCCCGGAGCCAGCACGCCGTGGTAGCGCCACAGCGGGAAACGGGGCGGCGGAACGATCGCCGCCAACCGGGCCATGAATCCCATCCGCAGCATGACCCGATGCGTTCGTCGTCCACGGGGATAGCTCGTACGGTACGCAATCGAGCCGTCCTTCAGGATCGACAACCGTTCGTTGGCGATGGCGGGTTGCAAGCAGGAACGCACAGCTTTTCGCGCGCCCTTGCGATCGCGCACTGAAGTGCACGCTCGCCTCCACCGAGTAGGAACGTGGGCGAACGGCGGCTTGGTCGCACGCGCCGACGTCGCAGCTCCAGGGGCGACCTCGCAGTTCCATGGGCGACCTCGCAGTTCCGTTGGCGATCTCGCAGTTCCGTTGGCGACGTCGCAGCTCCAGGGGCGACGTCGCAGCTCCGTGGGCGACAGGGGCGGTCGTCACTGGGCGTGCGAACCTCTTGCACTGTCGAATCGAATGGCTCAGGCATTGCTTTCAGAAGACCTGCTCGATTGCCCGCGCTGCCATGCTCGCTTGGAGCCCATCGCCGTCCTCCGCAGGCACGACGTGATCGAGCGAATCTTGCGGCATCTGGCCCTACCGCTCGGCCCCACCGCGCTAGGCCACCCGGACACCATCGCGTACGACGTCACCGGCGAGCCGATGCCGGGCTGGGTGACGGGTGTCGATCCGGAGCCCCCGGACGCTGCTGAGCGTGCCCCGCCGAGCGACTGGGACTGCGTGGATCCTGCCGGGCCTGACGACTGACCCGATGATGACGTTAGTGGCGCATGGGCTTGTTGGCGCGGCGCTCCGTGCGGCGTAGCACGTGCATCAGACTGGCAGACGTGCTGGCCCTGTCGGGAGCGTGCAGCACTTGGCGCAACTCCTCGAGGATCTGGTAGGCGTTGGCCAACCTGGGGTTGAGGCCGAACAGCTTGCGCAACCCGGCGCGCTGGTCCGCTGTGGTCTTCTCCCAGGCGCGCAGCGCCAACCAGGGCTTGCCTCGTCCGACGGCCCGCAACTGCGGGCTGGCGCGGAAGAACGTCTCACGCCGACGCTTGTCGACAGCCTGGTTGGCGCGCTTGTGGAAGGGGTCGCAAACCCACCCGCTGTGCGCCAATTCGGGGTCCGCCTTGACCGCCGCCTCGAAGGGCGCATGCATGTCGGAGGCGAACAGCATGATGCCGGCTTTCTGCTCGGGGCTCAGCGTGTCGAGCCACTGCTCGACGCTGGCCTCGCCTCGGCCAGGACTCGTCCAGATCGGCTCGCCGGTTTCCAGGTTGCTGATGATGGTGACGTACCGCTCGGGCCACGCGCCGCGTCGGCCCAGGTACTTCTCGTCGATGCCGACCATGCGCAGGGGGACCTCGGTGCGCGAGCGTTCCCAGCGTGCGAGGGCCTGCAGCTCGATGCCCTTGATGGTATCCCAGCTCAGGCTGTACGTGGCGGCGACATGCGACACGGGCATCGAAGCCGCTTCGAGGGCCACCACCTGCTGGAACCGGACGGTTTCGCGACGGTGTGGATCGGCCCACGGCAACCACTGCACAGGGGTGGACTTACAGCGGGGGCACTCCGAAAACTCACGGACAGGGTTTTGCGCTCTGCAAAGTCACAACATCACATATGCCGCTTGAGTGTTCAGCACCCACCCAGCCCAGATCCTCAAGTTTCTGCGCCGCGGGGTAGACGATCCAGCAGGTCTGATCAGGCGCCATCATCGGCAAGGCCTGGGCGGGCGGCGTCTCGAATTGATCGAAACAGACGAGCAACTGCGGTGCCCCCAGGCACTGCTCGCTTACCTCGAACGGACTGCCATGCGAGGGCACGCAGCCCTCGATGCACCCGCCATCCACGATTGGGCACGGATCCCCCGCATCTCGGCCAGAATCGGAGGGCATCGCGTCCGCCTGATGCAATGCGTCGGCGCCCGGTCCGCCGTCGAGCGAATCGTCAGGGGCTTCCGAAACGCTGCCATCCTGTGCGCCCGGCGCTTCGTCCGCAGCGTCAACCTCCGCTGGTTGAGTCTGATGCTCGTCGCTACATCCCGATGTTGCCATCGCTGCACCGACGAGCACCGCGACCGCGATAGTTGCGCGCGATCGGCTATTCCACCTCGACATCACTAGCACTCGGGCCGTCCGCGTCGTCTCGGGCAGAGTCTTCGTAGAAGTACGCATAGTACACCTTCATGCTGTTGGTACCGCAACCGGCGTCGTCCGACGTGACGTTGTATCCCGTCATTCGGATCCGGTGGGGGCGGCCAGATATTGGTGTGACCCTTATTCGCTCCTTGTTGTCGTAAGAGCTGATGCTTGATGCTAGTACACCATCCGGAAAGTGGCACCGAAAACTCGGCCCGATGAATCGACTGCTGGCAGACGGGGAGCATGCGGCCGGCCGCACGCGTTCACTTGGAATCGCACGAGCGCAAGACGCTCGAGGCGCTGCTGCGCGCTCACGGTTGCACCGTGGCCGAGCAGCGTCGAGCCCGCATCCTATTGCTGGCAGACGAAGGATGGTCGACGACCAAGATCGCGCAGCAGCTACGAGTCGACCCCAA
>Ga0272446_1003695_pt1 | contig 18953 bp, 18 predicted proteins | sample YNPCB0061_FD_194587 | JGI IMG/M metagenome (GOLD analysis project Ga0272446, IMG submission 194587) | Hot spring microbial mat communities from Yellowstone National Park, WY, United States - YNP-CB-006-1 | ecosystem: Environmental > Aquatic > Thermal springs > Hot (42-90C) > Sediment | place... | reverse complement strand
GCGGGACTTGTTTGCACGTTGGCTGCATCCCCTCCAAGGCCGTGTTGCACATTGCCAAACTGATCGTCGAGGCCCGCGAGGCGGCCTCGATCGGCCTGACGTTCGGCGCACCGAAAATCGACCTCCACGCGGTGCGCGGCCATTGGCAAAAGGTGGTGGAGAATCTGTCGCGCAACCTGGTGGGCCTGTGCAAAGTCCGCAAGGTGAACCTGGTGCAGGGGCGCGGCCAATTCACTGGGCCAAACACTATTCAGGTCGAGGGCGGCCCGGTGGTGCAATTCGAACAGTGCGTCATTGCCACCGGCAGCGTCCCTGCCGTACCACCGGCCTTCAAGCTCAACACGCCACGCATCATGGACTCCACCGGGGCACTGAAACTCGAAGAGGTGCCACCGCGTCTGCTCATCGTTGGCGGGGGCTATATCGGCCTGGAGATGGGGTTTGTCTACGCTGCCTTGGGCAGCAAGGTCAGCGTCGTCGAGATGACCGACGGCCTGTTGCCTGGAGCCGACCGCGACCTCGTCAAGCCGTTGCACGATCGGCTGACCAAGCACAAGCTGTTCGAGCGGATTCTACTCAAGACCAAGGTGGCCAAGGTCGAGGAGGTCAAGGACGGCATCCAAGCCACACTGGAAGAGGCCGACGGCAAAACGAGTCAAGAGGTGTTCGAGCGGGTACTCGTTTCGGTGGGTCGCCGACCGACCGGCAAAGACATCGGCGCGGAAAAAGCCGGTGTCGAAGTCACCGAGCGTGGCTTTATCCCCGTCGATGCCCAACGCCGTACCAATGTCCCGCACATCTTTGCCATCGGCGACGTGGCCGGTGAGCCGATGTTAGCCCACAAGGCGACCTACGAGGGGCGCGTCGTGGCCGAAGTGTTAGCCGGCCAGCCGTCGGTTTACGATGTCCGGGCGGTGCCGGCCGTGGTCTTCACCGACCCGGAAATCGCCTGGTGCGGCTTGACGGAAACCGAGGCGGCCAAGGAAGGGCGCAAGGTCAAGGTGCTGAAATTTCCTTGGGCGTGGTCCGGCCGAGCCATGACTCTGGACCGCACCGAGGGGCTGACGAAAATCCTGGCCGACCCCGAAACCGAACGCGTCCTGGGCGTGGGGCTGGTCGGCGTCGATGCCGGCGAGATGATTGCCGAGGCCATGCTGGCCATCGAGATGGGCGCATCGGTGCGGGATTTGGCCATGACCATGCACGCCCACCCGACGCTGTCCGAAACCATTGCCGAGGCCGCCGAAGCCTTCCACGGAGCCTCGGTACATCAGCCGCCCTCCAAGAAAGGATGAGTCGCGGATGGCAGCTTTGCGATTTATCAAAATGCATGGCCTGGGTAACGATTATGTCTACGTCGATTGCTTCTCCCAGGCTGAACCGGCCGATCCTGCCGCGCTCGCCCGGGCTGTCAGCGATCGCCATTTTGGCATCGGCAGTGATGGCCTGATCCTGGTGTGCCGCCCCACCCACCCCCAGGCCGACGCTCGCATGCGCATGTTCAATGCCGACGGCAGCGAAGCGGAGATGTGCGGCAATGGCATCCGCTGTGTCGCCAAGCTCGTCCACGACTACGGGCTGTCATCGGCCAACCCTTTGCGCATGGAAACCGGACGCGGCCTATTGACGTTACAATTGAACGTGCGTGACGGCAAAGTCGAGTCAGTGCGCGTCGATATGGGCGAGCCGATTCTCGAAGCCGATCGCATCCCGACAACCCTGCCCGGGCCTCGGGTCATTGACATGCCGTTGCCGCTCGCCGCTCTGGAGGACGGCCTGGCAGGCGGCGAGCTACGTGGCACCTGTGTCTCGATGGGCAATCCGCATCTGGTCGTGTATGTGCGCGACGTGGCAGCGGTGCCCTTGGACAAGCTCGGGCCGGTGCTGGAGAATCTGAGCGTGTTTCCGCGCCGCATCAACGTGCATTTCGTTCAGGTCCTTTCGCCGCATGAGGTGGTCCTGCGTACTTGGGAACGCGGCAGCGGCATCACCTTGGCTTGCGGCACGGGGGCGTGTGCGGTCGCGGTTGCCGGCGTCCTGACGGGTCGCACCGAGCGTGAGTTGCTAGCGCATTTGCCCGGCGGGGATTTACAACTGGAGTGGAGCGAAAAGGATCAGCATGTCTACATGACCGGGCCTGCAACCGAAGTGTTCCACGGCGTCTGGCCGGGAGCTTAAGTGTCGCCGTCGGCTGGGTTGTACCATTGGCCCGCGAGCAGCAAGCGACGCGGGCCGCGCGATTCTAGCACGGCCCGGTAGGGGTCTGGGGCAGGGGCAGCGATCGGTATCGCCACCCAGTCGGCCTGGGTTGCGCGAAACCCCAACGCCTCGCTATCCGTCGCCAGCCGCAAAATTCGCTCGATCGGCAGGTCGGGATGCTGTTGGTGCAGGAAACGCACCTCAGCGAGCATATCGAGATCGGGATTCGAGGCAAGCGAATCCGTACCCAGCACCACTCGCACGCCCTTGGCCTGCATCACTCGAAACGGGTGCGGCGCGTGACCAAAGGCTGCATGGGTCCGCGGGCAGTAGACGACCACGGCCGCGCTTAACCCTGGCGTCTCCGGGTCGAGATAGTTGCCGTGGGCCAGCAGACAGGGCCGCGACGAAGTCAACAGGGCAAGTGCCTCGTGAGGAGAAGCAAGCAACCCCGACGGATGCCACACTCCCACGTTTTTCAAAAAATCGACAAATGGCCCTTTGTGCTGCATCAGCAACTTCAGCTCTTCGCGCGATTCGGCCAAATGCGTGCAGACGGGCAGCCCAGCGGAGCCAGCAGCCGCGAACACCTCGCGATGGGTACTGTAGGGGGCGTGAGGGCTTAGCCCCGGCCGCAGCCTTGCTGTGGGCGGCGTGTGCCTCCAGGCGTGCAAGGTCTGCAAGGCAGCGGCAGCCCGCTCGGGCGTCAATCCCAGCAACTCGCGAAACACAATCCCCCGCAAAGGCGACTCGGCCAACAACGGCCACGATGCCCCGTCGCCGCTGATGTCGCCGACAACGGCCGTGCCCAGGCGGAGACACTCGGCGATGCCGTGGCGGATGTCGTTGGCGAGGATATCGGCCGAGCGTGAACGGCGATGAGCGATGACTTGACGCAGCCAGGCGGGAAAGTCGGGGCTGGGCGGAGCGAGACCGGCCATCCCACACAGATCCAGATGCGTATGGGCATTGACAAAAGCCGGCATCAGGGCCACATCGCCCAGATCCCGAGCGGGTCGGCTACCGTGCGGTTCGAGAGCCACGGTTTGGCCGTTGGCCACGACGAGGATGCCCCCAGCCAGCGGCGGTCGATCAAGCGGCAGAAGCCAACGGGCGGTGAAAGCGTCCATGAGGTTAGCATGAGCAGGCAAGGCGACCGGGGCAAGAGCAGAGGCGAGGGGTTAGGGGAACGCACAACGGCGAGGGGTCCAGGAACAGCCACCTCGCCGTCGCGGGAGAGAAGAGGGAATCCGGGGCGATAAAGATACGGACGTCCAGGAAGAAGTCGTATCCCAGAAACGCCCAGGGAATTTACTTCTCGGTGGCAGGAGGTGGTCCTTTTGTTCCCTTGCCCGTGCCACCGACCGAAGGGCCATCCTTGATAATCGGAATCTGCTTGTCGGGGATCTTGGCCGGTTCGTTACCGCCCCCACACCCGACGATCAGAGGGAAGACCGCTACGAGTAGAAACAAACGAAACATAGGTTGCAAAGACCTCTGGTTGCGAGATTAGTTGGTCAGTTCCGAGAAGTTCCGCGTTTCGCCATCCGACTTGCCCGCTAGCGCTTGCAGGACGTACCAGCTGGTACCGGCCGGGTTGCGAATATCCGAACCGCCATAGCGCAGAGAGCGAACCGAGCCATCGCCAAAGCAGAATTGCACGATGCCGGTGTGACGGCTGGAGAAGAACTGCCAACCCGGTCCGCGAACGCCCGTCGGAGCGCGGAGACCAAATTTGGTGCCCAGCACGCCGGAGCCGGCCCAGGTCCACTTGGCGTCGGTGTTGGTCGGCCCGCCGCCCAAACCTTCGCCGAACATCAGCGTGTTGCTGGTGCCGTCAGTGATGTGTTCCAGTTTGGTTTGACTACGCGAGAAGTAGATGCCCTCGTACAGGTTCAAGTTGGCCCCGGGTCCGTCAAATGGCGAGCTGGTGGAGGCGAAAGGACCATTGGCACCAGCAATACCGATGTAGCTGGAACCAGCCAGGGCGTTGTAAGTGGGGAACCAGGACAACACGGCACCAACGCTCTGCCCCGGTACGGGGGAGTTAATTTGATGGAAATGCATAAAGGCTGCCGACCCAGCGTGGTCGAAGGTGGCCGAAGGGCATTGATAGATGCGGATCACAGTGTGTCCCATGGTCCAGTCCGGGTTGACCGAGTACCAAGGCGTGGTGCTATTGGGATTTTGCACTGTGCTAAAGCCACGGAAGACGTTTTCCTGCTCGACGTAGGGCAGCAAGTGGACCAGCACCCCCACCAGGGCCCCGGCGTCCCAACCGGGGGTGTCGAAATGAATGTTCGGAGCCGGTCCACTCGAGCCGGGCGGCAAGTGGCCGACGGTGCTGTGGTAGTTGTGGGCGGCGATGCCGAGTTGCTTGAGATTGTTGCTACATTGCATGCGGGCGGCTGCTTCGCGGACTTTCTGCACGGCCGGCAGTAGCAGCCCGATCAAGATGGCGATGATGGCGATAACGACGAGCAGTTCGATGAGGGTGAAGGCAGAACGCCCCCAACTTTTGTGCATGGTTTGGTCTCCAGAAGTAAGAAAACGAATCAGAAAACGACTAGCGTAGTACAGGGCGCAAGTAACCCCTCTCTAATTAGGGTTGTTCGTAGGTACAATAGTTTTCACCAACTCTGTAAAGAGTTGAGGAGAGAGAGATTTCCTGGGATCGAGGCGATTCGGGCAACCACCCGAGAATCCAAAATATGAGTCTTCGGTGAATTGCCTCGGCTAAGAGAGTCCCTTGCTTATTATGCCGAATTCCTCACAGGAACGCAACCTCTTCTGCTGCTAATTTTTCTATTTTTTTCATGCAATCTACTTTGTCGGTACCCGTCTGATTGGCACAGACCGAATGTTTCGACAGGGGGCCGGATTGGAGCGGTCTCAGGGGGTTTGCAGTAACGACTGGACTTGATTGAGCAATTCGTCCAGAGTGAAGGGCTTTTCCAAAATACTCGTCTGTTCGGGCTTGAGTGCCATCGCTGCCATGGCATCGCCGGAAAAGCCGGTCACGAAAAGCACCTTGATGGTGGGACAGATGGTGAAGGCTTGGCGAGCGAGGGACTCGCCATCCATTTCGGGCATTTTGAGATCGGAAATGAGCAACGGATACTCCGTAGGCGCTTGCCGCAACAGTTCCAGAGCCTCCGCGCCGCTGCCGACTTCGGTGTAGGCATAACCGCCCTGACGCAGCATCATCGTGGTGACCCGGCGGACGTCCGGGTCATCATCCACCACGAGAATCTTTGCCTGATCTGGCAGCATGTTGTCGCCTCGATTCCATGCATCTTCTTAACCATAGATCATCAAAATGCTTGCGGACGCTCAGCCAAACGGTTATAGTCGAAAAGAAGCTTTTTTCGCATCCATGCGGGGCCATCTGGATGAGCAATGAGTCCGCCCCCTGGGCTTTAACCATCCCCAGTGAGCCACGTCTGTTGCCTCTGACTCGGGCTTTCATCGAAGCTGTTTGTCATCTGACCGGTCTGGATGACACCGCTACCTACCATGTGGTGCTGGCTGTCGATGAAGCCACTAGTAACATTATTCGGCACGCCCACCAGGGAGCGAGCCATCACCCCATCGAGATTGAGTGTTACGTCAAGGAAGATGGCCTACAAATTTTGCTTTACGACCGGGGCGAACCCTTTGATCTGGAAGCTATCCCGATCCTCAATCCAGCGGAACTACGCCCCGGCGGACGAGGAGTGTTTCTAATACGGCGATTGATGGACGACATCCGAGTCGTGCCACGTCCAGGGGGCGGCAATATTTTAGCACTTCTCAAGCGAAAGTCTCCCCCTGTTTCGCCATCTTGCCAAAATTGACGAAATTTTTTCGCTTTGGTTGAACCTTGGGCGGTGTCCGGCCGATACCCTTACAACAGGAACGTCAAGACCAAAAATCAAGTGGTCGGAAGTTCTGAACCCATCGTGACCGGGATAGTCCAAACTTCTCCTGTCTTGCCTATCCTGGGGGTTGAAACGCGCAAGTCTAACCGCGTATGTTTCCTACGTCGGGCGTTCGTCCGTTCGTAGGGGAGGCTGAGCTGATGTATCCCTTGACTTCGACCTCGTTCGTCCCTGATGTGCTGCGGCATCGCTTGGGCTGTGCCGGGGATTGCCTTACCCTGCCCGACCAGCAGCAACCCGAGTCCGAGCCGATTCGTGAAGAACTGGTGGCTCGCATTCGCGCCGAAATCGCCCAAGGAACCTATGAAACGGCTGAGAAACTCCAGATCGCCTTGGAGCGGATGCTCGAGGACGTGCAAGAATAAGGTTGGTCCGATCCACGCGGGAGGAAGTTGCGAGACTTTCTCCCGTTTTTATTTGGTGTCTAACTGCGGCTGAGCATATACTATCAAAGGTAATCACAAAGAGAGGTGGTCGCTCAGGAGGCGACTCGATGTCTTTGCCCGCCGTTCCTGTCTCGCTCACTCCGGAAGAAAAATTCCGTGAGTATTTATCGAGCCGGCCGCGTCCGCAACGCTTTACCGACCAACAGCGTGAGATGGTCCGCTTCATCTTCGCGCAGCATGATCATTTCGATGCTGACGAACTGATGGACGGCCTGCGCAAGTCCGGCTCGCGTGTCAGCCGCGCCACCGTGTATCGCACCTTGGCCAAACTGGTTGAAGCGGGTTTATTGCGCAAAATCGAACTCGGGCCGCGCATGTGTTATGAACACGACTACGGCTATCCGCATCATGAGCATCTGCATTGCGAACAATGCGGTGAGATGATCGAGTTTCAAAGCCCCAAGATCGAGGAAGCCCTGCGTGAGATCTGCGTGCAGCATGGCTTCAAATCCTCGGGTTATAATTTGCTCATCCGTGGTCAGTGTGCCAGCTGTCTCAAGGCGCGATCGGCCCGACGGACGCACCACCTCGTCTAGGCACGTCGTAGAGACAGTGAAAAATCGTTGCCTAGTCTGGAGTCTGGTTTGGAAGGATCGATAATCCTCAAAAAACGATACGCCTCGGTTGAGGCGGTTGATTCTCTCACAGACCCGGAGAGCTTGGAGTGGAGGGCCAGCGGTGAGCGAACAGCCAAACCGAACCACCTCGGACGATTCGCTGCAACTGACCCTTCGCGATAGCTCGGGGCAGGTGGTCGGTACCCTAGGCACCACCCCTGAAGGCATCTATTCCTTTGACCCGTTTCTCGACGGGCAAGGGGCCGAGAAGCCGCCGCCGGCCTCGTTGGCTGGTTCCGTTTATCTGGACATCAACCGCGATGGCGTACGTGGGCCGGGCGAACCGGGCTACCCGGGTGTCACCGTGCTGCTTCAGGGCACTTCAACCACTGGGCGTACCGTTCATCGCCAAGCAGTCACCGACAGCGATGGCCGTTATCGCTTTGAGGATCTGGAGCCGGGTTACTATCGACTGGAATTACAGACAGAGATCCCCAACACCCTGCCAGGCAAATTGCAACCGGGCACCCTGGGAGGCCAAGCGAGTGGCGGGGGGCTGTCCTGTAGCGTGCAGGCCGGACAGTGTGGCGAACGCTACGATTTTGCTCGCGTGTTGTCGCTTTCGGGCCACAAAGCCACTCCGCAGTCTTTGGGCAAAAGAGCCTCTACCAATGCGGACGCCTTGCCCGGTTCGACGGTGCATGTGGAGCCGGCCGCTCCTGTCTCCATGAGTGCCCGCGATTTCTTCTTCAGTGTGCTGGGGCAGGAAGCAGCCGGAGCCTCGCCGCTGAAAGGCTCGGTTTTGGGGCCGGTGACCGTCGAAATCCCCGTGACCGAGGCCCTTTCGACCTTGAGCGGTCTGGTGTTTCACGACCGCGATGGCGATGGCGAGTGGGGCGAACCCGACCAACCCCTCACGGGGGTCCTGGTCACGCTCAGCGGCAGCACGACACGCGGCAAGCCGATCCTGAGGAGCAAAACCAGTGATGAGGACGGGGCGTTCATCTTCAGTGACCTGCCACCGGGTAACTACACCCTCACTCACCAGCCGCCCCCGGGTTATCTCGTCGGCAAGCCGATGCTCGGTACGGTCCAGGGTACCCCCTCTGGCCACGTTCACGAAGATAGTATCCGCGGGATTGTGTTGGCCGCAGGGGCGTTTGGCCTGAACTATCGCTTCGCCGAGGTACGATCGGCCGGCCTGGCGGGGATCATTCAGTTCGAAGATACGCTGGATGACGACGGTCCGTTGGAGATGCCCTTGGCAGAGGTGCAAGTCATCCTGGTCGGCACCGATCATCGGCAACGGCCGGTTCATCTGACGGCCAAGACTGACGCGCGAGGCCAGTATCGCTTCGTCGGGTTGTATCCGGGTCAGTACGAACTCTATCCCGTCCCGCCGCGGGGGTTGGCCATCGCCCAGGCGCGGGTCGGTGACAAGGGCGGTCGCGTGGCCGGGGCCGGCAAACTGACGGCGATTGTGTTGGCCTCGGGCGACCTGGGAACCCGCTACAATTTCACGCTTGCCGGCACGGGTAGTCTGACCGGTAAAGTCGTGTCGTACACCCGCTCGGGACGGATCCCGCTGGCTCGCGTCCAAGTCACCCTCACCGGCCGCGATGAGTGGGGTAACGACCTGCTCCGCACCGTCGCCACCGATGCCCACGGCGTGTATCGGTTCACACAACTGCGCACCGGCTACTATCGCGTCGAAGCCGCTACCCCAGGCGGCTATCATTTATGGGATGCCACCCCGGGCAGCGGCGGCGGCGAAGCCGAGGGACAGCGCGGGCGTCCACCGGCTATCGATGCGATTGCCCTGGTGGCCGGCGAGCAACTAACGGGTTATGACTTTTCCAGCGGCTCGCTCGAACCACCGGTCGACCTGCCTGAGCAACCAATCGAGTAGAACCGGACACCGCAGGCACCTTGAGCCGATGTCACCGTGGCGTCATCGCTCTCAAAACCAGCCGCGTTTTTCGACGGCATAAATCTGATAAAATTCCTCGTCGCTCTTGGTCAGGTACAGGATCCCTTCGATCAGACCAATCACCCCCATGACCATAGCCCCCTGGCCACAGGTCAAGATGGAGACCAGAAGAAGCATGATAATGCCCGGAGTGGTCAATCCGAGAATAAACTTGTGAATCCCCAAGGCACCAATCAGGATGCCACAGATGCCCACGGCGATTTTCTTGCCCGCAAAATCCTTAACGCTCACGTCGGCCATGATGTCCTCCCGTGAGGAATGAACGTTGATTGGGTGGAGATGCACCATCAGCCTACTAAGCGGCGGCGGACTGGCAAGCAGGGCTGGCCTGATTCTTTCCGTGTTCCTCAAACCTTCACAGTCTGCGGCGGCAAAAGAGACTCCGCCGGTTGTTCTTCGAGACGGTTGGCACGGCGGGTGTCGGCCTCGAGATAAAGCGTGCCCCACAGCCAAAACAGTCCTCCCAGGAAAATCATCGCCGCCACCACCAGAAAAGCCCAATCGTAACGGTTGTCCTTGCCGGTGATTTCGCCCAAGAGCGTCGGCGAGAGGGCATCACCCAGCAGGTGCATCACCAAAATAGCAATCGCAAAGCCACGGGCACGCAAGGCCGGCCGGATCACATTGGCCGTGATCGTGTTGGTCGGCCCGGTGTTGAAAAACAAGCAAAAGATCGCCCCGGCCATCGGCACCCAAGCCAACGGAAACGGCAGGTAGATCATGGCCACCAGCAGCGGTGCCCCTAGACACATCACCGCCCCACTGACGAGAAAGTACGACCCGGCATAGCGGCCACGCAGGGCATCACCGGCCCAGCCGCCTACCAACGTAGCCACCAACCCCAAAAACGCCGTCAGGAGGCCGAAAAAGGTCGCTGGTGGAATCACACCGAAGACATCAGCCACCTGACGATATTGCAGGTAGCCAGGTGCCCAGAAGGCCAGGCCGCCGATGGTGAAGCACATGAAGGTCATGCCAACGACATTGAGAGTGTAGGAGGGCACGCGAAACAGCTCGACGAGGTCCGACCAACGCGGCTGAAGCGACGCGCCGTTGAGCTTGGGGCGGGGCGGTTCCGGCAGGAACAAGCACCAAACGCCCAGCAGGAGGCCAGGGGGCACCACGGCGTAAAAGGCGTAGCTCCAATGCCCCGTCAGCCGAGTCAGGAGCTCGCCCAGGGCATAGCCCAAGGCCCCGCCGAACGGAATCGCCGCGTAAAACCAAGCCAGCACCTGGCCGCGTTTCTCCACCGGATACAGATCGGAGATCATGTCGGGAGCGATGGGGCCATAGACCGCCTCGCCGACCCCCACCAGAGCACGCGTTAGCAGCATGATGACATAGGCCAGCGGCAGCGTCATCGCCAACAGGGTCACGGAGCGACCCCCCAGCATTTGGCCGAACCATTCTGACGCCCCCGAAGCTCCCGAGGCCAGGCTCCAGACGATCACGCCGCCGGCAATCAGCCACCAGCGCGACAGACGCGTTGCCAGCGCCCCGAACAGCGGAGCCAATAGCATGTACGTCGCCAGAAACGCGAACGCCAGCCAGCCCATGGCGGCCTTGGCTCCCTCGGGTTCCTCCATCTGGCCAGTTATGGGATTGAGCACGTCGGGGAAGAAGTCGGCCCGGACGTAAGGTTCCACAGCCGCCAATACTTGACGATCAATGAAATTGAACAGGTTGATAAGAAGTAAGAGGATCAAGGCGTGCGAGGCCTGGAGGCGTGGTAGGGGGGGAGCGGTTCGCGAGGGATCCGAGCGTGTAGTGTCGTGGTGCATAAACGGCTCCGCTAGCCAAACGAGGCAATTTGCAGCAATGTAAAGAAGATGGCCCGCCAAGGGAAGAGATGTCACGAACATGAAACGCCGCCGACCGCGACGCCGCAACACCCGCAGCACCGCGCCCGGAACCCATCTGCCGGTTTTGCTCGATGCCACGCTGGCCGCCCTGGCTCCGCGTCCGGGCGAAACCCACGTCGATTGCACCGCAGGCTACGGCGGTCATGCCTGTGCCTTGCTTCGTGCCGTCGGACCCACGGGCAAACTGATCGTCTTCGACCTCGACCCGGCTCATCTCGCCCGCACTACTGAGCGTCTGGCAGCCATCGGCCATCCTTTTGTGGCGCATCACCTCAATTTTGCCGGCATTGCTCAGGCGCTGGCGGGTGAGCGGGTCGATGGGGTATTGGCCGACTTGGGCATGTCAAGCATGCAAGTGGACGACGCCGAGCGCGGCTTCAGCTACCGCCGCGATGGCCCGTTGGACATGCGCATGGACCCGACCCGCGGCCGCACCGCTGCCGAACTCTTGGCCAGCATCGAGGTAGACGAACTGGAGGCGGCCTTGCGCGAGTTGGCCGACGAAGAGCGAGCGGCGTATCTGGCCCCGAAGATCGTGGCGGCGGCTCGGGCCGGCCTCTTGCAACGCACCGGCGACCTGACCGCCCTGATCGAACGCGAGAGCGGCATCCAGAATTGGCGACTGCGGCCAAGTGCCGGCCAATGGCAAACGCATCCCGCGGCCAAGACCTTCCAGGCGCTGCGGATTCTGGTCAATCGCGAGATCGCCAATTTGCAGCAACTCCTACGCATGGTGCCGTTTGTCCTCAAGCCTGCCGGCCGGGTCGCTATCCTCAGCTTTCACTCGGGCGAAGATCGCCTGGTCAAGGCCGCCTTTCGCGATGGTCTACGCCAGGGGATCTACGATGCCATTAGCGAAGAGCCGATCCGTGCCAGCTTGGCCGAACGCACCGAGAACCCGCGTTCGCGCTCGGCCAAACTCCGCTGGGCCCGCCGCGCCTGTAGCTTCTAGACCCCGGGATTGACGCGAGCCAGGAGCCGCCCGTAGGGCTAGCATGTACCGCAGCGATGGCTTTGGTTTCTTGTCCCGGAGGATGCTCTGATGCCGTGCAAACTGGCTCCCTCGATTTTGGCTGCCGATTTTGCCCGCTTGGGCGAACAAGTACACGCCGTCCAACAGGCCGGGGCCGATCGCCTACATATCGATGTCATGGATGGCCATTTCGTGCCCAATCTGTCGATGGGTCCGGCGATTGTCGAGTCGTTGCGAGCGGTGACGACCTTGCCCCTGGAGGTGCATCTGATGGTGCGCGAGCCGCTCCACTTCCTCGAACCGTTCGCCCGCGCCGGGGCCGACACCCTGCAAATCCATGTCGAGTTGGGCCTCGACCTGCTCGCGGCCATCGACCAGATACACGCCCTGGGCAAGAAGGCGGGTCTGGTGATCAACCCGCCCACGCCGGTTCAGCTGAGCGACGAGGTGGTCGCCGCCGTCGACATCCTCCTAATCATGACCGTAAACCCCGGTTTCGGCGGGCAGGCGTTCATGCCCGAGTGCCTGGACAAAATCCGGCAGGTGCGGCAGTTGGTACAGCGGGTCAAACCCAGCGTCGAGATCGAAGTCGATGGCGGCATCGACGCCGTCACCGGCGCGCAGTGTGTGCAGGCGGGGGCCGATGTCTTAGTGGCCGGCACGAGCCTGTTTCGAGCAGCAGACGGCATCGCGGCGGCGATGGCTCGGCTGCAGGCGGCCGGCGGCATAGGATAAGAATGGGCGTCCATCGAGGTCAAACGAACAAAGCAGGAGAAAAAATGGCGGTGATCCATCCGCGGGCAAACTGGAACACTCTTTACACGCAATTGCGCGGCGAAGCCCCCGAAGCGTTTGATAGCGAGGGCCAAGCCCTCAACCTCCTCGCTGGCGAGTGGGGCCATCCCGGCCGTGGCAAGCCGTTCCTCTCGGCCGTCGATGGCTCGCTGTTGGGCCGTTATCCCATGATCGACCTAGACACGGCCCGCAAGGCGACCAAGGCGTCGGCCCATGAGGCCGGCACTTGGGCCAAGATCGACCTCGACGAACGCAAACGACGCGTCGCCCAATGCGTGACCGAGTTGCGTGCCCGACGCGAGTTGCTGTCGCTGTTGCTGATGTGGGAGATCGGCAAGCCCTACCACTTGGCCACGGTGGACGTAGACCGCTGCCTCTCGGGCGTCGAGTGGTACGTCGACAACATCGAGCCGATGATCGCGGGGCGTCGGCCTCTCGGGGTGGTCTCCAACATCGCCTCGTGGAATTATCCCATGTCGGTCCTCATGCACGCCGTGCTGGTGCAGTGCCTAGCCGGCAACGCCGTCATCAGCAAGACGCCCAGCGACGGCGGCCTGTTCTGTCTGACGCTGGCCCACGCCATCGCACGCCGCTGTGGTCTGCCCGTCTCGCTGGTGAGCGGCTCCGGGGGCCAACTCTCCGAGGCCCTGGTACGCAACGAGGACGTTGATTGCCTGGCCTTTGTGGGCGGTAAAACCAATGGCCGCGACATCGCCGCCAGCCTGTTCGACCGCAACAAGCGGTACATGCTGGAGATGGAGGGGGTCAACGCCTGGGGTGTGTGGAACTTCTCGGATTGGCCCAAGCTCGCCGCCGCCATCAAAAAAGGCTTCGAGTACGGCAAGCAGCGTTGCACGGCCTATCCGCGCTATGTAGTGCAGCGGTCGCTGTTTCCACGTTTCCTGGAAATGTATCTGCCGGTCATGCAGTCGCTGCGCTTTGGCAACCCGGTGCTGACCGAGGGCCATAGCGACACCTTCGCCCAGCTGGATTTTGGCCCGCTGATCAACAGCGCCAAGGTCGAGGAACTCAACGTCATGGTCAGCGAGGCCCTAGGCGGCGGAGCCATCTGCCTTTACCAGGGCCGCCTCGATCCCGAACGCTTTCTGCCCGGTCAGGATACCTCCGCTTACTTCCCACCGATGGCTTTTCTCAATATCCCGCGTAATAGCCGCATGTACCACCACGAGCCGTTCGGGCCACTTGATAGCATCATCATCGTGGACAAGATCGAGGAACTGATCACCGAGATGAACGTGTCCAACGGCTCGCTGGTGGCCTCGATCGCTACGGACGACTCCAACATAGCCAAGATGGTGGCCGGCGAACTGCGAGCGTTCAAGGTGGGCATCAACGCGGTGCGATCGCGGGGCGACCGCGAGGAGGTGTTCGGCGGCATCGGGGCGTCGTGGAAGGGCTGCTTTGTGGGCGGCAAATATCTCGTCCAGGCCGTCACGCACGGCCCAACGGGCGAACGGTTGTACGGCAACTTCCCCGACTACACCCTGCTGCCCGACACGCGCTGAAGGGGTCACGCCCCACTAAAGGTCGGGCCTTAATCTTCGTTCTCAACCGCTCAAAAAAAACTGTAACAGGTCTTGACATCCCCCCCCCTATGTCTTGTTATTCTGGGGCCGTTATCCCTTAGTGAGGAGGGATAACGGAAGCGACGATGGAGGATGCAATGAAAATCTCGGTACGGAACGCTTTGCTGACGGCGCTCGCGGTTCTTGTCTTCACCCCGACAGTCTGGGCCTTCGATCCAACGTTCGTCATTTACGCAGGGCCACCGAGCGGCGGTACTGGCAGCGTGGCCGCGAGTGGGACTTTCGCGATCGAGCCTGGGGCTACGCTGGATTCCCTTGAGATCAGGGCACTCAACCAGAATGATACGCTGCCTGGCGGTTCAAAAATTCTCGTCTCGGGGACGGACTTCAATCCGGCAACTGGCAGCTGGAACGTCACGCTGACTCTCCCGCCTGGAAGCTATCAGGTCGTTGTGGAATTGAAGGCAACTCGAGTAGATGGATCAAAGATCAACTACAACACACCTATCACTGCGCCAACAGTCGTGAACTGATTGCTATTCCCATTCGCAACCAGGAGGGTCTATTCATGTTTTCACAACGTTTCATGGGATCGCTCGGTCTCGTTCTCCTTCTGGTTCTCGTGGCCTATGGCCAGAAGATCACACTTCCGGGAGCCAATGTCAAGACTGGCAAGGGGACACTGACTGCGAACGGACTGATCGATGTTGATCTTGCCGTGTAAGATGTTGTCAACGTTCACTTCAATGCGTATCGCCACGATGGAACCAAGCCTGGACAAGTAATCAAGGTTGATGGGGCGAACCTCAATCTTGACCCTTTGAAAGAAAAAATGCCGAAACCTGGAACCTGGAAGGCTTCGTTCGCGGATCTCGATGGGGGTAAATACTCCGTCTACGCTCGAGTGCGCATCAAAAACAAGGCAACTAACGCAGAGTACGAATTCAACACCGGGACGCTACCCCCGTTCTTCGTCGCCCCCAAGTGATCGGCAACGACGGTTGGAGCCTTGCCGCGTGTTGTAAGAAGGTCGAATTCGATTCGCTGCTTCCGTTGTCCACAAACACGCAGAAAGGCTCTAGCCGCTAATCATTTCCATGCTCTCATGGTGCTCGATTCCGAATTTCAGGAGGAATGCGCTATGTCGCGTCGTAAAGCGTTCACGCTGATCGAGTTACTGGTGGTGATCGCCATTATTGCCGTGCTGATCGGCCTGTTGTTGCCCGCCATCCAGAAGGTACGCGAGGCGGCTGCACGCATCTACAGCACCAATAACTTGAAACAGATCGCGTTGGCCACGCACTCGTTTGCCGACGTAGAATCTGGACGCATTCCCGATACGGCGGGAGATAAGGAGGGCGTGCGGCCGGGGGAATCGGTGCTTCAGGCGCTCTTGGTGTACATCGAGCAGGGGACGCTTCATCGAGCGATCAAGACTCGAGAGATTCTGTATCCTTATGCTCCTGTGAAAACCTACATGAGTACCGCCGATCCTTCGATTCCCGATCGCTACAAGATGTACAACGATCCGGCCAGCTACGGCGCGAATGGTCTTATCTTTCGATCCGAGATGCGTTTCCCCATTGCTCTCTCGGATGGTACCTCCAACACGATTCTCTTTGCAGAGCACTATGCCTTTGGTTGTTCAGGCATCCGCAATCCGCCCAATCCTGTCTATCGCCGGATTTTCGAAACCTCGACAGATAGTATTGGATCGCGAACGGCATCTTTCGCCGACTACGGAACGACGGGCGGCCCCTATTCGCTGAACCGCGACGGTACCTACTTTCTCGAACCTCCCCGATGGAATTTCGAGGTGCGTCCGGCCGTTTACAAGTGCGATCCGCTGCTACCCCAGACGCCGCACTCAGGCGGGATGCTGGCGGCGATCGCCGATGGCAGCGTGCGGACCTTGGGCGCGGGCATGTCAAATCGCACCTTCTGGCACGCGGTCACGCCTAAGGGCGGTGAAGTCCTCGGCAACGATTGGTAAGTCGTCGGCGAGAAGCTCGCGGCGCTCTTGGTTTGCGAAGAAGGCCCCTCGCTACGGCCCCGACTACACCCTGCTACCCGAGACCCGCTAGCACGACGTTTTTGGCCCTGGGGATGACCCCAGGCGTTAGAGAATCTGGCGGATCGGCTCGGCTCCTTCGACGCCGACCAGTTTCTGATCCAGGCCGTTGTAGAAATACGACAAGCGGTTGGGGTCGAGGCCGAGTTGTGTGAGGATGGTCGCGTGCAGATTTTTCACGTGGAAGCGATCCTGGATGGCCTCGGCCCCCAGTTCGTCGGTCTGGCCGACGCTCACACCGCCTTTGACACCGCCGCCGGCTAGCCACATCGTGAAGCCATAGGCGTTGTGGTCGCGTCCAGAGCCGACCGCATATTCGGCGGTGGGTTGCCGGCCAAACTCGCCCCCCCACACCACCAAGGTTTCTTCTAATAGGCCGCGCTGCTTCAAATCCTTAAGCAGGCCGGCGATCGGCTTGTCGGTGTTGCCGGCATGCTTGGAGTGGTTTTTGACCATGTCGGTGTGGGCGTCCCAGTTGTCGTCGTTGTGCGCGCCGCCGGAGTAAATCTGAATAAACCGCACCCCCCGTTCCACCAGCCGTCGTGCCAGCAGGCACTTGCGGCCAAAATCCTCGGTGCGTTTCTCGTGGATGCCATACAGTTCGAGGGTTTTGGGCGATTCTTTGCTCAGATCGACGGCCTCGGGGGCGGCGGCCTGCATCTTGTAGGCCAACTCGTAGCTGGCGATACGGGCGGCCAGTTCGCTGTTATCTTGGCGTGGCCCCAGATGCTCCAGATTCTTTTCCTTCAGGCGGTCGAGCAGCTTCCGTTGCGCGGTCGCTGTCATGCCCGGGGGCAGATCGAGATCATGAATCGGCGTGCCGCTCGCCTGGATCACCACGCCCTGGTAGGCGGCCGGCATGTAGCCCGAGGACCAGTTCTTGGGTCCGCTGATCGGCCCACCGGTTTTGTCGAGCATCACGACAAAGCCGGGCAGGTTTTGGTTCACGCTTCCCAGGCCATACGTCACCCACGATCCCAGGCAGGGATGCCCGCTGAGGATGCGGCCGGCATTCATCATGAGCATGGCGCTACCATGAATGGGGCTGTCGGCATACATGGAGTGGATAAAAGCGATGTCATCGACGCAAGTACCTAGGTGCGGAAAGAGATCGCTAACCCATTTGCCACACTTGCCGTAGCGCTGGAACTTCCACTTCGGCCCAACGATGCGGCCCTGATTACGATGGCCGGCCCGGCCGAAGGTCTTGACCGCGATCGTTTTGCCATCCAGCGGATATAGCTTGGGCTTGTAGTCGAACGTATCGACTTGGCTCGGCCCGCCGTACATGAACAGGAAAATCACGCTCTTGGCCTTGGCCGGGAAGTGCGGCTTCTTGGGGGCCATGGGGTGGATGGCGGCGTGGCTGTTGGCCTGGGCCTGTTGGTCGAAGAAGCCGTCGGCCGAGAGCAAGCCGGTCAGGGCCAGGCCGGTGAAGCCGGCACCGGTTTCCCAGAGGAATTCGCGACGGGTACGGCCACAGAATTGCGAAGCGTGCATGGGGAGGCTCCGGCGGGGAGGAACAAGAAAGCGCTGGTCCACAGCAACTCGACGGGCGACTTCCTAAACAATCTTTACTATAGGCATTCTCCCCCGCCGCTGCAACCGCTTCTCTGAATCTCCCGCTGGAAAAAGTTGGCACAGCATCCGGCGGTCGTTGCGGCCCCCTTGATTATCCCTTCAATGCATCACATAGCCGCCATCGACGTTGATGGTCTGGCCGGTGACGTGGGCGGCGCGGTCGCTGGCCAGGAAGACCGCCATGTGCGCGATGTCTTCGGGGGTTTGCCAGCGCTGGAGCGGCACGACGCGTTGGACCTTGGCACCGGCCCACTGTTCGTAGGTTTGCTTGTGTCCTTCGGGTTGCAAGGCGGCCCAGGCTTCGTACACCGAGCGGTTCAGTGCCGTTTGCACCATGCCGGGGCACAGGGCGTTGACCCGCACGCCATACGCAGCCAAGTCGCGGGCGGCACACTGCATGAAGTTGATCAACGCTGCCTTGCTGGCACTGTAGGGCGGGTCGGTCTGTGAGCCGATCTGCCCCGCGACGCTGGCCAAAAACAACAGCGTGCCCGCACGGGCAGCCGCCAAGCGGGGCGCAAACGCCTGGGCGACGTTCACCGCTCCGATCACGTTCACCTCGAAGACCCGCGGCCAATCGCTCGGCTCCAGATTCCAAAACGGATAGCCATACTTCCCCGAGCCGATGCCCACGGCAAAGACGACGTGATCGACACGCCCGAGCCGCTCCTGACACCACTCGGCGCTAGCCTGCATGGCCGCATAATCGGTGACGTCGGCGACATGGCCAAACGCGCCGGGCAAGGCCTGGGCGGTGGTGTGGACGAGCGAGTCGCGGTCGAGTAAAGCTACCTTGGCCTGCTCGGCGGCAAAGGCTCGGGCAATCGCCGCCCCGATTCCTTGAGCGGCTCCGAAGACAACCGCGCCTTGGCCTTGAAGTTGTAAATCCATGATGATGGCTCCTCGTGGCTGTTGTAGCTACAGTAGCACAGTAGCAACGAGGCAATGCCAACACGGCCGGCCCTGGGCGGATTCACCGGAAAAGGACAGTCTTTCGATGGAGCAAACAGCG
>Ga0272446_1003694_pt1 | contig 18974 bp, 10 predicted proteins | sample YNPCB0061_FD_194587 | JGI IMG/M metagenome (GOLD analysis project Ga0272446, IMG submission 194587) | Hot spring microbial mat communities from Yellowstone National Park, WY, United States - YNP-CB-006-1 | ecosystem: Environmental > Aquatic > Thermal springs > Hot (42-90C) > Sediment | place... | reverse complement strand
GGCCTGGCCTCCCCGCGCCCCTCCACCGCGTGCGTCATGTTATTGACCCGCCCGCCGCACCAGCGGCAGGTAGATGTTGACGCGCGGGTTCTCTATTCTCTCCGGCGGCGCCTCGGGCACAACCAGGATCACCTCTACCCGATCACGCACCGCGCCGTCGAACCGCGAACGCGCCTCGACAAAGAACCGCGTGGTCGTTCCCGGCGCGACGCTGGGCGGCGCCGTCACCTGCATCTCGACCCGGAAGGTGCCCTCGCGATCCACCGGGATGGTTGACGGGGTAATCGTCAGACTCCATCCTGCAGGCAAGCCAATCGGCGCGAGGTCGAAGACATCGGCGGCGCTCCCCCGGTTGGTCACCGCCAGCCCGCTCAGGATTTGCGGACGGCCGCCGGGCTGGAGCAAGCGCACCTGCGACGCGGCCAGGCTCACCCCCGCCACCCGGCTCACCGTCAGACGATCCTCGGCATCATCGAAGATCTCCGGATCACCGACCAGGTCCACCCGCACCCGCGCGAAGCCCGGGTCGCCGGCGCGCTTCCCGTCGGGGATGAACACCCGCACCGTGACCTCGATCTCACTGCCAGGACCGAGACTCACCAGATCGGGCGCGACGGTCGCCGGCCAGCCGTTGGCCTCGGCCACGGTGAGCCGGAACAGGCCCTGCTCCACGCCGATGTTGCGCACCGTGTGCGTAAAGACCACCGTGCTGTTGGGTGGTCCTTCGCCGCTGCGATCGGGCTCAATGATCACCCCTCGCGCCGGGCCGACGGCAGTGATGTCCTCTTCTTCGTCAAGCGCCGGCGTGCCCTCGCCGACCGCGCGCACGCGCACCAGGGTGGTGTTCTGCTCGCCCCGCGCGGCGGAAGCCGGCGCTGTCACCTGTACCGTGATCGTAGCGCTCTGGCCCGGGCCAAGCGCCGGAGTAGGGCTGCCCGTCACCGCCGAACTCCAGCCAGCCGCGCTGTCGCTGGTCTCAATGATGAAGGCTGTGGTCGTGGTGCCGGTGTTGGTCACGGTATGGGTGTACGTCACCGACTCGCCGGGGTTGAGGTTGCGACGCTGCCCCGGCGACAGATCGGCAGCCGTGATGCTGGCGACACGCGCCACATCGGTGGCGCTGGCGACGGGCCCGCCATCGCGTCCCGTGGCCGTGACGGTGATCGTGCTCGCCTCGCCAGCCCCCAGACCTGCCGGAATGGCCACTTGCACAGTGATCGTTCGGGTGCCGTTGCGCACCACATCCAGTGCCGCCGTCGGCGAGACCGTCGCCGTCCAGCCCGGCGCGCTGGAAGTCACGCTCAGGTCGAAGCTATCGGCGGCATTGCCGGTATTGGTCAGGGTATGGGTGAAGGTCAGCACCGCCCCCGGCGCGCCTTCGGCTTCGCGATTGGGCGTCAGTTCCACCCCGCGGAAGCGCTGCACGTTGACGGTGATGGTGGCCGTGGCGGTGAAATCGCTCACCGACGGAACCTGCGCGCTGTTGTCGGCGGTCGCCGAGATCTGGATCGGATACTCGCCCGCGTCCACGCCTTGCGGCACGCTCACCTGAACCGTGAACGTGCACGTGCCGTCTGGCGCGATGGTTGGCGTATCGTCGCAGGTATTGCCGGTCGTGGTCGCCGTCCAGCCCGCCGGCCCGCTGAAGGAAGCCGGCACGTTGATCGGCACGGCGGCGTTGCCGGTATTGGTCACGGTGTTCACGAAAGTCACCGTGCCGGGCGCGGTGCGCACGTCCACCGGGTCGGGCGTTCCGGTGCCGGGGTCGATCCGCGCGGCTCCGCCGCCTGTGACCACCACGCGGGCATTGCGCGTCACCGCCGGCGGCGGGCTCGCCCCGCCGCTGGCGGCGGCGGTCACGGTGAAGTTGTAGGCTCCCTGTGACGTAGCCGAAGGCACCCGGATGGTCACGCGCACGGTGGATGCCGCGCCCGCGGCCAGGCCGGTCAGGGACGGCGTGGCGCTCATGCCCTGCACCACCAGCGGCGAGCCACCCGGCAGGGCCGGCGTTACCGTGAAGCTATCGGGCGCGTTGCCGGTGTTGGTCAGAGTGTACTCGAAGATCGCGTCGGCTCCGGCAGGCACGGTGCGGATCAGCGGATCGTCGGCGGGCAGGAACGTAAAGCTCCGCACAGTCGGGATGCTGATCACGTCGTCCACCGGATCGGTCTGTCGCGTCGTGCCCACGACACCGACGCGGAAACGGACGCGCACCTCGCCGGGGGGCGGGGTCGCGCCCGGCGTGTTGACCACGATGGTGAGCGTGGCCGTGCCCCCGGCGGGCAGACTTGTGGGAGTTAACGTGACCGCGCCAATGGACCAGTCCGCCGGCGGCGCGCCCACGAAGTTCAGACCGACGACCTCAAAATTGCCGGGCAGATCGCCGCTATTGCGCACCGTATGCGTGAAGGTCACCGACGCGCCGGTGAGCGGCAGCGTCTGGGTCATCGGCGTGACCTCCGGGGTGGCAGGCTGCACGCTAGGCTGCACCGCGGTGACGGTATCGGTGACCTCGTTGGAGGAGGCGGCGCCAAACACGGCCCGCACGCCGACGCTATGGGTGGTGTTGGGCGCCGTGCCCAGGGGCACGCCTACCGTCACGCCAAACTCCACCGAACTCTGCCCACCCGCAGGCGCGGCCGGCACCGTTACCGTCGCCGGGCCGCTGGCCCACCCCAGGGACGAGGTGATCTGAATCACGTAGGTGCGTTGCACCGGGGCATTGTGGGTAAGCGTATGGGTGAAAATGGTAGAACTGCCGATATTGACGTTACGGCTGCTCGGCGAGGCCGGGCCAAGGCTGAAGGTGGGCGGTGTGGCGCATGGCCCCAGCGCGCCGGTATCCAGAGCATTGGTAAAGGGCGAGGTGTTGTTGCCGGGGGTCGTTGCCGTGGCCGTCAGGTAGCGCAGACAGCCCGGGACGGGGATACTGAAATTGCCGCTGCCGTCGGCCGCGCCGCTGGTGAGGAAGAGCGGCCCCTCGCGATCCTCGGCGACGGACGAGGTAAAGACCTCCACCGTGCAGTTCGCGCAGGCCGTGCCGGTGAGCACCGGCGGTGGGCCGGCGCTCACGCCGGTGAGGGTTGGGGGCGCCTGGCCGCCATTGCCGCCGTTGGAGAGCGCGATGCCGTCGCCGTTGCTCTGGGTGGTGGTGGTTTGCGCGATCCTGACCGCGGTGGCCGCGTTCACCCGCACCCCGTCTCCTTCCCCAAGGGCGCCGTTGAAGGCCAGTTGATTGCCGACGATCTGATTGTTCGACGCGCCGACGCGAATGCCGTGGTAGGGATCAAAGGGCACACTGGCACTGCCATTGAAGGCGATCAGATTATTCTGGATGGTATTGTTCGAGCCGGAAATCAGTCGCAGGCCATCTTGCCGGTTGCCGATCCCCGTGCCCGAGGCCAGCGACCCGCTGGCCCGCGTGCCGATGCGATTGCCGGCAATGGTATTGTTACTGGCCTCCTGACCGGCGGTGGCGCCACCCAGGCTGATGCCGATGCCGGTCCCGGAGATCACATTGTTCCGAATGGTATTGTTATCGCTCCGGCGCACGCGGATGCCCTCGCGATCCACGGCGCTGCCGCTATTCAGCGCCGCATTTCCATCGCGACGCACGCCGATGAAGTTATTCTCGATGGTATGACCGCCGGTGGCGCAGGGACCGCTACAGTTGTTCAGCGTGCCTGAGGCTGCGGGGTCGATCAGGATTCCGGCGCCCACGCCGCCCGCTGCCGAGCCGCTCCAGGCGATGATGTTGCGGTCGGCGATGCCGGCGCCGCCAATGCGGATGGCGTTGCCATTCTCGATCCAGATACTGGGCGCGTTATTCGCCGTGCGGGAGGCGGCCGGAGTGAGTTGGGAGGAGGAACCATCGCTATTCGTGCCCAGGAAGTTCCCGCGCACCACGTGGCCGCCAGAGCGGAACCTGATCCCGTAGAGGGCGTTGCCCGAGATCACGTTTGCCGGGCCAACCGTCACCACCGGATCGTCGCCCACCGCGGCGGCGTTGTAGCGCCCCACGAAGATCCCTTCGGCGCCATTGGCCAGCGGCGCGCCGCTGGCGTTCAGGCCGATGTAGTTGCCGGCAATGGTGACGTTGCCGTACTTCTGGGTGCTCTCGGTAATCTCGATGCCCCGGTTGGTATTGCCGGCAATCACATTGCGCCCCCCGGCGGGATCGAGGGGGTCGCCGATCACCGTATTGTAGGGACCATAGTTCGGGTTAGGGAAGGCGCCGATCAGAATGCCGACCCGGTTGGGAATGGCCGTGCCGGCGCCGTTGACCCCGATCAGGTTGCGCGCGATGGTCGTGTCGCGCGGCGTCAGCGCGCTGTTGAAGGTGGTTTCAAAGCTCGAAACGGTAATGCCGGCGATGATCTGGTTGCCGGGCGCGGTAGAGGTGTGCCCGCCAACCAGGTTATCGGCGATCAGCGTGCCCCGCGCGCCAACGGAAACGCTGATGCCGGCCTCGGTCTGGCTGGTATTCACATTCGCGGGAGGGGCGGTGCCGGCAGCATTGGTGCCGACGTAGTTGCCGACAATCTGGTTGTTCTGGTTCAATGCCAACCCGCCGGCATTGGCAATCGCCACATTGGCGACCAGATTGCCGGCGATCACATTGCGCTCGTTGGCGCCCGTGCCGCCGATGATGTTGTTGTCGGCCCCGTTCGCCAGCAGCACGCCGTAGCGCCCGTTGCCCTGCGCCGTGGCGCCATCGGCCCCAACGCCGAGGTAGCAGTTGTAGACGCGGTTGTTGTCGCCGCCGTCGAAGCTCCCGTCAATATAGATGCCCGAGCCGCTGGCTGCGGCCACCCCACCGGTGGGAAAGCCCACGATCACCAGGCCGCGGATGGTGTTGTTGTTCGAGACGATGTTCAGCCCGTGCCCTGAGACGCTATTCGCCGCCAGCACCACGCCGCTGATGGTCACACGGCTGCTCCCGCCATCAATCGTGGTGCCATTATCGGTGAGGGGCGGCAGAGGCTGAGTTTGAGGCTGGATGGTGGTCACTCCCGGCGCGAAGGTGATCGTATTGGGGCCGGAAATGGTATTCGCCAGCCGGATGGCCTTACGCAGGGTGCAATCCGTGGCGCCACAGGTAGGTCCGCCGTCATCGGTGTCGGCGGAGGAGGTGACGACCAGACTCTGCGCGAGGACGGGCCGGGCGGCAGGCAACGCCGCCGCCAGCAGGACCAGGAGCAGGACGAAGCGACAATGACGCGCAAGGGTTGGCACGGACATTCTCCTCACTGTGCTTGCATATAAGCCGTCCATGCGGCTGCGCCGCACACCGACGGGATGAACATACGATTGTTCCTGGGAGGGCGTAGCCCTCCCAGACCCTCCCGCGGGCGGGGGTAGGGGGAAACCTGGTTTCCCCCTACCCCTGCTTGAGGGCCGAGCCCTCCCGCGGGCGGGGGGATGGGGGAACCTGGTTCCCCCATGGTCACGTTAGTAGCCCGCACGCGCGCGGTTGCCTATCTCCGCACAAACGGCAACCACAGGAACCGCTCGCCTCTGGTGATCACGATCCGGTCCACCAGCCTGGCTTCAGCCAGGGTCTCGCCGTCGGGCGTATCCTTGCGCAGAAAGACATTGACCGTCTCGATCTCGCCGAGGGGCAGACGCGCATCGGTGCGCGCGATCACGACAAACTGCGCGAGCTGGAAGCGTCCGGCGACGAAGTCGGTCGTGGTATCCATCGAGAAGCAGCCCTGGCTGTCGATCACGAAGCCATTGGTGGCCGACTCGAAGCGCACGCTGCTCTGCTGGTTCGCGACCGCCGCCAGACAGAAGCGCACCGGTCCGTTGCTCTTGTTCTCGACAGTGTGGACGAAGCGCACCTCGCTGCCGGCGGCGGCGCGCTGCTCCTGATCGGGATAGATGAGCGCCCTCGGCAAGACGTTCACCCGCGTCGTGGCACTGAAGGGCACGCTGCTCGACGGATAGCCGAATTCGACGCTCGCCGGAATGGTGCCAGTGATAAAGGTTGTCGCCTCCACCGGTTGCCCGCCCACGCTCTGCTGGGCGCCCGCGGGCACGGTGACCTCCGCCAGCAGGTCGCGCTGCGAGCCGGGCGGCAGGGTCAGGGTGGACGTATTGAGGGTCGTCGGCCAGATACCGGGGCTGATCGCCGGGTCGCGGGTGAAGAAACTCAACCCCAGGGTAACCGTCACATTGCCGTTGTTACGCAAGATGTAGCTATGCGGCACCCGCTCGTTGGGCCGGCCTGCGCCGAGGCTGCGCGGCGGCGTCACGCGGATGATCGGGCGCCCGAGCACAGTGGTCTCCAGCGTAGCGGTGGCAGTGGCCACGGCGGGAGAACGCACGATCACGGTGGTGACATCGCGCTTAGGCACGCGCACGTTGGGATGGTCGCCCAGCGGCAGGGTCAGGGTCACGGTGATATCGCGCGTTCCACCGGCGGGCAAGGGGGGCAGGAAGATCGTGCCCGGCGCCGGCGTGGCGGTGAGTTGCCAGCCGCTGAGGGTGCCGCTGGTCTCCAGCACCAGATTGTCGAAATCAACGCTGCCGGTGTTGCGCACGCGCAGGGTGTAGGTCACCGTCTCGCCGGGGCCGCGGCTGGCCGTCAGCGGCGAGGTGGCTTCGAGGGCCAGGCCGGTAGTGACATCGAAGCGGGCATACTCCGAACTGTTGCCCCGGCCATCGGTGGCGATCAGCAGCAACTGGCGCGGGAGGCGCCCGCTGCTCAGTTGCAGGAACCCGCTAAAGAAGCCGTTGGCGGCGGCAGGCAGCGACTCCTGCCCGGAGGCGCCGATGTCAGCCGCGGCGCGCAGCAGATTGAAGCCCTGCCCGTCGGGAGTGGGCAGCGTCGGATCGGGTTCGAAGAACTGGATGCTGCAATTCGCGCAGGCCGAGGGCGGGTTGGGCGGCTGATCCGCCGGGGCCGTGGAGGGCAGCGCATAGCCCTCGACGCGCCCGGACTGGAAGAGGCGCAGGCGCTGCGGGCTGGCAAAGGACGGATCGACAATCGGCGGATCGATGTCGTGGTTGGGACGGTTCGGGTCGCCCGGATTGCTGCCGGGCGGGAAATTGACGGTCGTGCCGACCAGTTCAATCGCACCGCCCTGGTTGCGCGTCAGGCGGTTGTTCTGCATCCTGACCCGCTGCACATTGCCATCGAGGCGGATCGCCCGCCCGATGTTGGCGCGCAAGGTCGTATTGAACACAACGACATTCGAGGTCGTGCCGGCGACGAGGATGCCATGTTCGCCATTTTGACGCACCGTCGTATCGAGCAGGCTCACGTTGAAGCTATTGCCATCAACCTGAATGCCGTTTCCGGTATTGAAGGCGATCGAGCGCGCGTCGGAGGTGTCGGAGCGCAGGGTGACGGTGTAGACATCGCTGAGCCGGATGCCGGCCCCGACGTTGAGTTGCACCGTGTTGGTGATCAACTCGACATTGCGCACCCCGCCGCTCACCACGATCCCCTCGCGGTTGGGGCGAGGGATCGGCTCGGGGCTACAGGGCGGGCTGGCGTCGCTGCTCGGCAAACAGCCCACACGGTTGCCGACCAGGAACACATTCTCGATATTGGTCGGGCTGGGAACGCCCACCGAGCCGCTGCCATCGCCGCGCACCCAGATGCCGGGAATGCCTGAACTTCCGCTCGCCACGCCCCCGACGGTGTTCCGCTCCACCCGCGTCCCGCGGGCCCCGCCGGTCACCAGAATGCCCGCCTCGCCGCCATTCGGCTCGGCGATGGTAACCGGACCGGGAGGAGAGGTCGGAGGAGCGGCGCGTCGCAGGCCGATCACATTGCCGCGCACCAGCGTATTCAGATTGTCCTGGCCCTCGACCAGCACGCCCTCCTGGGCATTGCCGGCGATAATGTTGCCTAGAAAGGCCTGGGGCGTCGAGTCGCTGCCGACAACCGTGCCCTGCGCGCCGGCGAGCACGGCCACGCCGCGACCGGCATTGGGTAGCGGTCCGGTCGCGGTGGCATTCAGGCCGATGATCGAGCGCTCGATGCGATTGCCCACCGGCGACGTCGCTGTGGGCGCGGCGCCGCGCGCCAGCGCGATCCCGTCGCCAGCGTTGCCGGAGACGACCGTGCCGGGGCCGATGATGTTATTCGCCGCTCCATTCTCGATGCGCACGCCGCCCGTGCCATTCGGCAGCGCTGCGATGCCAAGGTAATCCGTGCCGATGAACGCGCCCTGCACACGGTTGCCAGCGGCGTCCGTGGTCATCAACACGCCGTACTGGGTATTACCGCTGATGACCAGCGGGGCGGTTATGGGGAGACCGACCAGTTCGTTGTTGCTGGCCCCCTGCTCTATCAGCACCCCGACGGGCTGGGTGCCCAGCGCGGCCTGCCCGACAACATTCGTGCCGATGTAATTGGCGCGAACGAAATTGCCGCTGCTGCTGCCGCTGATGCGAATCCCGGCCTGGCCGTTCGCCGAGATCAGATTACGCCTGACATCCAGGGAGGTCCCCTCAGCCAGACTCGCGCCGATCACGTTCCCGGTAGCGTCGGACAGTTCGACGCCCGCATCGCCATTCCCGAGGGCCACAACCGCGCCGGAACCATCGAGGGTCGCGCCAATATAATTGCCATAGACAAAGTTCCCGCTGGCGCCGGCGATGGAGACGCCGCTGGCAATATTGCCGGCGAGGATATTGCGTTTGTTCGGCGTGACAATATCCTCGCCCACATAGTTCCCGCTGGCGCCATTGGTGATGCGCACACCGTAACGGTTCGGCTCGGCCGTCGTTTGACCGGGCCGCACCCCGAAGTAACACCCCTCAACCCGGTTCCCGGTAGCGTTGGACGTGGTAATCCACACCCCGGCGCCTCCAGGGTCGGGCAGACCGGTGAAGCGAATAAAGATCAGTTGGGTGATGGTGATGTTCTTGCCGGTAATGCGCAGACCGAAGCTGTATGCATTCAGACCATCAAGCACCACAAGCGGACGGCCCAGGCCGTCCACTTCACCTCGAACCGTATCACCGTCCCCTGTGAGCGGCGGAAAAGAGGGCCCTACGGGGGCAATGGTCCGCGAAACCGAGAAGAAGCCAGGATCAAAACGTATCAAACTCGGCCCACCATCGGCATTGGCGGCGAGAATGGCCTGGCGCAAGGTGCAACCGCCAGGGCTGGGACTCGCGTCTGAGCCACACGGAGCGTTCTGATTATCGAGGTCGTTCGTGACCGTGTAGGTTCTGTCCTGCGCAAAGCCCTGAGCCTCCGCGCGCGGGGTGGATGCGAATGGGACGACAACAAGAGCGAGGACCGACAGCAGGAGGGGCCAAAGCCTGCGCGGAGACATCGCGAACTCCTTACGCCGCGACCGGAGCGACGGCATTACAATGGGGCAAGGGACAGAGAGAGTGTAGAATTGCGCACCGATAGTACGCAGGGCTATTCTAGCATGAACTGTAAAGGGCTGTAAGGGGGAGAAAGGTAGGAATTGGGTACTGAGTAGGGTGGGAAGGTGCCTGTTCACACCTGGGGTAACTCACGCGCCGGCGAGCGCGGGCGTTTCGCCCCTGTCGCGTCTCCGCGGGCGAGATGGTGATTAAGAAATTAATCCGGTATGCCGAACTGGCCGTGGGGCTAAAGCCCTCGGCTATACAGGGCGAAGCCCGCCGGCGCGGGCTAGAGCGGATTAATTTCTCAAAGTCCATGATGCCCGCGCTCCCAGGAGACATGTGAACACGCACGTGGGAAGGACGTTTTTCTCGGTGGCAAATCGGTCGGGCGACGCGCCTGACGCGGAACGCGGCCCCCTGTGGGGCTACCCTTGCCCCGACCCGGCGGGGCGGATGGCGGGCGCGGCGCGGCGCGCCTCCTCCTGCGAGGCGATGACGATCCCGGCCAGGAGCAGCACGAAGCCGGCCAGTTGCAGCGGCGCGAAGCGCTCGCCGAAGACCACGAAGGCCAGCAGCGCCGAGCCGACCGGTTCGCCGAGGATGGCGACGGCAATGAACGTGGCCGACAGGGCGGAGAGGGCGTAGTTGAAGGCAGTGTGGCCGAGCAACTGCGGGCCGATCGCCAGGCCGAGCAGCAGCAGATAGGCGTAGGGCGGAAAGCCGAACAGTGGCTGCCGGGCCACCAGCGCCCAGAGCACCAGCACCACCGCGGCGGTGGAGTAGACCACATAGATGTAGGCCAGCACGCTCAGGCGGCGACGCAGGTCGCGCCCGATCAGCAAATAGCCGCTCACTGTGATCGCGCCCACCAGCGCCAGCGTATTGCCCAGCGCGGGATCGGGCGCGCTGCTGCTCATCTGATCGGACAGGCCGATGAACAGGGTGCCGAGGAACGTGGCGGCGATGCCCAGCAGGGTGCGCCAGCCCAGCCGCTCGCGGAAGAACAGCAACGAGGCCAGCCCGACCCACAACGGGTTGGTGGTCACCAGCGCCACGCTGGAGGCCACCGAGGTGTAGGCCAGCGAACTGATCCAACTGGCGAAGTGCAGCGCCAGAAAGGCCCCCGAGGCCACGCCGAGCAGCAGATCGCGGCGGCGCAGCGCGCGCAGCTCCGCGCCGACGCGGAACCAGGCCAGCGGGGTGAGCAGCAGCGCCGCCAGCGCCAGGCGCCAGGCGGCGATGCTCAGCGAGGGCACTCCCGCGGCCTGGACGTAGCGGATCAGGATCGAAGCCGTTGAAACGATCAGGACGCCGGTAAAGAGCACGATGTACGGCCAGGGGGAACGGTGCATAGCGGGTTCTCACAACGGTTTCGGTCAGGGGCGACCAGCGGGCCTGCGCCGCCGGCGGAGCGGCGGAGAGCCGTGCGTCGCCGTCAGGGATCCGCGACTGAAACCCTGGGCCACGCCTCCACACCTCCACGGCCACACGGGGCGCCGGCCCGGCAGGATACTCGCTGTGGGCCGCGCTGTCAACCGCTTGTCCTGGCCCCGGCAATCGGATACAATACCGGGCGCGGATGGCGCGTGGTCCAGTGCGCGCCCAGGCCGTGCACTGCATAAGTGTCCACATGTCTCCCGGGAGCGCGGGCAGCTTGCCCGCGGGGACGCGACGCGGGCGGGATGCCCGCGCTTCCAGGCGCGGGTGTTACCCCAGGTGTGAACACTTACTTCACCGCCACGTCGTCAGGCAGGCAGAGGGTGACAGGTGAGCGCAACGATTGAGGCCGTGCGGGGGATGCGCGATGTGCTGCCGGCCGGGCAACGGCAGGCGGTCGCGGTGCAGCGCACCCTGGAGGCGACCTTCGAAGCATACGGGTATGAGCCGATCGATCTGCCGATCATCGAGTCACGGGAACTTTACCTGCGCAAGCTGGGCGAAGAACTGGCGGGCAAGGTCTACGAGTTCAACTTCGGCGGGCGCGATCTGGCGCTGCGCCCCGAATGGACGGCCTCGGTGCTGCGAGCCTACGTGGCCCATCTTCAGGATCAGCCCCTGCCGCTGCGGCTCAGGTACAGCGGGCCGGTGTTCCGCTACGAGCGCCCCCAGCGCAACACCTACCGCCAGTTCACCCAGGTAGGGGTGGAGATCGTCGGCGGGCCTTCGCCGCGCGCCGACGCCGAGGCCCTGGCCCTGGCCCGCGCCGGCCTCGACGCGGTGGGGGTGACGGGCTACCGGGTGCTGATGGGGCACGTGGGGGTGGTGCGCGACATGCTGGCGCAGCTCGACCTCAGCGAGCGCAGCCAGGACACGCTGGTGTGGAGCCTGGAGCGCATCCGCAAGGAGGGCGCGGCGGCGGTGCGGGCGCACCTGCGCGAGGGCGTGGGCGAGCCGGCGATTGACCTGCCCCCCGGTCTCGATGAGGAGCAGGCGCGGGCCTGGCTGCTGCGCACGTTGCAAGCGATGGAGATCGATCTGAGCACGGGCACGCGCTCGCTGGAGCATGTGGTGGCCCGGCTGTTGCGGAAGTTGCGCCGCCGCGAGGAGCGCGCCGCCATCGAACGCGCCCTGGAGGTGCTGGAGCGCCTGGTGGCCATTCAGGGGCCGCCCTCGCGGGCGCTGCCGGCGCTGGCGGCCCTGCTGGAGGAGCAGGGGCTGCAGGCCCGCGCCCTCGACGAGGTGCGGGCGATCCTCGCGCTGGTCGCGGCGCACGGCATCGAGCCTGACCAGATCGATCTCGATTTTGGCCTGGGACGGGGCCTGCACTACTACACCGGCCTGATCTTCGAGATCGCCGATGGCAATGGGACGCAACTCTGCGGTGGCGGGCGCTACGACGATCTGGTCGCGGCCCTGGGCGGCCAGAAAGCCGTGCCGGCGGTAGGGTTCGCCTACGGGTTGGAGCGGGTGGTCGCCGCCGCGACTGGCGCGCCGATGCCGCCCCGCCGCCCGCTGGCCCTGGTGGCGCCGGTCGCCGATGAGGATTACGCCTACGCCCAGGAAGTTGCGGCGCGCCTGCGCGAACGCGGCCTGGCAGTCAGTGTGGACGTGCGTGGGCGCGCCCTGACGCGCAACCTGAGTGACGCGGCGCGGCGCGGCGCCCGGTACGTCGCCATCGTTGGCGTGGAGGAACGGGCCAGTCGCAGCCTCGTCTGGCGTGACCTGGAGCGCCACGACGAGCGGCGCGTCAGCCTGGACGCGCTCGGGGATCTCTCTAGCAGTTCTCAGAGCGGACAGACCCCCGCGCCCCCAGGGTAACCCGACGGTTACTCGCGCTAACAAACCCCTGTGCATTCCTGTTGGCGCGCGGCGCAACCGCACGGACGACTAATACCGATTCTACTTGATGGCATCGCATTGGCTCAGCTCCACACCTCCACAGCTCGACAGCTCTCCAAAGCCCTGTGTGGAGCTGTCGAGCTGTGGAGATGAGCAGGACCATGCGGGATTGCCAATTCCACCTGGTATTACCCGGCGAGGAGGGCATGGTCGGGCGCAGCCCTTGCGCAGGGGAATGGGGAAACCCGGTTTCCCCATTCCCCCACCCGGTGGGAGGGTGTGGGCGAGCAAAGCCTTCCCAGGAGAACCCTTGTATCCCATTGCGGATGCGGGCCTCCGGCCCGCGCACCCAGGCCCCGGCCCACGGGAGGGCGCAGCCCTTGCGCAGGAGGATGGGGAAACCCGGTTTCCCCATCCCCCCACCCGGTGGGAGGGTGTGGGAGGGCTACGCCCTCCCACGAAGAACCGTATGTTCATTGCGGCGTTGTGCGGCGGAGCCGCATGGATGGCTGCGGTGACCATCGTTCGCCGCGTGCTGCCCCCCTCCCAGCCTCCCCCCGCTGGAGGGAGGAGCCGGATGCCCGCCCCCGGCGGGGGAGGGTCCGGGAGGGAGCCGGCGCCGTGCCCGCGGAGCCGTGGCGCGGGCGGGACGCCCGCGCTCCCGGGCCGTGTGCATCGGGCGTGGTGCGCCATGCGCATGACCGTCTAACGGACCACGGGGGAACCAGGTTCCCCCCTACCCCCGCCCGCGGGAGGGCCTGGCTCTCACGCAGGGGGATGGGGAAACCGGGTTTCCCCATCCCCCCACCCGGTGGGAGGGTTCGGGAGGGCGAAGCCCTCCCGGGAAGGATGTTCATCCCGTCGGGGTGCGGCGCGAGCCGCATAGACGGCTGGTTGGAAGCTATGAACGACAGCCCATCCTGGGGGCGATACAGCGAGTTGCGCCCCGACGACCTCGCCGCCCTGCGCGCGCGCGCCCCGGCGGCCTACCTCCCCTGGGGCGGGCTGACCCGGCATGGCCCCCACCTGCCCCTGGGGCTGGACACGATCGTCGCCGAGGCGCTTGCCGAGCGCGCCGTCAAACGCACGGGCGGAGTGCTGCTGCCCGCGATGACCTGGCCTCTGGCGCTGCCCCACCCCGGGGTGTCGCTGGGGTTGAGCGCCACCACGCTGCGGACCTTGCTCGCCGAGAGCCTGGCGGCACTGGCGGGGAACGGCTGGCGCGTGGTGGTGGTGATCAGCGGGCACTATTCGCCGGGGCACGAATTGCTGCTGATCGATGCCGCCGAACGGGCGCTGGCCGACCATCACCTGCTGGTGCTGGCCGTTCCACCCCTGGCGCTGGTGGACGATGACATGCTCGATCACGGGGCGCTCTGGGAAAGTTCGGTCCTGCTCGCCTTGCGCCCCGACCTGATCAAGATGGAGGCCCTGGGCGCCGGCCCGCTCGACCCGCTCGGCGACTCCGTCCTGGGCCGCGATCCGCGGGGCACCGCCTCGGCTTCGCTGGGCAACAGCGTCCTGACCCTGGCCCTGGAACGGATCGTGAGCGCCGTCGAACGCTTGCTGGCCAGCGGCGATCCCGCGCCGCTCCAGGCCCTCTACGCGCAACGCCGCGAGCGCTACCAGAGCCTCACGGCGCGCTACGGCGATGACTTTGAAGCCTTGACCGCCGCCTGGTGGCAGGAGATGACCGGGGGAAGCGCCGCCGCGCCCCGCCCCCCGGAGTCCGGGTGATACGCCTGGCGCCGCCGCGCCCCGGTCGTCCCCCGCCGGGGCCGGGGCAACCGCCAACCGGCTACCGAGAACGCAGGTGCTCATGCTACGCTTCGCGCTCCCCTCAAAAGGCTCCGGCTACGAAAGCGCCCTGGCGCTGCTCGACAGTTGCGGCCTGCGCGTGGTGCGGGCCAATCCGCGCCAGTACACCGCCGCGCTACGGGGTCTTCCCAACACCGAGGTGCTGCTGCATCGCCCCGCCGATATCGTCGAGAAAGTCGCCGAAGGTTCGATTGACATCGGCATCACCGGCTACGATCTGGTTGTGGAGCAGCGCGGCGACGACGAGGATCTGCTGGTGCTCTTCGACGACCTGGGCTTCTGGCGCGTGGAACTGGTCTTTGCCGTGCCCCAGGGCTGGGTGGATGTGCACACCTGGGAGGATCTGGCGGATCTGGCGGCGGAACTGCGCGCCCAGGGGCGCCGGCTGCGTATCGCCACCAAGTACCCCACGATTGTGCGCCGCTTCTGCGCTGGTCAGGGGATCACCGCCTTCGAGATCGTGCTCTCTCACGGGGCCACGGAAGCCGCCCCCGGCCTGGGCTATGCCGATATGATCGCCGATATCGCCGAGACCGGCACCGCCATCCGCGACAACAAACTGAAGATCGTCGGCGGGCCGCTCCTCGGTTCGCAGGCCGTGCTGGTGGGGAGCCGGCGCACCCTGCGCGGCGACGCCGAGAAACTGGGGCTGGTGCGCCAGTTGCTGGAACTGATCGAGGCGCGCCGGCGCGGGCGGCAGTTCTACTCGCTTACCGCCAATCTCACAGGCGAGTCGGTCGAGAGCGTGGGACGCCGGGTGACCGCGCGGGTGGAACTCGCCGGCCTGCAGGGGCCGACGATTGCTCCGGTGTGGAGCAAATACGCCGGTGAGGGCAGCGCGCCGCAGTGGTTCGCAGTGAACGTCGTCGTGCCCCAGGAGGAACTGCTGCCCGCGGTGGATCACCTGCGCGCGGTGGGGGCGGTGAGCATCAGCACCGTGCAGGTGCAACACGTCTTCAAGGCCCAGAGCGAGGCCTATATGCGCCTGCTGGCGGCCCTGGAGATGGCATAATGCCTGTTGGATTTTTAGGCATGGTTCAAACTCACGTGACAATTCAGCCTTCACTTCCACAGCTCTCCAGATCCCCGGACCGGTTCTGTAGAGGTGTGGAGCTGTGGAGGTGTGGAGCACCTGTCGAGCTAGAACACCCGACCTGAACCATGCCGAAAATCTAAAATCTCAAATCCAAAATCTACAATCCCAAGATGGAGCACCTCATGTCTGACGCCTATGCAGCCGCCGGCGTGAACATCGCCGCGGCCACGCGCGCCAAAGAACTGATGAGCGCGGCGGTGCGTTCGACCCACGGACCGGCGGTGCTGGCAGGGATGGGCGCCTTCGGGGGCTGCTTCGACCTTGGCGCCGCTGGCGTGGGCCATCAACCGGTGCTGGTGGCCTCGACCGACGGGGTCGGCACCAAGACGCTGGTGGCGGCGGCCCTTGGCCGCTACGACACGGTGGGCCAGGATCTGGTCAACCATTGTGTGAACGATATCCTGGTGCAGGGCGCCCGGCCGCTCTTCTTTCTCGACTACGTGGCGGCGGCGAAGCTGGATGTGGAGCAGGTGGCGGCGATTGTCGGCGGCGTGGCGACGGCCTGCCGCGCGGCGGGGTGCGCCCTGCTGGGCGGCGAAACGGCGGAAATGCCCGATGTCTACGCCCCCGGCGCCTTCGACCTGGCCGGAACGATCGTCGGCATCGTGGAGCGCGAGCATATGCTCCCGCGACCGGATGTCGCGCCGGGTGACGCGGTGCTGGCCCTGCCCTCCAGCGGGCTGCACACCAACGGGTACTCGCTGGCGCGGCGGATCGCCGCGCGAAGCGGGTATGACGCGCGCCCGGCCATGCTCGAGGGCCGCAGCGTGGGCGAGGCGCTGCTGGCCGTCCATCGTTGCTACCTGGCCGAGGTGGCGGCCCTGCGCGCCGCCGTGCCGCTGAAGGCCCTGGCGCATATCACCGGTGGCGGCGTGTTCGACAATCTGCCGCGGGCGCTGCCGCCGGGCCTGGGCGCGACCATCGAACGAGCGGCCTGGGACATCCCGCCGATCTGCGCCTACCTGGTCGCCGAGGGGGGGCTGGCGGAACGCGAAGCCTACCAGACCTTCAACATGGGTCTGGGGATGCTGGCGATTGTGCCCGCCGAGGCAGCCTCAGCCGCCCTGGCCGCCGTGCCCACGGCCCGCCGCGTGGGGGTGATTACGGCGGAGCCGGGGGTGCGGCTGGTGTAGGGGCAAAGTTTGTCAGGTAAGGCGCCGCGCGCGGCACGGCCCCCCTCCCAACCTCCCCCTCCGGGGGGAGGAGTCGGACGCCCACCCCCAGCGGGGGGATGGGGAAACCGGGTTTCCCCATCCCCCCACCCGGTGGGAGGGCCTGGGAGGGCTGCGCCCTCCCAGGAACAACCTTTTTTATCTCGTTGGTGCGCGGCATAGCCGCGTGGACGGCTGAAGGAAAAACCATGCAAACCGGACCAAAAATCACCGAAGGAAAAACCAAAATCATCTATGCCCATCCCGATGATCCCAACCTGATCATCATGCGCCACAAAGATGGCATCACCGCCGGCGACGGGGCCCGCCGCAACGCGATTCCGGGCAAGGGCGCCCTGGCGGGCCGCACCACGGCCAATGTCTTTGCCCTGCTCAACCGCGCCGGCATCCCGACGCACTTCGTCAGCGCCCCCGAGCCGGAGATCACCATCGCCCGGCGCTGCGCGATGCTGCCCCTCGAAGTGGTCATGCGCCGCCTGGCCACCGGCTCATACCTGCGGCGGCATCCTGAAACGCCCGAAGGCAAACGCTTCGATCCGCCCCTGGTGGAGTTCTTTCTCAAAGATGACGCCGCGCACGACCCGCAGATCAGCGCGGCGGAGATCGTCGCGCGCAACCTCGCCACGCCCGAAGAGGTGCAGCAGATGATCGACACGGGGCGCCGGGTCTTCGCCGTGCTCGAAGCGGCCTGGGCCGCGCAGGGGGTCACCCTGGTGGACCTGAAGATCGAGTTCGGGCGCGCGCGGGGGGCCCTGCTGGTGGCCGATGTGATTGACAACGACTCCTGGCGCATCTGGCCCGGCGGCGAAAAGGGACGCATGCTCGACAAGCAGGTCTATCGCAACGCCGCCACCGTGGACGAAGCGGTGCTCGCCGATGTGCGGGCGCGCTATGAACAGGTCGCGGCGATGACAGAGGCATTCGCCGCGCGCGGCCCATCGGCCTGAGAAAAGGGTGTAGGAGGGCCAGGCCCTCCCACACCCTCCCGCGGGCGGTTTATGTTCACCACTCACACATCGTCGGGGTTCAGGGCGCGGAACGCCAACCCGGCAACTGCCCCCCCGGCAAAATTGGCGACCAGGTAGATCCAGATATTGGCCCAGCCCGTCAGGCCCATGAGCGTAATGCCCAGGGCCACTGCCGGATTGAAGGCCCCCCCGGAAATCGCCCCGACGGCAAAGGCCCCCGCCAGCACCGTAAAGCCGATCGCCAGACCGTAGAACGAGTTGCCGCTCGTGCCTTTCGCGGTGGCGACATTCAGCACGACGAAGCACAGGGCGAAGGCGAAGAGGAACTCGGCAATCAACGCCGGGACGATCTGCCATGCGGCGGGGGTCAACGCCGGGAAGCCCTTCAAAAACAGCACCAGCCCGGCAGCTACGGCGGCGGCAATGAACTGGGCCACCATATAGGCAATCAGGTCGTTGAGCGCGAGCTTGCCGCGCACATAGACCGCCAGGCTCACCGCGGGGTTGTAGTGCCCGCCGGAGAGATGCCCGCCGGCGAAGATCATGACCATCAGGACCGATCCGATTGCCAGGGGGGCCAGATTGCCCGCACCCGGCTCGATTACCGTCATACCGATCGTGAACACCAGAAAAAACGCCCCGATAAACTCCATGATGGCCTTAGCCATAGGCCCGCCTCACCTTCTGTTCAATCCGCCTAACGTGAAAATGGGGAAACCCGGTTTCCCCATTCCCCCACCCGGTGGGAGGGTCTGGGAGGGCTGCGCCCTCCCAGGAACAATCGTATGTTCATCCCGTCGGTGTGCGGCGCGAGCCGCATAGGGGTCTGAGCAGAAAAGCCCACGCGAGCACGATAGTGAGACAGATGCTCACTGCTGTCACTTCCTCATGGAAAACGTGTAAAAGAAAGACATGTGCTCCTGGGCCTCAATACAGTACCACAAGGCGGCACGATGAACAAGTGCGGCGATGGCGGTAAGGGGGTTATGGTCTCTGAATAAATAATCCGCGCTCGCCCGCGCGGCGGCCTTCGCATCCCCTGGCCGAGGGCGTATGGTCTTTGCATACCTCATCCGCGCTCGCCCGCGCGGCGGCCTTCGCATCCCCTGGCCGAGGGCGTATGGTCTTTGAATAAATAATCCGCTCTAGGCCGCGCAGGCGGCCTTCGCATCCCCTAGTGCATAATCAAGCAACCTTTTCGGGCATGGTCAAATGAGGCTCACGGCCACAGCTATAGTAGTCGCAGACCCGCTGCTCCAGCTCGTCGGCCGAGAGCATACGGGCTGGCTCAGAGACCGC
>Ga0272446_1003691_pt1 | contig 18994 bp, 14 predicted proteins | sample YNPCB0061_FD_194587 | JGI IMG/M metagenome (GOLD analysis project Ga0272446, IMG submission 194587) | Hot spring microbial mat communities from Yellowstone National Park, WY, United States - YNP-CB-006-1 | ecosystem: Environmental > Aquatic > Thermal springs > Hot (42-90C) > Sediment | place... | reverse complement strand
ATCGGCCAATTCGGCCTCGGCGTGATTACCATTGCCCAGTTGGGGTGGGTCTGCTTTTCGGCTTCGGCCAATTCATCCTGGGCTGCACCGCTCTGGCCCAGTTTGCCGGGGCCCTCTGGTTCGGCATCGGTCAGTTTGCCACCGGCTATATCGCCATCGGCCAGTTTGTCCTGGCCGACCTCGGCCTGGCTCAGATGGGCTTCGCCCGGGCCATTTGGACGCCCGAGCATCAGGATCCGGAAGCGGTCGCCTATTTTCAGCAGCTCTGGGAGAATATCAGGCACTGGTGGTAGGCAACATGTTACCGATCCCCTACTTTTGCAGCAATAGTGCATGCCTTTCCCGGCAGTCCGGCTGATCCCCTCCTGCCCTCTTCCGCCTCCCTGTCCTGACCGGCTTTAACCTTGACAATAACCCGTCAGATATATTTAAATTAAGGCAGAATTTGGTGTAAGGGGCCTTTTTTTATGTTCAAGAAAATCCTGGTGGCCAATCGCGGCGAGGTTGCCATCCGCATCATCCGCGCCTGTAAAGAGCTGGGCCTGAAAACGGTGAGCATCTACACGGAGCAGGACGCCAACGCCCTGCATATCACCAAAGCGGATGAGGCGATTCTGGTGAAACCTGGGCCCATTGCCGGCTACTTGGATTATGAGCAGATCATCAGGGTGGCCCGGTGGGCCGGGGCTGATGCCATCCATCCCGGCTACGGCTTCATTTCGGAAAATTGGCGGTTTGCTCATGCCTGCGAAGAGGCGGGCATCGCCTTTATCGGCCCGACGTCATCAGCCATCCGCGCCATGGGCAACAAGATCAGGGCCCGGGAGGTGATGACCGAGGCCGGGGTACCCCTGGTGCCGGGCTCTGCGGTGTTGGACGACGAAGACGCCGCTATGGCTTGGGCGGCACAGATAGGCTATCCGGTGATGATCAAAGCCAAAGCCGGCGGCGGCGGCAAAGGCATGCGTCTGGTCCACAATGACGACCAACTGCGCCAGGGCTTCGCCATTGCCCGGGCCGAAGCCAAGAAGGCCTTCGGGGATGACGCGGTCTATCTGGAAAAATTTATTGTACAGCCCAAGCATATCGAAATCCAGATCATGGCCGATAAGTATGGCCACGTCATCCACCTGGGGGAACGGGACTGCTCCATTCAGCGGCGGCATCAGAAGCTCATTGAAATTGCACCGTCTTTGGTTCTGACCCCCGAAAAGCGGCAGGCCATGGGCGAGATCGCCATTACCGCAGCCCGGCAGATCAACTACCATACCGTGGGCACCGTGGAATTTCTGGTGGACCAGGACCTGAATTTTTATTTCCTGGAGATGAACACCCGCATCCAGGTGGAGCATACCATCACGGAGATTATTACCGGCATTGATATCGTCCAGGAGCAGATCCGCCTGGCCGCCGGGGAGCCCCTGCGGTACCGCCAGGAGGACGTGCGGTTCTGGGGCCATGCCATCCAATGTCGGATCAACGCCGAGGATCCCCGGAACAACTTTTTTCCTTCACCCGGCCGGATTACCAAATACCAATCCCCCGGGGGCATCGGCATCCGCATCGACGGCTGCGTCTTTGGCGGCTATGAAGTGCCGCCCTATTTCGATCCCTTGCTGACCAAACTGTGTGCCTGGGGCCTGACCTGGGAGGAGGCCGTCAACCGCATGGCCCGGGCTTTGGACGAATATATCATCCGGGGCGTCAAAACTACCATACCGCTCTACAAAAAGCTGCTGCAGGATGAGGAATTCCGCCGCGGGCGCTACACGACGGAGTATATGGAGAGAAAGATTCAGGAACTCACCTACGAAGACGTCAAGGAACCCTATGACGTCTATTATCTGGCGGCGGCGGCCCTGTTTTTTGAGATGAACTATTTTTATACGAAAGGCCAGGAATGAAGCTGCCGTTTCATGTCACCGACGCCACCTTGCGGGATGGTTTGGAAGATTTTGTCCTGAAGCGGATGCATCCCGAAGAAGTCTCTCGCCTGGGGACGCTCCTAGACCGGGTGGGTTTTTATTCCATAGATTGCTGGGGCGGCTCCACGTTTTACAACGCCCTCACCGGCCTGTTGGAAGACCCCTGGGAGCGGTTGAAACGGCTGCGGCGGGCCATCCGGCAGACGCCGCTGCAGATGGTAGTCCGGGGCCAGATGCTGGTAGGTTTCAAGCCCTACCAGAAAGAGTTGGTCCGGAAATTTCTGGCCAAAGCGGCCAATCTGGGCATCGATATCTTCCGGATTTATGACCAGCTCAATGATCTGGCCAATATGCGGCCGGCCATTGTTATTGCCAAGGAACTGCGCAAGGAAGTAGAAGCCACGGTGCTCTATTCCCACAGCCCCAGCGTCACCCAGGCCGATTACCTGCGGTTGGCCGAGGATCTCATCAACATCGGGGCGGACAGCATCTGCATCAACGATTCCCTGGGGACCATGACGCCGGAGGAGGTGGCCTCTCTGGTCACCACGTATAAGTGGAACTTCCATCAACCCCTGCGCCTGCATCTGCATGACAGTCAGAGGAAGGCGGTGGCGGCCTATCTGGTGGGCGTGCAGGCCGGGGCGGAGCGGGTGGACACGGTCATGGGACCCCTGGTCTGGTCGGATTGTCCGCCGGCCGCAGAACAGCTCATGACTGCCCTGGCCGAGACTTCTTTTGATCCTCAGATTGACCAGGCGGCCCTGGCGGCGGTCACCGACTATCTTGTGGAATTGAAGGCGGCGCACCGCTATCAGGAACCGGGCCGGCGAAAAGCCGAAGAAACCGGGGCCGAAGGATATCTGCCCGGCTTGCTCAAGGACTATCTGCGGGAGGAACTGCGCAGCCGTCAGGCCCGGGACCGGCTGCAGGCTGCCTGCAAAGAGGCCCATCGGGTCTGGCGGGACCTGGGTTTCCCGCCGCTCAAAGGCCGTATCCTGGAGATTGTCGGCGACCAGGCGTTGGCCAATCTCTTTGCGGTTCAACGCTATGAAAAGCTTACCGACGATATGCAGGACCTGATCAGGGGGCGGTATGGCAGCCTCTATTCCATCGCCGATGAAACGCTGCGGCATATCGCCTTGATGCTGCGCGAACAGGAGCGCCGCCATCCCTGGGAGGGCCGCCTCCGGCAGCCGCCGGGCATCACCCAGGAGGAAGACATCCTCACCTACTCCCTGTTTCCCGATGAAGCGGTTTATTTCTTTCAGCAGCGGGACAAGAAAGCAGCCGCGGCGCCGGCCGCCAAGCCTGCGGCCCCCAGAACCCCGACGGCCCCTGCCACCCGCCTGGCCCAAGCCATGCCCCGGGGACTCAGCCTGACCCTCAAAGGTGAAGAAGTGGGGGCCCGCCTGGAGGCCATCGGCCCCCTGCGGGGCAATAAACAGACGTTGTTCATTAATATTGGCGATATGACTGAAGAGATCGAGGTCACCTTCGTGGCCAGCGGCGAAGCCAGACCCGAATATCTGGTGACATTTCATGGGGAAACCCATCGCCTGAAGATCAAGAAAGTCTTTCCCAAGGAAGAGGAGTACACCCCCATCTTCCTGGAGATTGACGATAAAATGGAAGAATTTCTCATCAAACATCTGCACATCGACTAAGGCCCGGGGGCTCTTCCCGGCACTTTCTGGAGGCTGCCATGCAGATCCGCCCTCGCACCCTCCCCATCGGCTGGTATCCCGGCTCGGCCCGGCAGTGTCAGAGCGAATTGGCCGCCTTTGTGGACGGCGTTAAGCCTTTGCCGGCTGGCACCGTCGTCTATGGCGGCGTCCTGCCCCACGCCGGTTGGCACTTCTCCGGCCGCCTGGCGGCCCGGGTCTTTTTCCTGGCCGCCCAGACGAAACAACCCCAGGTAGTCTGCATCTTTGGCGGACATTTGGGGAGCAATTCCCCCCCCTTGTTGGTGGAGGAGGAGGCCTGGGAGACGCCGCTGGGGACCGTCACCCTGGCCACGGAGATGTACGAACCCCTGAAGAGCAAAATCCCCTGCGCGCCCGAGTATCCCGGGGACAATACCATAGAAATTCAGCTGCCGATGGTAAAGTATTTCTTCCCCCAGGCCAAAGTTCTGGCGGTGCGGGCGCCCCACTCCCGGAAGGCAATGGATTTGGGCAAGGCGGTGGTGCAAACGGCCCGGGAATTGAACCTGTCGCTCCTGGCCTTCGGCTCCTCGGACCTGACCCACTACGGCCCCAACTATGGTTGGGCCCCCAAAGGCGTGGGCGCCACCGCGGTGCAATGGGTCAAGGAAGTCAACGACAAGACCTATGTGGACCGAACCCTGCGGCTGGACGCCAACGGCGTGCTCCAGGCCGCAGCCAACGACCAGAGCTCCTGCAGCGCCGGCGCCACCGCGGCAGCCATCAGCGCCGCGCAGAGCCAAGGGGCCGGCAAAGCCATGCTGGTGGATTACTATACCAGCCATGACATCAGGCCGGACCATAGTTTTGTCGGCTATGCCGGGATCTTATTTGTGGAATAGAAGATCATCGCCGTCCTGAGCAGGCGGGTCGACGGGGTGAGGGTAGTTTGAGGGAAGAGAGCCGGCAACCATGCCTCCCGGCCCCCTGCCCGCAATTCTTGTGGCAACAATCTGTTAGATCTGGGCGGCGTCCAGGTTCGGATCTTCGATGCGGATGAGGGTGGCGGCTTCGGTGACCACTTCCAGTTGCTGGATTTCTGCCAGCGCCTTTTGGATATTGGCCTCCCGGGCTTCATGGGTGATCATGACGATGGGCACGGAACCGCGCTGACCCCGCCCTTTTTGAATGACCGCGGCAATGCTGATGTCATATTGGGCCAGGATGCCCGAGATTTTCGACAACACCCCGGGCCGATCCTGGGCGGCGAAGCGGATATAGTAGTTGGTGACAATTTCCGCCAGGGGTTTGACCGCCCGCCGTTTGCTGGCGGCGTCGGGCACGCCCAAGGCCGGTATCCAGCCCTGGCGGCCGTTGCGGACGGCATAGGCCAATTCAATGAGGTCGGCCGCCACCGCGCTGGCCGTGGGCATCATGCCGGCCCCCCGGCCATACAACAAAATGGACCCGACGGCATCGCCGGTGATATAGACGGCGTTGTGCACCCCCAAGACACTGGCCATAATATGATCCTGGGGGATCATGGTGGGATGGACCCGAGCTTCCACCTGGCGGCCGTCGTCTCGGGTGATGGCCAAGAGTTTGATCTGATAGCCGAATTCTCTGGCAAATTGGATATCCAGCGGTTCCAGGCGAGAAATCCCTTCCACGTGGATGCTGTCAAAATCGATCTGGGCACCATAAGCCAGGGCCATGAGCAGGGCCAGCTTATGGGCGGCATCGAGACCCTCCACATCCAGGGTCGGGTCAGCTTCGGCAAACCCCTGGGCTTGGGCTTCCTGCAGGGCCTCTTGAAATGAGGCACCGGTGGCGGCCATTTTGGTAAGGATGTAATTGGAGGTGCCGTTCAGGATGCCGAAGATCTCATGAATGGCATTGGCCGCCAGGCCCTGGCGGAGAGTCAGGATGATGGGGATGCCGCCACAGACGCTGGCTTCGTAACCGATGGCGACGCCGGCCGCGGCCGCGGTTTGGAAGAGCTCATTGCCATGGAGGGCCAGGAGGGCCTTATTGGCCGTGACCACATGTTTGCCCCGGGCAATGGCCGCCCGCACCAGATCGTGGGCCGCCGTGGTGCCGCCCATCAATTCGATGACAATATCGATCTCGGGATCGTCGATGATCTCTTGAGCCCTGGTAGTCAAGATCTCAGGGGGCACCGCCACGGGGCGGGGGCGGGTCAGGTCGATATCGGCAATCTTTTTTAGAATCAGCGGGCACCCGAGGCGGCGCTGAAATCTTTCCTGATGCTCCAGCAGCAGGCGGACCACGCCGCTGCCCACGGTGCCGAAGCCGATCAAGCCGGCGTAGACAGGCCTCACGCTTTCTTTCCCTGCAACACCTGGCGCATCCCCCGAATGGCTTGATTAATCCGATGGGAATTCTCCACCAGGGCGAAGCGGACGTACTCATCGCCATACTCACCGAAGCCCAAGCCGGGCGAGACAGCCACCTTGGCCTCCCGAATGAGCATCTTGCAGAACTCCACCGAGCCCAGGTGCCGGAAGCGGCGGGGGATCTTGGCCCAGACGAACATGGTGCCTTTGGGCGGCTCCACCTTCCAACCGATGCGGTTCAAGCCCCGACAGAGGGCATCCCGCCGCTCTTTATAGGTCGCGACAATCTCCTGCACACAGTCATAGGGGCCGTTTAGGGCGATGATACTGGCGATCTGAATGGGTTGAAAGACGCCGTAATCCAGATAGCTCTTAATGCGGGTAAGGGCGTGCACCAGCTTCTTATTGCCGCAGACAAACCCCATGCGCCAGCCCGGCATGCTGTAACTCTTCGAGAGGGAGAAAAGCTCGACGCCGATCTCTTTGGCCCCGGGCACCTGCAGGAAACTGGGCGCCACATAGTCATCAAAGACCAGATCGGCGTAGGCAAAGTCGTGGACCACCAGGATGCCGTGTTCCTGAGCAAAGGCCACGATCTTTTTGAAAAACTCCAAATCAACGACCATGGTCGTGGGGTTATGGGGATAGGAGATGATCAACATGGTCGGCCGGGGACGGATGAGCCGGGTGATGGTGGTCATATCCTCAAAGAAATCCCGATCCGGGTCCAGGGGGATGCTCACCAGATCGGCCCCGGCGATGACCACCGAATAGGCATGAATGGGATAGGTGGGATTGGGCACCAACACCACGTTCCCCGGGCCGGTGGTGGCCAAGACCAGGTGGGAGAGCCCTTCCTTGGCGCCGATGGTGGCGATGGCCTCGGTTTCCGGATCGATGTCCACAGCAAAGCGGCGTTTGTACCAATCGGCAATAGCCTGGCGCAGCTTAGGAATCCCCTTGGAGGCGGAATACCGGTGGTTGTGCCCCAATTTGGCCGCTTCGATTAATTTATCGACGATGTGCGGTGGGGTTGGGAGATCGGGATTCCCCATACCCAGGTCGATGATATCCTCGCCGCGTCGCCGGGCCTCCATCTTGAGGGCGTTGACCGTCGCAAAGACATATTCCGGTAATCGTTGTAAACGGGGAAATTCTTCCATGTGCACATCCTTTCCTGGCCGGGCCCTGGCCGCGCCTGCAAATCTAAACAGAATCATTACATCAAAAATACCATTCTTTGTCAAACGGATAAAAAGCCGGGGATGGTGGCGCCAATTTGCCTAATATAAGAATATTTTTTGAAAAGTCGGCCGGTTCGGAGCCTTTGAATAATGTTTGACATTTCTGTTTAAATGTGGTATTGATGGGCTGATTTCGGCGGTTTGGCTAGAGAATCATGGAAGTTACAGGATAAACTGACAAAATTGGGAGAAGCAGTTTCCCTTTTGGCAGCCCACGGCCCCGATCCTTCCCTAGCCAAAGATTTGCAGGCGGCATTGGTATTACCGAGGAGGAGCAATGAAGTACAGAGGTAAAGTAAAGTTTTTCAACGAGAGCAAAGGCTGGGGTTTCATCAAACAAGATGACGGGCCGGAAGTCTTTGTGCATTACTCCAACATTCAGGCCCAGGGATTCCGCACCTTGAAGGAAAATGATGAGGTGGAATTCGAATTGAGCCAAGGAGCCAAAGGGCCGCAGGCGACCAATGTGGTGAAGGTTTAGGAGAGGGATCTCTCACAGGCAAACAAGGGCGCCGGGCGGCGCCCTTTTTTTTACCAGGGCCAGTGCCTGGCCAGATACTGCAGGGATGGCTCCAGACTGTTTTCTTTATGGGGCTCCAGCGTTATCACCGGCGGCGCCTGACTTGTTGCAAAAGCAGATAAGACCTGCGGCAGGGGGACAATCCCCTGGCCCAAGGCCAGATGCTCATCTTCTGCCCCATGATTATCGTGCAGATGCAGCTGGCCCACCAGATCGCCCAACTCCTGGAGCCAGACCGCAAAGTTCCCGCCGCCAAAGGCCTGCAAATGGCCCACATCCAGACAGAGCCGGATGTTGGCGGCGGTCAGCCGGGCAAAGAGGCGGCGGATGAGCGCCGGCTCGGTCTCATAGACGTTTTCCAGGGTCACCAGAGTGCCAAAGCGGGCCGCCTGGGCCGCCAGGGGTTCCCAGGTGCCCAGGCTGTGGGCCAGCCAGCGGTCCTCGACGCCGGTGTAATGCCGGGATTCAAAGCCCAGGTGACAGACGATGGTTCGAGGGTGGAAGATATCCAGCAGGTCAAAGGCCTCCTGCAGGCGGGCGCGGGTGGCGGCGAGGATATGACGGTCCAGGGCGCCGGGCAAGAGGTCCTGAAAAGGGGCGTGCAAAGTTATCTTCAGGCCAGCCCGGTGCAGGGTCTCGGCCACCTTCCCAAACTCCTGCCGGGAAAACCGGTCCAGACTGGGGCCGTCCAGACCGATCTCCGGGTTCAGACGCTGCTCAAGGAAGAGGGGGAGGTAACGTTCCCATAGCAGGCCGAAGGGAACATTTATGTGCACGTCAGCCGGAAGGACCGGCAGCCTCTTCTCCCCCGGTGCTGCCTTGGCCTGGGCCGGGGTTAATGGCCGGCGGTGTGCTGGCATAATTCGATGAGGACCCCGTGGGTGGATTTGGGGTGAATAAAGGCGATGCGGGCGCCGTGGGCTCCTTCCCGGGGTTTTTCGTCGATCATACGCACGCCGGCGGCCTTCAGTTCTTCCACCGCCGCATCGATATCTTCCACCTCAAAGGCGATGTGATGGATGCCTTCGCCGTTTTTTTCAACATACTTGGCCACCGGGCTGTCGGGGCTGGTGGCCAGCAGCAGTTCTATGTTGGTCTCTCCTACCTGGAAAAAGCTGACCTTGACCTTCTGGGATTCCACTACCTCTTCGTGGTGGCCGCGCAGTTTGAGGTTTTCGCCATAAAGTTTTTTTACCGGGTCCAGGTCTTTGACGGCAATTCCCAAATGGGCGATGCGGGTTATCTTCATTTTCCATCCTCCTCTTTTCTTCCGGGGCTCAAAAAATGTTGGTCGTAACCTTGTTGCCGAGGTTGCCGAACAGGTGCAGCCGGCAATGGCACTGGCCTGATCGACTGCTTGCTTTTGCTTGCCAGCTTCACTATCTTCATAGTACAATTTCTTTCATAGGCTGGCGAGGCGCATTACCCCGCCGCAATTCCTGATGGCAGGAATTATATACAAAAAGGGGGCAGGTTTCAGCATTAAAAAGACGTTTCAACAGATTTGCCCTCCCTGAATCGATTTCCCGACCCGTGTATTATCCCAACCGATCACTGACGCAGTTGGCAGAGGCCGTTGGCCGAGGCGAAACGCCATTGGAGCTCTATGGCCTGACGCCGTCGGCAGCGGCCTGGTCCCTGGCCAGGTTGTGGGCGGCGCGGCGTCGTCCCATCCTGTTGGTGACCCCTACTGCGAGTCTGCAGACCAGTTTCTTCCGGGATCTCAGCTTTTTTCTGGCGGCAGTTGACCAGGACGGTCAGGACGGTCGGCCCCAGAATCTCTTCACCTTCCCCGGCTATGAAAATCTGCCCTTTGTGGAATTGACGCCTGATCTGCAAACTGCCAGCGCCCGACTGGAGGCGGCTTATGCCCTTGCCAGCCGCTCCGGCTCTCCCATCATCATTGCCACTGCCCTGGCCCTGGCCCAACCCCTGCCCCCGCGAGAGCGCCTGGCTGCGGTTACCGAATATCTTGTGGTCGGCATGGAGCTGGACCGGGACAAATTCCTGGCTCATTTGCAAGCAGGTGGGTATGCCCGACGGCCGTTGGTGGAGGAGCGGGGCGATTACAGCGTCCGGGGCGGCGTCATTGATTTTTTCCCGCCGTTCAGCCCTGATCCCATCCGGCTGGAATTCTGGGGCGACACGGTGGAGTCCATCCGCACCTTTAACCCCACGAGCCAACGGTCGGCGAAACATTTGGAAGACATTGTCGTCCTGCCGGTCAGTGAAGTCTTCCTGGATGCCGAGAGCCAACGGCTGGCCAGCCACCGCCTGCGCACCGTGAAAAACGCCCGGGTGTTGGAGTTTCTGCAACGCCGGGAGCACTTTGCCGGTATTGAACGCTATCTGCCTTATTTTTACGAAAAGATCGAAACCCTGGCAGATTATCTGCCAGACGCAGCCTTGCTGGTCAATTGGGATCCCCTGAATATCCGCCAGGAGTTGGATGCGGCCTTGCAGCAGGACGAGACGGTGGGCCGCGGTGGTGAAAACCCGCTCGTTGACTGGCGGCCAGCCGTGGGCCAGCGGCAGACCCTGAACTGCCAGGTGACGCCGTTCACTGCAGGGGATTCTTCTCCAGAACACGTCTTTGCTTTTGACATCAAGGGCAATGTCGATGTGGCTGCGACCCTGGCTGCGGCCGGCAGCGAGCCCGGTCGACTCCTGCGGCCGCTGGCGGCTCGATTGCAGGAATGGCTGGCCAGCGGCTTTCAGGTCGTCCTGGTCTGCCGCAGCCGCTCTCAGGCCGAACGGCTCCGCCTCCTCCTGGCAGATCGCCAGGTGCCCGGCGAATTGACGGAGGCGCTCCGCTGGGGTCGCCCCGGCACGCTTCTCCTGACCTGGGACGGCCTCTCGGCCGGCTTCCAGTGGCTGGCGGAAGCCCTCATCGTCCTCACCGAAGAAGAAGTCCTGGGCGCGGCCCAGGAAGCCCCGAAACGCAAGACCCATCCGCCCCTGCAATTTTTCACTTCCCTCAATGACCTGCAGGTGGGCGATGCCATCGTCCATGTGGACCACGGCATTGGCCTCTATCGGGGGTTGGTGAAACTGACCCACGGTCAGGAAATTAATGACTACCTGGCCTTGGAATACCTCGGCGGCGACAAACTCTATCTGCCGGTGGATCGCCTCAACCTGGTGCAGAAGTATCTGGGGACGAACGATGGTATCCCGCCGTTGGACCGTTTGGGGGGCAAGAATTGGGAAAAGACCAAAAAACGGGTCCGCAAGGCGGTGGAAAAGATCGCCCGGGAATTGGTGGAACTCTATGCGACCCGGCAGGTGGTCCCGGGGTACCAATATTCACCGCCCGATCCGGTCCTGCGGGAATTCGAAGCGACTTTCGAGTTTGAAGAGACCCCGGATCAGCTCAATGCCATCCAGGAAGTCTATGACGACATGAGCCGTGACCGCCCCATGGACCGGCTGATCTGCGGCGATGTGGGCTACGGCAAGACCGAGGTGGCCCTGCGGGCGGCGTTCCGGGCCGCCATGGACGGCCGCCAGGTGGGGTTCCTGGTGCCGACCACCGTCCTGGCCGAACAGCACTATGTCCTGTTCCAGAAACGGCTGCAGCCCTATCCCCTCAGGGTGCAGGTGCTGAGCCGCTTCAAGAGCCCCAAAGAACAGAAGCAGATCCTGGCTGATCTGGCCGCCGGCAAGATCGATATTATTATCGGCACGCATCGGCTCCTGCAGAAAGACGTCCATTTTAAGGATTTGGGCTTGTTGATCATCGATGAAGAACAGCGTTTTGGGGTCAGCCACAAGGAGAAGCTAAAGCATTTGCGCCAGAATATCGATGTCCTGACCCTCACCGCCACTCCCATTCCCCGGACCCTGCAGATGTCCATGACCGGCCTGCGGGAGATGAGCATCATTAATACGCCGCCGGCCGATCGGCTGGCCATCCGCACCTATCTCTGCCGACCCGATGAACGGATCATCCGGGAGGCGATTCAGCGGGAGTTGGACCGGGGCGGCCAGGTCTTCTTTGTGCACAACCGGGTGCAGAATTTGGCCTCCTATGCTGCCTATCTGCAACGTCTGGTGCCGGCTGCCCGGATTGCCATGGCTCACGGCCAGATGCCGGAAAAGGAATTGGAGGATGTCATGTGGCGGTTCTGGCGGCGGGATGTAGACGTCCTGGTCTGCACCGCCATCATTGAGGCCGGCCTGGACATCCCGGCGGCCAACACCATTATCATCAACCGGGCCCATACCCTGGGGCTGGCCCAAATCTATCAGCTCCGGGGCCGGGTCGGTCGGGGGCGGGAACAGGCCTACGCCTATCTGTTGGTCCCAGAGGAGGAGCACCTGAACCGGGAAGCCCAGAAAAGGCTCAAGGCCCTGATGGAGTTCACCGAACTGGGCTCCGGCTTCAAGATCGCCCTCCACGACCTACAGATTCGCGGGGCCGGCAATATGTTGGGCGCAGCCCAATCGGGGCACATCGCCCAGGTGGGCTATGAATTGTACCTGCAGCTCCTGGAAGAGGAGATCAATCGCCTCAAAGGGCAGCCCCAGGACCTGACGCCCGACCCCGAAGTCCACCTGCCCTTGGCGGCTTACCTGCCCGAAAATTATATCCCGGACATCGACCAGCGACTCATGCTCTATCGGCGCCTCAGCGGCCGGTTGGCCCAGGAGGAGATCGATGCCATTGCCGAGGAATTATTGGACTGCTACGGCCCGCTGGCCCCGGAAGCCGCCAACCTCCTGGAGGTCGTCCGGGTGAAAGGGGTCCTGCGGCATCTGGGCATTAAACGCCTGGACATGAAAAATGGCCTGATCACCGTGAAGTTGGCCGAACAACACCACCTGGACCAGGAACGCCTGGTGGCCGAGGTGCTGAAACGGCCGCGGCGTTATCAATTAACCCCGGACAATCAACTCCGGGTGCATTTGCAGGATTCCGGCCCGCCGCTGCCGCGTCTGAAAAAATTCTTGAAAGAACTCCATTTATTTGTTATGGGGGAGAGGACAACCTCCAGCCCCGGCGCTGCGGCGCCCAAGGAACTGCACTCATGAACAGCATGGTTCTGCTCTGTGTCGTCGTTTTGCTCAACACCTTCTGGCCCAACCCTGCTGTCGGCAAAATAGTCGACAAAATTGTGGCGCAGGTGAACAACGAGATCATTACCCTGTCTGAACTGGAACAGGCCATGAAATATCAACGGACGTCGGCCGGCGGCCAGGCCGCGCCCGACAACGAGGCCTATCGGCGTCAGACCCTGGATATGCTCATCGACCGGAAACTGGCCAAAGAAGAGGCCAAACGTTATGGCATGACCGTATCGGAAAAAGAACTGCGCAAGGCCCTGGACGACATCAAACAGCGCAATGGCTTCGCGGACGATGAGGCCCTGAAACGGGCCCTGGCCAAAGACGGCATGACCATGGAGCAACTGCGCCAGCAGCTCACCGAGCAGATCCAATTGGACCGGCTCATGGCCGTCCTGGTCAAAGAGAAACCCAAGGTCACCGAGGCCGAGATCAAACGTTTCTATGAGGCCAATTACACGACCCCGGAAAACCGCGTGCATGTCAAGATCATTGCCCTGCCCGTGGCTGCCGACGCCACGCCGGAACAGCAGGAAGAGGTGCGGGCCAAGGCCGAACAGGCCCTCATCGCCGCCCAGAAAGGGGAGGATTTTGACAAACTCATCCAGGAATACTCCAAACCCGGACCGGGGATGCCGGGCGGCGATCTCGGGTTTATCCGTCAGGCCGATCTTGATCCCAAGTTCTTTGAATTTTTAATCAATCTCAAACCGGGAGAGGTCGTCCCCTTGAAAACCCCCCAGGGCTTCCAGATTATTAAACTGATCGAAGCCAAAATGAATCAGGTCGTCGGTCTGGAGGAGGTCCGGTCGCAGATCGTGCAGATCCTGGAGCGGGAACAGCTGCTGAAACTCTTCTCGGAACAGATGAAAGACGCCCGCAAGCGGGCCTTGATTAAGATCATGCTTTAGAGGTTGTAACAAAAGCGCCTGTCAGGGAAAAGCGGCAGGGCCTTCTCCCCCATCTTGGCCTCCTGGCGGCGCCAACACGTCACAAAACCAGCCATAGGGTACTTTGCCATGACAAAGGAGCTGCCGCCTTACGCTTACATCGAAGATTTAGCCAGCCGGGTCGGACAGGAGGTGACCCTGCGGGGCTGGCTCTACCGGAAGCGCTCCAGCGGCAAGGTGCGCTTTCTCATCCTTCGGGACGGCACCGGTCTGGTCCAGGGGGTCATGGTCAAGAACAAGATCCCTGACGAGGATTTTGCTGCCTTTGACCGGCTGACCCAGGAATCCTCGCTGACGGTCAGCGGCCTGGTCCGGGCGGAGCCCCGAGCCCCGGGGGGCTATGAACTGGACCTGAGCGCGGTCCAGCTCCTGCACCTGGCCCAGGATTACCCCATTGCCCCCAAAGAACATGGCATTGATTTTCTCCTGAACCACCGCCACCTTTGGCTGCGCAGTCCCCGGCAACAGGCCATCCTGCGGGTGCGGGATGAAATCAGCCGGGCCTGCCGGGACTTTTTCAGCCAGCGCCGTTTTGTCCTGGTGGACACCCCCATCTTTACCCCCACCGCCTGTGAGGGCACCACCACGCTCTTTGCCACCGACTATTTTGGCGAACGCCAGGCCTACCTGACGCAGAGCGGCCAACTTTACCTGGAGGCCGCGGCCATGGCCCTGGGCAAGGTTTACTGTTTCGGTCCCACCTTCCGGGCGGAAAAATCCAAGACCCGGCGGCACCTGACGGAATTCTGGATGTTGGAGACGGAGATCGCCTTTGCCGAACTGCCGGATATCCTGGAGCTGGCCGAGGCCCTCATCTGTTACCTGGTAGAGCGGATCCTGGCTCAACGCCGGGCCGAACTGACCCTGCTGGAGCGACCGCTGGCGCCGTTGGAGGCCATCCAGGCACCGTTCCCCCGCCTCACCTACACCGAAGCCCTGGCGCGGCTGGCCGCCGCCGGTTACCAGGTGGCCTGGGGCGAGGATCTGGGCGCCCCGGAAGAGACCTTCCTCTCCCAGGCCTTTGACCGGCCGGTTATGATCACCCATTACCCCAGCGAATGTAAGGCCTTTTACATGAAACCGGATCCGACCGAGCCCCGCACGGTCCTGTGTGTGGATGTTTTGGCGCCGGAAGGAGTCGGTGAGATTATCGGCGGCTCCCAACGGGAAGACGATCTCGCGGCCCTGCAGGCCCGCCTCCGGGAGCATAACCTGCCACAAGAACCCCTGGAATGGTACCTGGACCTGCGGCGCTATGGCAGCGTCCCCCACAGCGGCTTCGGTCTGGGTCTGGAACGCCTAGTGGCCTGGATCTGCGGCCTGCACCACGTCCGGGAGGCCATTCCCTTCCCTCGCCTCATGGACCGCCTGACCCCCTGATAAAGCAGGTTTCCGGTTGCCGGTTGTTGGTTATTAGTTTTTGGTTTCTGGAAAATAATCAAGACTTTGCGTCGGTATCCCTGTCGGCGCGCGCCTGCCAGCCCCGGCAAGCCCGCATTTTCATGGGGCACGGGTGACCTGCGGGTGATGACCAGGCGGCGGTTTAGCCGGGGTTCGGCGGCAGGACCCGGAGGGAATAACCCGGTGGCAGGAGGATGCCACCCGGGGTTGGGCGGCTGGGTCGGGCCACCGGTCGAGGCGGACCCGGGGCGGCGGTGGGACCGGCCGGAATGACTTTAGGGAAGGGAATCTTGAAATTAAGGTGGCTGCGGGGTTGAGCCAGGGAGTCGGACCAGGGCCGGGCCGCGACCTGGAGCCATTTGTCCGGTTGCCGCACTTGGGCCTTACCCAGGCGGACCGGCCGGCGTTGGCCCAAGTCGGCCACCCCGACGCCACGGCTCAACTGGACCAGGAAATCATAGGGGTTGACCAGACTGTCCTTGCTGAAGCGATGGTCCGGATAGACCTCGAAGTGCAAGTGGGGGGCCGAGCTCACAGTGCCAGTGCGGCCCACATAGCCGATGAGCTCACCGGTCTTGACGACCTTGCCTTCACACAAGCCCGGGGCGTAGGCCAGGAGGTGCATGTAGGCATAGCCCCGGCCGTCATGGCCGCGCAACATGATGGTGTTGCCGGCGCGGTTGAAGGTGCCCATGGCATGGATGACGCCGCTGGTCACGGCGTAAACCTCGGTGCCCTCCGGCGCCCCGATATCCGTGGCCCGATGGCAGCGGGCGCCGCCATCCCGGGGATCACCCCAGGAGTCCCGGAAACCGAAGGGATGGGCCACCGGGAAGCAGTATGGCCCAACAAACGGCACCCGAGAATTTCCCGGTGGCGGCAGCAGGGGTTTGGCTAACTGACCGCCGCTTTCCGGCTGCAGCCAAACACGGCGGCCGGAGGGGGACAGGAGGACGCCGCGGCCGGCGGCCAAGTCTTCCGGCCATGGCGTCAGATGCGATCCCGACAGCAACATTTCGGGCGCTACCAGGGTCGACTCATCGTCGGCTGGGGCAGCCCCAGGAGGCCCGTTCGCCAAATCCACCGGTCGGGGCAGTTGGAAAAATCGTAAGGAGGTGAGAAAGTTGATCACACCCCAGCCCGGGGGGCGGTTGTCAGCCGGCAGCGCCGCCGGGCCGGCCGGCAGGACCTGCCAGAGGGGCACGGCCTCTTCCTGACTTTCGGGCAGTGCGGCAGTTGGTGCGGTCTTGCCGTGGCTCCGCCGGGAGGTGGTGGAGTGCAGCGCACGGCCGCCAGCTGCCTGAGCTTCCTGGCGGTTGGCCTCCCGTTGGTTAAAATAGTAATAGACGACCCCCCGCTTGGTCACCCGCAGGTAGGAATCGGCCTGAACGGGGTCATATCCCAGCAGGAGGATGGCAAGCATGAGAAGGCCGACGGTTGACCGGAGCATGAAGACCCGCAGCAGGTAAGCAAAGACGAACAGCTAAGAACATCTAAGAATTTTCGCCACCTTACCATAAAATATCGGACAGGTCAACCTGAAAAGGTTAATATTCAGTTAATACAATGAGTTGCCAAGCGGTGGCCGGACCGCCCTGATAACGCGACCGCCGCGGCAAACCGCCCGCCAACTACCAATCCATCTTTTCATTCTTTATCTGCACCAGACCCGAAAAGTCCTCCCTGAGGCCCAGAGCAGCGCTCCTCTGGAACCGCTGCCACCCTTCCCGAAACTGCCATTATTATACATATTTGTCAGGCCTTGTGCGCCTTGTTACAATTTTGCAAAATCGTCTATAGATAAGTATATGATAATTATATAATATCAAGTTGGCATCTATTTTGCTGTTATGGATGAGCGAATAAGGAATCATAATTTTTCATAACACAAGGAGGCATTTCCATGAATTCGGGTGACACAGCATTTGTTTTAGCTTCAGCAGCCCTGGTCTTGCTCATGACGCCAGGTCTGGCCCTCTTTTATGGTGGGATGGTGCGCAGCAAGAATATTCTCAATACCTTGATGCAGAACTATATCATCATTGCCATGATCGGCATCCAGTGGGCCCTGTTCGGCTACAGTCTGGCCTTCGGACCGTCTCAGGGCGGTTTTATCGGCGACCTCAGTTATCTGGGCCTGCAGGGTGTCGGGGCCGAACCTTTTAAGGCCTATTCAGAAACCATTCCGCATCAGGCCTTTATGGTCTTTCAGGCCATGTTTGCCATTATCACGCCAGCCCTGATCATCGGTTCCTGGGTGGAACGCTTCAAGTTCAGCACCTTCCTGGTCTTCGTTCTCCTCTGGGCTACCCTGGTTTATGACCCGGTGGCGCACTGGGTCTGGGGCGACGGCGGTTGGCTGAAAAGTTTAGGGGCCTTGGATTTTGCCGGCGGCACCGTGGTTCATATCAACGCCGGGGTCGCGGCCCTGGCCGCAGCCCTGGTCATCGGTCGGCGGCAGGGCTATGGGACGGAAGCCATGATTCCCCACAACCTGCCCATGACGGTCCTGGGCGCCGGGTTGCTCTGGTTCGGCTGGTTCGGCTTCAATGCCGGCAGCGCCCTGGCCGGCAATGGCCTGGCGGCCATCGCCTTTGTCAACACCCATTTTGCCACCTGCGGGGCGGCCTTGGGCTGGATGATCGTGGAATGGCTGGTCCGGGGCAAGCCCACCATGTTGGGCGTGGCCTCCGGGGCGGTGGCCGGCCTGGTGGCCGTGACGCCAGCCGCCGGTTTTGTGGGCCCCATGTCTGCTATTCTTATCGGCTTCCTGGCCGGGGTCTTCTGCTACCTGGCAGTCTTGGCCAAGCCGAAGTTGGGCTATGACGACTCGTTGGACGTCGTGGGAGTACACATGGTGGGCGGCCTCTGGGGCGCCTTGGCAACCGGTCTGTTTGCCTGCAAAGCGGTCAATGACGCCGGTGCTGACGGCCTGTTCTTCGGCAATCCGGCCCAGTTTGGCATCCAGGTCGTGGCCGTCCTGGTCACCCTGGTTTACTCTTTCGTCATCAGCGTTATCCTGCTGAAGGTCCTGGATGTCACCATGGGCCTGCGAGTGGAACCTGACGAAGAAGTGGCCGGTCTGGACCTGGCGGAACATCAGGAAACCGGTTACAGCCTGTAATGGCAAAGGAGGATGAGACTATGAAGAAGATTGAAGCGATTATTCAGCCCTTTAAGCTGGAACCGGTCAAGGATGCCTTGCACAAGATGAGCGTCCAGGGGATGACCGTCACCGAGGTCAAGGGGTTCGGCCGTCAGAAAGGCATCCGGGAAGTTTACCGGGGCATGGAATACCAGGTGGATTTTCTCCCCAAGGTAAAGATTGAGGTCGTGGCCCCCGACGATAAGGTGGAGAGCATCGTCAAGACCATCACCGAACAGGCCCGCACCGGCCGCATCGGCGACGGTAAGATCTTTGTCTATCCGGTGGCGGAAGTAATCCGCATCCGCACCGGCGAAACCGGCGACGCCGCCGTCTAAGGCAGCCTCTCTCTCAACCGGCCGGAAGGTAGACGAGCGCGCCGCCTTCCGGCCCCGCTCCGGCGCGCCGACTCCTGCCCATCAGAACCTTTGCTGCTCCTTCATTTTGCTTCTTGCATTCCGGGATACAGTGACATACCTTTCCTTTAAGCAAAGGTAATCTGGCTTCGGCCAGGTCTGCAATGGGTCGCAGTGCGGCAGTGGTTGGGCCGCCGAGTCCGCCTAAGGAGCTGACCATGAGTGAGGAGACAAAACCGCCGGCCGGAACGACGCCCCGGAGTGCCATCACCCCGGAATTACCAAGAAAATGTCTGGACGCCCCCTACGCCGCCTCTTGGAGGGGCTCGATGGTAACTTTGAAGCCCAAGTTCTCCAGGCGTCTAACATGGTAGCGTTGCAAA
>Ga0272446_1003690_pt1 | contig 18997 bp, 13 predicted proteins | sample YNPCB0061_FD_194587 | JGI IMG/M metagenome (GOLD analysis project Ga0272446, IMG submission 194587) | Hot spring microbial mat communities from Yellowstone National Park, WY, United States - YNP-CB-006-1 | ecosystem: Environmental > Aquatic > Thermal springs > Hot (42-90C) > Sediment | place... | reverse complement strand
TGAACAGGATGCCCTGTTCCGCAACTTTGAGTTTGATCAATATCCGCCAAACTCTCTGGTACCAAGTCCTGCACGGAACTAGTGGGCCAACCCGAACAATCGGCCTGCTTCGACAGGTTTGACTACTTACCCGCCCGTAGCTCCTCCGCGTGTCCTTTATGGAGCGCAGGGCGAGATTAAGACTCTTCAGTGTCCATCCGGCCCTCCACCGCAACAGATCACTGCAGTTCTATTGCTAGCTCCCCAGGGTAATGGAACTCGCTTCACCCACAACCACAATATCTTTAGCGGTGCCGGCTTCGTTTTCTCTGCTAATCCGGGTAGCATCGTTCTGGGCCGCTCTCAATATGCTATGATGGCAGGATATCCGATCTTCTCGGCCAATTCCTCGGATCCGGGCGGTCGTTTTGAAGGAATCTTCGTTTACAACACCAAGAAAAAACTCACCGATATCCAGGACGGCACTAGCAATACCATCATGTTCGGCGAGTACAGCAATAACTGGGTGGATTTTGGCGCGGGCAATGCACTGACAGGTTTCGCGGCTATCGCCTGGGCGGGCGGCCCGATCTACACCTACTGGGACAAAGGCCCCGTCGCACAGGATGCTGTAGATTATCCTGCCATGCCTAGAGGTGCTTCCCCCTGGTTCCGTTTTGCCTCGCGACACACGGGAATTATGAACATTTGTCGGGGAGATGGATCGGTAGCGGGTCTGAACACCTCCGTTTCCTTTGACGTGTGGGTCACTCTTGGTGGTGCCTCCGATGGTGTCGTGCTAACTGGCAACTTCTGATCTTTGCTGAACTGAATGGAGAGCAGTGAATGCGTAATCGGCTTGTTTGTTTGGTTCTAATCCTGTGTCTGACCACCATTGGTTGTGGGGGTAGTAACTCCGGTGGTAGCGGTTTGAAGACCTCCGAGAACCTTGGTAGCAAGGAACTGCCATTGCCGAAGTCTCCCGCAGACAGTGCCAGTACTCCTGCAAAGGGAGCCCGTCAGCCAGGCGGCGGCCCAGCTGCTCAGTGATTCCTCTGGCGTGTTTGTCAATCATCAGCGGAGAAGAGACCCTTGTGGCCTTTCCTCCGCTGATGATGCTTACTGCTGAGAGGTGGCTCGCTAAAGCGAGCCGGCCCGCGTCAGCGGCCGGAGTTGCTTGCTCTCTCACGAGGAGACTCCGCCCGCTGATGCGGGGCGGCTCGCTGGTCAGCCAATCGCTCTGCTCAACTGCTCGCGCTGCGATAAGCCGACAGGGCGTAGCGGAAAAACAGCCGACTCAGCAGCAGCAGCAGCACCGTCGCCAGCAGCATCAACCCGATGAAGCCCGGTTCCAGTGCCTTGACCATGACGCTGGCCGGCACGTTGATGATGAGCAGCACCGGCACCACGAAAGTGAAAAACAGGCCGATGGGCGAGGCCCAGCCGGTCGTTGCGAAAATCTCACGCGGATAACGCATCAGTGTGGTGAACAGCCACCACATCTCCAGCAGACTCTGATTGCGCACCATCCACACCGACAGCGAACAGAGCATGAGCAGAAAGGCGTAGGCCATCGCCACACCGCACGAAAACAGCACGACGAAGCCCAACATCCGACCCAGGTCGAACGACCAGTCCATAGCCCACAAGGCATAACCCATCACGCACGCGCCTTGCAGAATGTTGGGAAAGGTCGACCAGTCGATGTGCCGCGTGGTAATCAGGAACTGCTCGTCAATGGGCTTGAGCAGGTACAGATCCAGGTTGCCGGAGCGAACCAGTTCGGCAAAGCCGGTGCAGTTCTCCAGAAAGAACGTCTCGACAAAGCCACTCAGCGCGTAGTGACAGCCGACGAAGAACAGGTAGTGTTCGCGATTCCAGCCGGCCACGTCGCGAGTGTAGCTGAAGATGATTTCGTAGAAGACCAGCGGATGCCCAGCCACAGTGCCTCGACGAGCAGTTTGATGAGGAAGTTGGCGCGAAAGGCCATCTCCGTGGCCAAGGCAAAGCGAGCAAAAGCCAAGAACAGTCGCGGATAGCGAGCCAGGCGGGCAAACACGTTTCACCCTCCATAGGCACTATAGCGGCGCAGTCCGACGTGATACAGCCAGCGGGTCAGCACGACTAGAACCAGTGCCCAGACGAAGCCCACTAGCAAGCGATACCACAGTTCCGGCCCGGTGATCTTGCCCAGGAACACCGCCGCCGGGAAGTAGGCCAGGTACGGGAAGGGCATGGCCTTGAGCAACTCGGCCCAGAACGGCCCGAGCAGATCAATCGGAATCATCTGCCCAGAGACGAAGTAGTTGAGCGTGCCGATGACCCACAGCAGCGACGACACCTCGAGAATCCAAAAGCCCATCATGCCCAGGCAGGCTTCCATAAAGAAGCCGATCACAAACCCCAGCAGCAAGGCCAACACATAGACGGCCAGCGTGCCCGCGTCGGGAAAGCCGGGAAAGTAGCTGGCACAGGCCAGGAACAGTCCGGCATAGGGCAGCGACGACGTGGCGATGTACGCCGTCTTGTGCGCGGCGCGGTAGGCGACCAGATAGCCGATCATGTCCAGCGGTTGCAGCAGATATTTCTTGAGCGAGCCGTCGCGGATGTCGCGGGTGATGCCGGCCGCCAGTCCCGGCATGCTGGAGAACATGCGGCTGACGTGGATGAGCAGCAAATAGGCGATCATCTCGTTGCGGTCGAAGCTGACCGCATCGCCGAACCGCTCCTTGCCCGAGCCGCGAAACACCGCCTCCCACAGCAAAATGGTGGTCAGTACCGGCAAAAACCGCAGCACGGTGCCGAGCAGAAAATCGCCGCGATACGCCATCCGCTCGACGAGCGAGGCGCGGAAGATGTTGCTGTACTTGACCACTCCCGACCAGGCCGACACACGCAAGACAACAGCAGAGTTGTCGCTCATCCCTCGATCCACGCATCACTTCCTTTGCGGCAGGGTCTTCTCTCAGCCAAGAAACCGTCGCAGCACATTGGCCGTCAACCGCGAAACCGGCTCATCCACAGGCAATGAGCAGACGTAGTTGATCGATCCTGTCGAGAAAACCGCTCCGCCCGAAGGCGTGTCGAAGAGGATCATGTCGGCCCCGCCGTCGTCCACGTTCAAACCGCGAGCGATGCGGTGGACGTTGGGCGGCGACGACGGAGAGATCTTGTCGGTTTCGTGCCCCGAGGCACCGCCCGGACAGCGCATGTGCAGGCTTTTGAGTCCGAACAGGTCGCCCTCACGCAGGCCAGTGCCCTCGAAAGCCCAATGGTCGGCATCGACAACCTGATAGGGTGCCCCAGTCATGGCACCGGCGGGCGTGAACACTACACCCAACAAATTGGCCTCCGATTCGTGCCGCATGGCAAATCGACTTTCCTTGCCACCCATGCCCTCCGGCCACAAGCTAGTGATCTGGCCGTTGAAGACACGCATGGTGTGGTCGTCGCGCAACTCGACCTCGCAGTTCAGGCCGTTGCCTCCCAGATACAGCAGTTTACCGCCCTCCTCGAAGACCCAGCGTTTGAGGCGGTCGTACATCTTTCGCGTCCAGTATTCGGGATGCACGCCCAGAATCAACACCCGATAGGCCGACAGATCCAGCACGCCGGCATGGAACTGCGTCTCGGCATACAGATCGTAGGCGAAGCCCTCGCGTTCCAGCCAGCCGAACAGCCGCCATTCTGCAGGAGCCAGGCCGCAGGCCATTCGTCCGTGAATAGGATCGGTGATTTCCTCTTTGAGGTCGATGTTGTTGGGGATTTCCGGTCGCTCGAACGACAGCGGCGCGTAGTCGGGGCAATTCCAGGTCTGGAACTCGGCTTTGGCATAGCGGCTGAGTTCCTGTCGCGAGTTGACGATGGGCACGTCGGGCAGGCGGTCGGCGTTGATGTAGTTGCTGCGTCCGCCGAAGGGGTTGTAGGCGTTCCAGGTGATGTTGTTGGCCAACACCGCGATCGGAGCCGTCGGTCGGGCCGGCGCGACCACCCAGGGAAAGGCGAATCGTCGGCCCGAAGGTGTGCGCGCGTGGAAGTAGTACAACCCGCTGTGCGGCGGAGCGGTGACCCACTGCTTGTGCGTCGGACTGCCGTAGCCGATGCGATTCCAGGCCACGCCGGTTTGCGTGTAGTCACCATCGGGAGTGATCTGCATGGTAGCGCGCGGGCCATGTTCGTCGTGCCAGCCCAGCCCACGCACGAACTCCTTACGCCAGCCGTATCGCCACAACTCCAGATGGTACTGTTCGACGGCGTGGACGCGGAACTCCGATTGCTCGCCGCTGCGAACGCAGCGCGGCCAGGCGTAGCCCAACAGCCCATCGGACAGCAGGCGGAAGTGATACGGCTCGACGCACGGCAATCGCAGCGCGACGCGCTTGGAACCATACCCCGGCTTGTGCAGGATCACCTGATAGTTGCCGGCCGGCAAGTCGCCGTGAACCGAGCCGCTGGCTCGCGAACGCACTTCATAAGAGGTGCCGTCGTCGGCCACGAACTCCAACTGCACATCCGCCAAAGCGACAAAGCGTTCATCGCTGACATAGCCGATCAACATAGTATATTCATCCTTGGTATCGCAATGATTAGACAAAGCGACGAAATCCTCTTCCCAAATCGACTTGCTCGAAGCCCAGTCCGCGCAGCAAGTTCAGCCCAGCCGTGTTGTCCAACGGCAGTTGCGCTTCCAGGACGTTGAGCGATTGTCGCTGCAAGTACAGCAGCAGTTGCGACAGCAGGAATCGACTCATGCCCTGACGGCGAGAGTCGGGATCGACTTCCAGATGCAACATGCCGACACAAGCGCGTTGCCAACTGAAGCGAAACAGATCCATCTCCCACAGAACGCAGCGTGCCGGGCATTTGCGGGTTTGTTTGTGTTGCAGGCGAAACTCGATGCTCTCGAACGGGCCGAGAACCGCCTCGCTGTACCAACTGACCGGCGTGCAGGGGCTGTAGACGATGTCGTAGTTTTGCCGAAGGTCGTTGAAGCGCGGATCGGGGGGATTGCTGACGCGATCGAGATTGCGTTGGAAGATGCCGATCTCGCAGTTGGCTTGATAGCCGCGCTTCTCCAGAAAGGCTCGCAGCGGAGAACTGTCGAGGAAGCCCGGCGTGTTGGCTCCGCCGTACAGACCGAACAGAAAGGGATTGTTGGGTGGCACCGGCCCGGCGAGCAATTCGCGTGCGCCGTGTTGGCGCAGATAGTCCTCGCTGCGGCGCAGCAGTTCGCTGCCGATGCCCTTGCCGCGACTGTCGGGCACCACACCGAGAAGGCACAGCACCCCGCGCGAGCGATCCAGATCCGAACCGTTGGCATTAGGCGCAAAGCCGGCCAGAGCCAGCCCTACCGGACGGTCATCGTCCAGAGCGAAGGTCAACCCGGCGGGATCGAAGTATGGCTTGCTCAACAGGAAGTGTTCGAGCAGTACGTTGGCACGCGGAGGAATGGTCAAGGTGCGTGGGCCGGCCAGACAGGCGTTCCACAGTTCGGCCAGCATGGGCGGATCAGGATTGCGAAAAGTGCGATAGTGAATCACGGCATCGATCTTTCACCGCCGAGCAGCCGGACGCACCGTCGCCGCGGAAACGAGGTCTCAAACCACTAGATTAGATATTATAAGAAGGGGGTGAGCAATCGCAAGGCAAGGGATCCATGCCTGTTGCCGGCGCACTAGCGCGCCGCCTCGCGTTAGCGGGCGGAGTCGCTAGTGTCAATAGATCACTTTTCTCCTGGTCACCGATCGAATGGCCTCTTGCAACTGCTCCACCTGAATTGGCTTGGAGACGTAGGCATCCATCCCTGCCTCTAAGCACTTCTCGCGATCTCCCTTGAGGGCGTAGGCGGTCACGGCGATGATCGGCAGGTGCTGGCCCGTGTTCTGCTCCCGAGTACGAATCCGTCGAGTCAATTCCAGGCCGTCTATGTCCGGCATTTGCACGTCGAGCAGCAGGACATCAAACGACTGTTTCTCCAAGATGTCGAGAACCTCTTGACCGTTCTGAGCCAGAGTCACGACATGCCCCATTTTCTCCAGCAGGCGGATGGCAAGTAATTGATTGGTTGGGCTGTCTTCAGCCAGTAGAATGCGCAGGCCGACCTCTGTTGAGTGATCGTTGGTGGCCCAGGAAGGCAGTTTGTCGGCCAGCAAACGCGCCACCACCACATGCAGATCCGAAGCCTGCTTGGGCCAACATAGCTGAACCTCGCCTTCTTTGGCATCGTTCGCAGGCGAGTTGGTAGTACCGGTAGTCAGACGGATCAGTTCTAGTCGCTGCGATTTGGCACCGACGGAATCGCGTCGTAGTAATTCCAGCACCCCAGACAGTTCCTCATCGACCAGGGCAAGGCGAATGGGTTGGTGACGTTCCCTGGCATCGGTCAGCACACCCGATACGTCTTGCTCATTGGCCCAGATGGGCCGCATCTGCAACCTTGTCAGTGCTTGTTCGAGTTGCTCTCTTCGTAGACGGTCGCGAGTGACGATCAAGACGGGTTGCCCTTGCAGAGCCGGATTGGGCGGTTGGAAAATCTGCGAGGAGCGTTTTCCCAGGCCTAGGCGTGTCGTGAAGGTGAATGTACTGCCCTTGCCGACCTCGCTGGTCACCGACAACTTGCCGCCCATCATTTCCACCAGCCGCGTCGCGATCGTCAGTCCTAGTCCCGTTCCGCCATACTTGCGCTGGGTCGAACCGTCGGCCTGGACGAACGGCGCGAAGATGCTGGCCAATTTTTCCGGCGGGATACCGATTCCTGTGTCGGTCACTCGCCAACGTAAGAACACCTCATTCGCCAAACTCTGCTCGACTTGCACTGAGACGAACACATTGCCCCGTTCGGTGAACTTGATGGCGTTGCCCACCAGATTGATAAGGATCTGGCTCAGACGCACTGGATCGCCGACCACCTTGTCGGGCACCAGCGCATCTACCTCGTGGAGCAGTTCTAGCCCCTGCGAATCGGCTCGCATCTTCAGCACCTTGAGCGTGTCGGCCAGACAGCCACGCAAACTGAACGGGATATGCTCCAGTTCCAGCTTGCCCGCTTCGATCTTGGAAAAGTCGAGGATGTCGTTGATGACCCGCAGGAGAATTTCTCCCGAACTGAGGCTCAGTTCCAGATACTCGCGCTGTTCGTCGGTCAACTCGGTACCCAGAGCCAGTCGCGTCATCCCCAGCACGCCGTTGAGCGGCGTGCGAATCTCATGGCTCATATTGGCCAGAAACTCGCTCTTGGCTCGACTGGCCAGGATCGCCGCATCCCGCGCCTGTTCCAGTTTCCGTTCAGCATCCTTACGGCGAAGGAATTGCATCAACTGGTTGGCCAGGGCCGTCAGCATCCCTAGCAGTTGCTCGTCGGGTTTCTGCAATTCGTGGGCATAGAACGTCAGGACACCCACTACGTTGCCATCGGCAAGCAGCGGCACTCCGGTGCCCCAGTTGAGATTGGCCTGCCCGACCTCATAAAGCGATGAATCCTCTCCGGATTGAATCAGATCGGTCAGCCACAGGATCTGCTGGGACGACCAGATTCGCGCCGGCAGACCGCTGCCCAGCACCTCATCCGCCTGTTCTGGGCCAAATCGCTGGAGCAACGGTTCGAGGTCAATGTCCATCCACGAAGATTCACACACCAGCGACTCACTGACCGGATCGAATCGCCAGAACTGGCCGACATTCCATTCCAGACTCAGGCACACACCTTCGAGAATTCGCTTGAGAGCTTCCTCAACGGTTTGAGATTCGGCCAGTGCCCGTGTGGCCGCGTAGTGAGCGGCCAAATGACGTTGCGCCGTCTTGCGTTTGCTGATGTCTCGGGCCAGAACGACGCACAGCAATTGGCCCTGCTGTTCGGTTCGGCTCATCGAGAGTTCCAGGGGAAAAGTCTGGCCGTTGGCTCTGCGGCCGACAAATTCTCTGGCTCCCTCGGCCAGTCCGAGAACCGACCCTATAGCCACTCCGCCCGAACTGTCATTGGCGTGACGCGGTCGAGGACTCTCGCTGATGAGTCGATCCACTGATTGGCCGATCACTTCCGCAGCACGAACCTCAAATAACCGCTCGGCCGCCGGGTTGAGCAGTAAGAGCTTGCCCGCATGGTCGGTCAACAAGATCGCTTCTGTCGCATCGCGGACAACCACCTCCGCCAATCGAGTAGCGGCTTTCCGGCTGACCCCCTGTCTCCAGCAGCCCCAGAGAGCAACCAGCAATGCAACCGTCGCACTGAGTGCTAGGGCTAATGCAAAGACGATCCCTCCGGGTTCCAGCAGTAGCACGCCGAATAATCCCAGCAAACAAACCAGAGCCGTGAGAAGCCCCAATCGTTGCGGCCACAAACCGGGAGTGCAGACAGCGGTGCTGTCAAGCCGGATCGTCATTGCTGAGACCTCTGCCAACGCCTCCACCTCAAGATGGCTGTTGCCTTGATGAAGCGCACAGCTTGAACGGCAGTAGAGGCGTACTCATCAGTGCAAATCAAAACGGATCTCTTCATCTTTAATAGTACTTTCCACTCCACAATCTTGCTAGTCTGCCCTTGCTGCTTTGGCAGGGGTAGAAGGGGGACAGGTAGCCCCTTGTGGCGCGGATCGTCCGATTGCACAATAATAGCATCGTCCCACGATACCCTCACAAGGAGAGTCTATCATGTCACGTTTGCTGCCTTGCTGTCTGGCTCTTGGCGGCTTGCTCGGCCTGACGGCTGTTGTCTTGGCTGCCGACCTGCCCGAGGTGGGCAAGCCGGCTCCGGCCATCGACTTGCCCGCCAGCAATATCGGAACCGTTCTGCCTGACAAGAAGTCTGCCGACAAGCTCCGCCTGGAGGATCTGCGCGGCAAGAATGTCGTGCTGTTCTTCTATCCCAAGGCACTGACCAAGGGCTGCACCATCGAGTCGTGCGGCTTCCGCGACAAGGTCAAGCAGTTCGCCGCTCTCGACACGGTGATCGTCGGCATCAGTACGGATCCGCTGTCGTTGCAGGAGAAGTTCACCGAAAAGGAGAACTTGAACTTCCCCCTGTTCGCCGATGCCGACAAGTCGGTCACCAAGGCTTACGGCGCACTCAACGAGCGAGGCGTGGCCAACCGCTATACCTACATCATCGACAAGAAGGGCGTGCTGCGGAAGATCTATACCAAGGTCAACCCGGCCAAACATCCCCAGGAAGTCTACGACTTCATCAAGGAGAATCTCAAGTAGTCCCAGCTTTAACAACCTCGCCCAACGCAGAGCTGGGAATACAGAGGTTGTGACAACTGAGGCGAGCCGGCACGCGTCAGCGGCCAGAGTTGTAGCCCTCCGGTCGCTGACGCGAGGTGGCTTGCCAGCGAGCCGGCCCGCGTCAGCGGCCGGAGTTGTAGCCCTCCGGTCGCTGACGCTCCCGGCTCGCTAGGGCTTCACAGGCTCTGAGTCGGCGATTCTGCACGCAACCCGCTGGCCCAGATCGGCTTGCTGTCCAACTGTACGATGATCAGTCCACCTGCACGAACTCACTGGTGTTGAACAGCACGCGACACAACGCGGCTAGGCCATGCTGTTGCACAAACGGTTCGACCACTCGCCGTTCGTCGGCAGTCATGGGCCGAGCCAACGTCCAGCGATAGGCCAGGGCGGCTTGGGCGTGTGGCTCCTTGGGTGCAACGGCCTTGATGCGCCGGGCCAGTTGCTCGGCTTGCTCTAGGACAAAGGCGTTGTTGAACAAAGCTAGTGCCTGAAGCGGGGTCGTGGTGACCGCTCGCCGAGGAGTCGTTGCCGAGGGATCTGGGCAATCGAGCGTATCGAGGAACGGATTGCGACCGCCTCGCGCCCACATGCGATAGAGGGCCCGCCGCTCGAAAGCCGGGCCGATCTGCTCGATGGGTTCGTAGAACTGCGTGCCCTTGAAGAAGAAAGAGCGGAAGTCCTGGTACGGCGGGCCTCCCAACCGCCGATCCAGCCTGCCGGAGGCGGCCAGCAAGGCATCACGCACCACCTCAGCTTCCAACCGCTGCGGCGAGCGTCGCCACAACAAGCGGTTGTCGGCATCCACACGCAACGCCTCGGGTCTGGGCTGCGACGACTGCTGGTAGGCCGCACTGCTGACGATCAGGCGGTGCATGGCCTTGAGGCTGTAGTTCTGTCGGATCAACTCACTCGCCAGCCAGTCGAGCAACTCCGGATGGCTGGGCCGACTACCGTTGAAGCCGAAATCGCTGGGGGTGTCCACCAGTCCGATGCCGAAGTGATACTGCCACAAGCGATTGACCAGCACACGCGCGAAAAGCGGATTGTCGCGATGCGTGATCCAGTCAGCCAGAGCAAGCCGACGTTGCCCCTCGGGAGCATCGGGGGGTAATGCCTTGGAGGGGAGGCGATCTGCCAGGGCACTGATCCGTTCCGGGGCGATGATGTCGCGAGGAGAAGTGACCTGGCCACGCACCAGTAACCGCGTGGGCGGCGGTTGCGTGCTGCCGACTGCGTACAACTTGCGACGTTGGCGTTCCTCGAGGGCTGCGATGTTGCCGAGGGTATGCTGTTGTTGCCGACACAGGGTCTGGTATTCCTCGCGTGCAGAGGGCGGCAAATGAGCCTGGATTTCCTCGGGCCGGATGAGGGGCCGTCCGGCTGAGTTGGCCACCTCGTCAGGACGCAGAGCGCGGTCATACAGGCGAGCGCGAACGATGGTGCCGGCCAGGTTGCGATTGCCTCCCGGTGTGCCGTGCCGCAGGCCGAACACCACCTGAGCCGCTCCTGCGGCAAACGGCTGTGGGCCACTGGAACGATAAGCGACTCCGTAAGGCCGACCCTCGCGGTAGGCAGAGATGGTGCCGTCGGCATGATAGGTCAGAGCCAGATGGATGGGTCGTCGTTGCGCCTCGGTTTCCACCGAGCCGTTGAACGATTGCGTGCGGTTGAAGAACTCGCTGCCGGCCAACCATCGGCCCGGTTCCTGCTCGCCGAAGACCAGCGCGTCAAAGGTGTTGCCATCAAGACTCTGCACGCTGATGACTCCCCCGCCGCGCTGTTGGAGATTGTCCAACCGCACCCAGGCTTCAAGCGTCCGCTCCTTGAGAGCGACGGGCAGCGGCGGCGTGGCGACGTGCGCTTGCTTGCCATCGACGTGCAATCCCGCCGCATCGCGCCGGGCACCGGCCATCAAGGTGCCGTGTAGTTTGCCACGCAGATCCTCCAGCCCACGAGTGAAGTCCCACTCGGCCAGGGGTTGCGGTGCGGAGTAGGGGTGGCCGACTTTTTCCGAGCGAAGGCGTTCGATAACGGGTTGCTCCAGACCAGCGAGTTTCTGGTTGATCGTGGCCAGTTCGCTGCGGAGTTGGGCGAGCCGTCGAGCATCCTCAGCGGTGGCCAAAGAGCGTTCGCCATGCTGCACTCCCGCCAGGGACGCGACCAAGCGATAGTAGTCGGTTTGAGGAATAGGATCGAACTTGTGATCGTGACAGCGGGCGCAGTGGACGGTCAGTCCCAGGAAGGTCTGGCCTAGGGTGCTAACCATGTCTTCCAATTCATCTTGCCGCATGGCTTGACGCATGGTTTCGACGACCGGCAAGACAATGTCATGCGGGCCAGCCACCAGAAACCCTGTGGCACGCAGTGCGTCGGCATCGCCAGGGCGGAGTTGATCGCCGGCGATTTGCAACCGAGCGAACTCATCGTAGGGCAGATCGGCATTGAGCGACTCGACCACCCAGTCGCGATAGGGCCAAGCATTCGGACGCGGCAGGTCGCGTTCAAAGCCATCACTCTCGCCGAAGCGAACGATGTCGAGCCAGTGCCTGGCCCAGCGTTCGCCGTAGGCGGGACTGGCCAGCAGGCGATCCACGACGCGCTGGTAGGCATCGGGGCGACGGTCAGCCAGGAAAGCATCCACCTCCTCCGGAGTGGGCGGCAGGCCGGTTAGCCCGAAACTGAGTCGTCGCAACAGGGTACGTCGGTCGGCAGGAGCCGAGAAAGTCAGCCCTTTCTGACGCAAGCGTGCTTCTAGAAAGCGGTCAATCGGATGACCGGTTGTACCAGCCGGCAGTTGGGATCGGGCGAGCGGCTGCAACGACCACCAGTCGAGGCCGGCTCGCTCGGCCGTCGTGATACGGAAGGGATCGATCGGATCGCTGCCCCAACGGGCCCCGGAGGCGATCCAGCGGCGCAGCAATTCTTTTTCCGCAGCGGGCAGCGACTTGCCGCGTGGTGGCATCTCGTCGTCGCGGACACGCTGAAACAACAGGCTGTCCTCGGGATCGCCGGGCGTGATGACAGCCAGCGCCTTATCGCGTCGCGACAGATCAAGTCGGGCCTTGGGCGCGACCCCCGAATGGCAATCCACACAGCGACGGATCAGCAGCGGAGCGATGTCGCGGTCAAAGTCAGGGCCGTTTCCCGGCGGTGCCGCGGCTTGAGCGAAGCTCGACAGCACAAGAGCGATCCACAAAGAGATGAATGCGATACGCATGGCGCAGCCTCTTTGATGCAGGCAGGGTAGCAACAATCGTTTCGATTATCGCCTACCGCTGGCTCGCTGTCCAGTGGTTGCCGAGCAAGACTGTTGACCTGCTCTGCTACTATTGTTGGGATCCTGAACCGCTGAGGGGATTGTCTCCAAGAGAGGGAAGAGGCTCTAGGGAACCGCCTGAGTAAGTTGGCAGTTCCGACACAGAAAAGCGAATCAGATGGTTGGACTCCATCCTCAGCGGAATATGATGGAAGGGACAGCACGTCGCGGCATTCTGCCCGCCGCTCGCTTGAGGAGTTCCACGCGGCATGAGCCAACCTCTTCTGGACAATCTCCCTTTTCTCGCCGACCGTATCCAGTCTGCCGGGCACTTGCTCATCGCCCTGGACTACGACGGCACATTAACGCCGATTGTCCGCGACCCCGCTCAGGCCGTCCTGTGTCCCTCCGTGCGCACCGTGTTGCACCAGTTGCACCAACGCCCGGCCACGACGGTGGCCATCGTCAGCGGTCGTCAGTTGGGCGATGTGCAGGCTCTGGTCGGCATCGATTCGCTGCTCTACGCCGGCAATCACGGCCTGGAGATCGTCGGCCCCGACTTCTACTTTCTCCATTCCGATGCCCAGCAGGCCACGACTCTGCTTCAGGCTCTGGCCAGTCAACTCGAACAACAACTCGCCGACCTGCCCGGAGTCTTCGTTGAGAACAAACGCTTGACCCTCGCCGTCCACACCCGACAGGCCGTCCCTTCCGACAAGGACATCGCTCGTGACCGGGTGGAAAGGGTCTGTCGCGGACTCGCACAACAACAGTTGCGACTCGTCCAGGGCAAGGAGGTGCTGGAGATCCGGCCCGGCATCGACTGGCACAAAGGCAGAGCGATTGCCTGGATCGCCGATCGGTTGCGGCAGCCGAATTTGCTCACCGTTTTCGTCGGTGATGATCGCACGGACGAAGATGCTTTTCGTTTTCTGCCCGATGCGCTGACCGTGAAGGTCGGTTCGCCACTGGACACCGCTGCTAGCTATCACGTCGCTGATCCGACAGGCGTGGTTCGGTTTCTCAATTGGCTTGTATCACACGACAAGGAGGGTTCTGGCTCGTGAGTGCCGATCAGGATCTCTGGTACAAGGATGCCATCTTCTATGAAGTCTACGTTCGTGGCTTTCAGGACAGCTCGCAGGACGGCAACGGCGACTTGCTTGGCCTGATCCAGCGACTCGACTACCTGAGCGAACTGGGGGTCAATTGTCTGTGGCTGATGCCCATCTACGAGTCGCCTCTGAAGGACGATGGCTACGACATTTCCGATTTCTGCAAGATCCATCCGACTATCGGAACGGTGGAGGATTTTCGCGCGCTGACGCAGGCGGCTCATGCGCGGGGGATTCGCATCATCGCTGATCTGGTCATCAGTCACACCTCCGACCAGCATCCTTGGTTCCGCGAGGCGCGGCGCGATCCTCACTCGCCGTACCGCGACTACTATGTCTGGAGCGACACCAGCGACAAATATCGCGGCGTTCGCATCATCTTCAGCGATACTGAGCAGTCCAACTGGACGTGGGATCACGTCGCCAAGCAGTACTACTGGCATCGCTTTTTCAGCCATCAGCCTGATCTCAACTACGACAACCCTCGAGTGCGTCAGGAGATACTCAACGTAATGGCGTTCTGGCTCGATCACGGCATTGACGGGTTCCGCGTCGATGCGGTGCCCTATCTGATCGAGCGCGAGGGCACCAGTTGCGAGAACCTGCCGGAAACCCATGCCTTTTGCAAGGAGATGCGTCGTTTCGTCGATCAGCACTATCCGGGCACGGTGTTGCTGGCCGAGGCCAACCAGTGGCCCGACGATCTGCTGCCCTACTTTGGTCAGGGCGATGAGTTCCACATGGCCTTCAATTTCCCGCTGATGCCGCGCATGTTCATGGCCATCCGCCGGGAGGACTCCCGGCCGATCATCGACATCATGCAGAACATGCCGGCCATTCCCGAGTCGTGTCAGTGGGCATTGTTTCTCCGCAACCACGACGAACTGACGCTGGAGATGGTCACCGACGAGGAACGCGACTACATGTACAACGAGTATGCCAAGGATCCGCGGATGCGGTTGAACCAGGGCATCCGTCGCCGCCTCGCGCCGCTGATGGACAACGGCCGTCGCCAGATCGAACTGCTGCACAGTCTGCTGCTGACGTTGCCTGGTACGCCGGTGCTGTACTACGGCGACGAGATCGGCATGGGCGACAACATCTACCTGGGCGACCGCAACGGGGTGCGCACGCCCATGCAGTGGAACGACGACCGCAACGCCGGCTTTTCGCGTGCCAATCCCTCGCAACTCTATCAGCCGCTCATCCTCGATCCGATCTACAACTTCTACGCCATCAACGTCGAGGCGCAGCTACGCTCGCCCACGTCGCTGTTGAATGCCATTCGCCGCCTGATTCGCCTTCGCAAGAAGCATGTACTGTTCGGTCGTGGGTCACTCACCTTCCTGGATTGCGACAATCGCTGCGTCGTCGCCTATTTGCGCGAGTATCAGGGCCAGACGGCTCTGATCGTCAACAATCTCTCCCGGTTCGCCCAGCCTGCCCTGATCGATCTGAAAGCGTGTCAGGGCATGGTTCCCGTCGAGATGCTCGGCCAGCGCGTCTTTCCGCGCATCGGCGAGCAGCCCTATTTTCTCAGTCTCGGGCCACATTCGTATCTGTGGTTTCTGCTGAACCGAGCCTAATGTTCCTGCCTCAGGAGATCGTCAATGCAACCTCTCACCAAACAATCCCTGCTGTCGCTCCTACAGACGCAGCAACCGCCTTGCCTGTCGCTCTACCAGCCGACGCATCGGCATCATCCTGATAACCAGCAGGATCGCGGCCGGTTTCGCAATCTGGTTCGGCATCTGGAGGAGTCGCTTCGGCAGAAATATCCCAGTCGTGACATCGCGGCTTTGCTCGAGCCGTTCCGCGATCTGGCCGACAACAGTTTGTTCTGGAATCACACCCGCGATGGCCTGGCCGTGCTGGCCTGTCCGGGCAATCTGTCGCTTTTCACGCTGCAGCGATCCGTGCCAGAACTGGCCGTCGTCGCCGACCGCTTTCATCTCAAGCCGTTGCTCCGCTATGTGCAGTCGGCCGACCGCTTTCAGGTGCTGGCTTTGAGCCGCGACCGCATTCGCTTCTTCGAGGGCAACCGCTATGCCCTGGACGAGGAAGCCTTGCCCAGTGATTTCCCGACCCAACTGGAGCAGGTGGTCGAACCTCCGGCAGCCACCCCTGGGGTCTCCATCGCCAGTTCCAACGCGGGGGTCGGCAGTCCCAAGATCGTTCTGGGACACGGAGAAGGTCAAGCGGATCTGGACACCGAGAAATTCTTCCGGGCTGTGGATCGCGCCGTGATCGAACGCTTCTCGAAAGCGACTGGCCTGCCCCTCGTACTCGCCGGCTTGACAGAGAATCAAGCGGTGTTTCGTCGCGTGTCGCAAAATCCGCTGCTGGTCGAATCGGGAGTGAACAGCAATCCCTGGGCCATCTCGGTCGATGAATTGCAACGGCGAGTCTGGCAGGTTATGGAACCTCACTACCGGAGTCGGCTACAAACCCTCAAGGACAACTATCATGCTGCCCAGGTGCGGCAGTCTGCTACGGCGGATCTGGCCGATGCCGCACGGGCTGCCCTGGCCGGCCGCGTCGGCACACTTCTCATCGAGGCGGAGAAGGTGCTACCCGGCGTCATCGACCGAACCACCGGAGCGATTCGTTTTGGCGAACTCAACTCTCCAGAGATCGGCGACCTGCTGGACGATCTGGCTGAGTTGGTTTTAACCACTGGCGGTGAGGTCGTAGTGGTTCCCAGCGAGCGGATGCCGACCACGACGGGCCTGGCGGCCATCTACCGCTATTGAACGCAGCAGGTGGTGCCCCCCTCCACCCGTTCACGCCGGGTGGCTCGCTACGGCTCGCTGGAGCGAGCCGCCCCGCGTCAGCGGGCGGAGGGAGCAGCAAGTTTTCGCAGCAGCCGCAGGGCCGCTTGCTGCTGAATGTCCGCCTGGGGATCGTCTAGGGGCAGACGTTCGGTATCTCGAGCTGGGCGAAGGGTTTGCAACAGCCACCAGGTGCGATAGCGGTGACTCAGTTCTGGAGAGATGCGCACCTCTTCGTCCGGTCGGACTCCCCAGTCGTCGGTGGCCTGACTGTCCGGCCAGCGGTGCAGATTCTTGCCGCTGGCTCGCAGGAAGGTGCCGCTGGTCAACTTGAAGCCGATGCCGTCGAGTCCTAGGGAGATCGGCGTTTGGACGCTGCCCTTGCCGAGCGTTCTTTGTCCGATCAACACCGCCCGACGATGATCCTGCAAGGCCGCCGCGATCAGTTCGGCTCCGCCTGAGGTTTCGTGATTGATCAGTACCACCAGAGGAAATCCCTCCAGCTTGCCCTCGGCGGTGCTGCGATAGATGTCGGTCGGCCGATTGCGATAGCGCACACTGGCGATGATGCCCTGGCCCAAAAAGGTATCCGCCGCCGCCACCGCCTCGTTGAGATACCCCCCCGGACACCAGCGGAGATCCAGGATCAGACCACGCATGCCGTGATCCCGCAATCGCTTGACCACCTCACGCAACTGGTCGGCACTGCCCCGGCTGAGGGAACTGAGCCGGATACAGGCCAGGTGTTCCTTTTCGTCGAGCAAATAGTTCCAGCGGTTGTCATCACGTCGGCGAACGCCCAGAACTGTTTCAGGGCGGTAGCGTTCGCGGAATAACTCTGCGGAGCGCGGCGCCGATTCGCCTCGGCGATAAACCACACGCACCATTCGAGGCAAGGCAGGAGCCGACTCCTCAGCCCCGCCTGGGCGAGCCAGCACTAGCCCTTCGTCCTGCACCGGCTGGGATTGTAAGGCCAGCACCTGTGCCGGACTCGCCTTAGCAACTGCCTGCCCGTCGATTTCAACGATCAAATCGCCGGGGCGAAGGCCAGCCCGCTGGGCCGGGCTACCGGCCTGGACACGTTCGATACGCAGCGATGCCAATCCGAGCGGATCATCGAACTCTAGGCCGATCCCTTCGCACTCTTGATCGAGCCCCACGCTTCGCCGTTGTTCCTGGGCCGTCACCAGCCCAGAGTGAGGATCTAGCAAGCGACTGATGGCCTTGCAGGCAACAATCAGAGCGTTCTGCTCTGCGAGTGCCGGCGGTTGACCGATCTGTTCGCGGAGTTGTTCGAGCAGCGGTTCGATGGGGCAGGCCAGACTACCACCACCGAGGGCGGCATCGCTGCGACTGCCTTCCAACAGACTGGCCAAAGACACCGCCTGACGAATGCGCGATCCCAGGTCGCGAGGCGGTTGGCATCGAGCGGCCTCATAAACGCCGCGTAGGCCGGCTTCCAGCAACTCCTCACGGCGAATCTCGCGGATGTAATTGGTCGCTATCTGGTTGCACAGTGCCCGCAACTGGCGAGCAAACTGCTTGGCCTCTGCACGCAGTGTTTGCCGATCTGTGGGCACGGGTCGCGGCACTGGCTCGGGAGCAGCCTCCGCCTGGCTTCCAGCGATCAGCAATCCCACCATCGCCAGCCACAGTCGATCCGGCATACCTGGCCTCCATCGGTGGGCCATAGCTCCACCGCTCGCCACTGGGAACCGTTCCGCGGCGCGATACTCTAGCCAAGGTCGCTCGCCAACAGAAGGCCAAACGCCATGCCGACACGCATTTTCTTGCTCCGTCACGCCGAAAGTGCCGATCCGACCGTCTTCCACGGCGCAGAATCCGACATCGGCCTGAGTGAACGAGGGGTTCGGCAAGCGGCAGAGGTGGCTGCTTACCTGGCCACCCGCCGTCCCGACCGCGTCATCAGTTCCGCCATGCGCCGGGCGCGCGAGACGGCTGCCCCGATTGCCCAGGCTTGTGGCGTTCCCCATCTTATCGAACCGGGCTTACACGAGCGCAAAGTGGGTGCCATGAGCGGCAAGCCGCGCGGCACCGGGGAGGATGCCTGGCCGGAAACTCTGCGTCGCTGGCAAGCCGGAGAGACGAACTATGCCAGCGATGGGGCCGAATCCTACGATGCCATGTGCCATCGGCTGTTGCCCATCTGGGAGCGCATCGTCCGCACCTATGCCGAGCAGACCACGGTTGTGGTGGCTCACGGAGTCGTCTGCAAGGTCTTGCTGCTCAACATTCTACCTGGACTTAGCATTGCCGACTGGCAACGCCTCGGCCCCATTGCCAACGTCGTCGTCATGGAACTGATCCAATCCGGCGACGGCCCCTGGCAACTACTAACGCGGAGCGACTCGTGATGCCCCTTAACTTCCCTAGTTGACAGATGCCCACGAGTTCTGGACAATGACAATGACAGTATGGTGACAATCAAGGCAAGTTGCCCGTGGGATTGCTAGGGAAAGGATTCCCGTCCATGCCGGCCTCGCATCTGAATCAGAACGGTACATCCATCGACAGTATCCGTGTGATCCATGAGCCTACCGTCTATCTGGTCGGTCGAACCGAGGTCGATCAGGCGGAGTTGGATCGTTTCCTGAGCGATCAGGGCGTGACTTGGCAGAGCGACAGCGAGGTGG
>Ga0272446_1003689_pt1 | contig 18999 bp, 13 predicted proteins | sample YNPCB0061_FD_194587 | JGI IMG/M metagenome (GOLD analysis project Ga0272446, IMG submission 194587) | Hot spring microbial mat communities from Yellowstone National Park, WY, United States - YNP-CB-006-1 | ecosystem: Environmental > Aquatic > Thermal springs > Hot (42-90C) > Sediment | place... | reverse complement strand
GTCCTTTGGCGAGGATGGAGCCGTTTGACCGATATTGTTCGTACTTGGAGCATCGCTCAACGCCACTTTTCTCCCTCGTAAAGACCACCATTACTAGCTTTTGGACTTATGGGTAATGGATAGCTCCGGAAGAGGGTTGGGTGAGGGCCTCGAGAGAGCAGAACTTACAAGCCCTGCAAAGGGAGAAGGAGAAAGCAATGGCTCGAAATCATGCTTCCTCCACCCTTGGGAGAGGATGCCAACGATGGCATAAGTGAAAAAGGAGTTTTCAAACAGACCCTAACAGTTCAAACTGTTGTTTTTTTCTTCGCCGTCAATCGCCGTCAATGACGTAGTAACGCCTGATACAGCCTCGCATCACAAAATATTCTTCCTCTGAACGCTGCCCTTCGCTGAGGAGAATCGTTCCTTTTTTGTAGGAATGAAAAATATCGAGAGCAATAACAGCACGCTTTTCGTCTTCGGTAAGCGTCATATACCGGGCGAGGAAAGTGAAAAGCTCGTTTTCCATGATAATTCCTGTGATTGCTGTGTAGTTCTGCGAGCGCGCTGCCGATGCAGAATAACCCGCCGAATGTGTAGTTTACATGCGGTGTTTGCGGCTATAGGCAATCGTGCTGAGTTCAACAACAACAACTATCCCGATAACACCAATTTCCCCGAAAAAATATGTCATATCAAGCACTGTTAGATGAGCGAATAAATAAACAACCAAGCCCAAGGTCATGGTGCAATACAGCGTGTTCAGAATGGCAATAATGCGTAAATATCGCTGCCATGCTTTGACGTTGAGAACACTGCACGTCAGCGAATATACCGCAAAAAGGCACGCAATCACTGCCAGTGAAGTCAAGATATTTCGTGGCATGGTAAATATTGTATCGAACTTTGGTAGCACTACACCTGTAAGAAATGCTGTAGATACTGCACCGATGCCGTTGACCAAAAACATGATTCGTGGATGTGCGGCGGTTTTGCTGACAAGAACTTCAAGCGTTGTCATGATTATTTTTTTTGGTGATTATTGTTTGGTTACAAGGATGAACTCTAAAAGTATAATTCCCCACCAATACACGGCATGGAGCAAGATTTATTGGGTAGCAGGAGTATCGGTATTTTTGTAATTTGCCTGCGTACCTTTATCGTGCTTACGCTTACCAGAAACTTTCAGTATACGACAAAACTTCTACAAATCTGACGAGACAGAGTTTGTAGTCCGAAGCCGCTATTGAAGGAATAGTGTTGTGTGCTGAGATTGTGTAATGCTTGAATTCACGTTGAGCTATTGTGCTTCGTTGTTTGGCAACTTTTTTTTCTGCCCATATGAAACGCATTCATAACAAAATTATGGCGTTGGTGGTGTTGGCAGTGTTAGCACTGACCACCGCGTTCGCCACGCTTATTCTTCCAGCTGTGCGCGAACAGCTTGTACGGGAAAAACGCCACAAGCTCCAAAGTTTGGTCGAAACTGCTATGAGCATCGTTAGACCTTACCAAGAAGCAGTGAAGTCTGGCTCAATGACGCTTGACAGCGCACAGCGCGAAGCCTTTGCCACACTTGTCAAACTGCGCTACGACGGCGACAATTATTTTTTTGTGAATGGATTTGACTACACCAGTCGTATGCACCCACGTCCAGGTGTGGTCGGGCGTAATTTTGCTACCGCCAAAGACGCTCGCGGCAAACTCTACGCCAAAGCTATGGCAGACCAAGCGCGACTGCATGGTTCGGGCTTTGTGGAATATTACTCGCAAAAACCGAAAACTGATACCAGCCAATACTTTCCTAAACTGAGCCACGTGCGGGCAATTGAAGGCTGGCAGTGCTATCTGGGAACGGGCATGTACATTGACGACGTAGAGGGCGAACTTCGCGCACTGCAAACCTCGCTTGCTGGTGCTATGGCGGCGGCTCTTGCATTCACGGTTCTGGTAGCGTACTGGGTGGCGCGGCGTATGAGCCGACCGCTTGCGTACCTCAGCCGTGTGGCAAAGAACATTGCCTCTGGCGACACCAGAGCGAGTATTCGTATTACCTCGCGTGATGAAGTTGGGAGGCTTGCCGAAGCATTTCAAACCATGCAAGCCAGTATTCAAGAGCGCATTGACGCTGCGGTGAGGGATTTAGAGCAAGAAAAACGCGCCCTTGCTGAAGCCCGTCAGGCTGCTGAACAGGCGCAGCGCGTTTCGTTTGAACAGGAGCAGTATCTTGAGCGTAGTGTCCGCACAATGCTGCAAGCTATGGAGCGGTTTGCTGCTGGTGATTTAACGGTAAATGTGTGTGCAGACGGCAGCCACGAGGATATTACGCTCTTGTTTAATGGCTTTAATCAAGCCACTCAGGCAATGAGTATGCTGGTAGGCAACGTCGCGCACGTGGTGCATCAAACGGCGGACTCAACGGCAAGTATTTCCAAGCAAACTACCCGCCTGTCAGAAAGTATTGCCCACGAAGCCGAGCAATCGCGCGCTATTGCCAGTGCGGTTGAGCAAATGAGTGTTGCCATGAATGAAACAACGCACCAAATCAGCCAAGCCGCTCAAGAAGCCGAAGACGCTGAACGCGATGCCGCTTCTGGCGGAGCTGTTGTACAGCAAACCATTGGCGGTGTACAGGCAATTGCTGCCATCGTGGGACGAGCTGCCGAAACGATTATGGCATTGGGGCGTTCCAGCGAAGCCATTGGCGACATTACCAAAACCATTACCGAAATTGCCGACCAAACAAATTTGCTGGCACTGAATGCTGCCATCGAAGCCGCCCGTGCAGGCGAGCAGGGACGCGGGTTTGCCGTTGTTGCCGATGAAGTTCGCAAACTTGCCGAACGCACACAAGTTGCCACCAAAGAAATTGCAGCAACCATTCACGTTATCCAACAGCAAACCGCTACTGCCGTTAGTGAAATCCGAGCCGGCACAGCAGAAATTGAGCGCGGCGAACGTTCGGCATCGGAAGCACGAGTGGTGTTGGAACGCCTCATAGAGCGTTCACGGCGCGTTGCAACGTTGGTCGGGCAAGTGGCAAGCACTACCGAAGAGCAGTCACGCACCATGCACAGTATTGCCGCAAACGTGGAAGACATCACTGCTGCCACCCAACAAGCCGCAAGTTCTGTGCAGCACACCTCAGAGCAAATCCAGCGTTTAAGTACGATGGCAGCCACGCTGCAAGAACTCACTGAACAGTTCGTTACGCACAAACGCTGAGAACGTTGCAGAATGTTACAGAAAGTTGCAGAATATTGTCTTATGCAGCATTGTGATTATGGAAAGAATTGCGTAGATTTCTCGTGTGCAAAACGGGGATGTTTCCTGCTTCGCATAGTATGTTTGACATGTTTGTAACCAAACCTTGTTTCACTGTTGAAATGACTCATTATGGAACCCACCACTGCCAACGAGTATCTGCTTGACGAACTCGCCTCAGCAGACCAACACCTCAGCGAATATGAACAAGAACGAGGGAAACCTATGCCAAGTAAAAATCATGGAATTTTGCAAGCATCGCTCATTGTCGTGTTACATAGGTACTATGCCAAACAATATCGCGTGATTTCTGAACTCTCGCTGGATTTCCTTGGCGACAGGCTTACGCCAGATATTTGTGTGTATCCATATGCACCAAGCAATTGGCTGCACGACCAAACGCTTGTTACAGAGCCGCCCTTGATGGTAGTGGAAATTATTTCGCCGTTGCAGTCGGTAACGGAAATGCTGCTCAAAGCCCGCCGGTACTTCATTGGCGGTGTGCAATCGTTTTGGCTGGTCGAGCCTGCACTACAAACGATTTCCGTTGTTTCTCCTAACGACACGCTCCAGACTTTTGCCACAGGCACGGTGCTGGACACGACAACAAGCATAGAAATTCCTATCGCTGAGGTATTTGGAGCATAACAATATCAGCTATGGCTTTCGCAACAATAGGGAACAAGGGGTTGCAACCCCTTGTTGCGTCAAGTCTTGTAAAGCAAAGAAGCATACTCCCTCGTTCAAAAATGCCGTGCGGCGAAAGTCCATCGGTATTTTGTTCAGAGAGTTTCGTAATTTCCGCGTCGCTTTAACACGTTACACGTACGCATAATTTTTACCTCACACACTGTCTCAGTATCCATGTTCAACAAAGTTCTTATTGCCAATCGTGGTGAAATCGCCTTGCGCGTGATTCGCACCTGCCGTCAAATGGGCATTCAAACCGTTGCCATTTATTCGGACGCTGACCGTGCTTCCATGCACGTCAAAGAAGCCGACGAAGCCGTTGCTATCGGTGGTTACACGCCGCGCGAAAGCTATTTAGTTATGGAAAAAGTGCTGAACGCAGCAAGACAAACAGGGGCAGATGCCATCCATCCGGGCTACGGATTTTTGTCGGAAAATGCAGTGTTTGCTGAACATGTTGCCCAAGCAGGCATAACGTTTATTGGTCCTTCGCCCGATGCTATCAGGCTTCTGGGCGACAAAACTGCCGCTCGTGCGCTCGCCGAACGCAGCCACGTGCCGTTTGCCCCCGGTTCGACGCACGCAGTGGCTTCCTACGACGAGGTGCGCGACATAGCTGAACGCATTGGATTTCCCGTGATTCTCAAAGCGGCTGCCGGCGGCGGCGGCAAGGGAATGCGTGTAGTCGAGCAGATGAACGATTTGCACAGTGCCTTGCAGTCGGCTCAGGGCGAGGCATTAACAGCGTTCGGCGACGACCGCGTGTTTATTGAAAAATACATTGTTCAGCCGCGCCACATCGAAATTCAAATTCTTGCCGACCACCACGGCACGGTGCTGTATTTTCCTGAACGCGAATGTTCAATTCAACGCCGCCACCAAAAAGTTATCGAAGAGTCGCCCTCCAGTGCCGTTACGCCTGAAATCCGCAAGGCAATGGGCGAGGCGGCAGCACGGCTTGTTGCCGAAGCACAATACACGAACGCTGGCACACTGGAGTTTTTGCTGGATGCGTCGGGGACGTTTTACTTCATGGAGGTCAACACGCGCCTCCAAGTGGAACACCCTGTCACTGAAGCCGTTACGGGCGTGGACTTAGTTGAACAGCAACTTCGCATTGCCTCTGGCGAACACCTTGCGCTTCACCAAGAAGACCTCAAACCGCGTGGACACGCCATTGAGTGCCGCATTTGTGTCGAAGATGTCTATAATGACTTTTTCCCCGACTCTGGCATCATCTCCTATCTGCAAATGCCCGAAGGCGAGCACATTCGCAACGACGCGGCAATTTTTGTGGGCTACGAAAGCGGTATTCACTACGATTCAATGGTGGCAAAACTCATCGTCTGGGGCGAAAACCGCGCCGAAGCTATACAGCGCACCATTGCTGCGTTGGACGATTATCACATCGCAGGTTTCAACACCACCATTCCATTCTGCCGTTTTACAGTAGATTCCGAGCCATTTCGCACGGGAAACTATTCTACGTTTTTTGTGCAAGAACACTGGCGCAAACACGTCCGCGAAGAATTGCAAGAACTCTTGGCGGCTTCAGCTGTTTTCGCTAAAGACGTGCTGGGCAACCGCCGCAAACCGCAATTCCCCACAGTAAGTCGCTGGCTGCAGCAAGTTCGTTAAAAGACCAGCAAACTCATCACGAATGTATCTCGATATGTGGTTTTATCCAAATTTGACACTCGAAGCACTCAACGCAGGGCGTGCTGGCACGATGGTTGAGCATATTGGTATTGAATTTACCGCCATAGGAGAGCGTTCGCTCGAAGCCACCATGCCCGTTGACCACCGCACCAAACAGCCCGCAGGCTTGTTGCACGGCGGCGCGTCGGTTGCGTTAGCAGAAACTATGGGCAGCATCGGGGCGTTTTTGTGCGTTGACCCAGCAAAATACAGCGTCGTCGGCTTGGAAATCAACGCCAATCATCTGCGTTCGGTTACGGGAGGCTATGTGCGAGGCGTGGCAAAACCCCTGCACATCGGCAGCCGAACGCACGTGTGGGAAATTACCATTTTCAGCGACAACGGCGCGTTGGTCTGCGTAAGCCGCATTACTATGGCAATTTTGGAAAAAAACACGGATAAAACTCTTACGCAGTCACCTGCGACACAGCCTTAGCGAAAACCAGCAATGGCAGTCTTTTGCAGGCAAGCGGAGCCGCTTTAGTGCCGCGCACTTTACTCCACACGCAGCGTTATAGCTGAAAAGGTTTTCCTTGATTTGCAACAAGCATATTGCCACAAGCCAGTGGCGTTGCTACGGTTTTTTTACAGCCTTGCCAAAAGCGCATCGGCAAAGCGTTGTGGCGCGTTGGCATCAAATCTCAAGAACAGCGACGGTTCTATCATTTCCAGTTCCATCAGCAGCAACTGACCGTCGCGTACCACACCATCCACCCGCGCATATAGCCAGTTTGTGTCCACAATGCTCACCGCAGCGTCCACAACGTGGTGCGCTTGTTCCAACAGTGTGTGCGAAAGTTCGTCCAGCTTCACTGCTCGCAGTGTGCTACCGAACTGCTCTTGAGAGCGAAAATCTCCTGTGGCGGGTGTTTTGAGGATGATGTGGCTGAGCGTTGCTTGGTCGCTGTCGTGGAAAAACACGAACGAATATTCGCCCGTTGCGGCAATTTCGGGCATATACGGCTGTATCATTACCTGTGAATGGCGGACAATCTCGGCGAATACTGCTTCTTCTGTTGTACTACCCGCCTGCAATGTCTGTGGGCGAACACGCAACGTTTGGTATGCACCCGCAGAAATAGTGGGTTTGATGACGTACCACGCTACTGGTGCGCCGAACATCTGCTCTTCAAGCATAGCAGCAAGGGTGCGCTCAGTGTCTTGCTCCACCCATTGCGTTGGTACAATAGCAATGCCGTTGTTCTGCAAATCTTGCAAATACGTCTTGTTCGCGTTCCACAGCATCAATCGTGTGGGATTCCACACCCGTGCTTGCTGCACGTTCAGCCCATCAAGCCACAAACCAAACTCCAGAGGATGCTTGTAGTAATCCCACGGCGAGCGCACAACCACAGCATCAAACTGCGACCAATCCACGTCGGGAGTGTTCCACACGCAACTTTCTACCGTAACACCACGCGCCCGCAAGATTTCTGCAGCAAGCTGGTCATCTGGCAGAATTGCAGGATGTTCGGCGTAGGTAACAAAGACAATCTTGCTCATAGCTTTCCGACAAGGATATGTTGCAACAATCGAGCAATCGAATAGTAATCAAACCTTACGGCTTGCCCATCCATACTTTTGTGCTGCGAAACTCATTGCCAAACGAGTTTTTGACGCTGAAGGCAAACTCCGCAGGCTTGGTCAAATCTATCGTCTCAGGCAGTGGGCAGATTGCTTGTGCTACCACGCTGCCGTTGGATTTGCGAACAAGGCGCACGCGCTCTTTCTGCACAGCGATTGGCTGCTGTTTGCCTTCGCTTGTTACGCTCAGGCTTATCGTACAGCGTTCCGGCGGCAAATAATCCACAAATTCCAGCACCAACGCATTGACCGTACTGGCTTGCCCAGTGCCAGTTTGCCCCCTACCGTCTTGGCTGCTTGAAGGCTGGGCATTGCGCTCAAGGCTCACACGCTCAACGCTGTACAGTTCTGCCGATTTGAATTCTGGCTTTGCATCCAACGAAACATGCTGAATTTCGGTACTATTATGCAAATGGTCTTCGTGGACGGTCGAAAGCGTAATAGTTTGGGAGATGCGTTGCCGGCTGCGGTCGGCTTGAAACCACGGCAATTCGTTCATCGTCTGGCTTTTTGCGCTCACCACGCCGTCGCCGTCGGCAAAGGCAGCTTCCATGCCAAAGCCTATTGCCTCCAAGCCACGACGCACCATTTCCTGCACGCCAGATTTATTCCACTGCTGTAATTCCTTCAGCACTTCCACTTTGCCCACGACGCTTACGTATTCTACATCGGCGGGATGCGGGCAGCCAGCAATGCGTTTGGTGAATTCGCCGCCGTCTTCGGGGCGCATTAAATCGCGCACGGCGGGCGCATCCATGGGAACGTCGGTCTCGGCAGCACTCAGCACCTCAAGCGTTTTGCCCAGCACTGCGCCCACAATCGGATTGGCAGTTTTTTGGGCATCCTTGAGTGTCGTTTTCCATTTCCACACCTTGGCAAATGGCGAACCTTGATGTGGGCTGCCGATGGTGATAAGGCGTTGAACGTGATGGTCGTTCAGGTGCTGCGTCAGGTAATACCTGCTGGTCAGACCGCCCATACTGTAACCGATAAGAATAACTTTTTCGGCATTTGTGCGGGCGCGAACATTGGCTATGTGCTTTTCCAATTCACGCATCCATGCTCCAACGGAATCTACGGGATTGGAAAATGCTACCGTGAAAAAATCGGCAAATCCCGAAGGATTTTTACTGTCAATCACCGCCGTACTGCCCGACATTTTGAGTATGCCGCCAAAGCTGAGGTTCAGGTCTTTTTCATAAAACTTCACCGCTTTGGTGTCCCACACGCTCACTTTTTGTCCCAGTCCGTGCAGTAGCAATATCGGGTATGGAATATGCGTACTTGGTACAGGCTGCACGGGGGGCATCGGGGGTAACTGAAGATTCTGGCGGCTTGCGGCGCACGAAGCTACAACACAAGCGGCGGCGAAGAATACGACTGTTCGCCGCCAACGAATATGACGAAGTGTTTGCATTTGGCAATAATACTTGGTAATGTGTGAGTACACTGCTGCAAAAATTGCGGACATAGGTTGTTGCCGTCTATGGCATCATGCCAAACTTTTTCATGCGAGCAATCAACGTTGTGCGTTTGATGCGCAGAAGCTCGGCAGCTTTGGTTTTGTTGCCTTTGGTGCGTTCGAGTGCCCGAAGAATGTGCTCTTTTTGGGCATCGTCTATCGAAAGCAAGCCGCCGCGCTCTTCTTGCAAGCGTACTGATGCTGTTTGTACGGCAGTTGCGAGCGAACTTGTGCTTGCTGTGCTTGGCATCTGTGGTGTTTGGCGTTCAGCCGCCTTGAGCGACACGGCAACATGGTCTAATTCATTGCTAAAGGCTTCAATGTTTCCCACCATCATCATGCGCCGAACAAGGCTCTCCAATTCCATAATATTTCCAGACCACTGGCGCTCTTGGAGTTTTCGCAGAAGTGCCATCGGTAATGCGCCCAGATTGTCGTGATAGCCAAACTCTTCTGCTATCAGAGCGCGGTAGTATGCCACCAGCAACGGAATATCGTCGCGGCGTTCGGCAAGCGAAGGAATGGTAACGCGCATACTGCTAACGGCAAAAAAAAGTTCAGGCTGCAAACTACCACGCTGCAAGGCGTATTCAGCCAGCGTGTCGCCCTCCCTGCCGCAGCCGATAATTAACCGAACATCTGCCGCTTGCGGTGTGTGGGCTTGAGCAAGTGTGTAGGTGCTGCCCCGTGCGTGATATGCAGAACTCACGCGGCTGCGAAGTGCTGTCTGTGCCAAGCGGGCGAGTCTGGTTTGCACGGTCAGCGAGGCATAGGTGATGTCATCCAAAAACAGGGTGCCACCATCTAACTCCGCAAGAATACCGCCGTGATTGGTGAGTGCCTGTGGCATTTCATTACTTGCGCCAGCAAGCGCACCACTGCTCACAAAAGTTGTTCCCACAAGTAATGGCTGTGGTGTGCCGAACAAATAGTGTTCTAACTCAGCATCGGTAAAATCGGAGCATCCAACCACCGCGCACGGCTTTTTTGCGCGATTGCTCAGCGAGTGAATTAGTAACGCAATTTCTTCGCGTCCACTGCCCAAATGCCCTTCAATCAGTACTGGAACGTCGTATTGAGCAGCAAGCCGCATTTGACTTCGCAGCCGCTCTACTGCTGCCGACGAACCCGACAGGATGCCACTGGTAAGCGTCTGTGCTGGTCGCATCGGTGCTTGGGCGGATTCCGAGGCGGATTCCGAGGCGGATTCCGAAGTGAATTCCGACGCGCTGGCATGAGCCTGTGGTGATGTGCGGTCTTCGGTCAGGGACTCGTCTGCTGATGCGCTAAAAGCAGATGAAGCCGTCTGAAGAGCCCCTTGGGTTTGCTCCTGCAACGTAGGGTGAGTGGGGTGAGCAGCCGTTGGCGACACTTGGCTTGGAAGCACCTCAAAACTCTGTGGGAACAGAGGCTCTAAGACTTCATGCTCAGCACGCAATACTTCTGTCAGCGAACCGTGCAATGCCGTAGCAATAGCCTCGCGGTAGAGTTCGTGGCGAAACGCCACATTCGCGCCCAAAAACTTCAATATCCCGTCGTACACCAGTGGCAGTACCAAGCGCATCACTGTTTGTGTGGAGACATCTAACAGTTCTGCCAGCATATGAAGTGCCAAACCTTTGGTCAGTGCAGCAGCAGCGTTCTTGCCATCAATCAGCACTGCAAGCAGGGCTTTAGCGTCTTCAGGCAGAGCTTGAACGTGCTGTATGATAAGCGTTTGGAGTGTGGCGGGAAGGGTAAAACTCTCCTGAGCCACCGACCAAATGCGGTTGCGCCGCACAATCAATCCTTTGCGAACCATGAGCCGCAATACCTCCTCGACAAAGAGCGGATGACCTTTCGTGACGGCATAGAGGTCTTTGTAGAGTTCTTGTGGGAAGGCACAACGCCCAAGCGTTTCTGTACACATCGTCGGCAAGTATAACGGCAGCATTCGCGCAATGGTGTGCGAAGGAACTTTCGTGCTGAACACCGCAAGTTGTGAGCGATGAGCAGCAATGACCCGCACTCCGCTGCGTTTGGCTTGCTCCGAAAGCAGCAGCGCACGAATCTCTTGGCGCGTACTCTCACTGAGGTAATCACAATCATCAAGTAAGAGAAGCGTAGGCTCGCCTGCTTCTATCAGTTTTTGTATGTGCTGAACAAGAGTATTGCCCTGTGCGGAGTGTTGTGCAGCAGACAGAAAGACCGCAGCAAGCGTGATGCTGTGTTCTTCTACGCCGCGCGGTGAATGGAGCAGCGACTGCAAGAGCATGGTTTTGCCTACGCCCTCCTCGCCAGAAAGTTCCAACACAGGCATTTCTGCTTCGTCAAAGTGGGTGTTCACCACCGCCGCCAGCGCGGCATCTACGCCAATCGGATGTATTGGAGCAAGCAGGCACGACGTTTCGGGCAGCGATTGGGCAAGGCTCTGTGGCATATACTGGCGTACAGCCAAAAATTCTACCACCTCACGGGCTGAAAAAAACCGAAGCGAACGGTCTTGTTCCACCAAAGCGTTTAACCACTGACCAATACGCTCAGGCAAATGTGGTGCGTGTTCATCCAATGCCTTGAACAGCAGGTGGGAACGCATTCCGGGTGCATCAGTTGTTCGTAATTCATCAAAGGATATGCCCGTTAGGGCTTCAAACAGCACCACGCCCAAGGCGTATAAATCTGCCCGCGCGTCCCACATGCGCCCACTTGCAAGTTCTGGTGCTGCTTCGCGGCGTTTGGCATACTTCCGCAGATACGCATGCCCTCCATCTGGCACAGGTAGCCATTCATCCAATGCCAGCACAAAACGGCAATCACTTTGGGTCGGCTCTTCGGTCGGCTTGCTTGCTGATTCGTTGAACCGAAGCAATCGAATAGAAGCGGCAGACAAGCACAACAGACTTCGTTGCAACTGATGAATGTGCGCCAATGCCACGCACATATCACCCACCAGACGTTGAAACATGACAGACTCTGCCAGCACCGACGGCGAGACGCTGGACAGTGGCACACCACCCACATCTTGAAAGGTAACAAATGGATATTCGTTGCTTGTCGTGCCAACGTCGTAGATGTGAGCAAGCGGAATGTGTGCAAATGCTGATATACTCAGGTCGTTGCTCTTGTCGGCGCGGTGTTTCCTGAGTGCGGCAGCTTCGGTGAGTACGAACGATTTTTCTGCGTCATCACCAGTAAAAAATATGCGCATCAGCACTCGTTCACCGCGCTCGGTATCCATGCAGCGCACAAGTTCAGAGAGCGCGTCTTTCTGCAAGGAATGAACCTCAGCATACCGAGCATCGGAAAAAACTATCATGGCGTTAGAATGTCAGGTGAAACGTCTCAAGGTGAAATCAATAGTGAATATCAACAACGGCTACCGTGTATGGAATCACCGAATGATACCGTTCTTTTCTTTTGGACTCTTTTCTTTGAACAGCACACGTTGTTTGTTGCGCTAATACCGCAAAAACATCTAAATTACGCAGTGTAGCGGATTTTTGCAGCATCGTTTTTTACAAAATCTGCAATCACGCAATTTTATGGTGATAACAACGACGCACTATGCAACTTTCCTTTCGGCTTCGCTTGATGATTGGCTATGCGGTAATGGTGGCGTTGCCCTTAGCCGTCTTTGGTTTTGTGAATTTCAAAGCTGTTTCCGACGACCTCAATAGCAACTTGGATTCGTCGTTGCAGCGTGTGGCGGAATCGTTGGACTACATCATCAAGCAAAAACAGCGCGAAACGCAGCAACCTTTGCGCCCCGCAGCACTGGCACGCTCTTCGCAGCGCAACACCACTGCGAAAACCGATTATTTTGCGTTTTTGCGCGAGGAAACACGCCGCAAGTTCGTAGGACCTATGCTGCCGCCCAAAGACACTCTTCAAGAGCAAGCCGAAAAAGCCAATGTTGTCTGGGCTGCAGTGTACGAACACATTTTGCTCAATCCGAAAAATTACTTTATCCAAGTTGCTGACCCGACAAATACGGTGGTTTGGCGTTCGGAAAATTTGCTCTCGCGCACGCTGCCGCTTCCGTCGGCGGGAATGTTGCCGAACGATAGTGTCCCTTTTCGCTACACCATTCCGCGTTTTACGCTTGGCAAACAAACGCTGAGAATTTTTGTGTATCACACAGGCAATGCTCAAATCTCGATTGGCTATCCTGTCGATGAGATTGACAGCACACTGGCGGAGCTGTTTTCCATCCTTACGCACACCATCCCGTTTGTGCTAATTGCTGCGCTCGTGGCGGGCTGGCTGCTGGCACGGTACTTTGTGAAGCCCTTGGCAGACCTGACCCAAACTGCCCGTGAAATCACTGCTCATAACCTCAGCCAACGCTTGCCTGTGCGCCGCGTTAACGACGAAATCACGCGCCTGACCGAAACACTGAATGCTATGATTGCACGGCTGGAAGATTCGTTTCGGCAAATTCGCCAGTTTACAGGTGATGCCTCGCATGAACTTCGCACACCGCTTGCGGTGCTGATGGGCGAACTGGAAATCGCACTACGACAGCCACACACAGCAGAAGAGTATCAGGACGTGATAGCCTCTGCGCTTGAAGAGGTGAACCGCTTGTCGCAAGTCGTGCATAATCTGTTGGAACTCTCGCGGGTAGATTCGGGGCAGGTGGACATCGTGCGCGAACCCGTCAATCTCAGCCTGATGCTGGAAGACCTGTACGAAGATGCGATTATCCTTGCCGAAGACCGCAATATCCGCGTGGAATACCTCGCTGACGACGAACCCGTCATAGTCTTGGGCGACAAAGTACGCCTGCATGAAGCACTGCTCAACGTTGTAGAAAACGCTATTAAATACAACCACGACGGCGGGCGCATTACTCTCACGTTGGAACGCGAATATACCGAAGATTCTTCGGCTGAACAGCCCTCGCGTGCGCTTGTAACAGTCAATGACACAGGCATTGGCATACCTGCTGATGATATGCCGTACATTTTCGACCGCTTCTACCGCGTGGATAAGTCGCGCTCTAACAGCGCGGGCGGGCATGGTCTGGGGCTTGCGATTGTCAAGTGGATTGTTGAAGCCCACCAAGGCAGTATTCACGTGCAAAGCCATGTTGGCAAAGGTACGACATTCTTTTTGCGTTTCCCGTTGTAAATCTGTAACGCTACGGCTGTCGTACCTGCTGATTCTACGGCAGATGCTGCGCTACAAACACTATGACAACAAGATTATCGCAGAAAAATCGTAGTTTGCTTATGCCAACAGCCAAAAACCTTCGTTCCAATGCACAAAAATTCGGTGAGAGGGTGGCATGGTGCTGAAATTTCATCGTTTACAGTTGTTCTTGTATGCTGTCTAAACATAGTACATCAAAGATGCGTTATAGTGCTGTGCTGCTGTGGCTCGGCATCTGGCTGATGCTGTGTTTGCAGCTTCATGGTCAGAATACTTCACACGTCAGAACCCCTGTACTGTTTGGCTCAGAACAAACCACTGGAGAACGTTTTGGAGCGAACAAACTGCTCTCGCGCTATGTGCTGGACGTGTGGCAATCAGAAAACGGTATGCCAAGCAGCACCGTGTTGTCAGTGCTGCAAACACGAGACGGATATTTGTGGATGGGAACATTTGGCGGTTTGGTGCGGTTTGACGGTGTGCAGTTTACCACGTTTAACTCTGCTAACACGCCACTTATCAAAGCCAATGGCATCTTTGGATTGCACCAAGACCGCGAAGGCGGTTTGTGGGTCTGTACACAAGAGAGCGGTGTGCTGCACCACCACAACGGCACATTTTCCGCACTCACCGCCGCCGACGGGCTTTCCGACGACTTTGTGCGCGTAGTGGTAGAAGACAGCACAGGTACGGTGTGGCTGGGAACAAATCGAGGGTTGGATAAACTGACGCGCACCAGACACGCCAATACTTCATCCGCAAGTTCGCTCAAAGAGCGGTTGAGCATTACTGCCGCCAAAAAACTCCCGCAGCCAATTACCGACCGTGTGAACGCATTATGGTTATCCAAAACGGGAATGTGGGTGGGCTGCAATAGCAAGGGCTTACACTTTGTGAACGATTCTGGTGTGCAGCAATTTGGCGCAGAACAAGGTCTGAGTTCTCAGAACATTTTTGCCATCTACGAAACGCCGAACGAAGACGTGTGGGTTGGTACAGGCAACGGCGTGTTTGTGCGCCAGCGCGGTCAGGCGAGTTTTGTCAAGATGCCAACGCTTGCTGGCACGGCAATTAACGCTTTTCACCAAGACCGTGAGGGCAATGTGTGGGTTGCCGCCGATGCAGGCTTGCAACGCCTTGCAGGAGGAAACGTCAACGCTGTGCAAACGCTCACCAAAAAAGATGGATTGTCCGATGAGCGCGTAACTTCTATCGTCCAAGACCGCGAGGGCAGTATTTGGGTTGGCACGTATTATGGCGGCTTGAACAGGCTCAAGCGCGGAAAATTTACGACGTTTACCGAGCAAGAAGGCTTATTGGGCAATGTCGTGTATGCCATTTGTCCTGCCCGTGACGGGAGCATCTGGCTCGGTATGATTGGCGGCGTACAACACTGGCAAGATGGTGTCTGGACGAACTACCAGCATGATTGGCTCAACAAGGGCTTGCCTGCTAATGCCGTCAGAACTGTGTATGAAGACCGCGACGGGGCAATCTGGGTGGGAATGTACGGCGGCTTGAGCAAGATTGCCAATGGCAAGATTACTTCCTATACGGAAAAAGACGGTCTGGTGGGCAATCGTGTGCGGAGCATTATACAAACCCGCGATGGAACACTGTGGATAGGCACTACATCGGGCTTGAATGCGTGGCGCAACAAGGTAGTGGCTACCTATACCACAGCAAACGGACTACCGCACAACAGCGTTATTACCTTGCACGAAGACCAACACGGGCAGCTTTGGGTGGGAACTGACGGCGGTGGCGTGGTGGTGATAAGACTGAACGCAGCCGACAGCGCAAAAACCCTTTACACCGCAAAACACGGCTTGACAAGCAATGTCGTGTTGAGCATTTACGAAGAACACAACGGCGACGTGTGGCTTTGTACGGCACGAGGGCTCAATCGTCTGCGAACACGCTCGCCCGCAAGCACGACGATTGCTTCGCTCACGCTCAATACGGGGCTACCGGGCGAGAGCATTTCACAGGTGATAGAAGATAATCAAGGGCAATTCTGGATTGGCAGCCAAAACGGTATTATGTGCGTTGAAAAAGTTCACCTTCATGCCGTTGCCGACGGCAAAGAGCCGCGTATCAATGCCCGCCTGTACAAACGCTCAGACGGTATGCGAACGGACAAATGCAACATTCCCGCCAAAGGAGCAAAAATCTCGGACGGCACGGTATGGTTCCCCACCACCAAAGGCTTGGTGATTATTGACCCGCGCCGCATCCTGACCAATCAATTCCCGCCGCCCGTTGTTGTGTCCACGCTTTACGTCGACACGCTTTCTGCCACGGCAACGCCGAGCAATGCCGGCTCGCTGGTGATTCCCTTTGGTAGCCGAAAATTTGAATTTCAGTACACTGCGCTCAGTTTTTTGTTTCCTGAGCGGGTACTGTTTCGTTACACATTGGAAGGCTTCGACGACGGCTGGACAGAGGCAGGAACGCGGCGTACAGCCTACTACACCAACTTAGACCACGGCACATACAGATTCCACGTTATTGCCTGCAACAACGACGGCGTGTGGAATGAAGCGGGTGCAGTGCTGACCTTGACGATTTTGCCGCCTTGGTGGGAAACGTGGTGGTTTCGCACGGGACAAATTCTGTTTTTTATTGGGCTGTTGCTCATATCTTTTACGCTGAACAAATACAGCACACAAACGCGTGTGGCAACGGTAATAACGTTTATCACCCTGTTGGTGGTGTTCGAGACCATTGTGGCAAGCGTCGAAAACTATTTCAGTGCGTTTTCGGGCGGTGTGCCGGTGCTGGAATTGCTGATGAACGTAGTGCTTGCCGCAACGCTTTCGCCTGTGGAGCGCGTAGTGAGCAACTTTTTTGAACGTCAGCGAAGAACAACAACGGTAAACACACAATAACAGGATATTCATCGTGGAAGCATGGAAACAATGCCCACAAACGCTCATCATTATCATCTATCTTCAACAATCGTGAACGTAGCACCGTTTAACAAAGGCGATATTACCACTCTTTTTGGCAGCCAAGCCGCCCATGCACTGCCCGCGTCGTGGCGTGGCATGGGTGTTTCGACAGACACGCGCACCATGCAGCAGGGAAATATCTTTGTGGCACTCAAAGGCAACACCTTTGATGCTCACACGCTGCTTGCGCAGGCAGCCGAATCTGGCGCAGCAGCAGTCGTGGTCAATGCCCATGCAGAAATTCCTTCTGAAGTGTTGTCGGCACTACACCAACACCGCATCCCGCTTGTGCATGTGCCGAACACGCTTCATGCGCTTGGAAGCCTTGCCAACGCTCATCGCAGGCGTTTTTCCGTGCCAATTGTTGCTGTGGCAGGTTCGGCGGGAAAAACCACGACCAAAGACTTGACAGCACACGTGCTGGAGCGGGAGTTCGGCGCAGGCAAGGTGCTGAAAACCGAAGCAAATCTGAATAACCAAATTGGTGTGCCGCAAACGCTGCTGCAATTACGTGCCGAACACCGTGCCGCAGTGATTGAACTTGGCACGAACGAACCCGGCGAAATTGCCGTTCTGAGCGCGATGGTGCAGCCCACACACGGCGTTATCACGAACATTGGCAAAGAGCATTTGGAAAAACTTGGCGATTTGAACGGTGTGGAACGCGAAGAAACCGCACTCTTTGACTATTTAGAACGCACAGGCGGCACAGCACTGGTGAACATGGACGACGAACGCCTTAGAAAACACGCCGCGTATTTGCAATCGCTCTTCACCTATGGCATTGCCCATAAAGCAGACTTTATGGCAGATGTGACGATGGCAGAAACAGGCGAACCGATAATGAATTTCACCTACAAACGCGGCACACAACGCTTCAAAGCCACCGTCCAACTGCGTGTGGTGGGCATGACTATGGCGCGAAATGCTCTGGCAGCAGCAGCAGTGGGATGTTCGTTGGGCATAAGTCTTGCTGCTATCATGTCAGCACTTGTGAAATTCACACCAACAGCTTCTGCTCAGGGCTACGGGCGTATGGTTGTGGAAACCTTACCTCTTGAGCGCGGCGGTACAGTCAGAGTGCTGAACGACTGCTACAATGCCAATCCGATTTCGATGGACGCTGGTTTGGAAACACTTCGCACGCTGCCCACCGCGGGCAAAAAAATCGCCGTGTTGGGGGATATGCGGGAGTTGGGTGCGGTCTCGTTTGCTGAACATTGCATGCTTTTGGAGCGGTTAAGCGCAGATGCGGCATTTGACCATGTGATAGTGCTTGGTGCAGAAATGCACCGGGCGTTTGCTGCAAAAGCCCACCAACTCCCGCGTTCAATTGTTGCGCTTGAGCGCGAAGAAGCCCTTGAACGCCTTGTCGCTCTCTTGGAAAGCGGCGATGCGCTGCTTATCAAGGGTTCGCGGGGCATGAAGTTGGAGGAAGTGTTGCAGGCTCTACGAGCCAAGATTGCCCCACAATATGCGTCATCACAAGCTATGAGCGCGTAATTAGCGCGTAACCACGTCGTGAGCGTGTAACGTTATCAGGGTAACGTTTCCATCATTACAGGCTTTTTGAACAAAGAGCAAGAATTTCATGTGAACACCTTTATTGTACAGACATTATGGCTTCATGGTATAGGGACGAATACTGCGTCAGCACCAATACCGAACGCTTGGACTTGACCGTTATTCACGAGTTTTTAAGCCAAGAATCCTACTGGGCACAAGGCATAAGCCGCACTCTGCTCGAACGCTCGGTGGCAAACAGTGTGTGCTTTGGCTTGTATCACCAAACCGACGACGATACCACACAAGCACGGCAAATTGGTTTTGCACGTCTTATCACTGACAAAACCACGTTTGCATATCTGGCGGATGTGTTTGTTCTGCCTGACTATCGCGGGCGCGGTTTAGCTACATGGCTTATGGAGTGTATCATAAGCCACAAAGACGTACAGGGCTTGCGGCGGTGGATGCTCGCCACCCGCGATGCTCACAGCCTCTACGCCCAAGTGGGGTTTGTGCCGCTTGATAAACCAGAAATTTTTATGCAACGCCACGAACCGCGCGTGTATCAGGCATGATTTGTGCCTATCACGTTCATCGGCAAACCATTCATAGGAGTTGTCTAACATTTTAACAATGAGCGCAGAGAGCGCGGAGAACGCAGAGAAATTATGAGCAGAGAAAAGTATGTTCGACGAGTGGGGAACAAGATATTGTCCTGCTTCTCTG
>Ga0272446_1003688_pt1 | contig 19010 bp, 17 predicted proteins | sample YNPCB0061_FD_194587 | JGI IMG/M metagenome (GOLD analysis project Ga0272446, IMG submission 194587) | Hot spring microbial mat communities from Yellowstone National Park, WY, United States - YNP-CB-006-1 | ecosystem: Environmental > Aquatic > Thermal springs > Hot (42-90C) > Sediment | place... | reverse complement strand
GCCCGTTGTCTTTTCGCCGTCGTCGACGACGGGATCCACTGGCCCGACGAGATCTACCAGGCGCTCGAGCCCGCCCACCGCGCGGTCTTCGGCTACGGCTGGCAAGCCTGGGAGTTCCTCGAGGGCGCGCGCCACTGGACGCTGCCGGGCGTGGTGGCCGCGCTGCTGGAAGGCGCGAAGCTCGTCGGCCTCGACGCGCCGGCGAAGTACCTGCTGCTGGTGCGGCTCGTCTGCTGCGCGGCGGGGGTCGCGACGGCCTGGGCCGTGCGGCGGCTCGCGCTGGCGCTGGGCGCGTCGGACCGGTCCGCGCTGCTCGGCGCGTGGGCCTTCGCGGCGATGGGCCTCGCGGTGTACTTCGCGCCGCGGGCCATGGGCGAGACGCTGTCGGCGCTGCCGGTGACGCTGGCGTTCGCGCTCATCACGGCTCGGGACTCGTCACGGCGCGCGGTGATTGTCGCCGGAGTCCTGCTGTCGCTCGCGACGTGGCTGCGCCTGCAGCACGGGCTCTTCGCGATCGCGGCGCTGGTGACGCTCTTCACGCAGGGACGCCGCCGGGAGACGGCCGTGCTCCTGGGCGTGCTGGCGCTGGGCGCCGTCGGCTACGGGCTGGTGGACTGGGCGACCTGGGGCGCGCCGTTCCACTCGGCGTGGACGTACCTGCGCTTCAACGTCCTCGAGGGGCGCTCGGGCAACTTCGGCAAGGCGCACGTCTTCCACTACGTCTTCACGCTCGTCACCGCCGAGGGCCTGGTGGTGTCGCCGCTGGCGGCGCTGGCCGGGTTCGCGAGGCCGCGCTGGCTGGCGTGGACGATGCTCGCCTTCCTCGGCGTGCACTCGCTGATTCCGCACAAGGAACTGCGCTTCGTCTTCCCGCTCCTGCCGCTCCTCTGCGCGCAGGCGGCGGTGGGCCTGGACGAGGTGCTGCGCCGGCGGCCGACCTGGACGAAGGGCCTCACCGCTGCGCTGGTGCTCGCCCCGCTCCTCTCCCTGGCGCTGTTGCCCACGCTCACCTTCGGCCGCATGGGCATCGGCAACCCGCCGCGGGAGACGCCGGCGCTCGACTTCGCAGGGCCCGAGAACCGGCTGCTGCTGCGCGCGCATGGCCTGGACGATCTGTGCGGACTCAAGATCACGAGCACCGAGCACTGGCGCACCGGCGGCTTCTCGTACCTGCACCGCGAGGTGCCGATGTACGGGCAGGCGCCGGGGCTGGGCGACGGGCACTACAACTACGTCATCGCGAAGCGCGGCGAGGTCGCGGGCGAGGAGGTGGCCGTGGATCACGGGATCGCGCTGGTGCGAACGACGCTGCCGTGCGCCCCGGACCCGGGCTATCGCTGGGCGCTGGAGTAGCGCACGGTGCCCGGCCCTTCCTCGACCCAACGGACGTTCCTCGGCGTGCTCGCGGCGATCGCGATGCTCGGGCTCGTCTTGCGCGGGTCGGGCCTGGCGGCCGGCGCGTGGCTGCTGCCCGTCGACTACGACGAAGGCGTCTACTTCACCGCGGCGTCGCTGCTGCTACGCGGAGAGCTCCCCTACCGCGACTTCGTCTTCGTTCATCCGCCGGGCTGGCCCGCGCTCCTCGCGCTCACCTCCGCGTGGCTGTCCCCCGCAACCGGCTTCGCGATCGCGCGATGGATCGCCGTGCTCTTCGGCGGCCTCAACATCGCGCTCGTGGGCGTCGTCGCCCGGCGGTGGCTGGGGCCGGTCGCGGGGCTGTCGGCCGCGCTCTTCTACGCGACGTACCCGGAGGTGGTCGCTGTGGAGCGCGGCCCCTTCCTCGAGCCGGCGCTCAACTTCGCGTGCCTCGCGATGACGTACTTCGTCAGCCGGGCCTCGGAGCGCGGCGCCACGCGCTGGGCCGTCGCCGCGGGGATCGCCGGAGGCCTCGCGCTCGCCATCAAGCTCTGGGCGGTGGCCTGGCTGCTCGGCGCGACATGGGCGATCGCCGCGATGGCTCCGCGCTTTCGCCGCGCCGTCGCGCTCACCAGCGTGCTCTCCGCCGCCGGGACCTTCCTGCTCCTCGTCGCGCCCTGGGTGCTGGCCGCGCCGCACGACTTCATGGCGCAGGTGATCTCCTTCCACCTCGTCCGCCCGCCGGACGGCCTCACCTCGATCGGCGCACGGGCAGAGCAGCTCGTCGCCTGGCGCCACCTCGTCTCGCCGTTGCTCGCGCTGGGAGCGGTGAGCCTCGGGCTCGCGCGCCGCAGCCCCACCGGGTCGCCCGCCGGTCGCGTCGTCACGGTCGCCTGGCTCGCCTTCATCGCCAGCTTCCTCACCGCGCGCGCCTACTGGTCCCAATACAACAGCCACCTCGTCGCCTCGGAGGCGATCCTCGCCGGCGCGCTCGTCTCGTGGCTCAGCACCCGCCTTACCCGCCGGGCGCCGCGGCTCGTCGCGGGGGCGCTGCTGGTGGTCGCCGTTGCGCTCTCGCTGTTCTCGGTGCACCAGCGCACGACGCGCTCGACCGCGCTCGTCGACCTCGCCCAACGCCTCGCGCCGCTGCCCGCCGACGAGTGCGTCTTCGCCTTCGAGCCCGCGTGGACGCTCGCCGCCGGCCGCCTGCCGCCGCGCGTCGACGGAGGACTCCGGGTGGTTGACCCCTACGCCGTCATGCTGGACGACGCCGCGAGATCAGGGGTCCACTTCGCCAGCGCCGACGACGCCTTCGCCGAGCCCCTCAGCGCCGTGCGCCTCCGGCCGCTCCTCGAGCGCTGCCGCCACGTCGTGCTCGGCCCGCGCGGTCGCCGACAGCTCAACGCCGAGGCGATGAAGTGGTTCCAGGGCACACATACACGAACGCCCCCGACGTCGAGCGACGCGGAGGCGTTGGACGTCTGGAGCGCGGGGCGCTGAGCCCGTCAGTGCAGCACGCGCTCGCGGTCGACGAGCAGAAGCGGGTGGTCCTCCTTCGTCTCGTAGGCGATGATGCGCAGGCCCGCGCCGCGGGTGCCTGACATGTCCTCAGCGTCACCGTAATTGAGCGCCACCTGGTACCGGACCTCGCACAGCGCCGTCATCTCGGTGCCGTCTTCCGAGGTGAACGTCACCTTGATTCGACCGCCCAGCGGCAGCGGCTCGCGCGTCTCGACGAACAAGCCCGACACACTGATGTTTCTGGCGATCCCCCGCGTCATGCCGTCTGCCGTGGTGAGGTAGACCGTGAACACCTTGTCGAATCGGAGACTCTGGCGACGCTCGTTCATGTGGCTCCCGGGAGTTGGCGACACCGGGAAGCGTACAGAGTGTGATGATGTAGGCAAATTCTCCACCCAATCTGACATCTGACTGGAGGAAGAACAGTGCGTTGGATCATCTCGATGGCGGTGCTGGTGCCGGTGTTGGCCTGGGCGGACGCGGACCCGAAGTTCACCAAGCTGCGGGACCAGGCGGAGGCGCTCGCGTCGCTCGACGGCTTCGTCGAGAAGTACGTGGGGAACTGCGGCTCGGCGCTCATGGGCGGCGCGGAGTGCGAGAAGAACGCGGAGATCTTCCGCCGCGGGGCCACCAACAAGAAGTTCTACATGATCATCACCGAGGACTCGGCGGGCGTGCTGCAGATGGGCGAGGTGAACGTCGGCGAAGGCACGCTGGTGCTGAACCTGACGCCGTTCTTCGCGGGCTCGAGCTCGGCGATCACCCACGGCGCGCCGTCCAAGACGGACGCGAACGGCAACCCGGTGCTGCCATTCCTCCGCATCCCCAGCGTGCTCCCCGAGGGGTGGAACCCTGGGATGATGGCGCGGCAGGTCCAGGCCAAGGCGCTGCGCCTGCAGATCGTCTTCACGCCGCAGGGGCTGTGGACGCTGCCGAAGAAGGGCGGCGGCACGATCAAGGGCATCAAGGCGAAGTTCGACGCGGTGCTGGTGTCGGTCGGCCGCACCGGCGAGCAGGTCGGCCTGTTGATCACGAAGTGATCAGGTGCGCGGCTTGAGCGCGACGTAGCGCAGCGACGTGCCCCGACGGAACTTGAGCAGCACCGGCTCGGGCGCCTCGAAGGCGCCGAGCGCCACGTCGAGCTCGGCCAGCGACGACACGCGCGCGCGGTTCACCTCGAGCACCAGGTCGCCCACCATCACGCCGGCGACCTCCGCCGCGCCCCCCGGCAGCACCACCTCGACGCGCAGGCCTGGCTCCACGCCCAGCCCCTTCGCCGCGTCGGGCGACAGCGCCTTGAGCACCAACCCGAGGGCGTCGATGCGCCCGCCGCTGTTCATCGCCTGCAGCGCCTCGACGGACGGCCGGGTGATCAGCGTCGCCGAGACCGCGAGCGCCTTGCCGTCGCGCACGAGGTCGAGCTTCACCGATGAGCCCGGCGAGAGGAGCGCGATCTTCCGCAGCAGCTGCTGGTAGCGCCTCACCGGCTTGTCGTTGATCGCCACCACGCGATCGCCGGGCCGCACGCCGGCCTGCTGCGCCGGGCTGTCCGGGAACACGTCCACCACGACGTTCGCGCGCGCGTCGCCCTCCCCCGCCTCCTGCACGTTGAGGCCGAGCCAGCCGCGCACCAGCCGCCCATTGTCGAGGAGGTTCGGCAACAGGTCCTTCACGAGGTTGATCGGCACCGCGAAGCCGATGCCCTGCCCCTGGCTCATGATCGCCGTCGTCACGCCCACCACGTCGCCGCGCATGTCGAAGAGCGGCCCGCCCGAGTTGCCGGGGTTGATCAGCGCGTTGGTCTGGATGAAGTCATCGAACGGCCCCATGCCGATGACGCGCTCACGCGCGCTGATGAGGCCGTGCGTCACCGAGGTATCGAGGCCGAAGGGGTTGCCGATCGCCACCACCCAGTCGCCGATCTCCAGCTGATCCGAGTCGCCGAGAGCCACGGTGGGCAGGCCCTGCGCGCCCTCGAGCCGCAGCAGCGCGAGATCGGTCGAGGGATCGCGCCCCACCACCTTCGCGCCGAACTCCCGGCCGTCGGCCAGCCGCACCAGGATGCGCTGCGCGCGCTCGACGACGTGGTTGTTGGTCACGACGAGCCCGTCGGCGCTGATGACGAAGCCGGAGCCCAGCGAGCGCGACGTGCCCTCGTTGCGCGTGCTGATGTTCACCACGCCGGGGCGCACCGCCCTCACCAGCGGCGCCAGCGACGTCGGCGGGTGGAAGTCGGGGATCAGCGCGGGCGCGTTGGGGGCGCGCTCCCGCCAGGGCGTACCGGCGGGAGTGGACAACGCCGCGCCGCCCTGCCCTTCCCGCTGCGCGGCCACCTTCTGGCGCACCCAATCGTCGAGGGGGTCCGCGGCGGCGGTGGCGGCGATGCCGACGAGCAGCAGCGCGAGGACGCAAGGCATTGGCCTCATTCTACTCGCGCTTTCATCGGCCACGCGGCCCAGGTGACGGCGAAGAGGACGAAGACGGCGGCGGCCACGAGGAGCGTCTGCCCGCAGTCACCGCCCCGGCTGGACACGAAGAAGAACGGGTTGAGCAGCAGCACGAGTACGCCGGCGGACGCACTCAGCCAGCCGCGCCCCCGCCTGCGGCGCCGCACGGCGCCCACCACGACGAGCCAAAGGGATCCCACCAGCCCCAACAACCCGAGGAGCTCGTTGCGCACGATCGCCTCGGCCGCCCCCGGACCGCTGCACGCGAGGGCCAGGCCCGGAGCGAGGGTCGCGAGCGCCGCGGCGCGCACAGACGTCATGCCCGCATCGTCGCCCGGCGGGGGCCAGAGGTTCCAGTTCCCGTCAGGCCTGGGCGGGCTTCACGAAGCGCGCGACCTTCACCTGCCCGGGACGGATGACGCGGCCCTTCAGCGCGTAGCAGGCGCGGTGCACGGCGATGACGCGACCATCGTCAGCCTCGTTCGCGGTGACCTCCATGTCCGCCGCCTCGGCGAGGTTGGGATCGAACGCCTGCCCTTCCAGCGTCACCGGCTCGATGCCGGTGGAGAGCGCCTTCTTGAGCAGGTTCTCCCGCACCAGCCGCACGCCCTGCTTGAGCGGCGACTCGTCGGCGGTGGACAGCGCCAGGTCCAGCTGGTCGATCGCCTCGAGCAACGCCAGGGCGATGTTGCCGCGCTCGACGTCCAGCAGCTGCTCGCGCTCGCGCGTGACGCGGCGCTTGAAGTCTTCGCGGTCGCGCTCACCGGCCTGGTAGGCGCGCGCCAGCTCGTCGACGCGCCTGCGGGCAGCCTCGAGCTCCTGCTCCAGCTGGGCGACCCGCGGATCCTCGGCGGGGCCGGCCTGCTGGGCCTGCTCCTCGCGGGGAGAGCCGTCTTCGTGGAAGCGTCGGCGGTCGTTCACCTTGACGGGCTCGGCGCCGTCGACCGAAGGCTGCACATTCTCTGGGGTGCTCATGGGCGGCGGCAAGGTAACCGCGGCGCCCCGGCTGTCAACGCAGGCCCGCGAGAAGCCTCCGGATCTCGCCGACCAGCACGAGCGAGCCCGCGACCAGCACCAGCCCGTCCGGGCGGGCGCGCTCCCGTGCGGCGGCCAGCGCGGCCTCGGGTGAGGCGTGGCTGGACGCCGTCGCGCTGAGGGCGCCCGCCAGCGCCGCATACGAAGCAGGCTCCTTCGAGCGCGGACTGGGCAGCGGCGTCAGCGCCACCGAGGCGCAGCGGGGAAACAGCGCACGGATCATCGGCTCGCTGTCCTTGTCGGCCAGCACCCCGAAGACGAGGTGGACCGGCCGGCCCTGCGCCACGCCGTCGAGCGCCGCCAGCAGCGTCTCCACCCCGGCCGGGTTGTGCGCGCCGTCGAGCACCACCGGCGGCGTGCCATCGAAGCGCTCCAGCCGGCCCGGCCAGCGCGTCGCGCGAAGCCCGCGGGCCACGTCGTCCTCGGACAGCGGAAAGCCGACCGCCGCGAGCTGCTCCAGGCACGCCAGCGCCGTGGCCGCGTTCTGCACCTGGTGCGCGCCAGCGAGCGGCTGCGCGAGCCCCGACAGGCGCCACCGCGTCCCCTCGTACTCGAGGCCGCGCTCCGTCACGCGCGCGCGGAAGTCACGCCCCTCGAGGACCAGCGTGGCGTGCCTCGCCGCGGCCGTGCGCTCGATGACTGCCAGCGCCTCGGCCGCCTGCCCGCTGCTCACCACGGGGACGCCCTCCTTGAGGATCCCCGCCTTCTCCCCGGCGATCGCCGCGAGCGTCGCGCCCAGATACTCCGTGTGATCGAAGGACACCGGCGTGACGCAGGTGCCGCGCGGCGCGCACGCGGTCGTCGCGTCGAGGCGCCCGCCCAGGCCCGTCTCCAGCACCGCGAGCTCCACCCGCTCCTCGGCGAAGTGGTGGAACGCCACCAGCGTGCCCAGCTCGAAGTACGTCAGCTCGTGATCCTCCCCGAGCACCTCGAGGACGTCGGCGACGCGACGGCCGAGCGCCTCGTCAGAGATGTCCTCGTCGCCGATGCGAAAGCGCTCGTTGACGCGGACCAGGTGCGGCGAGGTGTACAGCCCGGTGCGGTAGCGCGTGGCCAGGCACGCCGTCGCCATGGCGCAGGTGCTGCCCTTCCCGTTCGTCCCGGCGACGTGCAGCGCGGGCACCCGGCGCTCGGGGTGGTCCAGGCGCTCGAGCGCGGCCTGCACTCGCTCGAGGCCCATCTTGATCGACGACGGTGCGCGGCTGGCGAGGTGGGCCAGCGCGGCCTCGGGCGAGAGACGCCCCACGGGTTCGCCTCAGTGCGCCAGCAGGCCGAGGACCTGGACGATCTTCGCGCGCAGGTCCTTGCGCTGGACGATCGCGTCGATCATCCCGTGCTCGAGGAGGAACTCGCTGCGCTGGAAGCCCTCGGGCAGCTTCTGGCGGATCGTCTGCTCGATAACGCGCGGGCCGGCGAAGCCGATCAGCGCGCGCGGCTCGGCCAGCATCACGTCGCCCAGCCACGAGAACGACGCCGCCACGCCACCGGTGGTCGGGTGGAGCAGCACCGAGATGTACGGCTGGCGGATCTCGCGGAAGCGGTTGATGGCCGCGCAGGTCTTCGCCATCTGCATCAGCGAGAAGATGCCTTCCTGCATGCGGGCGCCGCCCGACGACGAGAACACGATCGCGGGGATCTCGAGCCCCAGCGCGCGCTCGAAGACGCGCGTCACCTTCTCGCCCACCACGGATCCCATCGAGCCGCCCATGAACTCGAACAGGAAGCAGCCGACCGACACCTTCCTGCCGTCGATCTCGCCCACGCCGCTGATGAACGCGTCGTTCTCCGACAGCGCCTTGCGGGTGCTCTTCAGGCGGTCCTTGTACTTCTTCGAGTCCACGAAGCCGAGCGCGTCCACCGGCTCGAGCTCAGTGTCGAACTCCTCGAAGGTCCCCTCGTCGAACAAGGCCTCGAGGCGCTGCCGCGCGGGCCACGGCATGTGGTGACCGCAGGCGGGGCAGACGTTGGAGTTCTTCTCGAACTCCTCGCGCAGGACGATCTCGTCGCAGGCGTCGCACTTGTGCCAGAGTCCCTCCATGCGGCTCGACGCGGCGTCGGCCTGCGCCTCGGGCACCGGCGCGGTGGAGATGCGCGGCTTCTTCTGGAACCACGGCTGGGACATGCGCCGCCTCGTAGCGGCAATGGCCCCGCGCCTCAAGGACGCCGGTTGACGCGCCGCGACACGCGTCAGGCAGTGCCGACGAGCGCCTCGATCTCCGCGCGCGCCTTCGGGATGGCCGCGGTGATCACCTCGGCGCCAGACGCCGTGCAGTGAACGTCGTCTTCGATGCGAATGCCGCCGAAGCCGCGGCCGCCGTTCATCGCGAGGAAGCGCTCGGCCCGGTCCCACTTCACCTGCGCCTTGAACTGCTCGCGGAACGCCTTCGAGCGGAGAATGGCCGGCACGAAGTACAGGCCGGGCTCGATGGTGAACGTCATGCCCGGGGCGAGATCCATGTCCATGCGCAGGTAGCCGGTGCCGAACTGCGCGCTGCGGGTGCGGCCCTGCGGGTAGTGGATACGATCGCCGAACGCCTCGAGATCGTGCACGTCGAGGCCCAGCTGGTGGCCGACGCCGTGGGGAAAGAACACCGCGTGCGCGCCGGACTCGACCAAGCCGTCGGGCGACCCCTCGAGCAGGCCCATTGACACGAGGCCCTCCGCCATCACGCGCGACGCGAGCAGGTGCAGGTCGCGGTAGCGCACGCCGGGCTTCACCGCGGCGATGGCGGCGAGCTCGGCCTTGAGCACCAGCTCGTACACGTCGCGGCCCTCCGGCGAGAACGGCCCGCCCACCGGCCAGCAGCGCGTGACGTCGTTGCAGTAGCCGGAGAGCGACGACTCGGCGCCGGCGTCGAGCAGCACGATGTCGCCGGCCTGCAGCGTGTTCTCGTGCCCGTGGTTGTGCAGCACCTCGCCGCGGACGCTCAGGATCGTGTTGTACGCGGGCACGCAGCCGCCGCGCGCGAAGGCGCCGTCGACGTGGCCGGCCAGCAGCTCCTCTTTGACGCCCGGCCTCGAGTGGCGCATCGCCGTGACGTGCGCCTCCTTCGTGATCGCGACGAGGCGGCGGATCTCCGCGAGCTCCTCGGGCGACTTGTGGAGCCGCAGCGCCGCGATGGCGTCGAGCACCTCCCCCCGGCCCACCTTCGTGGAATCGTCGAAGTCGAGCTCTTCGCCGGTGAGATCCCGCGCCCGCTGCGTCGCCTTGCGATCGGCCACCGCCAGTGCGTCCACCTGGCGGCCCTTCGCCAGCATCGCCACGTGCGACTCGAGCGCCTCCACGTTCATCACGCCGTGCACCTGGTGCCGCGCCTTCGCGGACTCGAAGGACTCCACCTCCCCGTGCCACAGCGCGTCGGCCACGGTGCGCTTGGGCAGGAAGAGCGTCACCGTGCCGTCGGCGGGATCGAAGAAGGCCGCGCTGCCCGGCTCCGGGCGCTCGAAGAAGTAGAGGAAGCAGCTGTCCGCTCGGTACGGGTACGCGTTGGCCGGGTAGTTGCGGGAGATGAAGCCCCCGGCGAAGAGGACCAGCGGGCGATCGAGGCGCTTGAGAAGTTCGGCTCGGCGCGATGCGTAGCTCATGCCGGCGCACCCTAGCCGAAGCGGCCGCTCACTGCGTCGGAGGCTCTCGCCACTCGAGGAACAGCGCCCCGGTGTGGCGCACCTGCCGCGCCGGGCCGTTGAGCCGAACCGGCAGGTCCATATCGGCGGACTGAACCGCGCCGTCGTCCCACTGGATGACGACCCCGACCGTCTCGCGCTTCGGATCATGGCGGCCGACCGAGATGACGATGCCGCGCACCTCGACGGGTGCACGCCAAACGAAGGCGGCGTTCACCGCCGGCACGAGCGCCGCGCCCGCCCCCACGCCGGCCAGGAGAAGCCCGAAGAGCGCCCAGAGGAACCGGAGGAACGAGCCCGCGTCGCCGGACACGCTGTGCTTGAGCCTCTTGACCAGCGCGATGCCGCCAGCCAGGCCCAGCGCGCCGCCCGCCGCGAGCGGCTCCGCGTCGACCAGCGGCCACTTCATCTGCGCCCCGTACGCCGCCAGCGCCGAGACACCGGCCGCGGCCCACAGCGCGGCGGGCAGCCACCGGCCGCGTCGAGGCGCGCCCTTCTCCCGTGGGGGTCGAGCCCGGGCGAGGACCAGCAGGTCCTCCAGCGCCGGAATGAAAAGCTCCGGCTTGACCAGCGTCGGCGAGAAGGTGCCGACGATCTCCCGGCTGGACACTTTCAGGAGCCTGCACCGGCGGTGCTCGAGCAGGTTCTGCACGGCCGTCCGCGTGGCCTCCTTCTCGAGGAAGCGGAGCACGTCGGCGTCCGACGCTCGTTGTCGATGTAGACGGCGCGATCGAAGTCCTCGAAGCCCGTCTGTACCTCGCGGGCGATGCCGAGGCGCTTGCCCTCGAGATCGCCCTCGTCCTCGCCCCGCAGGAGGATCGTCGGCGCGGGCCCCTCGTGGTGGCCTTCGAATGAGACGGTGACGGTGAAGGACGTGAGCCCGTCCTCGTCCGAGGTCACGGCGACCTTCACCGGCGTTCCGTTGACCTTGAACCGCAGCTGGCGGCCGCTGGGGCTCTTGATGCCGAGCGCCGCCGCGACGCCGTCGAGATAGCTGGACCAGTCAGACGGCCCCGGGAGCGCGACGACGCGCCAGGCTTGCGGCCGCCGTGCGTCGAGGACCTCTTCGTCCGCGCCGCCTGGCCCCAGCTCTCTCGTCTGCTCGGACATTCCCGTGCGCTGCGTACCACAGCCCGGCGTACTGCTGCTCGATGACGGGGTGACGTGCGTGTGCTACTCGCCCTCGCATGAGAGCCGCTCGCACGGTGGAGCTGTCTGGACCCGTGGGCCTGCGCGTCGAGGAGGTGCCCGCCCCGATCCCCGGCCCCGACGAGATCCTGGTGCGCGTGAAGGCGACCGCGTTGAACCGGGCCGACCTCCTCCAGACGATGGGCCTGTACCCGGCGCCGGCGGGCGTGCCTGCCGACATTCCCGGCCTCGAGTACGCGGGCGAGGTCGCGGCCGTCGGCGCGCGCGTGAGCCGGTGGAAGACGGGCGATCGGGTGATGGGCCTCGTCGCCGGGGGCGCCTGGGCGGAGCAGCTCGTCACCCACGAGCGCGAGGCGCTGGCGATCCCCCCCGGCCTGTCCTTCTCCGACGCCGCGGCGATCCCCGAGGCCTTCACCACGTCGTGGGACGCGCTGGTGCTGCAGGGCGGCATGGGCGTCGGCAGCAAGGTGCTCATTCACGCGGTGGCCAGCGGCGTCGGCACCGCGGCGCTGCAGCTGTGCCGGGCCTTCGGCGCGCTGGCGATCGGCACCGGCCGCAACGCCGCGAAGCTCGAGCGCGCGAAGGCGCTGGGCCTGCCGCACGCCGTCCTCGTCGGGAAGGACGCGCAGTTCGCCGACGCGGTGAAGCAGCACGCGCCGGGCGGCGTGGACGTGGTGCTCGACCTCGTGGGCGGAGACTGGGTGCCCCAGAGCCTCGACGCGCTCGCCCCGCGCGGCACGTTGATGCTGGTGGGCCTGGTGGCCGGCGCGTCGGCCGACGTGCCGTTGCGCACCGTTCTCGGCAAGCGGCTGCGCGTGCAGGGGACCACGCTGCGCGCCCGCCCGCTCGAGGAGAAGATCGCCGTGGCGCGCGAGTTCGAAAGGCGCGTGCTGCCGCTCTTCACCTCGGGCGCACTCCGGCCGGTCATCGACGCGGTGCTGCCGATGACGGAGCTGGAGCCCGCGCTCGCCCGCCTCGCCTCCAACGACACCTTCGGCAAGCTCGTCCTCACCTGGTGACCCTTCATGGCCTTCGATCCCAACGCGGCTGCGCTCCCTGACTCCGGCATCTTCGGCCTGCCCCACTCGCCCGACGAGGCGAAGGTGGTGCTGATCCCCGTGCCCTTCGAGGCCACCACCAGCTACGGCGGCGGCACCGCCGAGGGCCCCGCGGCGATCCTCGAGGCGTCGAAGCAGGTCGACCTGTTCGATCTGGACACCGGCCGGCCGTACGAAGGCGGGATCGCGATGCTGGAGATCCCCGCGCAGGTGCGCGCGTGGAACGACGAGGCGAAGCAGCTGGCGGCGCCGATCATCGCGGAGGCCGGCGCGACGAAGGGCGACCCGCGCCTCGCGGCCGTCGACGCGCTCTGCGAGAAGATGAACGCGTGGGTCTACGAGACGACGAAGCACTGGCTGGCGAAGGGCAAGCTGTTCGGCCTCGTCGGCGGCGATCACTCCACGCCGTTCGGCTGCATTCGCGCCCACGCCGAGAAGTACCCGGGCCTGGGCGTGCTGCACCTCGACGCGCACGCAGATCTGCGCGACGCGTACGAGGGCTTCACCTGGTCGCACGCGTCGATCATGTTCAACGTGCTCCAGCGCATTCCCCAGGTGGGCAAGCTGGTGCAGGTGGGCATTCGCGACTTCGGCGAGGCCGAGCTCGACGTGGTGCGCGACTCCGGTGGCCGCGTGCACACCTTCTTCGACGCGCGGCTGCAGCGGGCGCGGCTCGACGGCATGCCGTGGCGCGAGGCGGTGGACTCGATCGTCGCCGAGCTGCCGCAGCACGTGTACCTGTCGTGGGACATCGACGGGCTCGATCCGACGCTTTGCCCGCACACCGGCACGCCCGTGCCCGGGGGCCTCTCGTTCGGCCAGGCGGTGGGGCTGCTCGAGGGCCTGCAGCGCGCGGGCAAGACGATCGTCGGCTTCGACCTGAACGAAGTCGCGCCCGGCCCCGACGACGAGTGGGACGCGAACGTGGGCGCGCGGTTGCTCTACAAGCAGATTGGCTGGGCGCTGCTCACGCAGCAGCCGTAGCGGCTACTCGGCGTTCCAGTCCGACGCGGGGAGCACCTTCCAGCCGGTGTCCACCTTCGCCGACTTGAAGCGCAGCACGCGCAAGGGCCACTCGCGCGGCGTCTTCGCCGGGCCTTCCGTCGAGCTGATCGTCCAGCGGTGCACCTCGATGGAGTACTTGCCCGTGGTGCCGGCCTTCGACAGCACCGCGCGCATCGGGTTCTTCGGGTGCCAGTACACCTCCTTGCCCACGCGCAGCACGTACGAGAGGACCGAGTGCTGCTTCTGGAAGGCGGCGGCCTTCTCGCGGGTCGGCGCGAGCAGCTTGGTGGCTTCGGCCTGGCTCACCTCGGTCATCCTGAGATCGTCGCCCACCTGCTCGACGCCCATCAGCTTGGTGAGCGCGGTGCGGCCGGCCTTGTCGAGAGCGTTCATCATCTGGACCGCGTGGGCCAGGTCGCCTTCTTCCTTCTTCACCGGGTCCTTGTCCTTGAACTTGAAGTTCTCGAGCGAGAACAGCTGCGCGTTCATCGTCACGCCTCCGAGCAGCAGGTCCTTGCCGGCCTCGTCTCCGGCGCCGGTGAGCGCGTTGAGGTAGGTCTCGGCCACCTTCTTCGGCTCGGCGTCGTCTTGCGCGAAGGCGGGCACGGCGAGGACGCACAGGCAGGCAGCGAAGGCTCTCGACATGGTGACTCCTCGACAGGGGTGACGGCTCGACGGCGCGGCTTCGGGAGGATTCACCGAACCGGGTCAAAACGCTACAGCCTTCGGCGGGCCCCTTCCCGCTCAGGCGCCCGTGCGCTATGCGCGCCCGGTTCCTCGTTCCCGGGAGTCCCCGTGATGTCGCCCCGCTTCGCTCCGCTCTCCTTCGCCGGCCTGTCGGCGCTCGCCGCCGCGGCCGTCATCGTCGCCTGCGGCCCGTCGGGCCAGACCACCTGCAACGCCGCCTCGTGTGACGGCTGCTGCGACTCCGCCGGCAAGTGCCGCACGGGCGAACAGCTCGACGCCTGTGGCAGCGGCGGCGCGACCTGCAACACGTGCAGCGGCGGGCAGGTCTGCGCGGCGCGAGTGTGCGTGGCGCCGCAGGGCGGCGGTACGGGCGGCGGTACGGGCGGCGGTACGGGCGGCGGTACGGGCGGCGGCACCAACGACGCCGGCACCGGTGGCGGCTCCGGCATGTGCTCGGCGGTGCCCGTGGAGTGCTCGGACGCGGCGATCATCGAGCTCGACCTGAAGATGGCGGCGTCGCCGGACGGTATCACCAACACGGCCGACGGGGCCGGGTGGATCAGCACCATCGACGCGCGCGCCGGCGGGCTGACGCCCACGCAGAGCTACGTGTACGGCAAGTTCGGTCCCTCGGGCCTCGAGAAGGTTGCGCTCGGCGACGAGGCGGCGCTCGACAGCATGGACTGGGACATCGCGTTCCGCCGCTTCGTCATTCGCCTGAACGGCGGCGACTCGGGCCCGTCGTGCGTCGCCGCGGCGATCACCACCGCCGGCACCACCTACGACGCCGTCACCTCCGTGCCGACGGGCGTCACCTACGAGGTGGACAACTTCCTCGACCGGCCGGCCGCCTGCACCTTCATCCCGGACAACTCGGGGCTGGGCACGTCGCCGATGACGGCGATGGCGGACTACTACCTCTACACCTCGTGCGTCTCGATGACGCGCCGGGTCTACGTGATCCAGACGCGTGACGGCCGGCACCTCAAGGCCCAGGTCATCACCTACTACTCGACGACGGCGCAGCAGCAGGCGTGCGACATGTCGGGCACCCCCGGCACCGGCGGCACCGTTCGGCTCCGCTGGCAGTACCTCGACTGAAGCAGGGGCCCGTCGTGCACCGCGCGCTCGTCGTCCTCTTCACCGGGTTCTTCCTCGCGGCGTGCGGCGACGTCGCCAGCAGCGGCCCGGTGCGCCCGCCCCACGAGGTGCGCTCCCGCGCCGACGAGCTGCGGCCCACCGACACGGGCAGCACCTTGATGTGGCGGTACCAGCCGACGGACACGGTCGAGTCCTTCGCGGCCGATGGCGGAGACTTCCGCGTGCACTTCACGCGCGCCGGGATCAACGCCGTTCCGTCCCCCGACGCGGACGACAGCGGGGTGCCCGACTTCGTCGAGGCGGTGAGCGCGGTGTACGAGTCGGTCGGCGCGAAGTACCACGCCGAGCTCGGCTTCCGTCATCCGCTGGGCGACGGGGCGATCCCCGACAACGGCGGCGACTCGAAGTTCGACGTCTACCTGCTCGACTTCGCGCGCTCGGCCGACGGCGCCTTCCGCGTGGATCAATGCCCCTCGGCGGAGAAGTGCATCGGCTACGTCGTGCAGGAGAACGACTTCGCCGGCTACGGCTACCCCAGCCTCACCGAGGCCACGCGCATCCTCGGCAGCCACGAGTACTTCCACGGCATCCAGGCGGCGTACGACAACGGCCAGGACGTGGTCGTCTCCGAAGGCACCGCCGTGTGGGGCACCGAGCAGTACGATCCCGCGACCAACGACTTCGAGAACTTCATCGACGGCTACTTGAACCGGCCCGAGCGCTCGCTGGACTCGCCCCCGCCCGGCCCCGTGCCGGCCTTCGCGTACGGCTCGGCGATCTTCTTCCAGTTCCTCTCGGAGAAGTACGAGCCCGCGGTGATCCGCAAGCTGTGGGAGCACCTCGAGAACGGCCTGGGCGACGCCACCGAGCCCGCGGACCAGGCGGACCCGACGTGGATCATCCAGCTCGATGCGCTGCTCAAGCGCGAGTACCAGTCCAGCTTCGCGCAGGCCTTCCGCGAGTTCGCCACCTGGAACCTGTACCTCGGCACCGCGGCGGACCCCACGAAGTCGTACGCCAACGGCGCCGCCTACCCGCAGCCGGCGATCACCGACGTGCCGGTGCCCACCTACCGGCCCGCGCTGCGCGTGTACTACGCGTCGACGCAGTACTTCCGCGTGGCGTCCATCGACCGGCCGCTGATGACGGCCGCGCTGGTGGATGATCCCGCCACCGCGGACGACGAGCGCGCCGGCATGGCCCTGGCGTACGTCAGCCGGAAGAACGGCCGCAACGTGGGCTTCGGCGCCCCCGTGGACGTGCAGGCCCCCCAGCCGTCCGACGCGGTCGACACCAGCGGCGGCGCGGACCTGATCGTCGCGGTGATCAACACCGCGCGCAGCGGGAGCGGCGCGGTCCTCTCGAAGCGCCCCAGCCTGTGCGCGGGCACGCCGGCCGAGGTGGAGACCTGCCGCGTGTCCTACAACCCCACCCTCGACGCGGGCGTCCCGGTGCCCGATTCGGGCGTGGAGGACGCGGGCATCACCACCGACGGGGGCATGCAGCCCGACGCCGGCGTGGAACCGACGACGCCGCCCCAGGGCTGCGGCTGCGGCGTGACGGCCGGGGGCCCGGGCCTGCTCGGCCTCGCGTTGCTCGCCTTGCGCTCGCGGCGCCGACGCTCTAGCTGAGCGCGCATGAGCCCAGCCCTGGTCCTCGCCTTGTCGCTCGTCACGGGTGACGTGGAGTCTCGCCGCAGCCCGGTGGTGAAGGTCGTCGAGTCGGTGTCGCCCGCGGTGGTGTACGTCGGCACCGTGCAGGTCGTCGAGACGCGGTTCCGACGCCGCAACCCCCTCGACGAGCTGTTCTACGGCCCGCTCGAAGAGCGGCGCGCGGTGGAGGGCCTGGGCTCGGGCGTGATCATCGATCCGGCGGGGCTGATCGTGACGAACGATCACGTGATCCGCGGCGCCTCGGAGATCCACGTCGTGCTCGCCGACGGCCGGCAGCTCAACGCCGAGGTGATCGGCAGCGACGCCGACGCGGATCTCGCGGTGCTGCGCGTCAGCTCGAAGCAGCCCCTGCCCGCCGCCCGGCTGGGCACCTCGTCGGACCTGATGATCGGCGAGACGGTGATCGCCATCGGCAGCCCGCTGGGGCTCAAGAAGACCGTCACCGTCGGCGTCGTCTCGGCCCTCGGGCGGACGATCAAGAACGAAGACCAGGTGTTCAACGACTTCATCCAGACCGACGCGTCGATCAACCCGGGCAACTCCGGCGGGCCGCTGCTCAACGTCGACGGGGAGATCATCGGCATCAACTCGGCGATCATCGCTTCGGCGCAGAACATCGGGTTCGCGATCCCCGCCGACAAGGTGCGGCGGATCGTCGCCGAGCTGACGCAATTCGGGAAGGTGCGCCCCGCGTGGGTCGGCCTCGACGTCGTGCCGATCACCGCCGAGCTGGGGCAGCGGATCGGGTGGGACCGCACCTACGGCGCGCTCGTGGCGTCCGTCGAGGAGAACAGCCCCGCGATGCAGGCAGGCGTGCAGCCGGGCGACGTGGTGATGCAGGTGGGCAGCACGCAGGTCGAGAGCGCCGACGATCTGCGCAGCCGCGCACGCGGCTTCACCGCCGGGGCGCCCGTCACGCTCAAGGTCTTCCGCGCAGGTCGATCCCTGGACCTCACGCTGAAGCCCGTCGAGTTTCCCGCGCAGCTGGTGGACGCCACCGTGTGGGATCGCCTCGGCCTGCGCCTCAAGCCCGTCCGGGGAGGCATGGGCATCGTCGCGGTGCGCCCGGGCACGCCCGCCCAGCGCGTCGGCCTCGAGCCCGGCGACGTGGTGCTGCGCCTCAACAACGCGCCCGTCACCACCGCCGACGAGTTCCGCGAAGTCATCGTGCAGGCGCGCGGCCAACGCAGCGTGCTGCTCCTCGTCCGCCGGGGCGCGCGCGGCTACTACCTGACGCTGCCGTTCTGACCCGTCACTGGCTCTGGAAGTCTTGAGAATTGTTGACCTGCGGCGGCGTGGCCGTAGGGTCAAGGCATGAGCTACCGCTACCAGGCCCTGGGCCCGCTCCTGGCTGGAGAGGGCTCTCGTGCGTTCCTGGGCCTCGCGATCTCCGAGGACTCGCGCGCGCGCCCCGTGGTGATCATCTGGGTGCCCGACGCGGCGCAGGCGGATCCGACGCTGTTGGCGAAGATCCAGCGCGAGACGGAGCACGCGGCGAAGCTCGACCACCCGAACATCGTGACGGTGATGGGCTTCGCGAAGCTCGACGAGGGCAGCGCGCGCGTCGTGGAGTTCGCCGACGGCGAGTCGCTGAGGAAGATCATCGAGACCGCGAAGAAGCTGCCGCCCCGCATCGCCGCGAAGATCATCTGCGACGCGTGCACCGGCACGCACTACGCGCACATCGCGGGCAACGACGACGGCACGCCGCTGGTGCACGGCGACCTGCGGCCCGAGACGATCCTCATCTCCTTCGGCGGCGTCACCAAGGTGACGGGCTATGGCGCGCTGGCCTTCGCCCCGCGCGAGCTCGGCGGGCAGCGCGTGAAGGGGCGCCGGGTGCACTCCGCGCCCGAGCAGGTGATCGGCGGCCGCGAGGCGATCACCATTCCCACCGACGTGTACCTGCTGGGCCTGGCGCTGTACGAGTGCCTCACCGGCGTCGTGCCGTGGGCGGACCAGGGCGACTTCTTCGATCACGCGGTGCTGACGCTGCCGCTGCCGCCGGCGCCGCCAGGGGACATTCCCGAGGCGCTCGAGCCGATCATCCAGAAGGCGTGCGCGAAGAAGGCCAGCGAGCGCTACCCGACGCCGCTGGCGATGCGCGAGGCGATCGAGGCCGCGATGGGCGCCGAGATCGCGTCCACCGAGGAGCTCGGCAAGTACCTCGACTCGCTCTTCCCGCAGTCGCACCAGCTGCGCGCCGACCGCCGCCACACCATCGACGCCGGCATCGCCGACTTCGTGCGCCGCCAGTGGGCGCAGAAGGAGCGCACCGAGACGATGCCGATGATGCGCGCCGTCGTGCCGCCCGCCGCGCCCGCGCCGGCGGCCCCACCCGCACCCGCCGCCCC
>Ga0272446_1003687_pt1 | contig 19010 bp, 13 predicted proteins | sample YNPCB0061_FD_194587 | JGI IMG/M metagenome (GOLD analysis project Ga0272446, IMG submission 194587) | Hot spring microbial mat communities from Yellowstone National Park, WY, United States - YNP-CB-006-1 | ecosystem: Environmental > Aquatic > Thermal springs > Hot (42-90C) > Sediment | place... | reverse complement strand
TGCCGGTGCGGGCGACGGAGCCGGTGCCGTCGCGGTGGCTGGAGGCGGCTCGGCGCCTGGGGCGGGCGGCGTCTGGGGCGAAGAAGTCTTCTGCGACGAAAGCAATGGGTAGCTGAGGAACTTCCACCAGCCGGGAAAAGCATAGGAAGTGCCGGCAACGACGATGACCACTACGGAGAGGGTCAACGTCAGCAACAGGGCATTGCCGGTTTTGGGTGGCGGAAGGAACTCCGGCGTGCGGCTGACTTCCTCATCCGTCGGAATCCGTGGACTGCCCGACTGCCGTTCATAAAGCTGCAGGGCACGGTCCTCGTCATAACCGATTGCCCGCGAGAGCTGGCGGATGAAAGACCGGTTGTACAGTTCGCCCGGCAACTCCCGATAGTCGTCGCGCTCAATCGCATGCAAAAAACGAATGGCAATGTTCGTCACCCGTGAGATTTCTTCAAGTGACTTGCCACGCGCTTCGCGCTGCTGCCTGAGTTCCTGTCCCAGCGTTGCCATGGCGGAGTCCTGCTCTGGGCTTGAAAAGCTAAGTGCCGGGCTTTTTTGTCGCAAGCATTTGTGTCATTTAAGCGAATCATGCCCCTGATTACGCCTATTTCTGATGATGGTAGTCATGCGGCGCGGCGACTGTCAAATCAGCCGTCACCCAGGCAGCCGATGCGTTGCAGTCACTTTGAACCGAGGAGCTACGTCATGAAGCCTGACGGAACAACGGACAAGACACGCCGCCACCTGTTGCAAACCCTTCCCGTCCTGCTGGGCCTGTTGCTGACCGGTTGCCAACCGGGCTCCCCCCCCAGCCAGCCAGCAGCGGCTCAGCCAACGGCGCGCCCGGATAACAAACCGTCACCACCTGCCTGCCCCATCTGTGGTATGCCGGTCATCCGGGAGGAAAGCGAAAACTTCTTTGAAGCGACCATCCCCAATCAACCCCCTGTCCTGCTTTGTTCGGCCGTGTGCGCGGTTGTTTACACCGACCGCCATCCCGAAGTGACGCGCCTGGATGTGTTCGACTACCAGCGTCGCACCCTCGTTCCGGCCAAAACGGCGTTTCACCTCTACGAATCCAAACTCGAAGTTCGGGCCGCCATGCCCCCCATCACAGCGTCCTTTGCCGTTCGGGATGACGCCGAAGCGGCCCGGAAAGCCCACGGCGGACGGGTTCTGACGTGGGACGAACTGCGGCGCGCCATTCGTCAGACCAACGACTACAAAACCTCCCCCTGACAATGTTTTCCCGGCGCATTCCATGAAGTTCATCCTGGCCTCGGCCTCTCCCCGGCGCATCGAGTTGCTCACGCTGGCGGGCTATACGTTTGAAGTCTGTCCCACCGATGCCGACGAGACGCCGGATGCACGCGAGACACCGGCGGAGTACGTCCAGCGGGTGGCCCTGGTCAAAGCCAAAGCCGTGCCCATCTCCGAACCGGCGCTCATTCTGGGCGCGGATACCACGGTTGTTCTTGATGGGCAGCTTCTGGGAAAGCCAGCCGATGCGGCCGAGGCAGCGCAGATGCTCCGCCGCCTGAGCGGACGGCGGCACGAAGTCCTGACCGGCGTGGCTCTGCGCCGGACGCCGGATGAACGGTGCCTCGTCACCTACGAACGCACCGTTGTCACCTTCGACGACCTCTCCGAAGACTGGATTGCGGATTACATCGCCTCTGGTGAACCCTTCGGCAAGGCCGGCGCTTACGCCATCCAGGGGCGGGCCGGCACGCGCATTACCCACATCGAAGGCAACTACCAGAATGTCGTCGGGCTGCCGGTCAGCACAGTCAACCGGCTGCTGGCAGCCATGCACTCCTGAAACGACACACCTGAATCAGCCTGCGCTTCCGGCGGCCCTTCCTGCACCCGATCCACAGACAGGGCGGACTACCGTTCTGCCACACATGTTTCCAGGCAACGGCCAGAAGAAGTGGCTTTGATTTTTTGACTTGGCATAGCCTGAATTGTACGTTGGTTCACGAAAGGTCATTCCCCCTTGCTGTCGCGGCAGCCTTCACCCCCCTATGTATCCGCAGGTGAACGTCCCCAAGCGTTCTTCTCTTTCTGTCGAGGAGACACTGCATGCCGTTTCCAACGCTTGATCCCATCCCCCTGCCGGCCCCGGTATGGCTGTTCAAGGTACTGCACATCGTCACCCTGTCACTGCATTTTGTGACGATTTACCTCATGGTCGGCGGCCTGACGCTGGCTGCGCTGTGGAACTTCCGCAGCCGAAACGACGCTGACACCCCGCTGTATGGCGCTTCGGCCGATCTGGCCCACCGGCTGCCCGTGGTGATGACCTACCTGGTCAACCTGGGTATCCCGCCGTTGCTGTTTGCGCAGGTTTTGTATGGGCGCGCCCTTTACACAAGCAGCATTCTCATTGGTGTTTACTGGCTGGCCGTCATTTTTATTCTTACGGCAGCTTACTACCTGCTCTATGTAGCGGCCCGCCGGGCGGACCAGCGGCGCACCTTCTGGTGGTTGAGCCTGCTGTCACTGGTTGGTGTGACCTACATCGGACGCATCTACGCCACCAACCTCACCCTGATGCTCCGGCCCGAGGTCTGGCTGGAGCTGTACCGCGCTGACCCGCTTGGTGCGCAGCTCCCGACCGGCGACCCGACGACGCTGCCCCGTTTCCTCTTCATGATGCTGACGTCCTTTGCCGTCACTGGCGCGGCGCTGCTGGTGCTGGCGCAGTTTGGCCAGGCTGAAACGGATGTCCGGGCACTGCTCCACCGTTGGGGAAGCTGGCTTGCCGGGCTGGGTGGACTGCTGGCGATAGGTACAGGCGTTTGGGTTCATGCGACCCAACCGGCGGTTGTCAAAGCCGCCCTGGCTGACCATGCCTTTTACGCCTGGAGCCTGCCGGGCTTTCTGGCCTGTGCCGGACTGTTGGCCCTGTTTGGGTTCCTGTCCTTGAAAGTAACGGGTTGGATACCTGCCATTGGCGCGGCCGCCACCGGCTTCCTGGCCACGGTCATGGCGGTCATCGCCCGGGATGGAATTCGTGACCTGACCCTGCTCGCCAAGGGTTTTGATGTCTGGCAGCAGCCGGTCGCCGCCAACTGGCAAGTCGTCGTGCTCTTTCTTGTGCTGTTCGTCGCCGGACTTGGCGCGATTGGATGGATGATCCACGTACTGGCCAAAGCCAAAGGAGTTGCCCGCCATGCCTGATGTGCCTGCCACGGAACACACCCTGGAACAGACTGAAGTCGCCACGGATGCCACCCGCCGTACCTTTGTCGCCCTTGGCATCGGGGCGCTGGGCGCCTGTTATGCCGGACTTATCGGCTATCCGGTGTACCAGTATCTCGCCACACCGGCCCGCAAGGCCGCCGCTCAAGGGGCGGTGACGCAGGCCGTCCTGGATGGGGCGGACAAACTTCCGCCGGGTTCTTCCCTGATGTTCAAGTTCGGAACGACGCCCGCCATGCTCATTCACCACACGGACGGCAGTTGGGTCGCACTGGGCGCGGTCTGTACGCACCTGGGCTGTACGGTGAGTTATGAGCCGGAACAATCCCGGATTTACTGCGCCTGCCACGGCGGAGTGTATGACCCGAAGACGGGTCAGAACGTCGCCGGCCCACCCCCCAAACCCCTGACCCGCTACAGTGTGGAGGTTCAAGATGGACGCATCGTGGTCACCAAAGCCTGATGTGACGCGCCCCCGCTCGCTCACCACCGCCGTTTACGAGTGGGTGGACGAACGGCTGGGACTGGAAGAAATCCTGGCGCTGGCGCGCAAGAAAACCGTCCCCGACCACAAGCATTCGTTTTGGTACTACTGGGGCGGCATTTCCCTGTTTTTCTTCTTCGTACAGGTTTTCAGCGGCGTCCTGCTGCTGGTCTATTACCGGCCCGGCGCGGAGGCGTATGAATCCGTCCGCCAGATTACCTACGACATCCAGTTCGGGTGGCTCATCCGCTCGGCGCACTCGTGGTCGGCGAACCTCATGGTGTTTGCCGTCTTCGTGCACATGTTTTCGGTCTATTTCATGAAGGCTTACCGCAAGCCCCGCGAGTTTGGCTGGTGGAGCGGCATGGCCCTGCTGGCCCTGACACTGCTGTTTGGTTTCAGTGGCTATCTGCTCCCGATGGATGACCTGGCCTACTTTGCCACCAAAGTCGGGCTGGAAATCCCGGCCGCCCTGCCGCTGGTGGGCACCTTCCTGACGGACATCGTCCGCGGCGGCCCCGAAGTGAGCGAAACGACCATCCAGCGGTTCTTTGCCCTGCACGTCGTCATCCTGCCGCTCATCTACCTGCCCATCCTGGCCTTTCACCTGTGGCTCGTGCAGAAGCACGGCAATGCCCTGCCGCCCAGTGAAGAAGCCAAGCCGGAAAGCGAACGGCGGACGATTCCCTTCTTCCCCGATTTCTTCTCGCTCGATTTGGGTATGTGGCTCATTGCCCTCAACGTGCTTTCGATTCTGGCGTCGCTGTACCCGTGGCAGTTGGGGCCGCAGTCCGACCCGCTGGCCCCAGCGCCGGTGGGCATTCACCCGGAATGGTACTTCATGAGCCAGTTTCAGGTGCTCAAGGTCTTCGGGCGCTGGTTTCCCGGTGCAGCCGGTGAGGCGCTGGGTATTTCCCTCTTTACCCTCGCCATTGTCATCTGGGCTGCGATTCCACTGTTTGACACCCGCACCGCCGGCGGACGGCGGGCGCAGATGGCGACGTATTTTGGCTACTTTGCCCTGCTGGGCATGATTGTCTTCAGCATCTGGGGCTATCTCGACCTCAAGTAACCCCTTGGAGCCTTGCGTTATGAACTATCCATTCTGGGATGTTCCCTTTCTTGGTAGCGGCTGGATCATCGGCCTCATTGCCATCTTTCACGTCATGATTTCGCACTTTGCCGTGGGCGGAGGCTTCTACCTGCCGATGGCCGAAGCCAAGGCGCTGCGGGAAGGACGCGAAGACTGGCTGCGCGCGCTGCGCGACCATGCCCGGTTCTTCATCATTCTGACCGGTGTATTTGGCGCGGTGTCAGGCGTGGGCATCTGGTTTGCCATCGGGCTGGCGCACCCCGAATCCACCAGCACGCTCATCCACAACTTTGTTTTCGGTTGGGCGATTGAGTGGGTGTTCTTCATCGTCGAGCTGACGGCAGCCGCCGTGTACTACTACGGCTGGGACAAGCTTCCCCGCCGCACCCACCTCATCGTGGGCTGGATTTATGCCTTCTGCGCGTGGATGAGTCTGGTCATCATCAACGGCATCCTGACCTTCATGCTCACGCCCGGCGCGACCTGGCTGGGTGCTGCCGGCACGGGACAGGAGGCGGCCTATTTCTGGCAGGCGTTTTTCAACCCGACTTACTTCCCCAGTCTCGTGCTGCGGACGCTGGTGTGCATCTCCATGGCTGGGGTGTATGCCCTCATCACCGCCAGCCGGATTGATCCAATTGCCGAACCGCAGCTCAAGGATGAACTCATCCGCTGGTCGGCGAAGTGGCTCCTGCCCTCGTTCATCCTCGTGCCGATCTGCTTCTTCTGGTACTTGGCCAGTGTGCCGGAATCCCAGCGCGCCCTGCTCAATCTGGGCATCTCCACCATCGGACAGGGCACGTTCACGCAGGTAACGCGCGCCGCCACGGTTGTCGTCATGACCTCGGCGACCATTCTGGCCTTTGTGTACTTTTCGGCCTGGCGCAACTCACGGCACTTCAACCTGGGACGCGCGCTGTGTGTCCTGTTTCTGGCCTTTGCCGCCACGGCCTCGGCCGAGCACTCGCGGGAAATGCTGCGTAAGCCGTTCGTCATTGGCGAGCACATGTACTCAAACGGCATCCGCAAGCAGGAAGTCGAGCGCTTCAACCGCGAAGGCTATCTGGCGAATTCGATGTGGCTGAAAACCGATGCGCCGCCGGTCTCCCTGCGGCAGGTGGCCTTTGGACGTGAGATTGAGCCGGAGACGACGGCCAACCTGGCACGCGGTGAACTCATGTTTCGCGGGCAGTGTCTGGCGTGCCATACGGTCGAGGGCTACCGCCCCATGGCGCGTCTGCTTCAGGGACGCGACCGCCAGGCCATCAGTGCCTTTCTGAAAACACTTCACGAAAACAAGCCGGATTCACCCTACCGGAGCTACATGCCGCCACTGGTTGGGACGCCGGATGAAGTCGAGGCCCTGACGGACTACCTCGATGCCATCCTCAACCACAACGTCAAAACCCGCTCCGGCCACATTGCCCAGGCCGGCAAAACCAACTTCTGACGCAGTACCGGAGCCGTTGCCTGTGACTTCAGCCGCCGGTGGGCTGCCTTGGCCCACCGGCTTTTTGTTGCCGTGAACGGAAGCAACCCCTCGGCTTTCTTGAACACCCGTAGCCCACCAAGGTAGATAGCGTTCAGCCACCCACGCCACAACTTCCGCCCCCAAGGACACATCACCATGCGAGCTTTTCTGGCACTTGTCACTGCCAGCCTCCTCGTAACGCCGGCGACGGCCCAGACGACACCCCTCCCCACCACCCGCATGAAACCCACCACGGTGGCGGCCTTCAAAAACGGACTGGCTTTCTTCATCTGTCAGGGTCAGGCCGAAACCAGCCAGGGGGCCGGCTATTTGACGCATATCCCCCCGGCGGCGCTGGGGACGCTCTGGGTAGCGCCGACACAAGCCGATCTCACACTCGATGAACTGCTGGCCACGGAAATTCCGGCCGGCCAGATCACGGAAGTGCGTCCGGTGGCATCCACCTCCGATCTCCTTCGCGCCAACCTCGGAAAACGGGTTTTGCTGACACTGGACAGCGGAAAGGAACTATCGGGTGTGGTTCGCGCCTTTGGCCCAGGCCCGGCCGCGCCACTCTACCTCGAAACCGGCGAAGGATCGGGCAAGACCTACCTGGTGTTCCGGGAACAGGATGTCAAACAGGTTGTCTTTTATGACCTTCCGGCATCACGCCTCGAAGTCCCACGCCTGCCGGAAGGTATGGGCAGCGGGAAACAGCCGGTTCTGCGCTTCCGCGCAAAAGGTGCCAGCGGCCCGGTTGGTCTTTCAATGGGATACCTCCGGGGTGGTTTCGGCTGGACGCCGGCTTACCGTATCACCCTTGAAGATGACAAAACCGCCACCATTGCCATGCAGGCCGTGGTCATCAACGACGCGGAAGACCTTGAACAGGCCGAGGTCTTTTTCGTTGTCGGCTTTCCCAACTTCACCTTTGCCCAGGTCGTTTCCCCGCTGTCCCTGCAACAATCGCTGACCGGCTTCCTGTCCAGCCTGATGAATCGCCAGACGGATGAGAACGGAAATGTCATGTCGAATGCCATCATGGTGCAGCGGCCGGCCGGTTATCGCCCCCGTCCCGATGCGGACGATGACAGTGCCATTGGTGGCGCAATTGAAGGTGCCGCCCAATCCGAAGAAGACCTGTTTCTCTACGGCCGGCAGAATGTCACCCTTGCGAAGGGCGAACGGGCGGCCTATCAGGTCTTTTCGGGGCGTGTCAGCTACGAGCACCTGTACGAATGGGAAGCCACGGACACGCCACCCGTTGTGACCTACCGGCCGCGCCCGACGCCCAAGGACCCGACCGAGCCGGTCTGGCACGTCATCCGTCTGTCCAACACGCTCAAGCTGCCGTGGACGACCGCCCCGGCACTGGTGCTCAGCGGGCAGCAGCCTCTGGCTCAGGAAATCCTGGACTACACACCGGCCGGGGCCGTGACCAATCTCCGTCTGACGGTCGCCACGGACATCCGCACCCAGCGTCAGGAGCAGGAAGTCAAACGTGAAAATGATGCTGTCACCATCAACCGCACGACCTACAGTGTCGTCACCGTACAGGGCACCCTCAAGCTCAGGAATTACAAGTCAAAGGACGTGCAGATGGTCGTCCGCCGGGAGGTTGCAGGCGAGGTACTGACGACCACCCCGAACGCGAAGGTCGAGCGGACGACCGAGGCCATTCAGACCGTTGACCCGACCTCGAAATTGACCTGGGAATTTCCGTTGAAAGCCGGTGAAGAAGTCACCCTGACCTACCGCTACAAGGTGCTTGTCAGCTAGCGGCGGGGTTTTCAACCTCGGCCGGCATTCCATCCAGGTGACGGGCATCCGTCGCCTGGATGGAAGCCCAAACCTCACTTGGTTCAGGAAACAAACGCATCAAAACACAAACTTGGCCGCAAGCTGTATGACCCGTGGGGCAACGCCTGGTCCATTGACCGAACGAAAATCGGCCCGTGGAGTCAGCGTCGGCACACCACCTGGTGTCGCAAAGGAAAACTGGTTGACCTGTACCGCTGACTGGTTGAAGCGATTGAACAGATTGAAGGCTTCGGCAATGAGTTCAATCCGGTACCGCTCAGTGACGGGAATCGTGCGGGTCAGCCGTAAATCGAACGATACAAAGGCTTTACGCCGAAATGTATTGCGCCCGACAAAGGGGGCCCGATCGTTACCAGGCGTGCCGTCGCCATTCAGGTCGCCACCTGCCAACGCTGAAAAAGGACTCCCTGAAGTGGCTGTCACAATCCCGCTCAGTTGAAAGCCATCCAGCAAAAGGCGGGCGGGCCGGTTTTGCAGATTGCGAGCGTAAGCCAAATCCCAAACGTAACTCAGAACAAACCGGTGGGGTATATCCACATCAGCCCGCGCCCGCTCCGTGCGAATGTTGAGTGGGTCGGCTACCAGGCGGCTGGTATCTCCACCCCCAGCGGTCACGATGGTTTGGTCTGGTCGGTTGTCAATTGCCTTTGACCAGGTGTAAGCCAGCAGGAACTGGAAGTTCTGGCTAAACCGCTTTGTCAGTTGTAATGCCAGTGCGTGATAGACCGAATCACCCGTGTTTTCAAACTGAAACAGGCGTCCATAGCTCACGTTTGTACCCGGCGGAGTGGGAAGAAAGTTCGTCAATCTGGCGGTTACATTCGAGCCGGGCGCAAGGACGTAGCGGGGAATAATGACCGGGGTTCGACCTGCGACATTGACGGTAATCGGGATTGGCTGGCGCAGGTTGATGTCGCGGGTTCTGGTCAACCGGATACCCCGTGTGAACAGATAGGAGACAGATAGTGACAAATCACGGGTCAGCTCACGCTCAACCCCCAGGCTCGCCTGGTGAACCATGGGATCAACATAACCAGGTGAAAAGAAAAACAGTTGCAGCGCAGGTGGGGTGACACCGGACGGTGGTGCGGCAAAGGTGTTTGGATAGGTTAGCCCGGTCGTTGCCAGTTGAGCTTGCGTAAATTGCAGCGTCCTCACACTCAGACCGTTCTGGGTGTGCGCCGTACCGGTCACAATACTTGGCGTACGGGCGTAAAAAATCCCGTACCCTCCGCGCAATACGGTTTTTCCATCTCCAAACAGATTCCAACTGAAGCCGAGACGGGGAGCAAAGTTATTCAGGTCCTGCCTGAGACCGGCAGTACGAATACCAAGTGTCAAGAGCCGCGGATCGTCGTTGAGCACCGGCGGCTCATCCTTGACCTGCGCATCATAGCGAATGCCGTAGTAGAGTTTGAAGCGGTTGGTGATATTCCAGTCGTCCTGTACAAACCAACCATACTCACTCGTATTCGGGAAAGAGCGTGGGCCGTTGGTGTTTGGTCCGGCAAAGGCCTGCTGATAGACAATTGCCGTTGCACCGGCACCGCTTGGACGGCGAAGGGCAAAGTCTTCATAACTGTTGAAGACATAGCTTCCACCAAAAAAGCCCGGAAAGAAGTTGAAGATTCGATTGAAAATAAAATCGAAACCGGCTTTGTACGTGTGGCGTCCCCGTACATAAGTCAGGGTGTTGGTCACCTGGAAGCGGCGCTCGGTTGTCTCACGGGGGCTGAAGTTGTTTCGGCCGAAAACAAGCGTGTTCCCGGCCGGACTGTTGATGATGGTTTCCGGTGACGTGCTGTTTGCAGTGCCAAGCTGCTGATCACGCGAAAATCCTATTCTTCCTTCATTGATGAGATTCGGAGTCAGGACAGTCGTGATTTGACCGGTTACGGTATCAGTCGTTGAGTTGGAATTACCGGTTGCACTTACACTGCGAATCTGACCTGAATTTTCCAGGTTCTTTCCCTTGAAGAGTTGGCGGTTGTAGCGCACGGAAAGACGGTTGTCGTTATTGATCTGCCAGTCAACCTTCCCCATGTAAACATCCTGGTTGAAACCTAGCTGGTATGGCGTGGTCTGTTCATTGAGGAATGCGATTGTCCGTTGGGCGACATCCGGGGGAACAGCAGGAGAGAAGGAGGTTGGAATCGGAACGAGTGGTGCGACTACAACCGGGTCGTTTCGCCTTTGTCCGTCGTAGGTAAAAAAGAAAAACAGTTTATCTTTGCGAATAGGTCCACCGACAGACCCACCAAACTGCTGAATTCGCAAATCAGGCTTACGGTTACGTGGGCTGGGCAAGGACCGAATGAACCCGTCGTTGGCATTGAGTGCATTATCCCGGAAAAAATAGAATCCTTCGCCGTGAAACTCATTGGTTCCAGACTTTGTGATGACGTTGACGAGCGCCCCGCCTGCCCTTCCAAATTCCGCTGCATAGCTGTTGGTGTTTACCTGAAACTCTTTTACTGAGCTTTGGCTGAACTGGTATGGCGCACGCACACCGGTTCTCCCAAGAGTCTGCCCGAAGAAGGTGTTGTTGTTGTCCGCGCCATCAATGAGCAGGCTATTGAATGTGCCGCGCAGTCCTCCAGCAGAATAGTCACCACCGCGTGGATCAACATTGATCCCAGGTGTCAAGCGAATGAAGTCAAGAAAATTTCGCCCATTGACCGGTAAATCCTTCACCGCACGCTCATTGACCGTAGTGGATTGCTGAGTGCGGGCAGTCTCGACAATTGATGAAGAGTCAGCAGTTACGTTGATGGCTTCGCTAACCTGGCTCGTTGAGAGGACAACTTCCACGTTGGCTGTCTGTCCAATTAGGACTGTAGCCCGCCGTGTCAATTCAGTAAAACCGGCAGAAGTTACAGTAACATCGTAAACTCCGGCGGGGAGGGCTGGAAGGCGAAACGTCCCGTCTTCGCCAGTCGTGGTTTCACGGGTTAGCCCGGTCTCAACATTTTTGACCTTGACCGTGGCATTACCAATGACCGCAGCGGAATCATCCCTGACAACACCACTCAGAGCACCACCGGTAACATTGGCTTGTCCCCAAATAAGATTACAAAGAGAGCATATCCAGAAAGTTATAAAAACTTTCTGGAAAAAATTGGCCTTCATACCCAAGCCTCCACAGGAACAGGAATTTAATGGCTTGCCGTCCATCTTACACCTATATTTATTCGGTTGCGTTTCAACGACCTGACTTTGGCGTTACGGGAGCTTGGCCGGGCAAAAGGACGTGGGCGGGAATTACCCGCCCACGGTTCAAGTGCACCAAGGCTTTCAGGGCTTGAAGTGACTGTTGAACTCTACGAGTTGACGGCCAGCGCCGCCTGCCGCGCCTGCAACTGGGCTTCGATACCGGCACACACCAGTTCGCACAGGGCAAAGATGCTCTCGTCGGCGATGCGGTACCGCACACTCGTCCCGTCCCGGCGCCGGGCGACCATGCCAGCCCCAAGCAGCTGTATCAGGTGCTTGGAAACATTGGCCTGGCCGTAGCCCGTCTCGGCGACGATTTCCGTCACGTTCAGTTCCCCATGCTCGCGCAGAAGGTTCAGCAACTTCAGGCGTGTCGGTTCGGACAACACACGAAAGCGGGCAGCTACCAGTTCCAGGGCTTCGTCACTCAGACGATGGGAGGTGATAGGCATAAGCGTCACCACTAGGATTTCAAGGCAGTTTCAACTTCAACCACGTCGGCTACGGGCGCTTCCGTACGGCCCTCCGGTGATGTGCCATCCGGTGACGGTGGCGCCGCTGCCGGCCGCGGGCGGTGCGCAAGATAATATAGCGTTGGAACAGCCAAACGTGACAGGAACAGGCTGGCAATTTCGCCTGAAATCAGCGCCAGCGCCAAGCCCTGAAAAATCGGATCGAGAAGGATGATCCCGGCCCCGACAATCACGGCCGCAGCCGTCAACACCATCGGGCGGAAACGGACGGCGCCGGCATCAATCACCGCTTCTTCCAGCGGCATCCCCTCTGCCAGCCGCAGCTCGATAAAATCCACCAGGATAATCGAGTTGCGTACCACGATGCCGGCTCCGGCAATGAAGCCAATCATCGAAGTTGCCGTGAAAAACACTCCGAAGGCGGCATGGGCCGGCAAAATCCCGACCAGCGAAAAGGGAATCACGGCCATGATGACCAGCGGCGTGATGAAGGAATCGAACCAACCCACTGTCAGTACATAGATGAGCACCAGTACGACGGCAAACGCCAGCCCCAGGTCACGGAAGACTTCATAAGTGATGTGCCACTCGCCATCCCATTTCATGGCATACCGGGCGTCGCTTTCCGGCTGGCGGGCAACGTAGCGCTCCATCACGGTTCCGTCCGGCAGCTTGAGTTCGTCCAGCGCCGCGTTGAGTTTGAGAATGGCATACACCGGGCTTTCCGTCCGCCCACCGGTGTCGCCAGTGACATACACCACCGGCATCAGATTCTTGTGATACAGCGGAGGCTCGGCCAGTCCATCCTCACGCCGCACGAGTTCCCCAATCGCCACACCACTTCCCTGCCGGCCGGACAGGCGCAGGCGCGCCAAGGCATCAGCATCCGACCGGAAGGCACGGGGAGTCTCCAACACAATCGGTGTCGGCTCGCGCTCGGTCGGGAGATGAGCCAGACCGATGACCCGCTTGCTCAGCGCCCACTCCAGCGTACCCAACACGTCCTGCTCCAAAACGCCATGCCAGGCGAGACGCTCACGGTCAAGCCGAAAAACGGTTTGGGGCTGCGGCTCGACACCGTACCAGTCCACATCCACAACGCCCTCGGTTCGCTCAAAAACCGTCCGCACTTCACGGGCAATGCGCTCCCGTTCAGCGTCATTCGGGCCATAGATTTCGGCAACCAGTGTGGAAAGCACCGGCGGGCCTGGCGGCACCTCGGCGACCTTGATGCGCGCACCGTACTTTTCCGCCAGTGCCGTCAGCCCCGGACGCACCTGCTTGGCAATGTTATGCGATTTGGCCGCACGGTTGTGCCGGTCTGTCAGGTTGACCTGCAAATCAGCCACCAGCGGCCCGCGCCGCAGAAAGTAATGCCGCACCAACCCGTTGAAGTTGTAGGGCGCGGCCGTCCCGACGTAGGACTGGACATCACGCACATCGGACTGGGTCAGCAGGTAATCGGTCAACTCACGCGCCAGCGCACCGGTACGCTCCAGCGGTGTGCCTTCCGGCATGTCCACGATGACTTGAAACTCCGACTTGTCATCAAAGGGCAGCATCTTGACGATGACGGCCTTGAGCGGCACCAGCAGAAAGGCCGCGAGAAGCAATCCGACGATGCCCCCCAGAAACCACCACCGCCATTTCGGCTCGTAAATGATGCGCTTCATGACGCGCCGGTAAAGCCGCGTGATGAAGTCTTCCGGTTCACCTTCGTGTTCGCCACCTCCTGCGTGGCCGTGACCAGAGTAGGCCCTGCGGGAAAGAATCCGGTAAGCGGCCCAGGGCGTGACCACAAAGGCGACCAGCATTGAAAAGGCCATCGCTGCCGAAGCTCCAATTGGAATCGGCCGCATGTAGGGCCCCATCAGTCCGCCGACAAACGCCATGGGCAAAATCGCCGCCATCACGGCCAGCGTCGCCAAAATCAGCGGCGAACGGACTTCATTGACGGCTTCCACCGTGATGTCCAGCGCCGACCGCCGGCGATTTTTGGCCATGCGCGCATGACGCACGATGTTTTCGACATCCACGATGGGGTCATCCACCAGAATCCCAATCGAGAAAATCAGGGCAAACAGTGTGATGCGGTTGAGTGTAAAGCCCAGCCAGTAAAAGGTAGCCAGCGTCAGCGCCAGCGTGACCGGAATGGCAACGCCGACAATCCACGATTCACGCCAGCCAAGCATGAAGCCAATGAGCACCATGACGGAAACGACGGCAATGAACATGTGGAACAGCAGCTCATTGGATTTCTCGGCTGCGGTCACACCATAGTTGCGCGTCACCGTCATGTGTACATCGGAAGGGATAACATCCCCTTGGCGTGCCTCAACCCGCTTGAGGATTTCATCGGCCAGTTGTGTCGCATTGACCCCCTTCCGCTTGGAGATGGAAAGTGTCACAGCCGGATATTCACCGATGGGCTGCCCGGTCGTCTCGTCACGTGCTGCATGACGCACAAAGTGCGTCATTTCCTCAGCGCCATCCTGAATGTCGGCAACATCGCGCAGGCGAATCCACCGCTCCGGGCTTCCGCCGACGACAATCTCTCCCAGGGCCGCCGCACTGTCCACGGTAGCTGTGGCGATGACAACGCGCGCTTTGTCGTCACGGGCCACTTCGGAAGGCGAAAGCCCCCGGTTGGCAGCCGCAAGGCGCGCTGCTAGTGCATCAGCCGTCAGGCCGTAGGCCTCCATGCGCGCCGGATCAACGATGATCCGAAACTGCCGCCGCGCTCCGCCAATGACCTGGGTTTCAGAAACGTCCGGCGTCTGCTTGACGATGTTTTCCACTTCGGTCGCAACGCGCCGCAGGGCAAGATCGTCCTGGGTGGCGCTCCAGAAGGTCAGCGACAGGATCGGTACGTCATCTATCGAACGGGCCACCACCTGGGGCGGTGTCGCTTCTGGTGGCAGGGCAGCAGCATTGGCATCAAGCTGTCGGCGCAGGCGGACGAGAGCATCTTCTTCCGGCACACCCACGAAAAACCGGACGACCACCAGGGTCTCGCCGGGCGTCGTTGTCGAATAGACATACTCCACGCCGGGAATGGACCATGCCAGCCGCTCCAACGGCGTCGTCAGCCGCTGCTCGGTCTCCTTCGCCGAGGCTCCGGGCAGACGACTCATGACATCAATCATCGGAACGACAATCTGTGGCTCTTCCTCGCGCGGCAACGCCCATACGGCCGCCAATCCGACCAGCACCGAAGCCAGAATGACCAGCGGCGTCAGCTTTGACTGAATGAAAAAGCGCACGATGCGCGACATGAGATTGTCCGTTTCAGCCGACATAACAAACTCCACTTCCGTCGCAGGAACTGCGTCACAGGAGTTGCTTCACAGGATGCGACGCGCACCCATTACCGCTCGCAGGCTATTTCAGCCGCGCGTTTGACCCCCAGGCGGCGCAGAATGGCCATCATCGGACACCAATCCGCCACCCCGCCCAGAATGAGATTCAGCCCGACAAAAGCCGTCAGCAGCAGGGCATAGGGCGTCCACCATACGCCGGCCGCCAGACTCGCCAGGACCACAACACCGGCAATCACAAACAGGATACGTTCCATAGGCATAACCAATGTTCCTCCTTGGATGACAAGCAAACTTATGGCGCTGACAGCTTGACGCCATCGCGCAACTCAGCGTGGCCAAACACCACGGTTTCGCCTTCACGCAGTCCCGTCAGCACTTCCACCCGGCCGTCAAGCCGCTCGCCGACGGTGATGATGCGCCGCCGGACAATGCCGGACTCGTCCACGACAAAAACGCTCTGCAATCCACCCTGCTCAGCGATGGCCGCTGCCGGAACGGTCAGAACATCGCGGATGTCACGCGGTATCAGGACGCGGACAAACATGCCGCTGGAGGCCTGGGCCGACGGTGGCAGTTCAACCTTGATGGTGACGGTGCGCGTCACTGGATCAGCCGCCGGGCTTTGCTCAACCAACGTTCCGTCCACCACGTCCCCACCGGGCAGTTCAACCCGCAGGGTTTGTCCAAGGCGCAGGGCCGCTGCCGGTTCGGCTTCGACTTCAGCGACGGCGCGCAACGGGCCAACCGATTCCAGGACGAGCAGTGGCACGCCGGGTGCAGCCAGCGCACCGGGATCAACCAGGCGTGCGGCAATACGTCCGGCAAAAGGTGCGACAATCTGGGTCTGCGCCACTTGGGTTTCGGCTTCGCGGCGGCGTTGCTGTCCGACGGCAACCTGCGCCTGGGCGCGGACCAGTTCCGCCTGCTCGGCCGCCAACTGCCGCTCCGCGGCTTCAAGGGCAGCCTCAGCCGCCTTGAGCCGCCCCTCGGCAATGTCGCGGTTTTGCCGGGGCACATCGCCAGTGGCAAAAAGCTTTTCCTGCCGTTCGTAGATGGTTTGGGCGAGATCGCGTTCGGCGCGGGCCCCGCGTACGTTGGCTTCAGCCGCTTCAATCCGGCGGCGGATGGCCTCGGTTGCGTTTTTCAGGGCTTCGACTTCCGCCTGGCTGGTTGCCAGTCCGGCTGTCGGGAGGGCGGCATCGAGCGTCACCAGACGCTGCCCGGCGCGGACGCTGTCGCCAAGCCTGACGGCAACGGATGTCACGCGCGCCGTCACTTCAGCGGACAGGTTGGCGACCTCACGCGGCCGCAGCGTTCCCGCAATCCGCCACACTCGCGGATAGGGCTGTCGGCGCACGACTTCCCGGCTGACATTCGCCGTCAGCACGGGACGATTTCCAGCCGCCGCCGATGGCTTATGGGAGGCCAGCCGACTGCCCAGCCACAGGAGTCCAGCCACTCCAAAAATAACTCCAACCACGACGGCGATTCGCTTCCACCAGCTGGACATCACGGCAGGAACACCTCGTTCTGCAAGCTATCGCACTTTTATAACTATAAAAGTATAAAGTCAAGTATCTTTTCTCACACCCGACCAGCGGCGAGCGGTTGCATTCTTCCGACCATCTTGGGTAGATAGGAAAATTCGTGAAATAAAAAGCCGTGAAACACGTATCTTCGGAGGATTTGTATGCCAGTGTGTTTCTCTTCTGCCCCGCTCAGATGGCGCTGGGCCCTCGGCTTCCTGGGCTGGTGTCTGCTCTGGGTTGCCAGTGCCGCGGCCCAGTCGGGATCAACGCTTCAGGGACGGGTCGTACTTGAACGGGATGACCGCCCCGTTTCGGAAGCCGTTGTGACCATCATCGAGCTGCGGCGTTCTGCCGTGACGGACGAAAGCGGAAATTACCGTTTTGAAAACGTTCCACCGGGCAACTATCGGGTGTTTGCCCACCTGGATCGCATCCCGGATGTCGTCCAGTCAGTGATTGTCCAAGGACCAACGACGTTGGATTTCATGCTGAAACTCCGCGCCGAAACCGAACAGGTGACAGTGACGGCGACGCTTCGGGAAGAAACCACCCGCGATGCCATTCAGGCGGTGACGACCGTCAACAGCTTTGATCTGGCCGAGCGGGCGCCGGTGTCGCTGGGCGATGCCCTTGAACGGGAAGTCGGCGTCGCCAAACGCTCCTTCGGTCCCGGCACAGGGCGTCCGGTCATCCGGGGCTTCGATGGCGACCGCGTCCTTGTCACGCAGGACGGACTGACAACCGGATCGATTGGCTTTCAGTCCGGCGACCACGCCGAAATCGTGGACCTGCAGGGCGTCGAACGGCTGGAAGTGGTCAAGGGGCCGGCCACGCTGCTTTACGGCAGCACGGCTGTGGGGGGCGTGGTCAATGCCGTGACCGGCAATGAAGAGTCCCATCCCGGACTGCAAGGTTACGTCACGGCTTTTGGCGGCACGGGCAATGCGCTTGGTGGTGGCAGTGGGGGTGTCAAGTACGGCCGCGGCCCGTGGATGGTCTTTGCCAACGGCGGCGGGCAGCGGGCAGGTGATTACCGCACACCGCTGGGGGTCATTGAAAACTCCTTTGCCCGGAGCGGCAACGCCAGTGGCGGTGGGGGCTACTATGGCCAACGCGGCTTTTTCAACGTTGCCTACACTTATGCCGGGCAGAACTACGGCGTGCCGCCACTGCCGGACAACAATGACGATGAGCGAGTTCGGGAACGCGCCTTCCGCCCCAAGGGTGGCGAACCGGGTGAGCTGGTTCGTCTCAATCCCCGGCGGCACGGGGTTCGGTTCCTGACAGGCGCCCGGAATCTCGACACCTTTTTCACTGACGTGCAGGTACAGCTTCAGTACAACCGCTACCGCCACGACGAAATCAAGGTTGAAACCAACGAAGTCGAAACGGCCTTCCGCAACGACACCTTCGCCTACCGTATCCTGGCTGACCACCGTCCGCTTGGACGCTTTCAGGGAACGTGGGGTGCTTCGGGCCTGTATCGGGACTATTCAACCCGGGGCGAGGAACTGCTGACGCCGGCGACGACCCAGACCAACTTTGCTTTCTTTGGGCTGGAAAAGGTGACGTTTGAACGGGCGGCCCTCCAGTTCGGCGGACGCATCGAGCGCAATGCCTACGCACCGACCGGCGGCAACCGGGCGCGCAGTTTCACCGGCTTTTCAGGCGGCGTCGGGCTGCGGGTGGGGCTGTGGGAAAACGGGGCGTTGACGGCCAACTACACGCACTCGTACCGCGCTCCGGCGCTGGAAGAGCTGTACAACTTCGGGCCGCATCCTGGGACGTTGCTGTTTGAAATTGGCGATGCCAACCTGAGCCGGGAACTCACCAACGGCATCGAGGTCAGTGTCCGGCACCAGTCACGGCGCGTCCGGGCCAGTGCCGGGTTTTACTACTACGACATTCGCTCGTTTGTTTTTCCCGTGTTGACGGGTGAGTTTGAAGACGGGCTGCCAGTGGGTGTGTTTACCCAGGGTGACGCACGCTTTTTGGGAACGGAAGCCCAGCTCGACATCAACCTGCATCCCAATCTCTGGTTTTACAGCCAGCTCGATTATACGAACGCTGAGCTGAAAACCGGCCTTCCCCTGCCCCGCATTCCGCCATTGCGCGCGCGGGTGGCACTGGAAGGAACGTTCAAGGGGCTGCGGTTGATGCCGGAGTTGCTGATGGCCAACCGGCAGGACCGGGTTTTCACGCTGGAAGAGCCAACGGCCGGCTACACAGTGGTCAACCTTGTCGGGTCGTACACCGTCACCACGTCCCACACCGCGCATGTGTTTTCCGTCACCGGGTTCAATCTGGGCGACCGGCTCTACCGCAATCACCTGTCATTTATCAAAGCGTTCGCGCCGGAGATTGGACGTGGGGTGCGGTTTACCTACACGATGCGGTTTTTCTGA
>Ga0272446_1003686_pt1 | contig 19012 bp, 38 predicted proteins | sample YNPCB0061_FD_194587 | JGI IMG/M metagenome (GOLD analysis project Ga0272446, IMG submission 194587) | Hot spring microbial mat communities from Yellowstone National Park, WY, United States - YNP-CB-006-1 | ecosystem: Environmental > Aquatic > Thermal springs > Hot (42-90C) > Sediment | place... | reverse complement strand
TAAAACAAAGGGTGCTGGCGTAAGTGTAAGTAGGCCAGCGTGCGGACGAGAAGGGAAGGGCGCTCGTGTGAGAAAGGGTTAAGGTATAAAATGAAGATGTACACATTCTTTCAGATGTCTGAAGAGCGCGACAAGTTTTATCCTTGTGGGTACTTCTATGCAGAAAGAAGCGCTGCGACTGAAAAAAGTCCTAAAAGGACCGGGAGATGATAATCTCCCGATTAGATATCAGGGGAAACTCTAATATATAATCGGGAGGTTATGTCTATGTCAAAACACTATCAGTGCTTTCCAGGGCTAGACGGTTGTGGTCCTAGGATCGCCGTTAAAAGGGATATCATCGATTCTTTTGAGCCGGACGATTATCTCCGATTCATGGAAAGCATGAAAAAGCTTTGCATGTGGGGTGGGCCGTCAGGTTCAAATCCGGAAACTTATATGTGGGAGTTTCCGGACGGGATTAATTACGCCAAAGCCATTGTCATTCTTAGGACTAGCGGCTTTATGGCGGAGCGATAAGGTTAATTTACTATCCTGACCTTAAAGGCCGAAACGGGGATAAACCCCGTCTATCCGTTAGGCGGATACTGATGATGGCCGCGGATAATAGAAACCATCCGGTATCAATGCGACGGCGCCCTAATGGACGTTTCCCTTAGTCCGTTATGCTGTTCGTAAGGCGGAAAAGCATTGTTATGTATCATAGGGAGTAGCTACCCTAGAACATAACCGTAAGACGGATATAATTAGTACAGCCTTCCAGTTTCCTACTTCTGGTAAAAGTATGCTCCTTGTATCAGGGACCTTTATCCCCTGGAGAGTGTATAAAAAGTAGGAGCTAGCGCCTATAGCTCAATTGGATAGAGCGGCGGCCTTCTAAGCCGTAGGTTAAAGGTTCGAATCCTTTTAGGCGCGCTGAGTATTACGAGCGACCGTAACTCAATTGGTAGAGTAGCGGATTTTTAATCCGTCAGGCGTAGTTGCGTATCTATGTGGCAAAATACGCATATGGCACCGTGGCGAAATTGGCAAACGCGCTTGACTCAAGATCAAGTTCCAGCAAATGGAGTAGGGGTTCAAGTCCCTTCGGTGCTACCAAGATAATTGCCAACATACAGAAACCTGAGAAGCCTGTATGTATCCAGGGGTTTGTAAGTTTGTTCCAGCGGCAAGCAAAAACTTACACCTTTCTAAAACAAAAAACATACTGCCCTTGACACGCACGCACGAATGGTTATGTTAGGGGTAGGTAAGGAAAAGCTATAAAGCGCAAGGATTTCAATAACCTTTTGATAAGGTTCCTGCTTTGACCAATCAACAGAAGATCGAACTTGCCGATAAGATGTTCGGTAATCGTAGTACGGATAACTACAACCAAACGATCTACTATACGGATCTGGAAATTCTTTGCGATAAGACTGGACGAAACCGTTATCGCAAGCTCAAGTTCTGAAAGGAAGAAAAAAAATGTATATCAAGCCTCAGACCGTCAATCTCGGATTCGATCGTGAGAGTTTCAATGCGGCCGTTCAGAGGGCGGGTAAGGATGCGCTCGAAAGCGGAAAGATGAAGCAGACGTTTTCCTTCATCTCTCGGAAGCTGGATAACGGCCAGATTTTCACACGTGAGGATGTGTGGGAGCTTACCATCCTCGGAATCAATGCCAAAACCCTTCGCCCTACCTGGGAAGCCAAGCGTGTGAGTTTGGGCGAGTGGAAGATGGCAGAGTAAAACTTAGCGAAAAAGGTTTACGGTAATCCTCGGAAACCGTTATAAGCTCAAAATCAAGGGAACTGAGTAGGAAGAACCTGACGATTATGTAAGTCTCTACTCGTAAAAACAATTATTGAATAAGACTATCTGGTCCCATCATCTAGCGGTTAGGATAGCGCCCTTTCACGGCGTTTACGAGAGTTCGAATCTCTCTGGGATCACTAATTACATTATTCTGATGAAGCTATAGTTCAATAAGAACGCGGTGTAATAACTGAAATATGGGCAGATCCCATTAGCTAATTCAAATGATGTAATTTTGGCACTGTGGTGGAATGGCATACACAGAAGACTCAAAATCTTCCGCTCGTAAGAGCTTGTGGGTTCAAGTCCCACCAGTGCTACCAATATAAGCTCACACGCATAGGTAAACACAAATGAAGACCGCAAAGTTCAATCGTATGTTGGCTGAGGTTCGCAATCTTTCCAATGCTTAAAAGATTGCGTTGACCAATACTTTGAACTTACGCTGTTTCAAAGTATTGTGGCAATTTGAGCGCCATCAAGACAATTTAGCAATGCGCGCAGCTAATAGGCATTGCGGTTTTAGGGTGCGAAGCAGTTAGGGCAGACTTGACACGCCGAGCACTACGACCTACAATGTTCGATTGGCCCGAGCACGGCACACACTGTCTTACATCTACCACTTGTTGGGGAGTTTGGAAAGTTTTTGAAACATAGGAAATAAAGAATGTTGATTAGGCGCAATATGATTCTCTTAAGTATTAAAAACAACGAAGAGAATTACCAGAAAATTAGTTGCTGGTTATCTGATCGAGGTTTTACTATCTGCAAAAATAAAAATAGTAATTCTGAGATCACTATTGCTGCCATTCCTGATTTTTATTGGAAGCAGTTTTGTATTGAATTTAATTACGCTTGAAGATAGGTTAGAAGATTTACTGAATAAAAATTTAGAAATTAATTTGCTATTTTCAAAAATCGAACCTACAATCAATCAATTTATTTTTGAATATCTTAAGTGGAAAAAGAAGCCTGCAACGATATCAGACATTAAAGAAGCCATTGAAGCAAGTAATATTGTAAATAAAGAATTTTTAATTAAAACTTTAAATTGTTCCTCTAAATATATTAGTCGTCTTAATTATCTTATAAAAGGCAAGTATTTAAAAGGCGAGGGTTTTATTTATTATAATTTTGGACCTAATTATGTTTTCAAGAGGGATGGCGCTTTTTATTTAGCAAGATGGCTGGTTAAAAAACCTAAAAGTAAAAGTCGTAAATTGCGCAGCCCTTGACAAAATTCCAATCGTGCTTATATTACTATTAGTGGCGCATTCGATTAGAGTGCAACCAAACTGTAAAATAAATTACTTTCAAAGAGTGAAAATAAAATGCAACTCTAGATTTTAGAGCTTCTCACGCTGTATCCAAACAAGACGCTAAACAAATTCTTTCTAAATATGTAAAAGGATATAATGTTTTTGAACCTGAATTGTTGGATTATCTTCCTGATGATAGTTCTGTAGTAATTGCTCGCGAAGGTAGCGTTTGTTTGTATGTTGTTTCAGAAGAACTAAACGCTTCACCTAAGCTGCAACAAATGTTAAAGCGTTCGTTGCGAGCCGATGAATTTGATTGTTCAGATGGTGAATTTAGGATTTGGTGGGATTGATGAAGTATAAACATAAAAATTTACCCTTTGAAGTTGAAATTTGGGTTTATGCATTATTGTATATGCTGGAACAACAAGATTATATGTGGAATAAACAAAATGCCTAAAATTAAAAAACCATATATTGATGTTTGTGTTTTCTCTAAATCTAAATCTTATAATTTAGATAAGTTAGATAAGTTAGTTCCAAAACTCAAAGGTCAGATTATTGATTTTGGTTGCGATGATTTAGGTTATGAAGATGCGCGATATAGATTTTTTGATTTAAATTGCGTGCATAAATTCGTTAAAAAAATCAATAAGGATGATGCCAGGATTAGAGCCGAGTGCTATCTTCCGGATGTAGAATAAATGTTTTTTCTATCCGATAAATCTGGATTTACGGTTGAAAGTGAAAATAATAACTATATATTAGAGTTTAACCGGGCTCGATTACCAAATGGGACATTGGGATTTTCCTTATTCCATAAAAATTATTATTTACATATTTCTACATTAGAAAAATATGATCAATGTCCTGAACTACAAAAGTATTGTATGGAATTCCTGAACTTTCTTACGATGAAATTACATATATTTGACACTTGAAAAGAAAAGCACTTGACAAGCACTCCTGAATGATTACATTGGCACGTAGGCAGACAACCACGAAAGAATAAAATGCGAAACCGTTATGAAGTAAATTCTATTCTTGCATCTAAGGCTATCGGTGTTTTGGCAGAAATTGGTGGTGCAGATTTTGTAGAGAAGGATGATTATGTATCTGCCAGGGTTGGTAATTTCGTAGTTGCTGGTAGCGGTGATTTGGAATATGCAATGGTAGAACTGGCTAAAACTCTAATGTATGTGAGTAAGCGATGAGTAAGGTTAATGTTCCTAATCTCGAGTTTAATTGGGATGATTTGGCTTTTGATTGGCCGGATAATCCATTTGCTGTAGAAAAGCCTGAGCCTAAAATCGCAAAGAAGAATATTAAGAAGTATGATATTTCTGATTGGCGAGCTTGGGCACATAATAAAGATGGAGATTGTCCTTGCGGAATTTCTCGAAAGATGTGCGACTATCATAGGTGATAGTATGAAAGAATATTTTCGAAATCATGGCTCAAGAAGATGTTAAATTAATTAATTTTTTGATGAACTCTTAACTTGGTGTAAGCATCGAGTTGAAGTGTATATTGACCCTGCTGGTGGATTTACTGCTATTATGGGCGGCTCCAGCTATAAGAGTTTCTGCGAGAAATTTGATTACAATTTCGTTGATCGCGATAAGTTGCTGATCGAGCGCGGCAGAATTCTTGAAAGAGCTCATTGTGCAAATCAATCTTTGAAGCGGTAAAATATGAGATATTTAGTTATTGGAATCTATAAAACCGAATTGTCAGAGGTAAATCAGCTTATCATTGACAGTAATAGTTGTGATAAAGATGAGGCTCTTCGTTTGTTAGAACTTAATGCCGCACCAAATTACTTTCCAGAAGAAGGCGATCGATTTGAGTCAGTGATTGTTTTAGAATTGCCGCTTCCGATGTTGCACGGGTATTATCCACCAACAATGATTGCGGCTTGGCATTACGATAATGGTGATTTGGTATGAAAGAATATCACGAGCACGACAATCATCCAGATTATAAGTTTAATGTAGAAGTGCGGTCTTTGTGGACTGATAGTGGTCGGCCAACTGAATTGCATATATATGCCGCTGATAGTTTTGAGCCTGAAATTCACGCCTTAATTTATTGCGATGATAGTATTGCAATTACTATGTATGAACATTGTTATGCGATGTGTCTTTGAATGACGGGAAATGCATAGGCGGAAATCTTTGGGAGAAAAACAAATGGACTTTAGATGGTAAATATCAAACATCAATTTCAAAAACTTGACGATAAATTAATCTTTTTCTATATTGCAGATTTTATTGCAACACTCACATTGAAAGGTTATAGTAGTAGACATGATGTAAGGTATATAACGAAATTTTCAGATACAAAATAATAATTTTCGATCCGATTTAGCTCAGTTGGTAGAGCAGGTGGCTGTGGGAGTTAAAGGTAAAATATCCGTTCGATTCGGAAAACTCCAAAGATAACCACCGGGTCGCTGGTTCGAGCCCAGCAGTCGGAGCTATATTCAATATAATGGTAATATCAAATGAGTAAGTTTAATATTTTAGGGTTACAGTCAAGCGGGGGCGGAACAAGCAATGATTTTCATTGTTGTAGGGATTGTTTTTGGAAAGATGTAATTGTAATTAAAAAGTGCGATGATTGTTTAAATAAAAATCAAACTTGGAAACTCAATTGGTAAGACAAATATCATAAGTAAAATGGAAAGTTGGAAAAAAGCGGAGGGCATTAAATGAATACTACAGAAATTCTATTAAAATATATGTATGTTGATATACCTTCATCAAAAGCAGATGAACCAGTAGATCATATTAAACTAACGACAGTTTTAACAAACCTTTCATATTATGGTTATGCATTAAATGTAGAAGGTTATCGATCTCTTGCAAATCTTTCAGATGATGAATTAAAATCCTGGTGGAACAATTTAGAACCAGCACTTAAAAATATTACAGGAGATAACCGTAATATTGGAGACTTTGTTGTTTATAAAAATTTCCCACAAGAAGTTTTAGACAAAACAGAAGCGGAATATTGGTTTCCGCAAATTTTAATGTATTGGGGTTTCCCTAACGAATTATTTACAGAGCCGGTAAAACCAAGAGAAGCCTTGGCAGAGAAAACAAAAGCAATTGTATTACGCAAAAGCAAGAACTATACTTTAAAAGAAATTCTTTCATCTTTATTTAAATCTCCAACAAGATGGAAAGATGAAGAATTAAAAGAAGTATTATTTTTATCAGAAACATTATCTCTTGAATTAAAGACAATTGGTTTTAAAGAAAATCTAATTCAATTAATCTCTGCTTTAATAGATCGTAAAACGCCAGTGCATCTAACTACTGCAACAGATGTTTTGCGTTTAGGTGTGGGATTAAGCGGTGGAGATGTTAGCTTTAGAACAAAAAGTAAATTTATCTCTTTTAAAAGACCAGTAAGAAAATTCCTTCTTTCATCTTTAGAAAATTGTGGTAATCTAAAAGATGATATTGCTCGTCATCCTGAACTATGGAAAAAATTTCTGCACCAACTTCATCCTTTTGAATACAAAAAGAAGTTTCCAAAAGTATGTCAAGTTGCCGATCAATTATATAATGATCGTTTATCTTCATTCAATTCAACAATTGAGAATCTTCTTTTAAATAAAGATGATACGGTATTATCTTTTCTTTCAGGCAGGCCGGGAGAATTTCGTAGAAGATTAGTTCATACTCTTGATTTATATGGAGAAAAAGCTGTAAAAGCATTTACTTCTGATACAGTATTAGATAAGCTAACTAACTATCAATTAGTTTCATTAAAATCATTTTTGAATACCGCTAATATGCGTAAGTCCAGAGTTTTCCCACCAAAAGGAAATTGGGCAAAAATGCAAATTAGTTCTCCAAGAAAAGTTAAACAAGAATATGTTAATGATATTACCGTCGCGATTAATAAAATTTTATCGCTAAGAGTTCCAAAAGTAAAAACATTAGATGTTCATTCATCTATGGTTAAGTTGCCAAACGGAAATGAACTTTCTCCATATACACGAGGAACAGTTTTTAATATTCCAGATAATGTCAAATTTATTAGGACAGCTTCTTATTGGCAAGCAAAAAATCATTATAATATTTGGTTTGATAACGGATGGAATTTCTTTGATGAAAGTTGGAATTCCGTTGGTGCCTGTTGTTGGAACCAAATTAAGTTTGGCGACAATGCAGCAGTTTTTTCTGGAGATCCAACAAATTCAAAAGACCTGAAAGGTAGGGCGGCTCAATTAATAGATCTTTATCCAGAACAATTGTTTAAGCATAATGTGAGATATGCAGTTTGGAATATCTTATGTTATTCAAAAATACATTTCTCTAAAGCAGAAGATGTTTTTGCAGCTTTACAATGGGGAGAAGAACCACAAAAAGGAAAATTGTTTGAGCCTTCAAGATGTCAAATTACTATTCCTATAACCGGAGATAAATACTCATCTTATATATGTTTATTGGATCTTAAAACAAGACAGATGATTTATCTTGATGCACCACTTAAAGCAAATGTAGGAAGTGCTTTATATAATTCTACATTATTAGAAACAAGTATGCCGGCATTTATGGATTATATTAATTCATTACCTTCAGTTTATGATTTATTTGCTAACTCAATCGCTGATGATAGCAATATACATATCTTATATTCTGATAAAAATTTCTCTTTAAAAGGAGAGAAAGCTTATGTATTTAAGCCAGAAAATAAAACTAATAAGTATCGACCTATTGAGTTAAATGATTTATTATGATTGGTAATAAGGTTGTAGATTAAAACGATGGGGCAGTATGAATTGCGCACCAAATCAATTTATAGGTTGCTTGAACGAATGTAAAACTTTTTTCCGGCCGCTCAATAAGATAAGGTGCGTCCTGCCTCAAACAATATCTAAAATAACTTGATATCGAATCGTATAAGATTTCTGGGGCTTGACTTTCTCCCGATCGTTCTTACATTACTGGTATGGATACGGTATTGAATTTTATTGTTAGTCCGGTTTTTGCCTGTATCCTTTTTATGACCGGATTGACTTTGTTTTTCGTATTGCCTGAAATCGAGGAATGGGAAAATAGGAAATGAAGAAGTTTAAGCATTCGGATTTTGATTCTGAGCTTGAGATGGAGCGTAAGCCTAAGAAGAAGGCCGAGCGTTATTGTTCTCAATGTGGTGGCACGAATAATGTTCGAGCTATTAACTTTGGGTTTGGAATGGTTCTTGATTGTTGTCCAAACTGCACCACTTGAAATGAAACGAGTTAATCGTTATACTGTTCATAAACAAATCGTTAGAGGAACGGTTTGTGATACCGTAGAGTATTACGGTAGAGTTGAAACTGAATGTGGTAAATATTGGAAAATAAGTTCAATGTTTTCTACTTATGCAGCAGCCGAACAATGGTGTAAGGATAACATTAAGAAAAACGAAAATGAATAAATTTAATATTTTATTGTTTATTGGATTAATTGGATGTTCTTCTCCAAGCATTTCGCAAAATGGAAGTGATGCTTCTTTTGATGTTAATGTAAATGTAAAACTGTGTTGTAAGATTACTCAAAATCTGTAGATGCTTCTTTACTATTAGCACTTCTTGATTCTAAACCAGAGTCATGTCAAACTTCAATTCAAACTTCAATTAAGGAATTTCTTGAAGAAGAAGGTTTAGAAGATAGATATTGGAATGAGATAAGATTGAAATGAAAAAGTGTGCCAAATGCGGTAAGTATTGTAGTGTTTATGTAGTAATGGCTAAACGCAATTCCGGGTCCGCCGATAATTTTCTTTGTTATTGCTGCGTTGGAACTTGGAATATTTTTGAAGGAAATAAGTATGCTAATTCAAAAAGTCGTTCAAAATAAACATCATCCTAGTATTATAATTATGAATTTATATTATTCCAATGTAAATGATTATCAGAAATCTGTAGATAGTTGTGGCATTTTGCAGTTCGGAACTTATACTGAATCTTCGCATTGGGTAAAAGCTTCTTTGCTAAAATATTTGTTTCAAGCTTTTATTTGGTGCATTAGAGATATTAAATTTTATACAAAATATATTATTGATAAAGAGTTGGGTTTAGTGCATAAAACTTTTACTCACGAGAGATATGAAGATTTTTTGTTTTTATTTAAGCGTATAATTTTAGTTTTTGGAATTAGATTTTCTTGAAAAGAAAAAAAATTTCAAAACGGCTTGACACATAGAGTTTTCGGTCTTATGTTGAGTAGCGTTGGGGCGAGGAAGTCCCAAAAGAAAGAAAGGAAAAGAAAATGAATATCTTTAACAAGGTTGCTTCGTTGATTCTAAACAAGTAGAAATAAATTGATTCTAAACAAGTAGAGTAAATTAGCGGGTGCCAGCGAGTAGTGTTTGCATAAAACCAATACTGGTAGCAAACTTTGGCTGGTTATATTAGGTAAGAAGAGGAAGGGCGCTTACCTGAAAGTTTCTTCTCAAGGGAGAAAACCATTATTCAGTAATATCTTCGGATTTGAATGATGGTATAATGGGTAGATGGTGGAATGGCATACACGGCGGGCTCAAGATCCGCTGCCGAAAGGCTTGAGGTTCAAGTCCCTCTCTACCTACAAATGAATATTATAGACATTACATTTATATTAATTATCTGCATTTTACTTTTTTCACATTTTTATTCTGTAAATAAAAGTGTTAAGGTAAAATACAAATCTCCCAAACAAAATATCTGCGCTAAATGTGGCAGGAAATATAAAGATAATATTTCTCTCGGTATTTGTGAAGATTGGGATAATATTTTGGTAACTAATCGACATGAAAAACGCTAACGGTAAGATTCGTAATCCCCTGGTTGTTGCTGTTTTTAAGCGACATTCTAATACCACTGTTGTAATAAAGGATCGTCGCGAAAAGCGTAAGAATCGAAACTCCTGGAAGAAGGAAGATTAGTGATGATTCCGATTACTGATATTAGGATTTATCGGGAAATTGATCCTCTTCTCTCTCGTAATGTTAAGGATGAGTATAAGTCTCTTTCTAACGAGGAGATCAAGAATAGGTTGAAGGAAACTTCTTTGCCTTTTTCGGTAATGATGTTTCAATTGACTGGAGATTTTAATTTTGCGAATGTCGTTAGAACCGCTAATGGTTTTAATGCTCGCGAAGTTTTTTACTTTGGTCGCCGAAAGTATGATAAGCGTGGAGCGGTTGGAACTTATCATTACACTGATGTAAATTATCTTTCTTGCTTCTCTGAGTTTCTTGAGCTTAAGAAGCGTTATGTATTTGTTGCGCTTGAGCAAAACCATCGCAGCGTTGTTATGACTAAGTTCAAGTGGCCGCGAAACGCAATGATTATTCTTGGTGAGGAAGGTAATGGTCTTTCTCAGGAAATTATTGACATTTGTGATTTCTGTGTAGAAATTCCTATGACTGGTAGCGTTAGAAGTTTTAATGCTGCATCTGCTGCTGGTATGGCGATGTATGATTACATTAGCAAGATTTAATATTTATTTATCGTTGAATAACCTCGCCTAATTAAATTAGGTGGAGTTTTCTATTTTTTAAACATTATTTTATGGATTTAATTATGAATATTAGTAAGATGAATTTGTTGAAACTTCATTCTGAACGCGATATTTTTAACAAAATGAAAAACAGATTGCCTTATTGTTTTCTTGCTGCTAAAAAGCCAGAAACGGTAAGGCGTCTTTTGTCTTTGGTTTGCGTCTCAAATAATATGGGACATTTGGAATTTTAAGGATATAAAATGAAAGAAGATAAAATATTTAAAATTGGAGATAAAGTTCAGTATAACACACCTACTTTCTTTAAAGAAGGAACAGTAGTTCAAATCATTCCAGCAAAAGAATTTCCGACTAAACAGGATGGCAGCACTCTCAGGTATGTTAAATGATTATTGATGCTAAAAACAAAATGGTTCTGATTGATCGTAAATCCAATCTTCATATTTTGGATAAAACCGATCTTGATGCAAACTCCAAATTTGTTGAAAGAAGCACCGGGAAAATCTTGTCTAAAAAAGAAGTAGATTTTACTCCCGCAAGAAGCATTGATATTTTTTATTTTAAAGATAATGGCAAGTATATGCTGAAAGATTATTTTAATGGTGTTCCGGTTTTTGTAGAGGTAAGGTAATGTTTCGTCTCGCAATCTATAAATCAAATCAATGTTTGCAGGATGCGTATAAATGGTTAATGTTATCTAAACTCTACGGTAAAAATACAGAATATTATGTTTTAATTTATTCTCAATTTATTCGATCTATTTTAGATGCTGATAAATGGGAGCAAATTGCTTATGGTGAAAAACAATGGGAATATTGTTGTGGTTTGCTTGATTTAAAAACCAAAGATGATTGTTATGATAAGATTAAAGAGTTTTTATAGACAATGCCATTAGAAAAAATCGCAAAACAATCTCCACATCTATCTTGGATTAAAGATCGTTGCGTGTTTTTAACAAGACACGGATCGCATTCTTATAATACCAATGTAGAAACTTCCGATGAAGATTTTAAAGGCATTTGCATTCCGCCTAAACAATATTATTTAGGTTTTCAGCATCATTTTGAGCAAGCGGAATTAAAAGAACCTGACACAGTTGTTTATGAAATTAAAAAGTTTTTTAATTTGGCATCTGCTTGCAATCCATCAATCATAGAAGTTTTACATACAGATCCATCAGATCATATTATTGTGTCAGATATCGGTAGGATAATTTTAGATCATAAAGATAAATTCTTATCTAAAAGAGTAAGATATACTTTTTCCGGCTATGCGGTAAGTCAATTGAAAAGAATAAATTTGCTCTAATAAGTCAATTAATTTGCCTGGACTTGTATAGTGCGCAATCTACCCAAGTATTTCCTTGTATAGTCCAAGATAAGGTATTGTCAATATTTTCCGGCATACCATATTTTTCCATCATATCATTTGTTATTGCAAAATATATTTCTAACATATTAACCTCATAATAATCTTAAAATTAAATCAATACACAAATCATCAATTAATTTGATATCAGGTTTATGTGGCAAAGTATTAGATGTTTTATATAATACATCTATCTCTTTATCTGTTTTATCCGCAAACTCAACTAATTGATCATAACTCCAACCGCCATTACGAATATATAATAATTCTTCGCGATCTGGTCTTTTAACAATTACTTTACCATCTGTTAGTATTTCTTTACACATTTTTAATAATCTAACAAGATGGTAAGCGTGTTTCAAATCATATCCAAATTTTTCTTCATCTGATGCTCGTTTAGGATTACGAGTTGCTTTCCAGTTTTGATATTGATCCCATTCTTTCTTCTTGGTATTATATTCTCTTTCTTTTTGTAGAATAAGAATAAAATTATCATCAAAACCTAATTTACAAGCCGCTGATTGCCAATGCATATCTGATGTTATTTTTAATTCAGATAGCATTTCCGACATAGAATTCCTAATCATAATTTTAGTCGGCTCATCTAAATTCATAAAATCAAAATTAAATCTATCAAGTTCTTTTTGAATTTCCGCTTGAGCCGCCAATAACTGATCTTGAGGAATAAGAGTATGTTCCGGCAACCCTAAATCGTGTAGGAGGAGCTTTAGGTGGATTAAGCAACCATCTTCTATGCAATTAAGCAACCATCTTCTATGCAAATGAAATCTGTAATTGATAATGAAGTTGCAGCTGATTTATGTAGATCCGCATTAGTTGGAGATACATATTCATCTTTAAAAGTAAAAGTTGTTGAATTAACATATGTGAAGAGGGAAAAATGAAACTAACATCTAAAGAATTAGACGCTCAATCTACAGTAGTTTTGCCCGAGCAATGGAGTGAGAGTTGAGCAAATCGAAATCGCTATCGATGATGTTGTTTTTCTTTTGAAAAAGAATATCATTAAAACCGTTCTCAAATATGATTTTGATCAACGGCAAATTGAAACTATTATAAGATGGGCTGAAAAAAGAATTGCAAATCAAATTGCAGACTTATGAGTTGGGTAGATTACATTAAAATAAAAGAACACATTGTATATAATATTCCGCCTCAAAGAATAATGATTGAGGATGGAGCAATTGTTGTTGGCTCCTATAAATGGAAAGTTAAGCGACCAAACACTGATACAATGATTGTTGATGTTTATTGTTTAGCGGGAAGTTTCGTTATGCCTAAACAAAACATTAGAGCGTTAATTATTTATGGTGATGGTATAACAGAAGTGTGCGAAAGAGTTATTTAAAATGTTTGAAAATAATGTTCGTGATATTAAAAAATTAATTACAGTTTTAACCGGAAAAGATTGCGAAGTTTTCATTACCTACAAAGGAACAAGTTATGGGGTATCAAACCCTTGGAATATTAAATGTGATACTCGCGAAGTTAATGCCGATACCTACGAGAATGCTGCTTCTCGACTTTTGGATTTACTTAAAGCAGAATTAAACGGTAAAATTATGTTTGCCGAAAATCAAGCCAAAAGTTATCGTGAAGCTTTAAATTCAGTTGCTAAAGAATTACCAGAAAAGAAAACTATAACTAAACTTTGTGTGCCATCAAATCTTAGTTGAAGGAAGTAAATAAATGATTTTTTGGCTTCCATATAATACAAATATAGAAATGGGCAAAGAGATAGAAGATATTATGGAAGATCGTAAAAAAAGAGAGTTGTTGTTTTATCGGGCCATACTCACTCTCCAATGTTTTCCAGAATTTCAAGAAATGTAGAGTGTCAAGTTGGCGCTGCTCATTATGTCGGATCAATTCATTCGCAAAAATCTATCTATAAATTATGAACATTATTGAATTTTTTAAATCTTGGGGACTTGAGGTAGAGGAAGATTATACTGAAATACCGATAGCAGTTTATCATAGAATGTACGAAGATGCTGGTAAAGTTGGTGGTTTAAAATTCCAAATGGCTTGCAAGACTTTTGTAGATCAAGTTGATAATTATTATTATCTTGATGTTGAAAGTAATGAAGAATTGTTAGCAAGGTTTTCTAAATTATGAAATGTTATTTTTGTAATGGTGATATTCCTGTAAGACATACTAAATATTTTAAACTGCAAAACGTTTGGTTTACAGGAACTTGCTTTAATCATAAGTCATTTAAGATAATACAGTCAAGATTTAATACAACAAATTATCCCGTTAAAAGTGCAAATTTTGAATTTTCTAAAAACAAAAAATTAATTATAGATTTTAAAGAAGATGAAATAGTAAATTGTATTTATTATTGTAATTAAAATATAATAGAAATACCTAATGAAGTTATAACAAAAATATTATCTAAGGACATTGATACTTTAGAAGATAAAATATCAAAGTATATAAATTTAATATAGCAGGTTTTAAAATGTCAAAAACAACAGAAAAATTATTTGATAAATTTTTAAACAAATTCTCTCCAAAAATCCTAAAAAATTTGGTAGAAATATGTGGGATGAGATAGAGTATAATTATAGTTATACAAGATGTGGCAAAATTATTGATACAGAAATTTTAAATTTTAATATAGAAGACATATCAACACATAATTTTGATGACGAAATTTTATCTTATTGTGTAGATAGAATTATTAGATCATCTATACGAGAGGATGATTTTGAATTAGATATTCATCCCGGTTATTATGGAGAAGAATGTTATGGCTTAGTCTTAGATCAGAGTATAGAAAATTCTGTTTATAATAAGCTTTTAAAATTAAAAGATTTACCTGATACTGACAAAATAAAATATGTGTTAGAATTAGAATATGAATTTTTATTACCGTCCTTAATTGAAACAACTAATACTGAAATAACTAATATTAATATGAATGATATATTATTTAATGATCAGTATAGGAAAAAGGTTCCGGTAATAGAAGAAATGTATAATTTAAATTATCCTTTAGCAAGAGGAGTATTTTTAAGAGTGGGAGACAAGTTTAGATTAATTGATGGATATCATAGATTAGTGAAAGCAAAACTCCTAAACTTACAAGAAATTAAAGGTATAGTTTTATTTTAAACAAAAGACGATCAAAAAAGAAAAATGATTGACAGCCTATTACCAGTGATTAGATTGACTGGTATAAGGGAGCAGCGAAAAGAATGTTGAGCGAGGCATTTGATACGATTTTCTGGTTGTCGTTTAGTGTTCTTTGGGAAGCATTTATGGTTTGGTGTTTTGTGAGCCTGCTAAAGAAAAGTGATTAGTGGGCTTGACTACCGGTTAAGAGAGGTTATATTAGTCGGGTGAGGTAAGATAAAACAGTAAATAATGCTCGGCTGGTGGAATGGCAGACACGGAGGACTTAAAATCCTTTGCCGTTAAAGGCGTCCCGGTTCAAGTCCGGGGCCGAGCACTGATATTAACGCGATAGATATAAACGCAATGTAAACTGATAGAATGGCTGCGTAGTAATTGTTTTTACTTGACAAGTCGTGTCGGAAGTGTTATATTGTATTTACCGTTGATAGGTAAGTGGTTTTGGGATTTAACCTATTTCTCTTGGGAAATGAAAAAATCCTTATACCCCTATAACTCAATTGGATAGAGTAGCAAGTTTCGGCGCGCTGCTTTTTGGTGTTTATAGTTTGCTAAAACATTGTAAAGAAGATTCTGATAATGAACTTTCGAGAGCAATTGATATTTATGTATCAGCCGCCAAAATTAAAACGAATTGCTCTGATGAAGAAGCTGTTGTTCAACTTTATCAATTGTTCTTTTTCTTTGTTGTATTTTGGCCCATCACTATTCCGTGGTTGATTTTAACCTACAAACCAAAATGAAAAAGTTAATTCCGGTATTAATTTTTCTTTGTTCTTGTGAAGCCTGGGTCAAAAATGACTCCAGGCTTTATGGCGTTTATATCTCTGATGATTTTTCTCCACAAGAACAACAAGAAATTTATGATGGATTTGTAGCTTGGAGTATCGCTACTGACGGTGAAGTTTTTTTTGAACGCACCAATAATAAAAACACTCCAAATCTATTGACCGTTAATTTAAAACAAATGCCAGATGATTTGGCCGGTTTTACTTACACTGGTCCAAATTCAACTAACGCCACCATTGATATTAATGTTAAAGTTTTGGAACCAGATTGGCGTAAAAATCTAAAGCAATTGGTATCTCACGAAGTTGGACACGCATTAGGTTTAAATCACATTGGTCCAGGTAATATTATGTGTAAAGATATTGCTTGCGGTAATCCAAAACTTACCTGTGAAGATGTAAAACAATTTTGTAAAGTTTGGGATTGCGATTATAAAACTAAATATGTCTGTCAGTAAATTAAAATACTTATTGCCAATAGCATTACTTTGTTGTGATACATTTGTCTATTGGTAATTATTCTCTTTCTCACAACAGTTTTACTCTTATATTCAAGATATTTCCGTGTGTTTTGGATAATACAATTCCAAAAATCCGAGCTACCAATAAGTTTTAGGCCATAATAAACAATTAGCGTCGCATTGAACAAGTTGGTTTCAGGGCACCTTTAAAATACCCTTTTGCTGGCACGGAATTGCCCTTTAAATCGATTTTTGAAACAAGGGGCACCATCTATACCCTATACCTCACATTTAATTTTAAACTTTCTTTTAAATCGTTATGCTACCTTGCCATATATTTAAACTGAAAATATTTTTAAAATTATGTAGCAAATTAATAAAATTATGTTTTAAGTTGGGGCGATAAGTTTTTAAACCACTAAAATTGTTTAGTAAATTATTTTAATTTTAATTAACAAAAGCCATAGTATAAATAGTAAAAGGTAGTTATAGATAGTATAAATAATATATATAATAGTATAAGTGTATCAAAAATATAGATCCCTCCGTAGGAGGGATTCCTTAATTAATAAAACAATAAACACACTTGATCAATTCTAAGAAGGAGAGAAATAGAATACAAACAATGTTCGATTGGATTAGTGAAAGTGATCAATATAATTATGATTAAAGGGCATCTGGTGAACGCCTACTGCTCATAGTGCCCTATACCTCACATTTAATTTTAAACTTTCTTTTAATAAGTTTTGGATCGTTATATAATCATTCAAACCGTCCAAATGTATGTTGGTCTTTAAATTTTTTTTTAAACTTCTTGGTGAAAAAGAACAAGAGTATGAAGATAAAACAACTGAGATGTGTATTAGATTAATCAAGATCAGGAAACATCTTTGGTTATAAATTATTATAATATCTGATATATATATATTAGTTTGACACGGAGAAATGCCGTGGCTATATACTGATCCATAGAAAAGGAGGTATAATATGTTAAGCAATATGCTATCTCGTAGAAATGGTTTTGGAACTTTATTTGATACTTATCTTGATGTTCTTAATGCGTCCAATTTATCTTGGTCAATGGATATAGGAACTCAATTTTATGAAACAGATACAGGAATAGTTTATACAATAGATGTTCCTGGTTTTAAAGAACAAGATTTAACAGTAGAAATTAAAGATAGATCTATTTCAATTAAAGGAGAAAGAAAAACTCCTAACTCCTTTTATAAGATCAATAAATCTTTAACAATATCATCTAAGTATAATTTGGATGGTATTAATGCAGAATTAGAAGATGGTTTATTAACTTTAACTATACCATTAAAAGATACTAAAGATAATGCTATAAAACAAATAGAAGTTAAGAAAAAATAATTTAAAACAAATGTAGGGGGCCGCCTTATAGGCGGCCTTTTTTATGATATTTGAAATAGATAATATAAAGATAGAAGTTAAGATAAGAAATAACGATAATCTTTGTATTTTAAAAAGACAAAATCCTGATGGAATTTATATTTTAGAAGAAGAGCTTTTACTTAAAAAGATAAAATTTCACGGAACACCAAGCGTATACTTATCAGAGGAAGAAATGAAATATGAACAAGTTTATTTGAAAGCTTTAAATAAATTCAAAAAACTTTCAGTATTAGAATGAATATAAAAATATCAGGTATTGAGTTTCTTGTGAAAGAAGCGAACGATAGTATTATAATTCATAGGTATAATAACGATTATATTCTTCAAGTTGGTTTATATATTGATGAATTAACAGATAACTTTGTTCCTATTTTTTCTGGTGGTAATAGAAAATTTGAACAATTTATCTCGGATGAATTAACTCAATATAGATCTGAATATTTAATGGCGCTTGATAAATATTTAATGGCGCTTGATAAAAAACTAACTTGTTTAAAGTAAAAGATAAGAGGCGGTGAAACTTTTTTTGGTTGCGAGGCTATAGGGAGTGCTTATAATAGAAGGGTCGTCAGGCAAACAACAGAAGTTAGTTAGGTCAAACAATTCAATTACCGCTAATTTTTAGTGCTTGACAGAGTTGCCCCGATGGTTATATTGAAGGGGTCGCAGTAAGAAGTAAAAAGACAGTAAGCAGTAAGTTAGCAGACACCGAAATCTTTTTTACTTGACACGGTTTAGAGATTGGTTATATTAGAGGGTGTCGCAGTAATTCGGTCCCGTAGTTCAAAGTAGAACGCAGTATCTTCGGATAATGAAATCCGTGCTCATACCACGGCGGGATCACCAAGGTTGTAAGTTTTCGGTAATTTACAATCTTCTTTTTGGCAGGCTATAAAAATTCTTCCTTCTATTACTGGAGAAATTTAGAGTTTTTGCTTTCCTGCCTTTTTGGTCCCTTAGTTTATAGTAGAACGCCTTGACTTCGGTTAAGGAAAATTAGGCTCATACCCTAAAGGGATCACCAATTATAAATCTACTATATGATTTATATTGCGGTTATTCATCCGATATTGAATATTAATATAATATTGATACTTAATTGTTATTATTATTTATATTATTTAAAGAGATTGGTTGATATGTGAAATGATTTAAGTTATATTCTCATAAAAGGGTGTATAATTTATTCAGATAATATATCAAATGGTTTGGGTATAAATTACCTCTACCAGTTCATTTAGGGCTGATAGAA
>Ga0272446_1003685_pt1 | contig 19017 bp, 17 predicted proteins | sample YNPCB0061_FD_194587 | JGI IMG/M metagenome (GOLD analysis project Ga0272446, IMG submission 194587) | Hot spring microbial mat communities from Yellowstone National Park, WY, United States - YNP-CB-006-1 | ecosystem: Environmental > Aquatic > Thermal springs > Hot (42-90C) > Sediment | place... | reverse complement strand
CCCGGCGCTCGAGCGCCATCAGGCCTCCCCACACGCCGGTCCACAGCACGGGCCACCAGTGCACGGCGCGCATTGTCCCACCCGCGCGCGGGCCTTTCGACTTCCTCGACGCCGCGGGCCGGGGGGGCTTTCCTTTGCGGGACGGCGTGCTAGGACGCCGGCCCTCAACCGCGGACGTGTCGGGGAAAACCGTCCGCCTCAGCCCGGTTAGAACATGACACACACTCTATACGTTCGGCTCACGGCCCTGTCGGCCGCGCTCGTCCTCGCGGCCTGCGGTGGCGGCCCCAAGAAGTGCACCTCGAACGCGGACTGCACCACCGCGGGTGAAATCTGCAACCTGTCCACTGGCAGCTGCCAGGCGGGCGGCGGCGCGGGCGGCGGTGGCGGCTCCGGCGGCGGCGTGGGTGGCGGCGCCGGCGGTGGCGGTGGCTCTGGCGGCGGCGTGGGCGGCGGCGGCGGCGCTGGCGGCGGCGGCGGCGGTGGCGGCGGCGGGCAGATGGTGCAGGACGCGGGCCCCGGCGGCGACACGTGCGAGATGGCGGCGCTGCTCGGCAACGGCGCGTGGGCGGGCACCAACGTCGGTGCGATGAACTCGTACGACCCGACCGACTCCAGCTGCACGGGCGGTGAGAACCCCGGTCCCGACGTGGTGTACCAGGTGCACGTGCCCAACGGGCAGCGCCTGACGGCCTCGGCCACGCCCGCGCTGAACCCGGGCCCGACGGGCGAGCAGTTCGACCTCTCGCTGTACCTCATCCAGGCGCCGGCGGCGAACTGCAACGCGGTGAACCCGGCGGACGGCGGCTCGGGTATCGTCTGCCTGGGGGGCTCGGACAGCACCTCGTCGCTCGAGGCCACCGAGAGCGCCACCTGGTTCAACGACGGCGGCACCGACGTCGACGTCTTCGTCGTCGTCGACTCCTACTGGGCGGCCCCCGAGATGAACCCGGACGGCGGCGTGGGCGCCACCAACGTGGGCAGCTTCGTCCTCAACATCGGCGTCAACCCGCCGCCGGCCGACGAGGTGTGCGCGGGTGCGACGCCGCTCATGCCCAACATGACGGTGCCGGGCTCGACGTTCGGCTACGGCCCCGACTACGCGAACGGCTCGGGCGCGATGGGCTGCGAGGTGGGCACCAACGGCCCGGACCGCGCCTACTCCCTCACCGTGCCGCCCGGGCAGCGCGCCGTCGTCACCGTGACGCCGGCGGGCAACTTCACGCCCAGCCTGAACCTGATTGACGCGGCCACCGGCTGTGACGCCATGCCGCGCGTCTGCGTGGGCGGCTCGCCGGCCGACAACGCGCCGCGCACGGCCGTGTACACCAACCAGGGCGCCTCGCCGGTGAACCTCTTCGCCATCGTCGACTCGTACGTCGACACCTTCGGCGACTACACCATCGGCTACACGGTGGGCACGCCGCCGGCCGACGACACCTGCACCACCGCCACCACGGTGCTGGCCACCACCGGCGCCACGGTGAACGGTAACCTGACGGGCTTCGCCCCCGACTACAGCTCGGGCGGCAACCAGTGCTACAGCGCGTCGGGCAATGACCGCGTGTACAAGGTCACCATTCCCGCGGGCCAGGTCTTCAGGGCCACCGTCACCCCGGCGGACATGTCGCTGGACGTGGTGCTGAACCTCGTGCAGGGCCCGGCGTCGGCGTGCGACAGCTCGGGCCGCGCCTGCCTCGCGGCGTCGGACTCGGGCTACGGCGGCGAGCCGGACACGCTCACCTGGTTCAACGGCACGAGCGCGGCGGTGGACGCCTTCTTCACCGTGGCCGACTACGACGGCACCGCGACGGTGACGGACTTCACCATCACCGCCACCGTCATGCCGCCGCCCGCGGGCGACGTCTGCGGCAACGCGACGGCCATCACCGCGTCGGGCACGCTGTCGATGCAGAACCTGACGGGCTTCGTGCAGCAGTACGACTTCTCGGACATGTCCTGCGCGGGCGGCTACACCGGCCCGGAGCGCGTGTACTCGGTGACGGTGAACAACGGCCAGACGCTCACCGTGACGGCCACGCCGGACATGAACGGCGACCCGGCGCTGTCCCTCATCGAGGGGCCGGCCTCGAATTGCACGGACGCCGCGATGTGCCTCGACTCCTCGGACACGGGCTACTCGGGCGACCCGGAGACGGTGACGTACACGAACTCCAGCGGCGCGGCGAAGACCATCTTCATCGTGGTGGGCAGCTGGGACCCGACGATGAACTTCGACCTGAACGTCCAGCTGGCGCCGTAACAGCGGACTGACGGCAGTCGCCACGTGGGGCCGGTCGGCGCGCGTCGCTGGCCGGCCCTTCGTGTCTTCCGCGCCGTGAAGAAACCGTGAAGAAGCCGTGCGCGGGCGGTGCGACACTCCTTCCCGCCGGCCGGCAGGCTGGCTCCCGTCACCTCTCACGGGAGAACCGCCATGACGACCCGCCACGCAGCAGTCCCCCTCCTCCTCGTCTTCGCCATCGCGCTGGGCCTCGCCGCGTGCGCCCGGCTGGCGCGCAGCCCGGAGAGCACCACCACCACCGCGACGCTGCCCGTCCTCGCCACCAGCCGTGAAGCCGACGGCGAGCCCGCGCCCGGCGAGGCGGCCGGCACGCACCAGCCGCAGATGGTGCTGCGCCACTACGGCGTCAACCCCACCATCGAGACGCGCGCCGAGGCCATCAGCACCTTCGCCGCCGACGTGGACACCGGCAGCTACGCGCTGGCCCGGGCGTACCTGGCGCGCGACGTGCTGCCCGACGAGGCCGCGGTGCGCGTGGAGGAAGTCGTCAACGCCTTCGACTACGGCTACCGGGCGCCGAAGGACGACGTCTTCGCGGTGCAGGTGGAGGCCTTCCCCTCGCCGTCGCGCAAGGGCTACCACGTGCTGCACCTGGGCGTGAAAGCGCGCGAGGTGCCGAAGGCCGAGCGAAAGCCCAGCCACCTCGTCTTCACCATCGACGTGTCCGGCTCGATGGCGCAGGACAACCGGCTGGGCCTGGTGAAGCAGGCGCTCGCGCTGCTGGTGGACGAGCTGGACGCGCGCGACCGCGTCTCCCTCGTCGTCTACGGCGACTCGGCGCACGTGGTGCTGCCGCCGACGAGCGCCACCGAGAAGGACGCGCTGAAGGCCGCCATCGACAACCTCCGCCCGGAGGGCAGCACCAACGTCGAGGCGGGCCTCGACCTCGCCTACCAGCTGGCGATGAAGGGCTTCGTGCCCGGCGGCATCAACCGCGTCATCCTCTGCAGCGACGGCGTGGCGAACAACGGCGTCACCGAGGCGGGCGGGCTGTGGGCGAAGGTGAAGGGCCGCGCGTCCGAGGGCGTGACGCTGTCCACCGTCGGCTTCGGCATGGGCCACTACAACGACGTGCTGATGGAGCGCCTCGCGGACCAGGGCGACGGGCAGTACGCGTACGTCGACCGCCTGGCCGAGGCGAAGCGCCTCTTCGTCGAGCAGCTGACGGGCACGCTGCAGGTGGTGGCGAAGGACGTGAAGCTGCAGGTGGAGTTCGACCCCCAGGTGGTGGAGCGCTACCGCCTCATCGGCTTCGAGAACCGGTTGCTCGAGAAGAGGGACTTCGCCAACGACAAGGTGGACGGGGGCGAGCTGGGCGCGGGGCACCAGGTGACGGCCATGTACGAGGTGAAGTTCACCGCCGACGCGGCGCGGGCCCAGGCCTTCGCCACCTTCCGCGCGCGGTACAAGGCGCCTTCGGGCGGCGAGTCGAGGCTGGTGCAGCGCGCGCTGCCGATGTCGGTGGTGCGCGCCTCGACGGCCGAGGCCACCGGGCCGGCGCGCTTGTCGCTGGCGGCGGCGGGCTTCGCCGAGAAGCTGCGCGGCAGCTACTGGGTGCGGACCCTGTCGTGGGCGCAGGTGGTCCAGCAGCTCGACGGGCTGCCGCCGGGCCTGAAGGTGCGCCCCGACGTGGTAGAGCTGCGCGCGCTGGTGGTGAAGGCGGCGAAGCTGGACACGCGGCCGGACCGTTTCGAGTCGGAGGCGCCGGTGGCGAAGATGGACTTCGACCGCCTGCCGGTCCTCCAATGACGTCAGCCTCGCCCTCGAGAGGGGGCGCGGGGCGGCCGCGGCCCTGGGCGCTGGTGGGCCTCGTGGCGTTGGCGGCCTTCCTCGTCGCGCTGGAGTGGCTCTTCCTGCGCGAGGCGGAGGCGGGCCGCGCGCAGCTGGACGAGACGCGCCGCGCACTGGAGCAATACGGCACCACGACCCTGGCGCGCGCTCTCTCGGACGAGTGGGAGCTGGCCACGGTGCGCGTCGCGGAGGTGGAGGCCAACCCCCTGCGCGACTCGCGCGGGCTGCTCCTGGTCCGCGACGGGGAGGTGGTCTTGCCACGCGTGCCGGCGCGGGCGTCGGCGGGCGTGGAGGCGTTGGTGCGCGCGCTGGAGTCGGGCCAGGTCTCGGTGCCGGTGGACGACGACGTGCCGTGGGCGGCGCGGGTGCGGCTGCTGGAGGCGCTGCGCGCGGCCCTCTCGCGCCGGGATGTGAAGGGCGTGGAGGCGGTGGTGCGGCAGTCGCTCGAGCACCGGCTGCGCTTCGTGCTGCCGCCGCGGGAGGACCTGGCGGCGACGGTGGCGTTGTTGGAGCTCCTCTCGCGCCAGCAGCGGCCGGCGCCGGAGTTGATGCAGCGGGTGCTGCGCGACGGGCTGAGCCTGGGCGGCACGGCGTCGGAGGGCCTGCAGGCGCAGGTGCTGCGGGCGTGGCCGAGGCTGGGCGCGGACGACGTGCGCTTCCTCTGCGCGGCGGTGACGCAGCTGTCGCGCGCGTCGGCGGTGCCGGCGGAGGACTTCGAGCGCGAGTGCGGCCACGAGGGCGTCGCGCCGCCGCTGCCCCCGGAGCCCGGCCTGTGGGTGCGCGGGGCGCGCGACGGCGCGGTGGTGCGGACGGCGGGTGACGACGCCGTGGGCCTCACGGTGGACGTGGCGGCGGTGCACGGCGGGTTGGTGCGGGACATGCGCGAGCGCGGCCTCCTCGCCGCCACCGACTCCCTCGCCCCGCGAGGAGAGGGCAAACCCGCGTGGACGCCGTTGTCGTCGTTGGCGTTGAGCCTCACCAGCCCGCGCCAGGCGGCCGCCCACGAGGCGCTCACCTCGCGGCTCGTCCTCAAGTCCCTCCTCGCGTTGGTGACGCTGCTGTTGGGCGTGGGCGTGGTGTGGGCGACGCAGCAGGCGCAGGCGCGGCGGGCGCGGTACCTGGCCCTGCAGTCGGACTTCGTGGCCACGGTGAGCCACGAGCTGCGCACGCCGCTGGCGTCGATGCGGGTGATGGCGGAGACGCTGGAGCGGAGGCTGGCCGGGCACGCGGCCGCGAAGGACTACCCGGCCCGGCTGGTGCAGACGGTGGACGGCCTCGGCTTCCTCGTGGAGAACATCCTCTCCTTCAACCGGCTGGAGAAGGGGCGCTGGCAGCCGAAGAAGGGGCCGGTGGCGCTGTCGTCCTTGCGCGCGGCGCTGGAGGAGGACGCGGCGAACGCGCAGCCGGTGGTGGTGACGCAGGCCTTCGAGGGCTTCGATGGCGTGACGCTGCAGGCCGACGGCGAGCTCTTGCGCGTGGTGGTGTTGAACCTGTTGCGCAACGCGTGGAAGTACAACGCGCGAGAGCCGGTGACGCTCCGGTGGGTGGTGTCCCGCGACGGCGACATGGTGGTGCTGCGGGTGACGGACAACGGCGTGGGCGTGCCGCGCGAGGCGTGGGAGTCGGTGTTCGAGGCCTTCCACCGGTTGCGCGACGGGCGCGGGCGCGGCGGCGGCGGCAGCGGCCTGGGCCTCGCGCTGTGCCGGCGCATCGCGGTGCTGCACGGCGGCGGCCTGCACATCACGGACTCGTCGCCCGAGGGCACTACCTTCGAGCTGCGCCTGCCCGCGCGCTGAGCCCCGCGCAAACGACGACCGCCGCCCCGGAGACGCCGGAGCGGCGGCCTGGACAGTCCAATCGCGTCTCGAAAGGACGTCAGTCGTATTCGAAGGTCACCGCGATGAACGGCCGGTTTGCGGCGGTGGTCGCGCCCTGCGTGTTGAAGTCGCAGTAGTCCGACACGCTATTACCGTCGTTGGTCGCCGACGGCCGACGGATGAGGAACTGCGCACGGTTCCCCAGCGCCACCCGGTTCGCGAACTGCTCGCGCGCGGCGTCGGTGACGTCGGCGGTCTTGGCAATTCCGCTGGCCGTGGATCGCGACAAGAAGCGAGCGGCCGTCCCAGCCGGGGCGGGGCAGTCGATGCCGTTGAGCGCCGTGCCGTAGTCCACCGCATACGCATAGACGTACGAGCTGCTGGTGCAGAACGGCAGGGGAGGCAGGCCACAATTGGCACCGTAGGGTGCGCCATTGCAGACGCTCTGCCAGACATTGAGGGTCGCGAGGTTGATGTACAGGTTCGGGTAGGACGTGGACACCAGCGGCGTGAGGTCGAAGTTCATGAAGCCCCGGAACACGCTCGTGTTGTTTGACGAATCACCCCAGCGGGCGATGCCGCCGGTGGTAGTGGCGGACACCGTGCCGCTGCAGTCCGCGGGCGTCGCCGTCACGTAGCCGCTCGTCACCACTTCCGTGCAGGTCGGGACCGTCGCGCAGGCCGTCTGGGCCGTCGTCGGTGTGCAGCTTGCGCACGAGTACAGGTTGCGCCACGCCTGCCGGCGCAAGCGGAAGATGCGGTTGCCCGTCGACGCGGAGGCGAGCGGGTTGCCGGCGAGGTCGGTCGCGGCGTTGCTCACCGAGAACGTCAGCTGGGTGCCGTACGCCAGCGGTGCGCCGGGAATGGCGTACGTCATCACCGTGCCCGCCGTGTTCCAGCTGAACAGGCCGCCGTTGAGGCCGGCCGGGGCGCTGATCTGGAACGCGGTCTGGGCCGCCGCCTTGTTCATCGGCTCGCTGAACGTCACCGAGATGGCCGTGGTGCTCTGCGGCACGCCGATGTTGCCCGGCGCTGCGGCTCCGGGCGTCGTCACCGGCGAAGTGGACACGATGGTCGGGGCCGTGGTGTCCGGCGCCGCGGCGGTCGTGAAGCTGAAGGTGTACGGCGCGGCCATGGCGTTGTTGTTCTTGTCGCGCGCGCCGGTCGTCAACGTCACCGTGTACATCGTCGAGGCCGTCAACGGGGCGCTGGGGGTGCACTGCAGCAGCGCGTCGCCCGCGAGCCACTGGAAGGCGCAGGTCACCGCCGGGGTGATGGAGAACGCCGCCTGGGTCGTGGCGGTGGTCATCGGCTCCGAGAAGACCAACTGAATCACCGTGCCCGTGGGGACGCCCGTGGCGCCCGGCGCCGGCGTCGTCGACTGCACCGTCGGCGGCGTGGTGTCCGGCGGCACCGCGGTGGTGAACGAGATGGAGGTCGCCGCGAGCGCGTTGCCCGCGAGGTCGGCGCCGGTCACGTTCACGACGTACGGGGTGGAAGCGGCCCAGTCGCTCGCGGGCGCGGAGAAGGTGACGGTGCGGTCGCCGTTGCTCCACGTGCCCGTGCCCTGGTCGATGGCCGGCGTCGTCGTCACCGTCACCGTGCCGGTGTCCATCGCCTCACTGAAGGTGAGGCTGAGGCGCGTGGTCGTGGTGACGTTCGTCGTGTTGTTGGCCGGCGTCGACGACGACAGCGTCGGCGGCGTCGTGTCCGGCGGCGCCGCGGTGGTGAAGCTGAAGGTGTAGGCCGTCGCGAGCGCGTTGCCCGCCACGTCCGAGCCGTTCACGGTGATGGTGTACATCGTGCTGGCGGCGTACGCGGCCGTCGGCGCCACCGTCACCTCGGTGTTGTTGTTCGTCCAGGCCGGGGTGCCCAGCGTGACCGTCGGGGACGCGGAGATGGTCACCGACGAGGTGTTCATCGGCTCACTGAAGATGACGGTGAGGGCCGTGGTGCTGCCGATGTTCATCGCCCCGTTGTTCGGCACGGTCGTCACCACCGTCGGGCGCGTGGTGTCGGGCTGCGCCTCGGTGGTGAACGTCACCGTCACCGCCGGCGAGAGCGCATTCCCCGCGACGTCCGCGCCGTTGATGGTCAGCGTGTACGCCGTCGAGAACGTCAGCGCCGTGGTGGGCGTCAGCGTGAGCAGCGAGTTGGTGGCGTTCCACGACGGCGCGCCGAAGGTGATGCTCGGCGAGCCCGTCACCGTCACCGAGCCCGGGTTCATCGGCTCGCTGAAGGTGATTTGAATCGTGGTGCCGACCGCGACGTTCGTGGAGCCCGTCTGCGGCGAGGTCGCCAGCACCTCCGGAGGCGTGGTGTCCGTCATGCCGCCGCCACCCGTGCCGCCGCCGATGCCGCCGCCGGTGCCGCCGCCGGTGCCGCCACCCATGCCGCCGCCCGAGCCGCCGCCCGAGCCGCCGCCCATGCCGCCGCCCATGCCGCCGCCCATGCCGCCGCCCGAGCCGCCGTCTGTCGTCGTCGTACTGCCGCCGCAGGCCATCATCGTGGCCACGAGCGCGACCACCAGGATTCGTTTCAACATGAATCGACCTCCCCAGGGAACACCGTTGGAACGGCCAAGCGGATCAGGACACCACCGAACGAGGTCCGCCGCGGCGCGCGAGTCTACACAACCGGAAAAAGTCCGCTCGGAAATGGAGAAGCCAGGCTGCTGCCTTCCCTCTCCTGCCGTGGGAGAGTGGCGCGCCGTGGCCTCCGTGCTCATCGTGGAAGACGACGCCAACCTGCGCCTCGCCCTCGAGGACAACCTGCGCGACGAGGGCTACGCGGTGACGACGGCGGCGACGGTGAAGGCCGCGCGCGACGCCCTCGACGGCGCCTCGCCGGACGTCGTGGTGCTGGACCTCATGCTGCCCGACGGCGACGGCTACGCGCTGTGCCGCGAGCTGCGCCGGCGCGGGCTGCCTTCGCGGGTGTTGATGTTGACCGCCCGCACGCTCGAAGACGACCTGGTGAAGGGCTTCGAGGCCGGCGCCGACGACTACCTCGCCAAGCCCTACCGCCTGCGCGAGCTGCTGGCGCGCGTGGCGGCCCTGGCGCGGCGCGGCCCCGCGATGCCCAGCGCGGCGACGCACCAGGTGGGCGTCTTCACCGTCGACGAGGCGACGCGCACGGTGACGGGCCCCTCCGGCGACGTGGAGCTGACGCGCACCGAGTTCGACCTCCTCGTCTGCCTCGCCCGCGCCGGCGATCGCGTCCTCTCTCGCGACGACATCCTCGACGCGGTGTGGGGCCGGGACGTCGTCGTCGACGCGCACACTGTCGACAACTTCGTCTCAAGCCTCAAGAAGAAGCTCAAGGCGAAGGCGCCCGGCTTCGAGCTCAAGACGGTGCGCGGCGTGGGCTTCCGCCTGGTACGCGACTCATTCCGGAACGTGGCGCCGCCCAGCCCCGGCGCGTAGATGTTGGTGCGGTTGTCCGGCGCCTCGGCGCCCGGCGGCGCGCACAGAGCCTTCGACGTCTGGCTCACCTGCGCGATGCCCGGCACCACCGCGACGTTCTGCGTCTTCGTCACGTTCTTCTGCACCACCCGGTCGTCGACCAGCAGGATGCAGCGGTCCTCGCCGTAGTACCAGGCCTGCGCGTTGGGCGGGTACGTCACCACCTCGGACGGGCCCACGCCTTCGGGCTCCGTCAGCGCGCGCACCTCGCCGCTGGACATGCCCGGCTGGATTTTCGTGAACGGGTGCGCGCAGCCAGCGGCCGCGGCGCAGACAAGGGCGAGACAGGCGAGGCGCATCGGGTCAGGTCCCTTCACGTGAGACTCAGCGCAGCACGAAGCCCATGCCCAGCGGCAGCGTCGGGCGCGGGCGCACCTCGGCGTGGGCGAGGTCGTCGAGGTACAGGGCCTCCACCGCGTGCTGCTTGAGGCGACGGTACCCCAGCCCCACTACCAGGAAGGGCACCACCAGCAGCGGCAGAATGAGCAGCGCCTCGGCGCCGCCGCGCTTGCCGAAGACGCCGCACAGGAAGAGCGCCGCGTCGTAGCTGCCGTGGAGGAGGATGGCGATGACGAGGCCTCCCAGCAGGCCCGGCCCTTTCTGGTCGAAGCGCCGCCGCGCCGCCCAGTAGCCCATGAAGCCCGCGTAGATGGCGTGCCCCGGCACCGCGATGACGGCGCGCAGCACGAAGATGCCCACGAAGCCGCTGATGGACTCGGCGCCTGCCAGGTAGCCGATGTTCTCCACCAGCGCGAAGCCCAGGCCCACGCGCGTGCCGTAGACGATGCCATCGAGTCGCTCGTCGAAGGCCGGGTGCCGCCACACCACCAGGTACATCGCCAGCGCCTTGGCCGTCTCCTCGGTGAGGCCCGCCACGCCGAAGGACGTGTACAGCGCGCCGGCCACCTCGCCGGGGTTCAGCTTCTCCAGCAGCACCTGCACGCCGATGACGGGAATCGTCGACAGGCCCCCGTAGAAGGCCGCCTTGCGCAGCAGCTCCTTCGGCTCGGGCCGCTTCGCGTCCAGTCGGCCCACGTACCACATGAGGAAGACGGCAGGCACCGCGCCAGACACCGCGAGGAGAAGGGACACGGTCGCCGGCATCGCGCTCGATAGCATAGACGGGGCCACGCCGCGCGCGCCTCTTTGTCGGCGCCGCTGACGCGCCTACGCTGGCCGTCACCGCATGGCCCGCAAGCGCTCCCAGTCGCAGCTCGCCGCCGCCGCGCGCGTCCGCCACGTGCTGGCCATGGACGCCGCCAACGTCATGAAGCGGCTCCACCAGCGCCAGGACGAGATGGTGCGGCTGTTCTCGCGCCTGCGCGACCGCTCGCCGCTCATGAACACGGTGCACACCTGGTTCACCACCATCACGCTGGCCGAGCTGCAGCTGCTCGAGCCGCCCGAGCAGCACGCCGTCAACGCCTTCTACGAGCTGCTCGACGAGCTGCGCTGGTACCTCGAGTACACCGAGGAGATGCCCACCCACGTGCGCGAGAAGCTGACGCGCTTCATCCGCCGCCTCGACGAAGGCCACCGCGCCTTGACCGCCGCCATCGGGCCCGCCGACGCGACGGGCGCGCCCGTGGTGGACGCGAAGGTGGTGCACCGGCACCGCACCGGCTGACGCGCCTCGCAAGCGCTGCGTGCGCGCGGGCCGTCCTTCGGAAAATCTTTCGGGCGGGGTTTCGCAAGTGCGCGTCGCGCGACGCCGCCGCGGTGGAACGCACCTTGTAAGCATGACGGGTCCCCGCGGGGTGCGGGTTTGACCCGCCGCAACCAAGACGAGCCACTCGGAGGACACCATGGCCATTACATTGCGCAGAGACAATCCCGTGAAGACGCAGGACATCCAGAACTGGGATCCGTTCCGCGAGATGCAATCGCTGCTGCGGTTCGACCCCTTCCGCGAGATGCGGCCCTTCTTCGGCAACTTCACGGTGCCGGAGATGACGTTCAACCCGGCCTTTGAGGTGAAGGAGACGAAGGACGCGTTCATCTTCAAGGCCGACATCCCCGGCGTGAAGGAGAGCGACCTCGAGGTGTCCGTCACCGGCGAGCGGCTGCTGATCAGCGGCAAGCGGGAAGAGGAGAAGAAGGAAGAGAGCGACACCGTGTACACCTGGGAGCGCAGCTACGGCTCCTTCAGCCGCAGCTTCATGCTGCCCCACGGCGTGGACACCGCGCACGCGCGCGCCGAGCTGAAGGAAGGCGTGCTGACGCTGGTGCTGCCGAAGCTGCCCGAGGTGCAGCCGAAGAAGATCGCCGTGAAGAGCGAGAAGGTGAAAGCCTGAAGTCCGCCTGACGGCGACTCCTCGCGGCGCGCTGGCCTCACCCCCTCGCCCAGCGCGCCGTGTTGTCTCGACGCCTTTACAAGCGCCCGGGGCGGGGGCAAACGGCGCCCATGGATTTCCGCGGCAAGTGGGTCTTCGTCACGGGCGCCTCCGCCGGCCTCGGCCGTGAAATGGCGAAGCAGCTGGCGCGCGAGCACGGGGCGAACCTCGTCATCTCGGCGCGGCGGCTGGAGCGCCTCGAGGCCCTGAAGGCCGAGCTGGCCCCGTCCGGCGTGCAGGTGGTGCCCGTCGTCGGCGACATGTCGAAGCCCGACGACGTCGAGCGCGTGCTGGCCGAGGCGATGGCCGGCCGCCAGCTGTACGCCGCCATCCTCAACGCGGGCGCGACGCACTTCGGCCACCACCACGAGCTGCCGTGGCAGGAATTCCTGTCGATGCTGCAGCTCAACGTCACGTCCACCGTGCGGCTGGCGACGGAGCTGGTGGCGCACATGAAGGCGCACCGCCTCGGCGGAGGGCTGATGCTGGTGTCCAGCATGAGCGGCGTGATGCCGGTGCCGTACCAGTCGGCGTACTCGGGGACGAAGGCCTTCCTGAACAGCTTCGGGCTGGCGCTCGCCCACGAGCTGGAAGGGCAGCCGGTGAGCCTCACCGTCTTTGCGCCCGGGGGCATCGCCACCGAGATGACCTCCGGCGAGCGCTTCTCGAAGCTGCGCGGCTGGCTGGCGCCGGTGGACGTGACGGCGCGCGCGGGCCTCCAGGCGATGAAGAAGCGGCGGCTGCTCGCGGTGCCGGGCTTCATGAACCAGCTCGGCCTCTTCGCCTTCCGCTTCGTGCCGCGCCGCTTCGTCATGGGGCAGCTGGCCAGCACCTACCGGAAGGCGCTCATCGCCGCCGGCAAGCACTGACGTCGACTGGTCACCCGGCGAAGCCGTACCCTCTCCCGCCCATGAGAGCCCGCCTCGTCGCCGCCACCCTCGCCGTCCTCGCCACCGCCTGCGGAGGCACCACTCTGGCCAGCCTCTGCGAGCGCACCGCGAAGGTGAACTGCCAGAAGCTCTACGAGTGCGCTCCGTCGGCTGCGGCTCAGCAGGGCTTCACCAGCGAAGCCGACTGCGTCACCAAGACGCAGGCGCAGATCAACTGCGCGGCCTACGACACCATCTCCTGCACCGGCCTGGACCTCGGACCGTACAACACCTGCCTCGACGACCTGTCGAAGACGGCCTGCACCGCCACCACCCAGCCGGCCTCGTGCATGGGCCTCCAGAACCCGACGCAGTCGGCCACCTGCACCTCCACCGATGGGCGCGTCGTCTGCACCTCGGCCAGCGCCGAGGCCGGCAGCGGCGGGTGCACCGTGTCGCGCTCGGGCTGCAGCGACAAGAAGGCCTACGCCGTCACCTGCGCGGGCTCGAGCTGCACCTGCACCGTCGACGGGCGGACGACGAAGACGTACTCCGGCACGTGCGGCAGCGACTCCGCCAGCCTCAACGCCAACTGCGGCTTCAACCTCCGCTGACGGTCAGCGGCCCGGGCGCAGCAGCGCTTCCTTCCCCACGCTGCGCAACACGTCGTCGGCCAGCGCCCACTGCGCCTGCCAGGTGGGCACGATGTTCAGCGTCGACCAGTGCGGCGTCGCCACGTACACCTCGACGAGCGACGTCATCCACTTGCCGGCCAGCTCCGTCGGCCGCGCCAGCGTCGGCACCAGCCCCAGCCGCTTCACCGTCGCCCACGCGGGCGATGCCGCCAGCGTGCCGTCGAGCCGCGCCACGCACGCCACGAGGAAGCCGCGCTCCCACTCGTCCGTGCCCACCACCACCGCGTCGCGCAGGGGCCCCAGGAACGCGGCGCGGTGCCGCTCGAGCAGCTTCGCGGCGCGCTTGCGGGCCCGCGCCGAGCCGTCGAATTGCAGGGCGATGAACTCGCCGCGCGCGTCGCCCTCCGACTGGAGCCGATCCGCCAGCACCAGCCGCGGCCCGTCGTCGCCGGGCGCCTGGTACACCGCCTGGAACAGCTCGTCTGTCGTGGGCACGCCCCACCAGACTGGCACGGGTGGCGGGCCTGACGCAGCGGGGCGCCTCCTCGTTTGGCGGGCCTCGCCGGGCCGTGTAAACGTCGCCTCCGTGCGGCTCCTCGTCCTCGCCTGCCTCCTCGCGCCCCTCGCGGCCCACGCTCAGGCCATCGTCAGCGCCGTCGTCGACGCGCAGGGCGTGTCCGACGCGGCCATCAAGCGCGCGCAGCGAGCCACCGAGGCGGCCTTGAAGCAGCTCGCCGGCCTCTCCGTCGGCGAAGGCCCCGCCTTCAAGAAGGGCGCCCCGAAGAAGTGCGCCGACGACTGCGCGAAGGAGCTGGTGCAGAGCCTCTCCACGCCCGGCGTCGTGGTGCTGGACCTGAAGGCCGTCGACAAGGCCGGCGAGCGCGTCTCGGTGGACATCTCCCTCTGGCTCGACGGCGAGAAGGTGGGCAGCCGCAAGGGCGAAGGCACCATCGAGGGCTTCGAGGCCTCGGCCCGCCCCGCGCTGGACACGCTGTTGCCGCCCTGGGCGAAGAAGGGCTTCGGTGGCCTGCGCCTCGAGGTCGAGCCCGGCAGCGTGGTGAAGGTGGACGGCCGCGTCTCGCAGGCGAAGGCCGGCGAAGTCGTCGCGCTGCCCGCGGGCCCGCACCAGTTGGACGTCGTCTTCCCCGACGGCCACGCGGTGCTGCAGCGCCTCGACGTCGCCGAAGGCACCCGCGCGCGCCTCGCCGTCGCCACGCCCGCCGAGGTGGTGTCGGGCGGCGCCGCGCCGAAGTCGGGCGCCCTGCGCGCCACCTCGTACGCGCTGTGGATGGCGGGCGCCGCGGCCATCGCCGGTGGCCTCGTCGCGGGCGCGCTGGCAAAGGGCACCGGCGCGGGCCTCTCGTCGTGCCAGGGCGACGAGCGCGACTGCGCGTCGCTGGACGAGGTGCAACAGAAGCAGGCCCAGGCCCAGGCCTACACCACCACCGGCAACGTCCTCCTCGGCGTCGGCGCCGGCCTCGCGGCGGTGGGCGTGGGCCTCTTCGTCATCGACGTCGTCACCCCATGACGCCTCGGCTCGCCCGCCTCGCGCTCGTCCTCGCGCTCGCCGTGGGCGCCGCCGGAGGGGCGTGCCTGTCCGCGTGGGACGTGGGCGGCCCGTGGGCCTGCAGCGGCCAGGCATGCCCCGAGGGCTACACCTGCGACGACGGCGTGTGCTGCAAGCCCGGCGGCACGCCGACGTGCCCCACGCTGCCCGCGCCCAACGGCAGCTGCGCCACCGGCGAGGCGCAGGTGTGGTTCGAAGACCGCGACGGCGACGGCGAAGGCAACGCGCGCGTCTCGGCGGTGCTGTGCAATGCGCCCCTGAAGGGCGGCTGGGTGCTGAAGGGCACCGACTGCGACGACGCCGACTTGTCCATCAACTCCGCCGCCACCGAGGCCTGCAACGGCAGGGACGACAACTGCGACGGGGTCATCGACGAGGGCCTCGCCAACCTGCGCCTCTTCTTCCTCGACTCCGACGGCGACGGCTTCGGTGAAGACGGCACGCAGCTGCAGGCCTGCGCCGCGCCGCCCGGCCGCGTCGACCGCGGCGGAGACTGCGCGCCGTTCGACCCGTCGAAGTTCCCCGGCGCCATCGAGCTGTGCAACGGCCTCGACGACGACTGCGACACCGTGCCCGACACCGCCGAGACGGCCTTCGGTGACACCGGCGCGGCGTGGCCCTGCCTCACCGGGCGCCCGGGTATCTGCGCCGACGGCGCCTTCCAGTGCGTCGCGCAGGGCGGCGCGGTGCGCCGGCAGTGCGTGGCCACCCGCATGCCGGTGCGCGAGGAGTGCAACAAGGTGGACGACGACTGCGACGGCGTCGTCGACCAGCAGCCGCTGTGCGGCGGGCCCGTCGCGCTGGCCTCCGTGCCCGGCACCACGCCCACCTACTGGGCCAAGCGCCTCACCAGCACCGCCACGTTGAACACCGCCTGCCAGAAGGGCACCGCCGGCGTGGCCGAGCCCGCCACGGCGACGACGTGGACGGGGCAGGGCGCGGGTTTCCACGTGTGGGCTGTCGAGGTGCCCGCCAACGCCGCGTGGGACTTGAGCGCCCCCAACGCCGCGCTGCACCTCACCTTCACTGCGCAGACGGCGCCCCTGGGCATCACCGGCGGCGCGTGGGGCAACCGCGCCAGCGGCGGCGCGGCCAACCCCGTCGTCTACCTCTGCGGCGAGACGGACGGCGACGTCATTCGCTACGTCGCCGCCGCGGCCAACGACCTGTCCGACAACGAGATGTCCTTCTCCAGCGTGCTGCCGCTCAACGGCCTGTCGGGCGACTGGATTACCGGGCGCGGCTCGGGCTTCGACACGCACCGCGTGCGCCGCGTGGAAGTCATGCTGTGGACGCAGGGCACCGACTTCACCGTCACCTTCGCGCCGTCGACGGGGTTTTCGAAATGACGCGCGCGCTCCTCGGGCTGGCGTGCGTGCTGGGCGCGGCCGGCTGCCTCAAGGCCTGGGATGAAGGCGGCCCGTGGGCCTGCAGCGCCGACGAGTCGTGTCCCGCCGGCTACACCTGCGACGACGGCGTGTGCTGCGTGCCGGGCGCCTCGCCCGCGTGCCCCACGCTGCCGGTGAATGGCACGTGTCCCTCGGGCGCGGTGCCGGCCACCTTCTTCCGCGACCGCGACGGCGACGGCGCGGGGGACCCCGCCACCTCGCGGCCTTTCTGCAGCGCCCCGGTGAAGGAGAAGTGGGTGACGACGGGCGACGACTGCAACGACACCGACGTCGCCATCGGCCCGCGCGCCACCGAGCGCTGCAACGCGGTGGACGACGACTGTGACGGCGAGGTGGACGACGGCACCACGCGCAGCACCTGGTACGTCGACACCGACGGCGACGGCTTCGGCGACGACTGCGGCCCGGCGTGCCGCCTGCTGGCCTGTGCGCAGCCGTCCGGCTACGTCGCGCGGGCGGGCGACTGCGACGCCGGGGCGCCGTCGATTTTTCCGGGCGCCCCCGAGTACTGCAACGACGTCGACGACAACTGCAACGGGCTGAAGGACGACCCGCCCTTCGCCGACGTGGAGACGCCCGGCGACGACGGCGGCCGGGTGGTGGACTGCATGACGGGCCGGCCCGGCGTCTGCGCCCCCGGCGGCATGCAGTGCGTGTACGCCCCAGACGCGGGGCGCTTCCTGCCCACCTGCGTGCCGCGCGCCGCGCCCCAGCCCGACGTGTGCGGCGACGGCATCGACAGCGACTGCTCCGGCGCCGCCGACGACCGGCCCGGCTGCGGCGGCCCGTGGCAGTTCACCAACGCGCCGGGCGTGTCCATTCGCGCGGTGGCGGTGCCGCTGACGGGCTTCCCTTCGACCGGCAGCCGCCTGCCCCTGCGCTGCATTGGCGACGAGCCCGCGGCGGAGGCGATGAGCTGGCTCAACCCGTCGTGGATTGGCACCACCGGCGTGCGGCACGTGTGGCTCATCGAAGCGCCGCCCGGCTTTCCGTGGGACTTGAGCGCGCCGCAGGCCGCGGTGGCGGTGCGCTTCTTCACCCGCTACGTCGGGCAGGCCGCCACCATGTGGGGCGACGAGACCTGGTTCCGCGGGCCGGTGGTGAACGTCTGCGGCGAGGCGCCCGGCGAGCTGCACCGCCTGGTGCCGAGCGCGGCGACGGCGCTGGCGGGCGACGACCAGGACTTCGCGGCCACCGTCGCGTTGTGGGGCAGCCACCCGGGGTGGACGGAGGAGAGCAGCCCCACCCCGCTCAATCGCCGCCGCGTGACGCGCCTCGAGGTGGTGGTGTCGCCCCTGCCATCGGGTCCGCCGGACCTCGTCACCTTCAACATCGAGTGGTTGCCTGACGCGGGCTTCCGCTGAACGTCGCCTCAAGGCGCGTCGCGCCAGAAGGTGGCGCACAGCTCGTCCCACTTCCGCACGCGCTCGTCGTCCTCACCCATGGTGTCGACGAGCCACCTCCGCACGTACGGCGCGTCGAGGCGGCGGCCGAGGTTGCTGATGAGCCGCTCGAGGTCGACCAGGTCCTTCCCACGGAAGAACATCATCTTGAAAAAGCAAAGCGCTTCGGCCGAGAGGAACCACGCCGAGTCGTCACCCACGGCGACCTGGACGCGCGACCGCAGCGCTTCCCAGGAGAACGGGATGCTCGGCGTGAAGACGTCGACGCGGCAGGCGCCCATCCAGCCGACGAAGAGGCCTTCGTCCTGGGCCAGGCGAATCGCCTCGTCCCGGTCGAAGCTCACGCCCGCTTCGGCGAGGACGTCCAGCGTCAGGCCCAGCTCCGCTGGTTCGACGAAGACGTTGAGGTCCACGTCCTTTGTGGCCCGCGGCAGCGCCCACACGCCATAGGCCAGCGCGCCGCCCAGCGCGTAGGGAATACCGCGGGCCTCGAGCGCGCGCGCCAGGCGTAGGCCCACTTCCGCCGCGTTGAATGACGGGTCGCTCACCGCCGGCCCCGACGGTAGGCCTCACGCAGCCGCGCAAGTGCTCGTCGGGACGACTCAGGCAGCGGGTCGACAGCCTGCTTCACCCGCTCCGCGTACCCGGGGATGGACCAGTAGAACTTCAGCGTGTCGCACGCGGCGACGACATCGCGCCAGCGCTCGGCGGGCGTCTGCCGTCGAGACTGCTCCGTCTCGCGCCACACCGACGCCTCGTTCGAGACGACCCACTTCGGGACCCGGGCGTCGCGCGTCATGCGCCGCGAGTCTACTTCTTCTCGTCCTTCTTCTCTTCGGGCTTGGCGTCGGCGCCGGCGGGTTTGGCCTTCTTCATGCCGCTGCCCTTGGGCGTCGCGGTGGTGGCCGCGCCGTCGGTGGGGGCCGGGGCGGGCGCGCCTTCGGCCGGGGCGGGCGCGGGGGCCGGGGCCGGAGCTGGCTCCGCGGCGAGGGCGGGCACGGCCAGCAGGGCGAGGAGAGCGAAGGTGGTGCGCGTCATGGCGACTCCGGGGTTGAGGGGAACGGCGCGTCGTCGACGACCGGCCCCGCGGTGGAATTCACGGCCGAAAATTAGGGCGTTGCGGCCGACTGTATATCCTCTGAAGCCATGGCTGCGGCAGTCGACCTGGTGGCGCGTGTAGACGCCTGTGTGAATGTCGTGCGTGCGAAGGCGCCCGGCTTCGCCCCGAAGCTGGGCGTCATTCTGGGCAGCGGGCTGGGCGGCTTCGCCGACACGCTGGAGCGCGCCACCTCCATCGACTACCGCGAGCTGCCTGACTTCCCCACCTCCAGCGTGGTGGGCCACGCGGGCCGGCTGGTGCTGGGGTACCGCGGCGCGGTGCCGGTGGTGGTGATGCAGGGCCGCGTGCATTTCTACGAGGGGTACGC
>Ga0272446_1003684_pt1 | contig 19023 bp, 17 predicted proteins | sample YNPCB0061_FD_194587 | JGI IMG/M metagenome (GOLD analysis project Ga0272446, IMG submission 194587) | Hot spring microbial mat communities from Yellowstone National Park, WY, United States - YNP-CB-006-1 | ecosystem: Environmental > Aquatic > Thermal springs > Hot (42-90C) > Sediment | place... | reverse complement strand
ACCCTCGGCGAAGATACGAACAAAGGCTGCCGCAAAATCTACAACGATGAACCACCGGTAGAGACGCCGGGCCGCTACTATGTGCGGTGCTTCATTGACAATTCGGAGGGTGATATTTCGCACCGGGCGCTGATTACCATCACCTTCAACCCGAACGATCAGATCACCCGCCTGTCTGTTGAGCGCGAGTGGGGCAAGTAGGCCATGACTGCCCCGCATGATGATGCGCAGAATGCGCAAACGCCCGCCCGCGATGGCCTCCCGCTGTGGATTCCGTTGGCCGGGTTGCTAGTCGCTATGATCTTTGCGGTGTTCGTTGGGGTGCGGATATTTCCGGTGTTGGCGGCCTTGCTGTTCCCGCCGGAACCGCCCCTCCCCCCCGGCGATGTCCGCCTGATCGGGACGCCGGAAAACAAGGGCGTGGGCCGTGACGAATGGCTGTTCGGGACGAACGGCAACGCCTGCGAACTGATGCGGTACTACCAAGACCGTCTCGGCGGGTGCGAAGAAGACCCTAGCATCAGTTGTGCCACTGCCAGCGGGCAAGGCCCCGACGTGGTGGCCGCCGTGCCGGTAGCCGTTTGCCAAGCCGTCCAAGAGATCGGAACCTACCGCGTTTCGTGGACGATACGCATCGCCACCAATTACAAAGATGGCCCCGTCACCCAATTCCGCATCACGCGGGAGGTGATTAACTAGCGGGGGGCAAGGAACCCACGCCGCGTGAAGGCGTCCCTACCCCCCACCCCCTTCAGTGATGAAGTGTCCGGGCTGGGGGGTTCTTTTTGTTTTGCCGGATACCGATACCGTGTTCTAAATGAGGAGTCCGTCTCATGCCGTTTCAACCAGTGTCACCGCGTGTGGACATCCAACGTCTGGAAGGGGATCAGCTGGCCTTCTGGCGGGAAAAGCGCGTCTTTGAACGCACCATGAAAGAGCGCGAAGGCGGCAAACGCTACGTCTTCTACGAAGGGCCGCCGACAGCCAACGGGCGGCCCGGCATTCACCACGTCATGGCGCGGGCCTTCAAAGACCTGTTCCCACGCTACAAGACCATGACCGGCCATTACGTGCTGCGTAAAGGCGGTTGGGATACGCACGGCCTGCCCGTCGAGATCGAAGTCGAAAAGGAACTCGGACTCAAGCGCAAGCAGGACATTGAGGCCTACGGACTCGCGGCATTTAACCAAAAATGCCGGGAATCCGTGCTACGCTACCTCGAAGACTGGGAAGCGCTCACCGAACGCATGGGCTTCTGGGTGACGTTGGAAGACGCCTATGTCACCTTCAAAAACGAATACATCGAGTCTGTGTGGTGGGTGCTGAAGAAGTTCTTTGAACAAGGCCTGCTGTTCAAAGATTACAAGATCGTGCCGTATTGTGCCCGCTGTGGCACGCCGCTGAGCAGCCACGAAATCTCAGACGCCTACGAAGACGTGAACGATCCGAGCGTGTTTGTGCGCTTTCCGGTCAAAGATGAGCCGGGCACAGCCTTCCTCGTCTGGACGACGACGCCTTGGACGTTGCCGGGCAACGCCGCCATCGCCGTTGGGCGTGATGTAGACTATGTGATGGTTGAAGGGCCAACGTCGGACGGCGGCACAGAACGCCTGATCCTCGCGGAGGCGCTCCTCGAAAAGGCCCTCAAGAAGACGGAGGGCTATACCGTCGTCAAGCGCATGAAGGGCGCCGAACTGCTCGGCAAGCACTACGTCCCGCTGTATACCTTCTTGCCCGTCACGCAGGATTACGCCTACGTTATCGATGGGAGCCACTTCGTCAGCACGGAGGACGGGTCGGGCATCGTCCACATCGCGCCGGCCTTCGGCGCGGACGACATGGAGGTGGGCCGCACCAACAACCTGCCCACCCTGATGACCGTCAAGCCGGATGGGACGTTCATCGAAGCGGTCACCGATTGGGCGGGTCTGTGGGTCAAGGACGCCGACCCGCTGATCACCAAGAATTTGCGGGCGCGGGGGCTGCTGTTCCGTGCGGAGCAATACCGCCACCCCTACCCGTTCTGTTGGCGCTGCAAAACGCCGTTGCTGTACTACGCCCGTGAGACGTGGTACATCCGCACGACGCAATTTCGGGACCAATTGGTGGCCCTAAACCAGACCATCAACTGGATTCCGGAGCACATCAAAGATGGCCGCTTCGGGATGTGGCTGGCCAACAACCGCGATTGGGCGTTGGGCCGTAACCGCTATTGGGGGACGCCGCTTCCGGTCTGGGTGTGTGACAACCCCGAAAGTACCGAGATGGTGTGCGTGGGCAGTGTGAAGGAACTCAGCGCGTTGGCCGGGCGCGACCTGACCGATCTGGACTTGCACCGCCCGTATGTCGATGAGATCACGTGGCCCAGCAAGGACGGCAAAGGCACGATGCGCCGCGTCCCCGAACTGATCGATGTGTGGTTTGACTCCGGCGCGATGCCCTTCGCCCAGTGGGGCTACCCACACCGCAATGTGGAGAAGTTTGAGGAACAATTCCCGGCGGATTTCATCTGCGAAGCCATCGATCAAACGCGGGGGTGGTTCTACAGCCTGCACGCCATCGCTACGTTGGCCTTCAACAGCGTGGCCTACAAAAACGTGATCAGCACGGGGCACATCTTGGACGGGCAGGGCAAGAAGATGTCCAAGAGCAAGGGGAACGTCGTCAACCCGTGGGACATCATGAAGGTGCAGGGGGCAGATGCCACGCGCTGGTACATGTACACCAGCGCCCCGCCCGGCGATTCGCGCCGCTTTTCCGACAAGTTGGTGAACGAGGTGATCAGCGGCTTCTACCTGACGCTGTGGAATACCTATAGCTTCTTCGTCACCTACGCTAATTTGGATGGCTACGACCCGAAGGCCGCGCCCGTCCCGCTGAGCGAACGCGACGAACTGGATCGCTGGGTGCTGGCCGAACTTAACGGCCTGATCCGCGAGGTGACGAACGCCTACGAAACCTACGACGTGACGCGCTGCACCCGCCCCATCGAGGCCTTCGTAGATGACCTGAGCAACTGGTATGTGCGCCGTTCGCGCCGCCGCTTCTGGAAGACGGACTTCGACACGGACAAGCTGGCCGCTTACCAGACCCTTCATGAGTGCCTGCGTACCGTCGCCTTGCTGTTAGCCCCGACCATGCCCTTCCTGAGCGAGGCGATTTACCGGAACTTGGTGGCCGATCAGGATTCTGCCGCACCGGAGAGCGTGCACCTTGCGACGTGGCCGACCCCCAACGACGCCTACGATGCGCCCGAACTGGTCACCGAAATGCGGCTGGTCAAGCGCCTCGTGAGTTTGGGCCACGCCGCCCGCAACAGCGTCGATATGAAGGTGCGCCAGCCGCTTTCGGAGGCTGCCTTCGCCGTCCGTACAGCCAATGAAGCTGCCGCCTTGCGCCGTTTGGCCTACACCGTCGGTGAAGAACTGAATGTGAAGGCCGTCACCCTGCTGGAGGAAAACACCGCCGGTCAGATGGTGCGCTATTCGCTTCACCCGCTGCCGTCTAAGCTCGGCAAGCGGCTCGGATCGCGCTTCCCGACGGTGCAAAAGATGCTCCGCGAGGGCGACCCGGCCTTCGTCGTGCCCCTTGCCAAGCAACTCCTCGCTGGCGAGGCGATCCGCGTGACCGTTGACGGTGAGGAGATCGTGCTGAACGGCGAGGAAGTCGAAGTCCGGCGTTCGGCGGCGGAAGGGTACGCCGTCGCAGAGGAAGATGGGTATGTCGCTGCGCTGCGGACGGAACTCACGGAGGCGCTGATCCTCGAGGGGTTGGCGCGGGAGGTCGTGCGGCGGGTGAACACCATGCGCCGCGATGCCGATTACGCCCTCAGCGATACGATCACGGTGCTGTATACGGCCAGCCCGCGCTTGGCGAAGGCCATCACCACCCATACCGACTTCATCCAAGCCGAGACGCTCGCCACCCGCCTGATGGCTCACGACGCACCGAGCGGGGATCGCGTGGAGTCGTTTGAATTTGACGGCGAAACGCTTACGCTTGCCGTGAAAAAGGCCTAACCTCCCCCCCTCGCCCCCTGCCCGCGAGCGGGCAGGGGGAATCAGCGGGGAGACTCTCCCCCCTTCGCCATGTGGCAGAAGGAGGGAGGGGGTTGAGGGCCAATCGTCCATACCATTCACCACTCCCGCATTATGGTTTGACCAGCCCCCCCGAATGGCCTATAATGCGTACATTCCTAGCATGGCTCAGGTGTTGGAGGGTACAGCGTGGACTTTAAGGACATCAGCGCACGGTTCAAGCAGAAGAAGGCGGAAAATGCCCCGCCCCCGCCCCCCGAACGCGACTATGCAGAATTCCATGCGATCCGGGCGCGGATTTTGGGGGTCTTGCTCCGTGATGCCCGCCTCACGAAAAACGCGACGTTAGCACAAGCAGCGGCGGCTTTGCACATTGATGAGGCGACCCTCCAAAACTGGGAATTTGGCAACAGTGCGCCCAGCCTTCCCCAACTGGAAGTGGCGGCCTTCTATTACGATGTGCCCATTAGCCATTTCTGGGGCCGCGAGATGCTCAGCGCCGCCGAAAAGCCCCCCCTAGAGGCCCCCGCCGCTGACTACTATGCCATTCGTGACCGCGTGATCGGAATTCGGCTAGCGATGGCCCGCAAGGAAGCCCGCCTCAGCCAAGAGGAACTCGGCAAGGCGGCAGGCCTCACCGCGGGAGACATCGTCGCGTTTGAGAGCGGCCAACAACCGATCCCGCTGCCAGTGTTGTGGTCATTGGCGTATGCAGTGCAGAAGTCTGTTGGGGCGTTCGTGGAGGATATTGGGCGGCTTGGCGGGTGGTTAGCCCTGCAAGAACAATATGACCGCTTTAGCCAGTTACCCCCAGAGTTGCGGGCGTTCATTTCCCAGCCGACTAGCCAACCCTTCTTAGAAATTGCGATGCGGTTGAGTCAACTTCCGCTGGAAGAATTGCGTACAGTAGGTGAGAAAATCCTCGACATCACCCTATAAGGAGTTATCCAGACCCATGAACGCCGCCGAATTGCAAGAAAAGGGTACGAAGCTGTTCATGCAGCGGGATTATGAAGCTGCTGCCGAAGCCTTCAAGCAAGCCAAAGCCGCCTACGATGCGGAGGGCAAGCCGGACATGGCCGCTGAGATGCAGGTCAATCTCGGCCTGATCGAATCGCGCTTTGGCAACTATGACGAAGCCATCAACTACATGGGAACCGCCCGTCAATTCTTCCTCGCCCAGCAAGACCGCCGTCGGGAAGCGATGGTTGCGGGCAATATGGGGAGTGTCTACCTCGCTCAGGGGAACCTTGAACAAGCCTATACGCTCTACCGCGAAGCCGCCGATTCCTTCAAGGAATTGGGCGATAACGAGCGCTACGGCCAAACCCTGATCGATCTGGCGCAGGTGCAAGCCAAAACTGGGAAGTGGCTAGAGGCCGCCGCCACCTACGAAGTCGCCATTGACTTGATCAGCAACCCGAACTTCCGGCAGAAGATGATCAAGCGCCTGTTGAAGATTCGGAACGGACTGATTGGCGGGGGCACGCCGAAGGTCGAAGAGGTCGAAGACGACACGAAGTAGCCCCATATCGCCCTAGCGTCCCCCTCTCAGAAACGAAAAGGGCGGGAAAATTCCCGCCCTTCCGCATTTCTTGTTGATCTACTGACGTTTTAGCACATACCAGCCGGATTGGAAGCCACTGCTGGTATCCGTGCCGAGCGTGACGCTCTGGACGTGCCAGCTACCCGCGAAAAGCCGTTCGATTTCCTCCGGCGTGAAGCCCCGTAACGCCCCGTCAAACATGCGCGGGCAGGAGGTATACAGCGCATAGGTGGCGCCGGGCCGGGTGAGCCGGGTGACCTCCCCGACGTAGGCGGGTTGGCGGTCTTTTTCGACGGCGTGGAAACATCCCACATCGATCACCAGATCGTAGGGGCCAGTTAAGAAGGGGAGGTGCGTCACGTCGCCGCGATGAAAGCGTATCGTTCCCGCCTTGAGTCCAGCGCGGCGGGCCTTCGCCCGCGCCCGCCCCACTGCCGCCCCAACAAAATCGACCCCGTCACCCGTCCAGCCGCGCCGCCCCAGTTCGATCAAGCTCGTCCCCGTCCCACAGCCCAGATCGAGGACGCGGCCCGGCGGGAGCTGATCGGCCAAAGCGACGATCTCCGGCGGGGTGATTCCGGTGTCCCACGGGGCACGGCCCCGTAAATAGCGCCACCAAAAACCGGGAGCCTTCGGCATGGCCCGTTAGCGCACGCTCATCGGCATGACGATGTAAATGAAGCCCGTATTTTCCGGCGCTTTGATCACGCCCGGTGCGGCGGGGCCATTCGTTTCAATGATGACCTGTTCGGTATCGATGACGGATAGCACTTCCAGCAGGTAGGACACATTGAAGGCAATTTCGAGGTTTTGGCCGTTGACTTCTACCTCCAGAGTCTCCTCAGTATCACCCTTTTCGATCTGCTGCGCAGTGATAACCATTTGGCCATCCGTCTTGATCTTAAAACGGGTGGTGTAGTTGGCTTCGCGGGCCACGATCAGGGCGCGTTTGCAAGCGGCGGCAAACTTCTCGGCATCAACGCGGGTGACGGTGGCCGAAGATTTGGGGATCAGGGCCTCTACATCGGGGAATTTCCCATCGATCAGTTGCGAAACCACGTCGGTATTGTTCATGTGGAACATGACTTGGTTCCGGCCTTCCGGCACAGAGACGTATACTGTATCGTCTTCGGCCTTCGCAATCTTGCTGACTTCGGCCAACGTCTTGGCCGGAATAACCAGCGTCAGGGGTTTGGTGGCGGCGGTTTCGAGGGCTTCGGTACGCATCGCCATTCGGTAGCCGTCAGCGGCCACCATGGTGAATTTCGTGCCGTCAAAGCGCGTCAAGACGCCCTGTAGGATCGGGCGGTTATCTTCTTTGGCGGCGGCAAAGACCACATGATCGATCATATCGCGCAGGATAGCGGCACTGATCGAGATACCGGCCCCGTCTTCGGGGATCGGGATGGCTGGGTATTCGTTGGCGTCTACGCCCTTGATCTGGATGCGGCTATGGCCGCTTTTAACCGTCAGGGTGAAGGTGGCCATGTCCACATCGAGATCGATGCGACCCGGCGGCAAGGTATTCACATAATCGGAGAGTTGGCGGGCAGGTACGGTGATCGCGCCTTCCGACTCGACCTGTGCGCCAATGCGGGTAGTGATGCCAATTTCAAGGTCTGTCGCGGCGAGCTTCAGGCGGCCATCTTCAGTGGCTAATAAAACGTTGGCAAGGATCGGGTTTGCCGGGCGGCTGCTGATCGCCCGCGAAACGATGCCCAGCCCCTTCGCCAAATTTTCCTGTACAACAGCGACCTGCATACAAAGTCCTCTCAGAAAGGATGTTCGCTATGTCAATCGCCACAGTATAACCGAAACCTGCCCGCCTGACTAGCCAGATTTTAGGGAGGTTTGCCACCGCCGAGCGGCTTGTTATAATACCCCCCACATTCATCCCGAAGGGTAATTTTTCTTGACGAAGCAGCGCGAACCCCAACAGCCCGTCTCATCGGCGCTGTACACTGAAGAATACTTCCTGACAGCCTGCGAAGGCTACGATGAGTTCGTCCGCACAGAGGGCGAAAACCTGTCTCGGCGGTTGAAGGCGGCCTTCGCTTTGGCGGCGGTCACGCCCGGCATGAGGGTGCTGGACGTCGGCTGCGGGCGGGGCGAGATTTTGCGGCATTGCGCCAAACTCGGCGCGGATGCCTACGGCATCGATTATGCGCTCGTCGCCGTCAAAATGTCCCACGATGTGGTGCAGGGCACGACGGGCGCCCCCGGAAAAACTGCTGTTGCACAGGCCGACGCCAAAGTCCTCCCCTTTCCAACAGGGTACTTTGATCGGGTGCTGCTCTTCGATGTGGTGGAACACCTACACCCTTGGGAATTGCATCAGGCGCTTCGGGAAGTTTTCCGCGTCCTCAAGCCTGATGGGCGGCTGATCGTCCACACCGCGCCGAACGTGTGGTATGACCGCTACGCCTACCCAGTCGTGCGGGCCTTCCGCCGCCTGATGGGGCAGGGGAAGCATTACCCGGCCAACCCCCGCGCCTTCCTTGTGGGCTTCAACCAAGACGTTCACGTGAATGAACAATCGTTGTGGAGCCTGCGGCAGACGCTGGCCCGCGCCGGCTTCCGGAGCCACGTCTGGCTGGATTCGCCCCCACAGGGCCGCCAAAGCAGTCGCCTGATCGATGGGTTGCGGCGCGTGGTCTTTACCGTGCCCCCCTTCCGCTGGTTCTTCCAACGAGAGGTGTTCGCCGTCGCCCAGAAACGCGGCTGACGTAGCCCAAAAGTAACGGCCCATGCGCGATAAACGCCCTGTAGACGAACTTTCCATTGAAGAATTGGAGCGGATACTCGCTATTAAGAAGCGCGAGGCACGCATGGCGCGGCTCCGCACCCATGAGGGCAGCGCCCGCCGCCTACCGGCCCCGCCGCCCATCGAGCCGGTTGAGCGCGTTGCGCCGGAACAGGCCCCCGTCCCGACGGAGACGCGCCCGACCCCGCCGCCGAGTCCGGCTCCAGCTGTGCCTGTGGTGGCCTTTGAAGACGACCTTCCCAGCTTTGAAGACGAACTCGATGCGCAACGCGCCCGCCGCCTACGGCCCGCCTCCCCACCTCCCACCGATCCCCGCAAACGGACGGCCCTCTGGTGGAACCGCGCCCTCACCGTCGTCGAGATCGCGGCAGTGATGGGGCTGGTCGCCCTGCTGGTCAATCTATTTCAATCTTTCCAGAGCGTGCAGCAAAAGACGGCCAGCCTTCAGGCCGAACTGGAGGCCACCCGCCGAGCCGGATTCGTGGAACCCACCGCCACCCCGCTCATCAGTACGGGGGCCGTCGTCCTCCCGACGGGGCACACCTTCAATAACGGGGAGGCCGTCTTCAACCTCGAGGAAGTGCCCGCCCAATACCGCGATCAGGTGGCGTCTTTTGTGGCGCAGATTCCGGCCGTGCGGCCTACCCCGCGCCCCGAAGGGCCAGTCCGGGTGAAGATTCCACGCCTGAACGTCGATCAAGCCGTTGTCTATGGCGATGATTGGGAGGCGCTCAAGCTGGGGGTTGGGCATCACGTCGGGAGCGCCAACCCCGGCGAACGGGGGAACGTCGTCCTCTCCGCCCACAATGACATTTACGGGAGCATCTTCCAGCACCTAGACCGCCTCCAGCCCGGCGACGAGATCACGGTCTATACGTGGACGAAGGCCTATACCTACGTGGTACAGCCCCAAGAAGAGCGCGGCGTGGTCAAGGGGTATCGGGTGGTATTGCCGACCGATGTATGGGTGCTGCAACCCGTCGGCGACCAAGCCCGCCTGACCCTGATCTCGTGTTACCCATACCGAGTCAACACAAAACGGATAGTGGTTTTTGCAACCCTGAAGCAGTAGAATTATCCAAAATCCCGGCCAATGCCGAACGTCACCCTTTTCAGGAGTTTTTTTCTCGTGGCTAAGAGCAAGTCCTACCGCAAGCCGAACATCTCGCGTGAGACGCTTGAACGCGCCCGCGCAGAGTTAAAGGGCGGGGCTGCACCCGCCGAAAGTGCCGTCGTTGCGGCCAGCAGCGCTGCCGCAAAGCCGAAGGTGGCCCGCCCCGCCGTCCAGACGGCCAACCGCCGCATCCCGACGGTGGAAGAACTCAAGGAAGAATACAAGTACGTGGTCAAGGAACTCCGCAACCTGCTGATTTTGGCGGGGGCGCTGTTTTTGTTCATCATCGTCACCGCCCTGATCCTGCCGCCTGCGGTCTGAGATCGGGCCGGACGGGGAACAGCGGGGGCCTATTGGCCCCCTTCTTGTTTGAGGCCGTTGATGGCGAACAGTGGCAAGGGCTGCGCTTTCCCCTTGAGCGAGATCGCGCCGAGCGCGGTGCACTCCACCTGCTCACTGATTTCTTTGTAGACGGCTTCCGTGATCAGGATTTGGTTTTCGCCCGCCTTGCTCATGAGCCGCGCCGCCGTATTGACCACGTCGCCGAGCATGTTGAATTCCCGCCGCCCGCGGGGTTGGCCGATCTCCGCCGAGAACAGCGGCCCCCGCGACATCCCAATTTGACAGTGGACTTTGACAGCTCGCCCGCCCACCGTCGTGGCGGGGAAACGGGCGATCACATCCCGAATAGCGAGGGCCGCGTGAACCGCCCGTAACGAATCGTCGGTGTGGGAAGCCGGCACACCAAAGCAGATCATCATATCGGAGCCGGACAGGTGGCAGGTGACCTTTTTCAGGATGCCCCCGCGAGACTCTACAGCGGCGTTGATCAGGCTGAACACGCGGGAGAAACTATTGGCCATGCCGTTTTCTTCGTCGGCCTGCACGTGGTCTACCGATTCCGGCAAGCCTACCAAATTTACAAAGATGATGGTCGCTTCGGGGAAGTCCGGCGGAATCTGACGGCGGGAGGCGTTTTCAACCAGCACATTCAAGACTTGGCGGGGCAGGTAGGCTGAGAGCGGCTCAACCACATTGGTGAGTTCTTCGATCTCGCGCAGCAGGCCCGGCACACTCCGATCCATCAGGATGGCTGAGTACAGGCGGCGGCCCACCGGCGAGAACTCATACTCCCCCAGTTGGCGGCCGTCCAGATCGTCGATGACCAGCATGTAGCCGGGGTTGCCGGGTTCAAAACGGAATTGGTCTTTGACGCGCTCATAGGCGGTTTCGGTCAGGTTGACGCGGCCGACTTTGCCCGCGCCTTCGGCGTGTTTCGTGGTCTGGACGGCCCCCCCGAGCAAGACGTGTTCCATGCGGAAGGGCGTCCCAATATCAGCCGTGAAGAAGCGCCCCGCGTGAATCCCGATCCGCGTGCCGAGTGAAAATTCCCCCTGCGGCAGTTCGATCCGCTGGAATTTGGTCATGGCCCGTTGCATCCGCAGCCCAGCACGGACGGCTTGGGCGGTGTCGGTTTGGCGGGGGGTGGCCGGGAACTGGATCAGCATGGCGTCGCCCGTGAATTCCAGCAAATTCCCGCCAGATTTATTGATGATTTCGATCATCGTCGAAAAGTACTCGTTCAGGACGCGCAATACGATGCGCGCCCCCGCCTTCCCGAACCCGGCATTGGCCTCCATGAGCGGGGTAAAGCCGGCCATATCGGTAAACATCAGCGTGCCGCTTTGCCATTCGTGCACAACCTCTCCGGGGCTGGGCAGCGTTTCGGCCACTTGGCGCGGCATGTAGTCGTACAAAATGCTCTGCATGGTGCGGAGGTGATCGAAGACGCGCTCGAGCGTGTCTTGGGTGGGGCCTACCCACGCCGTCGCATACAGGTCGGCAGGGAGCAGAGGGCGCAGCCTCGGCTCTAGGGCAGAAAGTAAGGCAGTCGAAGACCGTTGTTCTGGTGACATAGCGTGATTATAGCTTGCCCGTGCACTTTCGACACAACCCCCCCTCATCGCAAAGGGGCAAGGAGCAACTGGCCTGTACATTTCAACACGCCCTTGCCCAATTGCGTGTTTTTTTGATGCAAATTGGGTATAATTTTTTTAGAGAATCTACCAAAACCTCTACCGTGTGTTGGTTTTTAGGAGATATTTACCGCTATGGCGATTGCACAACCTGCGGGCGAGGGTCAATTGGCCTTCGCTGACCTCCCCTCTGGGAACTACCCCCTCTGGCGTACCCGCCTGCTCTACGGCCTTTCGGCCCTCACGCTCGTCGGGATGTTGCTCATGCTGTATACCGCCCTGTTCTGGGCGGGCACGGATGCCGTTCAGGGCCATGCCCAACGCATTTTCTATATTCACGTCTCGTCTTACGCGGGCGGGTCGGTGGCCTTCTTCGTCACTGTGGTGGCTGGTGGCTTGTACTTGTTCACCCGCCAGATGAAGTATGACCGGTTGGCGGTCGCCAGCGTCAAGGTAGGCCTGCCCCTCATGACCGTGACCCTCGTCACGGGGTCGGCGTGGGCACGCCCGATTTGGAATACGTGGTGGACGGCGGACCCGCGCCTGAACGCGATGGCCGTCATGTGGTTACTGTACGCCGCCTACATGACCCTGCGCGGGGCCATCGAACATCCGGATCGGCGGGCGCGCTTCGCGGCAGTCTACGGCATTTTGGCCTTTGCCAGCGTGGTGTACGTCTTCATTGTGCCCCGCATCCGGACTGATACACTGCACCCCGTCGTGATTGGGCCTAGCCCCAATAACCCGATGGCAAACGGGGAGTTCGAAGTCCGCACGGATAACCACATCGGCGCGACGATGGGCATCGCCATGACGTGGTGGTGTGTGGCATCGGTGGTGCTGCTGTGGTGGATGGTCCGGCTGGAAAACGCCGCCGCCCGCGTGCAAGCCCTCAAGATGCGCGTTTTGGGCACGGAATGAAGGACAATCAGACACGATGGAAGGTGTCACAACCCCAAGCAACATCGAATACATGATCCTAGGCTATGCCGCCGCAGGGGTGATCATGTTGTTGTTGGTGGTATCGATGGTGCTGCGTGCCCGCCGGATGCGCGCTGAAGCCGAAATGCTTGAAAAACTGGCCGAAGACGACAAGCCGGAGGCCTAGCCCCTTCTCCAACAAGCTCAGTACGCTGGGGGAGGCAGATCACGGCCTCCCCCTCTGATTTCGATCCCTCCTGTGCTTCCCCCCCCCCACATTTTGTTAATGCGTCGTTGGTATGCTACACTTCCGGCCCAAAAGATTAGGACTTACCAAACGATGACAACAACAACCCTTTCGCCTGCCCCTACCTCCCCCCCCAAGCTATGGTCGCGCTTGCGCCGATCCTATGCCTTTCGGGCCACGCTACAAGCCATCTTCACGGCGTGGCTAGTCGTAACGGTGACTTTCGTCCTGATCCGTCTCATGCCGTCTAACCCCGTGGATCGGTTAGTTGACCGGCTGATGAACGAACAGAACCTCACCCTCGAAGAGGCCCAAGCCCAAGCCTCCGCCATGTTCTCCGTGAACTTCAAAGCCCCCATTTTAGAACAATACGGCGCTTACCTCTTGAACCTGATTCGGGGCGATCTGGGCGTGTCGATCAGTTCGACGAATACCCCCGTCACCGAGATCATCGCCCGCTTCCTGCCTTGGACGTTGTTCACCGTCGGCTTGGGGTTGCTGATTAGCTTCGTGATCGGGCTGCTGCTGGGCATGATGATGGCCTATTGGCGCAACAGCCTCTTCGACCTCGTTATTTCGACGTTTGCCTCGTTTCTGAGCAGCATCCCCAACTACCTGATCCCGATCCTGCTCATCTATGTGATCGGGGTGCAGTTGAAGCTGATCCCCGTCTCGCAAATGCGGGGGGCTTATTCGCCGACCCTGAAGCCCGGCTGGACTCTGGAGTTTATCACCAGCATCCTCACCTTTGCCCTGATGCCCGTCCTCACCTATGTGCTGAGCCAATTTGGGCACTGGGCGCTGATGATGAAGAACAGCACCCTGAGCGCACTCGGCGAAGAATATGTGAATGCTGCCCATGCGCGGGGCCTCAGTCAGGGCCGCATCCTGACCGCTTATGTGGGCCGGAACGCTTCTTTGCCCCTCGTCACCCAACTGGCAATCAGCGTGGGGGCCGTCGTCGGCGGGTCGATCCTGATCGAGCAGATTTTCCAATACCCCGGCATTGGGACGCGCCTGTTTGAGGCCATTCTCGCCCGCGATTACCCGTTGATGCAGGGCATCTTCCTGATCATCACCCTCACGACCATTTTTGCGAACTTGTTGGCCGATTTCCTTTATTCGCAGCTTGATCCCCGCGTGAAGATTGGGGGCTAACCGACGATGAGCACTCTCCAACCCACTGTACCGACGCCCGCCGCCCTGCCGAAGCTGCGCCCGGTGGCGTGGTTACGCCCCCTGTTGAAGCACCCTTCGGGGGCGTTTGGCTTCTTCGGCGTGATGTTCTTCATTTTGCTGAGTTTCGTCGGGCCGTTGGTCATCCCCCCGACGAAGGCCAACCCTTCCAACCAATACCTCGCCCCCTCGCCGACCAACATCCTCGGCACGGATAATCAGGGGAAGGATATTTTTACCCAAATCGTGTACGGCGGGGCGCCCGTGATCACCGTCGCGCTGATCGCTGGGCTAATCAAGACGGCGGTAGCCATCACGTTGGGGGCGTTGGCGGCTTATCTGGGCGGCGTGGTAGACCGCGTCATTAACGGGGTCGCTAACTTCATCCTGACCATCCCGTACCTTGTGGCGGTGACGGTCTTGGCCAGCTTCATTCGGCTGAACAGCCCGGTCTTGCTAGCCTTCCTGATCGCCGCTTTTGCGTGGCCCGTCCTGATGCGTACCGTTCGGGCGCAAGTGCTGAGCCTGCGCGAGCGCGAGTACATCGAGGCGGCGCGGGCACTGAATTTGGGGACGTTCCACATCATCTTCCGCGAGATTTTGCCGAACATGGCCAGCTACATCGCCATCAGCATGATCCTCGCCATGACGAACGCCATCTATGCCCAAATCGCCCTGATCACGCTGGGGTTAGTTCCCTTCTCGGATCAGAATTGGGGGATCATGATCTTCAAGGCCCGTACACTCGGCGCGATCAATACGGCGCGGACGGCCATGTACATCCTTGCGCCCGTGCTGGCGATTGCCCTGTTCCAATGGTCGCTGGTCACGTTGGCCCGCAGCATTGAAGACGTGTTTAATCCTCGCTTGCGGACGGGAGCCTAAGCCACCATGCAGCCTGTCCTGAGCGTTCGGAACCTCTCGGTAGAATACGCTGCCGCACGCGGCAAGGTCAAAGCGGTGAACAACGTCTCTTTTGACCTGTTCCCCGCCGAAACGTTGGCCATCATCGGCGAGTCCGGTTGCGGCAAGACGACCCTCGCCCTCGCGCTAGTGCGGCTGCTGTCCCGCTCGGCCCGCATCGTGAGCGGCGAAGTGACGTTCAGCGGGGCCAATGGCGTCATGCCCTTCGACATCCTCACCCTCAACCAACGCCAACTCCGCGCCTATCGGTGGCGGAATTGTGCGATGGTCTTCCAGAGCGCGTTGAACGCCCTGAACCCCGTTTTGAAGGTCAAGGCCCAAGTACAGGATACCGCCCGCGCACACGGCGAACGGGACGAAAAGAAGATCGAGGCCCGCGCCTTGCAACTGTTCAAGGCGGTTCGCCTAGACCCAGACCGCGTATACAACGCCTACCCGCACGAACTCTCCGGCGGGATGCGCCAGCGCGTGTTGTTGGCGCTCGGCCTGCTGCTCGACCCCCAGATCGTGATCCTCGACGAACCGACCACCGCCCTAGACGTGCTCACCCAGCGCACGATCATCGAGGTGCTGAAGCGCATTAAGCAAGAAATGGGCTTTGCGTTGGTGTTCATCTCCCACGATCTGTCGATGGCGGCGGAACTGGCAGACCGCATCGTGACCATGTACGCCGGGCAGATCGTCGAAATCGGGCCGGTGAACGACGTGTTCTACCGGCCTAAGCACCCTTACACAACGGGCCTGATGCGGGCCGTCCCCGGCCTGCACGGCGATAAGGCCGACCTGATCTCCATCCCCGGCTCCCCGCCCGACCTGATCGCGCCGCCGCCGGGCTGCAAGTTCGCCCCGCGCTGCCCGTATGCAACGGCCATCTGCACCCAGCAAGAGCCGCCGCTCGAAGCCCGCGCCCCGAACCATGCCTCCGCCTGCCATCACTGGGATCAAATCCCGATCCTACGCGCCACCGAAAGGAACGGCTCCGATGCCTAGCGAAACGCCCATTTTTGAACTACGCGGCGTCCATCGGTCTTTCAAGTCCGGGCGGCAGGTGATCAAGGTGCTGCAAGATGTCAATCTCGCCCTCCAACCCCGCGAAATCCTGTGTTTGGTGGGGGAATCGGGGTGCGGCAAGACCACGACGGGCAAGATCATTGCGGGTATGTTGCCCGCCTCTAGCGGGGAGGTGTTGTTTGAGGGGCGTGCCGTGGCAGGCCTGAAAGGGGAGGACTTCAACGCCTACCGGAAGGCCGTCCAGATCGTCCATCAAGACCCCTACGCCAGCCTGAACCCCACCCACAACCTGTACCGGACGCTCAGTTTTCCGCTGTTCCGGCACAAGCTGGTCAAAAACAACGCGGAGGCCCGCGCCCGCGTGCTGGAATTGCTGGAACTCGTCGATCTGACCCCCGCGACGGACTTCATCGAGAAGTACCCGCACCAACTTTCCGGTGGGCAGCGGCAGCGCGTGGCAGTGGCCCGCGCCCTGACCGTCAACCCGCGCCTGATCGTCGCCGACGAACCGGTTTCGATGGTGGATGTTTCGATCCGGGTGAGTTTGCTGAACACCCTGACCCGCCTTCAGCGGCAATTGGGCCTAACCTTCGTGTTCATCACGCACGATCTGGCCGTTGCGCGGTATTTTGCATGGGAGGGGCGTATTGCAGTGATGTATTTGGGCCGCGTGGTGGAGATCGGCCCCGCGCCGGAGGTGACCAGCAACCCGCAGCACCCCTACACCCGCGCCCTGATCTCATCGCTGCCGGAGCCTGACCCCGAACTGACCCGCAGCAAACAGCGCCTCGAGCTGCGCAGCCAAGACATTCCCAGCCTGCTGCGGATTCCGAGCGGGTGCGCCTTCCATCCGCGCTGCCCGTTCCACGTGCCGGGCAAATGCGATGTCGAACGGCCCCAACTGGCTCCCACGCCGGGCGCGAGTTGGGCGGCCTGCCACGTCACCGAAGCGGCGGCTGTGCGCGGATAGCCCGTCTCCCCCTCGCCTCCGGAGGCGAGGGGGGGAAAAATCCCGTTAGCGGCGGAGCAACCGGGCGGAGTTCCCCAAAATGCCCAGATCGGGCAGGGATTGGGCCGCTGCCGCCAACACAGGCGGCAATACCCCGATTGCCGCCAAACTCAGCCCGACGGCGTTGTAGACCAGCGTGAAGCCGATGTTGCCCTTCACGACGTTCAGCGTCCGACGGGCGATGGCAAACGCCTCTGGAACCAGCCGCCAATCGTCACGCATCAGGGCGATGTGGGCGGCCTCAATGGCGATCCCCGATCCGAGCGCCCCCATGGCGATTCCGACATCGGCTTGGGCGAGGGCGGGGGCATCGTTCACGCCGTCCCCAATCATGACCACCCGCCGCCCCGCCGCCTGATGTTCCTTCACGATGCGGATTTTGTCTTCCGGCAGCAGGTCGGCCCGGAAGGATACCCCGATCTGGTCAGCCAGTGCCTTTGCGCTCCGAGCATTATCGCCCGTCAGCAGCTCAATATGCCGGAATCCCAGCTTGCGGAGGGCATCGATGGCGGCGGGCACTTCGGGCCGCAGGGTATCGGCTGCCGCCAGCGCCCCAACCACTTCCCCATCCACCCCGACGTACAGTAGAGTCTTGCCCGTCGCAAGGTGGGAAGCCGCCGATTCAGGGGGCGTCGCAACCCCCACCCATCCCGCCGACCCGACCCGCACCGTTCGCCCGTCGATCTCGGCCTGCACGCCTAGTCCGGGCGTGGCGTCAAAGGCCGTCGGGGTGGGGAGGGCGATTTTTTCGGCCTGCGCCGCGCCCAACACCGCCCCTGCGAGGGGGTGTTCGCTGTAGCGCTCCGCGCCCGCCGCCAACCGTAAAATTTCGGCCCGGTCTAGGCCGTTCAGGGCCACGACGTCCGTGATTTGGGGCCGACCCGCCGTGAGCGTCCCCGTTTTATCCAGCAAGATCACGTCCGCCCGCGCAAGGGATTCAAGGTACTTCCCGCCCTTGATCAGCAAGCCGCGTTTGGCCGCCGCCCCGATGCTGGCCAGCATGGCGATGGGCGTCGCAAGGGCGAACGAACACGAGCAGGCTACCACCAGCACCGCCGCCGTATTGAGTGGGTTGCGGGTAACGAGGAAGGTCAGGGCCGCCACACCCGCCACGAAGGGCAAGTAGTAGGCGCTGAACACGTCCGCGATCCGTTGCACGTCGGCCCGGTGTGCCTCCGCCCCTTCAACGAGGGCGATTACTCGCCCAAAGGTCGTATCCCGCCCGATGTGAGTAGCCTGAACGTGCAGGTAGCCGCCCGTTGCGACGGTAGCCGCGTACACCGTCGACCCGCTGACCGCCTCCACTGGGATCGCTTCGCCCGTGATGGTGGCCTGATCGATGGCGGCGTGCCCTTCAATGACCGTTCCGTCAACCGGAATCCGTTCGCCGGGCCGCACGATGACTGTCTCCCCCACCCGTACCTGATCGATGGGCAGGTCAAGTTCAGCCCCATCGCGCAGGACGCGGGCGGTTTGGGGGGCTAAGGCCGTCAGGTTCTTGACGGCGCGGCGGGCGCGTTCCGTCGTGAAGTGTTCGACGAAATCGCCCACGCGCATCAGGAAGACCACCACCGCCGCCGTGACCCACTGTCCGACGATCAGGGCGGCGATCACCCCGATGCTCATCAGCGTGTGGGCGATCACTTGGCGGCGCAAGGCGGCCTGAATCACGTTCAGGAAGACCGGGTAGCCCCCGATCAGGACGAACAGCAGCCCGGCCCAGAACGGAATTGCATCGGTGAGGGCTTCAAACAAGCCCAGCCCCTCCCCGATCACAACGATGAACAGCACCGCCCCAACGACCAGCCCCAACACCCGGATCACCCGTTGGCTGAAGTCGGTAGCGGTGGCAACAGGTGCGGCAGCTGCAGCCGTGCCCGTTGTATCAGGGACGCGGTAGCCCGCCCCGGCCACAGCCTCCCGAATGTCGGCGAGGGTCGTTAGGGTGGGGTCGAGTTGCACTTCGGCCTTTTCCGCGCCCAAGAATACAGTGCATTTCCGGACGCCGGGTAAGCCGCTAATGGCACGTTGGACGTGGAGGGTACATTCTTGGCAATCCATCCCCTCAACAGGGATTTCAACGGTGCGGAGGGTGACGGTCATGGGCTTTATCCATCTCAAAAGAACAGTAACGCCTATCACTCTAACGCGGAGTTCGGCTTCTGTCAACCGTGGATTATGATATTAGGTATCATTAAAATAATGATACGCGGTCCCTGTGATACACCGTTGCCTAACACACCGTTGAGGAGATGTTTTCTGCGCTGCTCACGATTTGAATTAACAGAATTGATTTAA
>Ga0272446_1003683_pt1 | contig 19024 bp, 15 predicted proteins | sample YNPCB0061_FD_194587 | JGI IMG/M metagenome (GOLD analysis project Ga0272446, IMG submission 194587) | Hot spring microbial mat communities from Yellowstone National Park, WY, United States - YNP-CB-006-1 | ecosystem: Environmental > Aquatic > Thermal springs > Hot (42-90C) > Sediment | place... | reverse complement strand
GCGCCGCATTTTTCTCATGTGATGCGCACGGCAAGACTGTTTATTGAACAGTTTGGTCGCAGAGCCAATGTCTCTATCAAGAGTCCGTTGCCACTCAATGCGTATTCAGAGCCGGAGCCAGACATCGCGGTTTTGAAGTGGCGCGAGGACGATTACTTTTCAGGCAAACCGACACCTGCCGATGTGTTGCTGGTCGTGGAAGTCGCCGATACATCATTGCTCTACGACCGTCGCACCAAACTCCCGCTTTACGCACGGCACAACATTCCCGAAGTCTGGATTTTGAACTTACTATCCAAACAACTCGAAGTCTATCGCTCCCCCAAAGAAAACGACTTCGCGGAAAAGCTAATGCTCAACTCGAGCGAACGGGTAGAGGTGCAGGCATTTGCTGACATCTCGTTTGCGGTCTCCGACATGATAATTCAACCACGATGAAAACCGTCAGGCGGCGTTACGGCGTATTGCGGTAAATCATGCGCGGATATGGCGACGTTTCGCGGATATGTTCAAGTCCGCAAATCCACTTGACGGTGCGCTCTAATCCAAGCCCAAATCCCGAATGCGGCACGCTGCCGTATTTTCGCAAATCCAAAAACCACTCAAACGGCGCCATTGGCAAGTTGTGTTCTTTGATGCGCTCGACGAGTGCGTCGTAGCTGTCTTCGCGCTGCGAGCCGCCGATGATTTCGCCCGCGCCTTCGGGCGCAAGCATATCCATTGCCAAGGCGACTTTCGGATTTATCGGGTCGCGCTTCATATAGAACGCTTTGACGTCGGCGGGATAACGATGCACAATGCACGGCTTATCGAACTGCGCCATCAAGGCTTCTTCCTGCGGCGCGCCGAAATCTTCGCCCCATGGAAAATCAATTTCCGTCTCTGTGCCGTCGTCCGATTTTTTGGTGAGCTTGACGTTGTTTTTGTTGAGCCACTCGACCGCGTCGGTGTAGGACAGCCGATAAAACGGGCGGGTGATTTTCTCGAGCTTTGTGGTATCGCGCTCCAAAATGTTCAACTCCTCCTTGCGCTTCTCCAAGACGCGCTGCACGATGTATTCGACAAATTCTTCCGCCAACGCCATGTTCATCTCGAGGTCGTAATACGCCATTTCGGGTTCGACCATCCAGAACTCCGTGAGGTGGCGGCGCGTCTTGGATTTTTCGGCGCGAAAGGTTGGACCGAACACGTAAATTTTTCCAAACGCCATGGCAGAGGCTTCGCCATACAATTGACCTGATTGCGTCAGATAGGCTTTGCCCAAATCAAAATAATCGAGCTCAAAAAGCGTCGTTGTGCCTTCGACCGCGTTGGGCGTGATGATGGGTGAATCGATGAGCGTGAAGTCGCGTTGGTTGAAAAAATCCCGAATGGCGTTGATGACCTCGTGTCGCACGCGCATAATCGCCCACTGCCGCTTTGAGCGCAGCCACAAATGTCGCTTGTCGGAAAGGAACTCAACACCGTGTTCTTTGGGCGTAATCGGATAGTCGTGCGCGATATGCACGATGTCCAAATTGCTCACTTGCAGTTCATAGACGTTTTCCAACTTTGGGTGTTTGGAAATTGTGCCTGTTACGATGACCGAACTTTCCTGCGTAAGTGTTTCAAACTGCTGCCAAACGCTTTCGCCAACATCTTTTTTCGAGACGACGCCCTGAACAATGCCCGACCCGTCGCGGAATTCGGGAAACATCAATTTGCCCGACGAGCGAATGTTATACACCCAGCCTTTGAGCCGAACTTGCTCGCCGACATGATGCTTGAAATCAGAGATATAGACGTGCGGTATTGCAGACGACATAACGATTGAAGTTTAAAAATGATTGGCTTACAAGATACGCAAAAGAGATGGTTGTGGGAACACTTGACCCAGAGTTGGCTTGAAGCGTTAATCAATGTGAGGGTCTACGGCGATGAGGAGTTTTCTGCCGAAGACGCTCTCGAACATATCGCTCATTTGCTCCGCCGCCCAAATTTCAATATCTGGGTCGGAGACGGCGAAGATTCGAAGCTCAACTTTTTTCGGCGCAAGTTGGACTTGCACGCGCTTGACGATTTGTCGGTGGCTGCGGTCGAGCGCATTGGCAACGCGCAAAATGCTCGCCAGAACCCTAACGACATATTTTAGGCGCGGCGAAAGTGCCTGAAACGATGTATGTTCAGGTTTTGGCGGCGACTTCCGATGATACCGCGCCACATTGGCAATCACCTGAATTTCTTCGGGACTAAACCCCTTCATGCCTGCGTTAAGAATGATATACTGGCTGTGCTTGTGATGCGCTGACGGCGAAATGAAATAGCCGATGTTATGCAGAATCGCGGCGTAGTCCAAAAGCTCGCGCTCCGCTTTTTGAAGTTCGTGAAGCGGATGCAAGCCGTCAAAGAGTTGTAACGACAGGTCAGCAATGTGCAAGGAACGTGGTTCGTCGTATTGGCATCGTCGCGCAAGTTCAATGACGCTGCGTCGGCGCAGGTCGGGCGCGTCGGTGGGCGAGCGAAAGTGGTCAAAGTGTCGAGAGAGATAATCAAACACAATCCCTTCGCGGAGCGCCCATTCGGAAATGACAAGTTCCTTTAAGCCAAATTGCCGCATTGCCACATCGAACAAAACGAGTCCGGGAACAATGATGTCAGCGCGTTTCGGGTCAATGCCGTCGATAAGGCGGCGCTCGGCGGCTTTCATCGGCAAGAGTTTGTCGTAGAGCCGCAGAAAACTTTTGCGCGAAATTGCGCTGCCGTTGAGCGTCTCAAATTCCTGTCCGCGCTCTTCACGCAGAATCATAGCGGCGATGTTTTCCGCTGTGCCAGACGAGGCGATGGCAAGGTCGAATCCAATGGCTTTGGCAGCGCGGGCAATCGGACGCAACGCTTCGGTAAAGTGGGCTTCCAAGTCGCGCAGTTCTTTGTCGCTTGGCGGATCGGTTGAGATAAAGCGCTCGAACATTCGTGCCACGCCAAGCGGCTTACTCTCGACGAAATAGAGCGACTTAGCATCGCCAATCATAAACTCGACCGAGCCGCCGCCGACGTCAATCATCAACGCTTTTTGTTTGCCGATGTTGATGGCGCGTCGCACTGCAAGGTAAATCAATCGTCCTTCTTCCTCGCCCGAAATAACACGTGTGCGAATGCCGACTTTTGAAGAGACCATATCCATAAAATCAACGCCGTTGATGGCTTCGCGAATCGCGCTGGTGGCGAAGGCGATGATGTGCCTTTGCTCAACGCCGCGCTGTTCAGCGAGTTTTCGGAAACGCAGCAACGTCTCAATGCCTTGCTCCATTGATTCTTTGGAAAGCGTTTTGGTGGTGATGCTGCCGTCGCCAATGCGAATCATATCCTTCGCGCGGTCAATCATCGTGAAACTCATATCGGGCAAGAGTTCAACGATAATCATGTGGAAGGAATTTGTCCCCAAGTCAATCGCGGCAAGCCGCACGGGTTCGCTCTGGCGCATTGAAGTTTCTACGGCGTTCAGGTTGCAAAAATCGCACAACGCAAGGCACTCACAAAAGTAAAATTTTTTTGAAGCGCGCAAAACGATTTGTAAAAAAATTAACGCGCAGAACGGACGAATGCGCCGTATCAGCGAATCTTGGAGCGGAGACAGGGCTGTTCATCAAAGGCAGACAAGACGCTACAACTCAGACGGGGTTTCTAACTTGGGATATGTCGGGGTGGGCAATGCAGGATTCGAACCTGCGACCTTTCGCGTGTGAAGCGAACGCTCTAACCAACTGAGCTAATTGCCCGGCGTATGCTGCATTGACGTGGGAGGCAAAAATACGGTGCGTGGCTCAGTGTTCAAAATGCAACGACGATGTTTTTTTCGTCAGTGCGGCGGCATCCGTTGGCGAGAGCGTAACGCTCGGTAACTGCCATGCGGTTTCAAAGCCGGTTTTTAAGGCGCTACATAGCTCGTTATAGCTCGGCGTGCGTCCTAATACCTCGGAGACGGAAATCGTCTTTGCGTCAAGGTCTTGTCGGATGCCTGCAAGTAGAGCTGCGTCGGTTGTGGAAAGGTATCGCGTCAAGTTTCGGTGTTTCGGCGTGAGCATAATCGAGCCGTGCTGCAAAAGCACTGTGCCGAATCGACGCTGCGCCGAGCCAACAAGTTTCTTGCCGTTGATTTCCAACTCGTATCGTGCCGACGCCGTAAAGCAAGGCACACTTGCGACACGAGCATAACGCTCGCGGAAATTCGGCTGCTGTTTTTGAAACGCCGTCTCTACGCCAAGCGTCTCCAAGCCGACGCTGAGTGCGCGGTTGATGTCGGCGTAATGTTCCGCAGGAGATTTCCCAAGGCACAAGATGGCGGCGTAGGTAAGTTCATCAATGTGAAAGACGGCGCGTCCGCCTGTTGGTCGGCGCACCAAGTCAATCCCGTCGGCAGCGAGTTTATCAAGGTCAAATGCGGTTGGCGCTTGATTGAATCCTAACGAAATCGCGGGCGGCGACCAGCCGTAGAACCTTATTAACACGGCGTTTGCGCCGATGAGGTCGCGCAGCGTCGGCAATAAGAACGCGCGCGCAAGTGCTTCATCGAGTTGCATCTGCATCGCGCCGTCGCCGAAGCCCGACTCCACAAAGACAATTTTAGAGACCACTTGAAATCTTGTAAGAAATTGCAGAGTTCGATAAATTGTTCGCTAATTTTTTCGTGCAAAGCATGACGATTCCCGAAATTTTGAACGCATATAAAATAATCGCGGTTGTTGGCATCTCCGACAACCCGACACGACCGAGTTACACGGTTACGAAGTATATGCTTGCGCAAGGCTACAAAATTATTCCCGTCAATCCCAACATCGAGTCCGTTTTCGGATTAAAAGCATATCCAAGCCTTTTAGCGTTGCCCGACGAGGTAAAAAAGACTGTCGAGATTGTCGATGTATTTCGTAAGCCCGACGATGTGCTGCCGGTCGTTGAGGAAGCGATTGAAATCGGCGCTAAGGTTGTTTGGATGCAACTCGGCGTTACAAATCAAACTGCCCGCGAAAAAGCTGTAGCTGCTGGTCTTGCCGTCGTTGAAAACCATTGTATTGCCGTCGACCATCAACTTCATCTTGCGTAACCATTTACCGCTTGCCGCAATGCGCCTAATTGTCACCGTTTGTTTTTTACTGGCGCTTGTCGTTGGAACTGTAAGCCGAGTGACTGCGGAGACAAGATACGCGTATAGTTTCTCGCCCGTCGAGACAGAAAAAGCCGTTGGAACAACCATTGACAAAATCATCATCATCGGCAATTACACAACGCGCGCATTTGTGTTGCTACAGGAAATGCCGTTTGTCGAGGGCGATACGCTCACGCTTGCCGAATTGCAAACAGCGCAGGAGCAGATATACAATTTGCAGTTGTTTAATCTTGTGCTGGTCTCTGCCAAACGATTTGACCCGCAAGACACCGCCGCGCTCGCTCAGGCAACTGCGCTGCCCGAACAAGATTCCACGTTTGCAAAGCTCATTCGCGCAGGCGTCAGTGCGGCAGACGCGTCGGGACGGGCGCAGACCGTCGTGCTTGTCTCGGTGCATGAGCGGTGGTATTTGTTTCCGCAACCGCGATTTGATTTACGCGGCGTCAGTTTAACCGAGTGGCTGCGTCGCCCGACCATCGCCAACGTCAATTTTGGCACGATTATCTCGCATCAAAATTTGTCGGGACTAAGCGACCCGCTCTCGTTTTCTGCTGGCGTCGGGTTCGACCCGTATATTCAAGTGTCGTATTACACGCCGTATTTGTTCGGCACATCGCGCACTGGCTTCGGCGGCTCGCTCACGCTGCGCGACCTCAATAACCTTGCCTACGACACGCGCACGAACACGGTTCCACGCTACACTCAAAAGACATTCACGGCGGCGATATTTTTCGGACAGCGCATCTCTACCTTTGATTTCTTAAACCTAACGATAGGATATAGCCGTATTTCCGTCTTCGACGACACCTTCGCTGAACAGCCAACGGCAACCGTTTCCGGCGACGGGCGCGATTATTTCCCCTTTCTGCTCTTAAACTACACCTACAACCGTGTCGATTTCAATCAATGTCCGACGAAAGGGTTTTTCATTTCCGCCACACTGTTGCAAAGCGGAACGCCGTTTGAAGCCAATAAAATCAATGTAACGCGGGCGATTATTGACCTGCGGTGGTATAGAAAGCTCATTGGAGAGCTGTCCATTGGGCTGAGAAATTGGAGTGTGCTGACGCTCGATTCGCCCGTGCCGAACCACTTGCGCTCCTTTCTCGGCTACTCGCGTTTAGCAGTTCGGGGTTATACGAATACGATTTTTGAAGGCGATAACGTGCAACTCAACACAGCGGAACTGCGCTATCCGATTATTCCCGACCAAACCCTGACATTTGACTTCATGCCATTTGAACAGTTCAAGGTCTTGAAGTGGGCGCTTTACATGACGGCATTTTTTGACGCCGGAACTACTTGGTATAATCCGCGCACTAAGTTGCTATCGGAACGCAGTCGTCGATTTACTCTGGAAAACGTCAACTTTGGTTACGGCGCGGGATTCGTTTTGGTTGGCGGCTACCGCTTGGCGGCGCGCGTCGATTTTGCCGTGAGCGACAGAGGAAAATTTGAAATTATTTTCGACAACACCGTCTCGTTCTAAGCCTTTCATTTGGAATGAAACTTTCCATCGTCGTCCCCTCGCTCAACGAAGAGGCATACATCTTCAACACCCTTGCAGCAATTGCGTCGATGGTTGTTCCTAACTCGCTGACGCTTGAGCTGTTGCTCGTCGACGGCGGCAGCACGGACAGAACGCTCTCGGAAGTCGAACGGTTTTTCGAGACCAACAACGCGCTGCCTGTGAGAATGTTTCGCAGCGTGCAGGGACGAGCGGCGCAACAAAACTGCGGCGCAGAGTTCGCGACCGGCGACGTGCTTTGGTTTTTACATGCCGATACGCTGCCATCTCCAAACGCTTTAATTGAGTTGCAAAAAACTTTGCAAAATCCCGCCGCACAGTTCGGATACTTTTACATGAAGTTTGATTCGGATAACCTCCTTGCGAAGTTCTACTCGGATTTTACCAAGCTCAATTCCATTCTAACGCACTACGGCGACTGCGGCATTTTCATGCGACGTGATTTTTTCTTTGAGCTTGGAAAATTTCCGGAACAAGACCTCATGGAAGATGTCGAGCTTCTCTTTCGCGCCCGCGCGGTTGCAGAGCCTGCGCTTATCGTCGATGCGTTTGTAACCACGTCGGCTCGGCGCTTCAAGCGTAATGGATTTCTGCGCCAGCAAGTTCTCAACGCATATCTCGTTGGGCGATACATTTTTGGCGCGTCGCCCAGCGAATTAAAAAAACGCTACGAGAAAGGCTAATCACTCCCTGAACTTGACGTCGCCGTAGGAAATCGTATTTCCAGCAGGGTCGATGAACCGAATGCGAAATAGTCGTCCGCGCAAGTCATTGAAGTTGTTTGTCGGCGAAAGCGAAAGAAGGTTCAAGCGGTAAAACTCAATGCCGATTTGAGGCGGCGGCGCGCTCCACAAAAACACGGGATTGCCAACAGTGTTTGTGCCAATCACATCGACGCGCGGAAGCGGCGTGGCGAGGCTATAACGAACTGGCACCGTGATGTTCCCATTGATGGTTGGGTTCGGAAATGCAGGAGAAACGAAAACCTCGTTGCGGTAACGCTCCTGCGTGCGCCAGTCGTCAGGGTCGTTACGAATGACGCTGCCTAAGTTATCGGTCTCCGTGAAGCCATCGACCGTCGTTGAAACGGACTCCGTCGGCAGAACATTGCAACCCAAAAGCCAAACCGCGCAGATGATAAACACGTGTGGTTTCAAGTGCGCGACCCAAAGTTGATTTTTTCTTTGATGAGATACGGTTCAGCATTGTATCCCGTCTTTGTAACCATTTCGCCCAAAAGACCAATGCCGAAAAGTTGCACGCCAAGAATGATGAGCATCACTGCCAGGAAGAGCGCTGGCCGATTGCTTAATGCTTGGTCGTTGATGACTTTTTCAAACGACAAGTAGCCAGCAAGCAAGAAGCCGGATAAAAACGATAAGATGCCCAAGAGTCCGAAAAAGTGCATCGGGCGTTTGAGATATTTCGTGATGAACATGATGGTGAGCAAATCAAGAAAGCCGTTGAAAAATCGGCTGATGCCGAACTTGGTAACGCCGTATTTACGCGGTCGATGCTGCACGACCAGTTCGCCAATTCGAAAGCCGTTCCACTTTGCCAAGACGGGAATATAGCGATGCATTTCGCCATAGACTTGAACGGTTTTAACGACATCGTGCCGATAGGCTTTTAAGCCGCAATTAAAATCGTGCAGCGCCACGCCCGACATTGCGCTTGTTACGGCATTGAAGAGTTTTGACGGCAGCGTTTTTGAAATGGGGTCATAACGCTTTTTCTTCCAGCCGCTCACAAGGTCATAACCTTCTTCTAATTTTCGAATGAGCGGCTCGATTTCGTAGGGACTATCTTGCAGGTCGGCATCCATCGTGATAACGTATTTTCCCGATGCAGCAGCAAAGCCTGCATCAAGCGCGGCGGACTTGCCGTAGTTGCGCCGAAATGAAATGAGCTTAATATCTGGCTGTCTCGACAGCAAGCCTTTAATGACTGCATCGCTGCCATCGTTGGAGCCGTCGTTGACAAATAAAATTTCGAGCGTCGGCGGATGTCCGAAAAAATTTTCCAAATCGCTTTTCTGAATCGCGTCGTAAATCTGAGAAACAAGTTCAGGCAACGATTCGGCTTCGTTGTAAAGCGGAATGACTATGGAAATGTCGCAAATAGGTGCGGCCACAACTGTCTCGGCAGTTGCGCTTTCGGTCGATTGAATCATATCTATCAGTCGGACAGCGTCCGTAAAAAGGATTCGACGAATGTTATTAAACCTGCAAGATACAGTGTTGACGCGACGTCGCCATACCCAAGAGACCTTGTAAAACGATTCAGCGTCTAATCCGCAAGGGTTGATAAATCGCCCGCGTCTTGTCCGAGCGATTCGGCTTTGAGCAAGCGTCGAACAATTTTTCCGCTTCGAGTTTTCGGTAATGTTGTGCGGAACTCAATCTCGCTTGGCGTGGCGATTGGACCGAGTTCGCGTCGCACATGGTCACGCAAAACACTTTTCAGATTCTCGGTCGCCTCATGTCCCGCTTTCACGACGATAAACGCCTTGATGCGCTCGCCTTTGAGGTCATCGGGCAACCCGACTACAGCCGCCTCTGCGACGGCGTTGTGCGTAATGAACGCGCTCTCGACTTCCGCCGTGCCGATGCGATGCCCTGCGACATTCATCACGTCGTCGGCTCTGCCCAGAACGCAGATGTAGCCGTCCTCATCGTAAAACGCGACATCGCCCGACGTATAACAGCCCTCAAAATCTTCCCAGTATTTTTTGTAGCGGTCGTCATCGCCCCAAACCGTGCGCATCATATACGGCAGCGGTCGGCGCAGAATCAAAAGCCCGCCTTGATTTGGCGCGACGGGTTTGCCCTCGGGCGTTACGACGTCGGCAATGACAGTCGGCATCGGTTTTCCTGCTTTTCCCAATTTGGCTTTGAAGGCGGGCAATGTGCCGATGACCGGCGAGGCGATTTCGGTTTGCCACCAATTGTCGACCACAAATCCGCGCTCGCCCAAGATGGTTTCTTGCGCCCATTGATGCGCTTCGGGATTGAGCGGCTCGCCCGCGCAGGCGATTAAGCGAAGCGAACTGGTATCGAATTTTTTGACGTGTTCCGCGCCGTATTTCATAAAGAGCCGAACCGCCGTCGGCGCAGTGAACATCAAGTTTACGCCGTGTCGCTCGACCGTTTGCCAAATGATGCCCGGATGCGGAAAATCAATCGCGCCTTCGCGCGCCAGAACGGTCGCGCCGTTGAGGAGCGGACCATAGACGATGTAACTATGCCCGACAATCCAACCAATGTCGGAGGTCGACCAAAAAATGTCGGTTTCTTTGATGTCGTAAAATGCCCGCGAGAGATAGTATGTGCCGACCATATAGCCGCCGTGAACATGAACCACGCCTTTCGGCTTGCCCGTCGTGCCGCTGGTGTAGAGAATGAAGAGCGGATGCTCGGCATCGACGATTTCCGCCTCGCACCACTGCGGTTGATGTTCTATAAAGTCAAAGTAATCGACTTCTCGCGCCGATGTGAGTTCTTGCTTCGGCTCTTGGCGGCGCAAGACGATGATTTTTTCAACGAACTCAATATCGCGAACCGCTTCATCGACAATGCTTTTAAGATTGACCGTTTTGCCAGCGCGATAGGTGACATCTGCGCAAAAGACGACTTTGGCTCTGCAATCGTCAATGCGCGTTTTGAGCGCGCCGACGCCCATTCCCGCATAAACGACCGAATGAATTGCGCCAATGCGCGCGCACGCCAGCATGGCGTAAATGCCTTCCACCGTAAGCGGCATGTAGATAATCACGCGGTCGCCTTTTGTGACGCCCGATGCTTTGAGCGCGTTGGCGACCTGACAGACGCGGCGGAGCAAGCGGTCATAAGTAACGACAACTTCTTTTCCGCTTTCGGTCGTCCAAATCAGCGCGACTTTGTTGCGACGGTTGGTATCGACATGGCGGTCGAGCGCGTTGAGCGTGATGTTGGTTTTTCCGCCGATGAACCATTCGTGATGCGGCGGCGTGAAGTTGAGAACAGTGTGCCATTTTTCTTTCCAGACGAGTTCGCTCGCAATGCTCTCCCAAAATTTTTCAGGCGCGGAGATGCTGTAGCGATAGAGCGCGTCGTAATCTTGAATGAGCGCGTTTTGTCGAAGCGATTCGGGCGGCGCAATGATGCGCTGTTCAGCGGTAAGCGTTTCAATGGAAGACATGGTTCAGACTCCTTTGTCGTTTGTTAATTAGAAAAATGTGCGTTGAAATTTAGCGTGTTGTCTCGCTGTTAGACTTGAGCAAAAACATGAGCGGCACGTGAGCGCGTCTCCGCCATGCCCGCTCGGAATGTTCATCGCCGACAAATTTTTTGGTTATCCAATTCTTTTCAGTGAAGCCCTTGTCGCGCATCACGGCATCGGCTTTTTGTTGATACGGCTCGTAGTCTTTATCGAGTGTTTCGGTGCCAAAGTCAAAATAAATGTTGTGTGTGGCAGGGTCGGGCAAATGCGTTTTCATGTAGTCAATCATCACGCCGTCGCCAGCAGGAAAGTGTGTCGAGATGCAGCCTGCGCCGCCAAATACATCAGGATATTCGCAAATGGCGTAAAGCGAAATCAGTCCGCCCATGCTCGACCCCATAATAAACGTATGGTCGCGCTCTGGCAAGGTTCGAAATGTCGAGTCGATAAACGGCTTTACTTCGCGAACGAGAAAATTTAGGTAGCGGTCTGAAAACGCTTCACCGCCATACTTTGCTGCCAGTGCAGCTCTTGCCGCAGGGGGCAACAGGTCATACGCTTTTTGCGGCATATACTCCGGTCGCCGCTTCGCCGAGTTCCAAATGCCGACGATAATTGCAGGCTGGATTTTTTGTGCCTCAATCAACTGCGTCATGGTTTCATCAATTCCCCAGTCGACGCCGATGAAAGACTGTTTGGGGTCGAAGAGATTCTGCCCATCGTGCATATACAACACCGCATAACGTGTCGTTTGGTTTTTGTCGTAATTGGGCGGCAGCCATACATCAATATGCCGAGCGTCAACAAACTTCGATGCAAATGTCTCAAAGCGTTTGACTGTGCCTGTAACACCTGACGACGTGGTATCGTCAATCGATGGCTTTGCTATCGACGAAGAGCGTTGTTCCGCGCAAGCAGAGATCATAACGGCGAGCAGTAAAAAATAGCGCTGCATGGATAGTTAGGTTTTCTCGAAAGTAAAACATCGCGCGCAAAAACTCGACGGGCGCAATGCACGTAACGGCGCAAAAGTCGTTTTGTTTGCGGCGTAGATTGCGTAACTTTGCATAAAACCGCACATTAGCGGACAGTCACAGGGAAATATTTACATTCCGCTTGCCGAAAATGACGGACGCACGCCCAGCGCAGTTCTCGCTGTTGGAGAAGTTCAAGGCGCATATTGAGTTGCTCGATCCAATTACTTGGGTGGGCGTCTTGCAAGGCATTATCTGCGGCGCGATTGCCTCTGGCGGAATGTCCTTTACTGCTGAAAGCATTGGCAAGTTCGGCTTGCTCACCTTGCTCTTCGGACCGCTCGGGACAGGCTTTGCCCAATCGCTCAACGACTACTTCGACCGCGACCTCGACCGGGTCAATGAACCAACTCGCCCAATTCCTTCAGGCAGACTCACCGAGCGCGAAGCGCTTTGGAATTGGATAACGGTCGGCGTGATTACCATTACCGTCAGTGTCTTGCTTGGCTCACTCTTGGAACAAGAGCGCGGCATCATGCTCATCGCCCTGACGATATTAGGACTTGTAACAGGATACATTTACTCTGCGCCACCGATTAAACTCAAAATGAATGTGCTGCTCTCCGCGCCCAGCGTTGGGCTGACATACAGTTTCATTACTTGGATTGCAGGGAACATTATCTACACAGATTTGCGACCAGAAGTCGTTTGGATGGCAGTTATCAATGCCTTCGTTGCCGTCGGGCTGATTTTCCTCAACGACTTTAAATCAATCGAAGGCGACCGTGCGCAAGGCTTGAAGTCATTGCCCGTGATGATTGGCGTTCGAAATACTTACCTTGTGGCGTTTCTCATCATTGATGCGCCGCTTCTGCTCTTCGTCTATTTGATGCGGGCTTGGGGCTTTGATGTGATGTTTTGGCTATCCCTCCTGTCGCTGTTGCTCATCGTGGTGATGCAAGTAACTTTATACCGCGACCCCGAAGACGGCGCAATGGCGCTTGACGCCGCTGTGCAACAAACAGGCTTGAAAAACGTCGTCGGAAAAAGCAGCGATAAAGCCCATCGCGCGTATTTGCGCTATTTGGTGGTCAACAACGGACTCTATGTTTTGAATGTTGTTGCTGCCGCAATTCACATCGCCCAAAAACCCTTGTAAATACAAGCAGATACGGGCGATTCGGTGTTGCGCACATTTTTATTCTATCAACAAAACTTAGCTAAGGCAATGCTCCTTGCATCTTTTATCGTGGCGCTCTTTGGACTGCCGCCGCTCTGGAACAACGCGCTCATCGCCTTCATCATGATTGTCTATGTCTTCAGTTTGGTGGCGCTGCTCGACTTTTGTGTCGCCAAGTTGGGACTTGCGCCCGACCTCAGCCGAAAAATCACGCACATCGGCGCAGGCTGTTTAGTCTTGTTCCTTGCGCTCTTCGATGACTCCGATTGGTCGCGCTATCTCAACATCACGATTCTCGTCATTTGGTTCGCGCTCCTGATTCAAAAAGGGTTGTTCGCCGATGCCAACGATGAAGCCGTCAAAACCATGACCCGCACTGGCGACCGCACCGAACTCTTGCGGGGTCCGCTCTACTTCGTCATTGTCTCAATCATCTGCGCGACGGTCTTTTACAAGACATTCGCGGGCGTTGCCGCAATGGGATTTTTAACATTCGGCGATGGACTCGCGCCCGTTGTCGGCACGCGCATCGGTAAATTGAAATACCAAATTTTGAGTCCAAAAAGCGTCGAGGGAACACTGACGATGCTTGTGGCTGGCGTTCTCGGCGCAACGCTCTTCGTATGGATGGTCATTCCAGAGGAGTTGAACCTGTCGCGTATTGCGTTGTTGGGAATTGTGGCAGCGATTGCCGAAGGCGCCAGTCCAGAGGAACTCGATAATTTTTTAATCCCAATAGCTGTTATCGGCGCGGTGCAGGTTGTGTGAGAGCCGCCTGTGAACGCCCGTAAAATCAAGGCTTGGCGAGAACTAAGCCGATAGTCGTGAGCAGCCCGAAAACCATCAAAGTTCTCGCTGTCCCTGCCAGCGACGCGTTGAGTTCCGCTCCGTTGCGAACGGCAACATTCATACACTCTTTAATCGCAAGCGGCAACGCAAGGAGCGCAAGCAAGACCGTCCACTTGTAGCTCAATAAAAAAACCAATACGGGCATTAAAAATGCAAGCGCGGTTTGTGCATAATACAGCCACCTTGCGCCAGTTTCTCCTAACGAAATTGCTAAGGTGCGTTTCCCTGCTTTCGCGTCGGTTGGAATGTCTCGCAAGTTGTTCACGCCAAGAATGTTCGATGCTAAAAATCCTGTTGCCATGCCGAGCATCAGCGATGCCTGTGAAAATTCAAGCGCATGCGCGTAGTAGGTGCCGCTCGTTGCTGCCACGCCGAAAAATGCAATTACGGTAACATCGCCCAGCGCGTTGTAAGCAAGCGGAAACGGACCGCCTGTGTAGGCGAATGCAAAGAGCATCGAGAGCAACCCGATGGCAAGTATTACCCAGCCGCCAATCCAGACCAGACCAAGACCGATAACAAACGCAGTTACCATGACGAGAATCGTTGCGCGGATAAGCGTTTGTTCGTCAAGCAGTCCGGTGGTCAAGACTTTCTTTGCGCCAAGCCGCTCGTCGTTGTCTGCGCCTTTTCGGAAGTCGTAAATATCGTTGATGAAATTGGACGCAGTTTGCAAGAGCATTGCGCAAACAAGCGCGATGAGCGCCGCAAGAACATTAAACTTTCCGTCGGCATACGCCAGCGCACTACCGATTAAAACAGGCGCAATAGCCGCTGGATAAGCGCGCGGGCGCATCGCTATCAGCCAAATTTGCAGGCGCGAGAGGGGTTGAGGGGCGGCGACGGTTGTTTGAGACATGAAAAATTATGTTTGGTTTTTACGCGGCGCTTTTGCCTGCTTGAAGCGTCGGCGATAAGGGCGTTACGGAACTTATCACTGCAGGTTTAACGACATAAAGCAACACTGCCGCAAGCACTGCGCACCCTGCCGACCCGATTCCAACCACAAAATAATTTTCCATCGGAGCATTTGGCGTTTTAATGATGACCGCGCCCGCCAACGAGGCTGCAATGCCCGATGCTAATTGCTCGATAGAGATATTGAGGCTCATAAATCCTGCGCGTTCCGACGGCGCGACACTCGATGTTATCATCGCTAAAGCCGGCGCCCGGCGCGCCCGCGAGAGCGTCATAAATAACACAAAGACCAGCATCAACGCAGCGTAGGTCGATGACGGCATCGTGGTGAAGAGCAAGGTCGACGGCACAAGCAACGCGCTCAAGGCAGCGAACGTATTCCACTTGCCAAATTTATCTGCAATGAGTCCTGTCGGATACGACGCCAAGAATGTCGCGATGCCGCCCGCGATGTAGAAATATCGAATCTCTGCATCGCCAAGTCCAACATTTGCCGCAAGGAACGGGTTGATAAACGGAATCACAGAGTAACTCGCCATTGCAATCAGCGCAGTGACGCCAATCGCTGCAATGCCGTTCCGATGTAGCAACTTCCTTAGGTGCGAGGTAGTCGTCTCGGCTTTCAATCGGCTGAGATGCGCTGTCAAATCTGGCATTTGCAACGAAACGGCAACCAGCACGAGCAATGACGCAGCAGCGTTGATGATGAATATCATATTCCACCCAATCGTTTCAGCAAGCCACAGCCCAAGCGGCACGCCGGCGACGGACGAGACGGCAAAGGAACTGAGCGTCAAGCCAAATGCCGCGCCCTGTTTGTCGGGCTCAATAACATCGCCGATAATCGAGAAAATCGTTGCCACAATCAGCCCGCCGAATGCGCCTGCTAAAACTCGCGCAGTGATGAGTATCTGCAACGACAGCGCAACACCGCACAACAGCATTGAGACCGCGAATCCGCCGTAGAGTGCGACAAGTGCATGCTTCCGATTGAATCGATCGATGAACAGCGCGCCAATGATGCCAAATGCGCTTGCACTGAAATTATACGCCGAGACTAAAATGCCGAGTTCTCGTGGTTCCAACGAAAAAGAGCGCGTAAAAAAAAGCGTTAGGGCTGGCATCAACATGTAGTCTAAAATGTAGGTGAAATACACCAGCGATAACAGCAAGAGCATGCGGCGCTCGTTTGGCATAATTTGAAAGGTCAATCGCGTTAGAAAGTGTAGCTCATATTCACGGTCGCATAACGACGCAGCACTGTGCCGCCGAAAATTTCGTAGTAGCGACGGTCAAGCAAGTTAAACACATTAACGCCAATGCGCCAATTTGGCATCAGGTGATATCCGCCGTTCAAATTGACGACAGCAAACGACGGCACAAAGCCTTGCTGCACACCTGCCAGCCACGGAAATCCATCGACGTAGCGCAGCGTTGCAGCGATGTCGTATTTATTTGGCACAGAATACGTGGCGGCAAGATTGATGCGATGCCGCGATGTGTTTGGCAGAATCGGCTGCGTTGGCGCGGCGTTTTCAAGCACGCTTGCATCAAGATACGCATAGTTCGCCGAAAGCATAAGTTGTTCCGTTAGGTAATAATTGACACCGAGTTCCGCGCCGATTTCTTGAATCAAGCCAATGTTAATTGGCGCTTGTGCGAGTGTCGGCACGCCATTGACGACGACGAACTCAATCGGATTGACGCGCTGATTTTGCAACGCCGTCGTGAGCGTGGAATTGACGAAAGTATTGAGCGCAGCCGACGACCCCGAATATCGATATGGCTGAAACACAAGCGGTGCATTCGCGCTGAGCGGCGACGAGATGAAATTTCTCCGACGATTGAGATACACGTCCGCCGTGATGAACAGCGACCGCGACACAACGCCTTTGTAACCAACTTCAAACGACAGGCTTTCTTCAGGACGCAAACCCGCATTGCCTAATGAAAATCGATTCACAGTGGAGAAGTTCAGCGTGTCGGCAAAACTTGCGCCGTTGGCAGCTCGAAGCGAATCGTTGATGCGCCGAACATCTGCTGCCAGATTGACTGCTCCAAGCCGCGACGTGCGAAAGAAATCTGGATAACTCGGACGCAAGAACGCTTGATTGACCGTAAAGCGCAAGGTGTGACTGGGTTCAGGCGACCAGACCAGCGCCGCTTTTGGCGAGAAGCGTGTCTCAATAATTGTCGAGAAGTCTAACCGAGCAGCGCCGACAAGTTGCAGATTTGGCAAAAGTTGAAACTCGGCTTGCCCATAAACGCCTGTGAAATTGTTGTGCAAATTCCCTCGGCTTAGAAGCGGCTCTGCACCGGCGACATTCGTCTCAATGCGCTGCCACTGATGCGAAAGTCCAACGATGGTTTTCAAACGGTTCTCAAAAAACGAGTCGTTGTATTGCGCTTCGGCCGTAATGTCGTCGGAATCTTCGGCGGAACTTGATGCAGGCGTGTTCAAGACGGGTTGCGGGAAGGGCGTGAATCGGCGATTCCACACGCCTTGAACATTGAGGCGCGGCGAGTTGTAAGCCACACGCACAAAGGGCTTATTGACAAGCGGAATCAAAATGCGTCCAATCGTATTCACATACACTTCGTTGCCGCTGTTGGAAATGCCGCCCTCGAGCGTGAGCCGTTCATCGCTATTGAAATCATAATCGCCGCGCACGGTCAACACATTTGTAAAGTTATTGAGCCACTCATCGCGCAAGGGCTGTCGGTCGATACCAAGACCTGCATATTCCAAGACGCCGCCGCGAGCCGTGTCGCGCGAGACGAGCGTCTCGTTTCGCATTCGCGCAAAGCCCGCGTTGATTTTGTATGAAAAATTTCCAATAGCGCCTGCATGCCGAACGTCGCCACGATACGTTTGAAATTCTCCAACAGTGAAGGCCGCGCGCGTGCCAATCACATCACGCGGAGCAAAGGTAGTGATGTTGATGACGCCATTGTAAGCATTCGCGCCGAAGAGCGCAGAGCCGGGACCGCGCACGACCTCGAGCTGCTGCACATCGGAAAGCGTGGTTGCGAGCGAGTTCCACTCTTGCAAGTTCAGAAGCGGCGTTGAAGGGTCGCGTCCATCGATTAAAACCAACACCCGTCGATTGATGGAATTATTGAACCCACGTGTGTTGATGTTGAAATCATTTGCGCCCGATTGAGCCACATCAATGCCCACTTGCGCATCCAACGCCTTCGAGAGCTGTCCATGCGTCGAGGCACGCTGCAATTCCGACGGCGTAATGACGGCAACAGAAGCAGGGGCTTCGGTCAATTTTTGCTTGCGCCGCGACGCGCCATAGACTACCACATCTTCCGCGCGAACTGCATCAATATCAAGCACAACATTCAACACAAGTGGCTCGTCGGAGACCGTAACGCTGCGCTCGACAGTTTTATAACCAACGCCCGAAAACACCACTGTTTGCAAGCCTTGCGGGACGCCCTCCACTCGATAACTTCCATCAGATTTTGCCGCCGCACCGATGCTCGTGCCTTTAATTCTAACCGAGGCGCCAATGGCAGGTTCTTTTTCGTTGGTGGTGAGTTTGCCTGAAATCACACCGCTCTGCGCCCAAAGCGTCGCGCTAAAAAAAAACGTAAGGAAAATGTAGCCGTATTTCATCGTTGTGTGATTATTTCTTGGTTAGTTCAGATGCTTTTTTTAGAAATCCGTTCTTGATTTTTCTGTCTGTTTTGGGTGAAATCATTTTGCGAAGCCCGCTCGTCATCAAGCCTGCGCCGATGAGCGATTGTCGGAACTTGTAAGCGTCGCGAAGCGAATACGCTTTCCCGTCCAAAATCCATTGAAGGAAAACGCCGTCCGACATTGCCAATTCAAGCCGCGTGAATGATTCGATATCGACATCAACGAAGAGTTTAAGTTTGATGAGCTCTTTGGCAACCTTTCCGCCAAGTTCAGCAAGACGCGATTTCATCTCGCGAATGCGATTGAGGAAATGCGGATTTTGAGAGCGAATGGCGTGCGCCCAAAATTCAAGCAGAATGGCGGCGTGGTCGGCATGCTTTTCGTAGAACTCAACCGTTGTGTCAATGAGCGCGCTGGCTTTGGAGACTGGGTCCAATAGGCGTTCTGATTGTCGAAGCATATCGGCTTCGTATTCATCAATCCACGAATCATAAACGGCGAGGAACAACTCTTCTTTGGTTTCAAAGTATTCGTAGAGTGTGCCTTTGCCCACGCCTGCAAAGTCGGCGATGTCTTGCATCTT
>Ga0272446_1003682_pt1 | contig 19025 bp, 18 predicted proteins | sample YNPCB0061_FD_194587 | JGI IMG/M metagenome (GOLD analysis project Ga0272446, IMG submission 194587) | Hot spring microbial mat communities from Yellowstone National Park, WY, United States - YNP-CB-006-1 | ecosystem: Environmental > Aquatic > Thermal springs > Hot (42-90C) > Sediment | place... | reverse complement strand
CCTGCTCGAACACCTGTGCGAGGTCTTCCCCCGGCACGTCGTGCTGCACTACGGGCAGTACAAGCGCGAGCAACTGTTCGAGGCGGCCCGCCGTTCGCGGGCCTGCGCCTACCTGGCCGACGACGACCACGGCCCGCTCGCCCTCCAGGAGATCTTGCTCGCCGGCTGCCCGGTGGTCGGCGTCCGTACCGGAGCCCCGTTCATCCACGACGGCGTCACCGGCGTTTTCGTCGAACGCCTGCCGCCCGGCGCGAAGTGCGTGAAAAACGACGCGGACGAGGCGGCACTGGCGGCTTACATTCACGCGGTGCGAGTTCTGCAAAACAGGGATCGCCAAGAGGTCCGAGAGCAGGCCGCGTTGGCCTTTCACCCGGTGCCGCTCGTCGATGGCCTACTCGAACATCTGGAGTGGACCCGTGGCCATTCCGAAGACCGTGTTGTCCGCCCCGCAACGAACCGGGACTGTTAGCTGTTTGGGAGAGAGGCCATCCGGGCTATAACCCGAACGCGGAAACATGGGTGAGACACCGAGAGTTGTCCCGATTCATCCGGGCCAGTGCAGGCGGTGATGTCTCCATGTGCAACAGGGGAGAGACAACGGCAGAGACGCAGAAGACGCAAACCCTTGCGGAGACTCGCGTAAAACGCGAACGGTAGACTATGAAAGTCTCAGACCCGGCGTGAACCGCCGGGTCGGGCAGTTGCTTGGAAGGATTGGTCAGTACGACATCCCCTGTTCGACCTTGCAACCGGCGGGTTAATAACCTGCCGGTTTTTCTCATCATGATTCCAGTCGGGACCGCCAGAGCGCGACCAACGGAATAATTGCACCGCTATCTCAGTGATCTCTGGCCAGTCTGAGCCGGGGCTGAGCCATCGGCAGTTCCGCATCCTTCGCGCTCCCCGCTCCCGACCATGAGTGTTGGCTGCGGAGAACTGAACCAGGAGAGACTATAACCCGAACGCGGGGACATGTGAGAGACACCGAGAGTTCTTCCCAACAGTCGCGGGTGGTGCTCCTGGGGATGTCTCTACTCGCGACTCAAGAGAGGCGACGGCAGAGACAAACGCGACGTAACCCCTTGCCAGTTCTCGCGGAAGAACGTGGATCAAAAAGAACAGGGGCTCACGATGGGCGTGAACCCCTGGGTCGAAAAGTTACTGGGAAGGTTTGGTCAGTACGCCCGGTGGGACTCGAACCCACACGCTTCCGCTTAGAAGGCGGATGCTCTTCCAGTTGAGCTACGGGCGCGTCGCCTTCATTGTAGCGGGGCCGAGTCACCGCGGGGGGAATTTGGGCGGCCGCGCAAGTGACCGTAACCCAGGACGGTGTACACCGGACCGGCTTTTTCCAGTACGCTGCCGAAGACCACGACCTGGTCAACCTGGGCCCGGCCTCCGTCCCACGCGAGCCGTTTGGTTAACTCGGGGGCCAACATCAGGCCATCCCGCTCGCCTTTGACTCGCCCCAGCGTGACGTGGGGCGTGTAGCCACGCTCTTCCTTCCGATAGCAGCCCCGGGCGAGCAGGTTCGCCTCGAGGGCACTGTGCAGCCGATGCAGGGCGTCGGCACCGTCAGTGATTCCCGCCCAGAGCACTTTCGGATGCCGGGGGTTGGGGAACGCACCCACTCCTGCCACTCGCAAAGAAAATGGTTCTTCCTGAGTCGCGACCTCCTGAACGGCCCGGCAGATGTTATGCAACTCGCGATCGTCCACTTCGCCCAGAAACACCAAGGAAACATGCAGATTCTCGGGTTCCACCCACTTTACCGTGGCTCCGGTACGGGCGAACGTTCGTTGCAAAGCGACGACATGCTCGCGGATGTCGTCGTTCAGCTCAACGGCAATGAAGGTGCGGGTCCGACTCATCGGTTAGGCGCTCCGCTTGGCGTCTCCGCGTCGACAGTTCCCGGGTCGGACGATTGCGGGGGTTGGTCCGAGCCGCCGCGCTAGGCAATGGCTTCCTCCCAGAACTGCTGAGTCCCGTGATGCAGCCGAGCGCCGATTTGCGTGATGACCTTCATGGCTAGATAGTTCCCCGCTCGGGCCGCCCGTTCAGGAGCGACACCGTGGGTGATCCCGTAGAGGAACGCTCCGGCGAACATGTCGCCGGCCCCGGTCAGGTCTGTGGGGTGGCACGGGAACGCGGGGATGTGGCACTCGGTGCCGTGATAGCGAACGAATGCGCCATTGGCACCATCGGTAACGACGGCGTTGGGGACGAGCCAACGCAGCTTGGTGAACGCCTCGTGGGCGTCGGCTCCACCGGCCACGGCCATCGCCTCGGGGGCGTTGCAGAAGAGCAGATCGGCTTGCTGCAATGCGTCGTGGAACGCCTCACTGAAGACCTGGGGAATGAACGCCTCGGAACAGGTCAGGGCAATCTTGACGCCGTGGGCCTTCGCCGCTCGCACCGCCGCTCGAATGGCATGCTGGCCCGTGTTTGGATTGGCAAACACATAGCCTTCGACGAACAGCCATTCCGCGGCGGCAATCTTCTCCGGGGCCACATGCCGGGCGGCCAGGTGGCTGGATACCCCCAGGCAAGTTCGCATCGTCCGTTCGGCATCGGGTGTGATGATGCTCACGCAGGTGCCGGTAGTTTCGCCTACCAACGGCGGATTGGCAAAATCGATCTCCAGCTCACTGAACTCCTCGACATAGTGCAACCCGTAGCGGTCGTCGCCCACGCAGCCAATGAACGCGCCACGCCCCCCCAGTTGACTGCACGCAATCACGGAATTGGCGACGCTGCCGCCGGAGACCAACCGCGGCTCGTGATCCTTGAAGGCTTCGAGTAATCCTTTTTGTTCCGGTGGGCTGACCAGCCGCATCGTGGCTTTCTCGAAGCCCAACGCGGCGAACTCCTCATCCGTCAGCTCCAGTAGAATATCGACGAGGGAGTTCCCCAGACCAATGACATCAAATTCACGCATGGTACACTGACGCTTCCTTTCGCGACGTGGCCGGTCCGCCTGGAGTACCCTGGGGCACTCTCCCATCGCCCGCGGAGTGAGTCGGTCGAAGGTGAACGCAATGCAACCCTTGCACCGGGAGATGGTTGGGCGGGTCGCCGTCTGGGGCCAAACGAATCCTGGTCATACCACAAACGTGGACAGGGAATTACTCGGCTGTGCCGTTGATCCCGGGCAACGCCGTCACGGTCTCCACCGGACTGACCGTGTTTATGCGTGAGCCGCCACGGGCCTCGATCAGCAAAACAATTTCGCCTTCCTGAACCGTCTTTCCATCCTGATTCGTAATGCCTCGATACCACACGACCTCACCGCGACGGCCCCGACCCCGCAGCGTTTTCTCCACGACACGGCTGGTGCATTTGATGGTGTCACCGGCAAAAACCGGGAGCAGAAAATTCCACACTTTCACCTTGAGCATGGCCAGGGTGCGAACTGGTGGTGTCATCACCCCCAGACCGCTGGCAATCGAGAACACCGCAAACCCGTGGGCAATGGGCCGACGAAACGCCGTCGTCTTGGCAAACTCATGATCAATGTGAATGGGGTTAAAATCGCCGCTGAAGCCGGCGAAGTTGACAATGTCAGCTTCCGTGATCGTCCGCCCCCCCGAGACCCACTCTTGGCCAACTTCCAGGTCGTCGAAATACAGGTGAATTGTGGAAAAACTCATGGAAGAGTCTCAAGGTGGGCAGCAACCAGCCAACAGGCGACACCTCCGGCATTTATAGTGGCATCTCACGGTAAAACAAGATGTAAAGTAAGGCAGATTAGGGATTTTGGGGAAATAAGGGTATAGGTTTGCGGTCCGGTGTGGAAAGATCGACCCCAACGAAAACGCCTTCCGCTTCGGTCACGTGGATCGTCTCGGCCCCGCGCTCGGCGATCACATCGATGTGCACGGTCATCGAGGTGCGGCCCACGCGGACAATGCTCGTCTCGAAGCGGACCACGTCGCCGACGAGCACGGGCTTCTTGAACTCCACGCGGGTAATCGCCACCGTGACGAACGACGCCTTGGGATTCCCGCCGCGACGTTGCAACTCACGCTGAGCAGCGATGGCCCCAGCCAGGTCGATGTTCGATAGCAACACTCCACCGAAGATGGTGCCGTGGCGGTTGGTGTCCTTGGGCATCATCGGAATCTGCACGGCAATGTAGCGCTCACTCATGCCATCACCTCGGGCAAACGGGGGTAATTCCTACCCGTTGCGGCGATCAAGCGGAAGCGAGGGCTGCCAGCGAACGGCCCCCAGCCGGCTCCCGGCGACGTCGCAACGATCGCACATCCGACCGACCAGACGGTAGCCAGCCGTGCACCCCGCTGGTAGGCTTTCCCCCGTGCTTCTCTCTGCATTCGGGACGGGGTCCATCGTGACGCTTTTGCTCATTCTGGTGCTGGTGACACTGGTTCTGTTCGCGCTATTCCTGGGCGGGTCGCTTCTGGCCCAGGGATATCTGTATCAGCAACCGGCGGATCGGCTGCCCCTGCGCGCGTTGGCAGCGGCCTTGCTGGTTGGCCTGTTTATTACCGGTTGGGTGTGGCTCGATCAGCGCTACCCCCGCCGTTACGACACCTTCTTCGAGTTTGCCCCGTACCAAACCCAGGAGTTCAACGAATTCGAGGCGGTGCGTTGGATGTCGCTGGACGGTACCCGCATCACCCGGGACGACGCGGGCAATCCGATCGAGGTAACCGTGAAATATCGTCGCGGGACCGGCCCCCGCCCAACGGTTTTCACCGAAGAAGAGACCGGCGCTCCGTTTCAGTTGAATGGCGTTAGTCAGTCCGGTGAATCGTTCATGACCGCGGCGATCCGGCTGCGGCCCAGCCCCGAGGCCGAGCCGATCCGGTTGAACGCTCAGCTGAACCCCCGCTCCAGCCTACCCACCTACACCAACGAGCGGCGCTTTGTCGAGGTGAACGGCAGCAGCTATGTCGAGGCCGATCAGCTCGGGGTGCTCTACGTCCCTAGTACCTGGACAGTGCTGGTTGCGTTGTTGATCAACGTGATGCTGTTCGTCGTCTGGATGATTGCCTTCTGGCCTCTGTTGCGGTTCACCTTGGGGCACGCCTTCGGGCTGACTGTGGTGATGGGGCTGGTCACGATGCTTTTGGTGATGCCGGTGTTGTTCAAACCCCACCGGGCGGCTCCACCAGCGGAACGCACCACGCAACTGATCGGGCCCCGGATCATATCGTTGGCGAGCGGCGACGGGGCGTGACCCGCGCCGCCGCCGGCCTCGATGCGTCACGTCTTCTTCTTGTATTCGCCTTCCAGTACCCCGCGGGCATCATCCAGGCCATCGCCCATCAAGTCGGAGAGTGTACCCGTATTCTCCTTCACCATCCACTTAAAGCTGAATTCGAATCCCTTAGGCGGTTTGGCAGGGAAGCTACCTTTTTCCACGACTTCCGTAACCGTGGCCTTGATCGTACCGTCCTTGTCCGTTGTGATCTTGCAGGTGATCGTGACACCGTCGTCGTCGCGGAAAGCGGACAACGTCAGAGTATCCTTGCTCACTTGGAGGGTCAGCTCGATGCCTTCGGCTTCGCGCGTCCAGACGGTGGGTTTCTCCTTGTCCTTGGGAGCTTTCTTGTCCTGGGCAGTGGTTGTTCCCAAGCCAGCTAGCAGGGCCAGGGCGCATCCCGCGACGATGAGACGCAATAGCATATGGGGTCTCCAATGGTGAAAGCAGGCAGTTCGTAGCCGCCGCGGGAAAGATACTTGCTCGAGGTTGCTTCGCCAAGCGATTCATCAAAAACACACCTGGGCAGTTTCCCGATCCTCACCCGCTTGCCGGGGCGGTTGCCCTTCCATCCGATCCGGCGAGCAGCTATAGCCGGCCACGCCAGAACCTCTCGCGTGGAAGGAGCCGTGCCTCATGCGTCCGCGCCTCGGCGCTTTTGTGGTGGTCACCGTTCTCAGCGGTGTCGTGGCCCTCGTCCCGCTCCGGGCCGAGCAAATCCATCGCCATCAGTTTGGTGGTCGGCACACGGTACTGATGCGGGGTGATGCCAATGTCCGCGTCGAGGTGCAGGATCACGAGATTTCGACCCTGGCGTTCAAGAGTCAGCCGGCTAGCGAGCACATCAAGCTGACGGCTGAGGCGGCCAGTGGTGATTCCGCCTTCATCCATTACCACTACGACACGCCGCCTGCGCCCATCTCGGAGCTGTTGACTGCCACCGTGTGGGTCAAGGCGACCCGCAGCGGCATCCAACTCCGGGCCCGGGTGGTGTTCCCCAACGAACCCGATCCGGTGAACCCTCAGACAGCTCTGACCACGCTGCTCGTCGGCGATACCTACCCCGCCGAGCGAACGCGGCAATGGTGGCCACTCAAGCTGCAGGACGTTCCCGATTTGCTGGCCAAGCATCTGCCCGTGCTGCAGACGCGAGTGGGGCGGGCCGTCAACACCAAGGAAGCCTACATCGACCGCCTGGTGCTGAATCTCTACGCCGGGCCGGGCACCGTGGATGTGTGGGTGGACGACCTGGATATTGGACCAGTCAAACCGACGCCGCGCCCCGGTCCGGCCGCGGGTGCTCCGGGAACGGCGGTGAAGAATTCCCGGATGGAGGGCCGAGCCCGGGGCCGCACCGTGGAGCAACGGGGTGGGCAACTCTTTGTGGATGGTAAGCCGTTCTTTTTCCGTGCCATCCGTCATACGGGTACACCACTGCATGTGCTGCGGCAGGCCGGCTTCGACACGCTCTGGCTGCCCCCGGATGCGTCCGACGATTTGCTCGAGGATGCGAACCGCGAAGGCTGGTTGATTGTCCCGACCATTCCCTTGGCCGCTGCTCAGCTGGACCAAGGGATCGATCAGGACGCCGAGGCGATCGCCCCCGTGATCCGCAAGTTCAGCGGGGCCGATCTGCTGTTCTGGGATCTGGGGGCCGGCCGCATGGCGGAACAGTCCCGTCAGGTGGAGCGTACGGCCGATCTGATACGTCGGCTCGATCCCAACCATCCCCGCGGCGCGGATCTGTGGGATGGGTTCCAGGCTTACTCCGGCTACCTCGACGTGATCGGGGCCCACCGCTGGCCGCTGTTCACCAGTCTGAGCTTGAGCAAGTATCGCGACTGGCTGGCGCAACGCAAGGTTCTCACCGCCGACCGCGCCACCTTCTGGACCTGGGTGCAGAACCACTTGCCCGATTGGTACATCACGGAAGTGCTGGGACAGCAGCCCACGGATCCATTTACCGATCCGATCGGGCCGCATCCGGAACAGGTGCGGGTCCTGGCGCACATTGCGCTGGCCACCGGCTGCCGCGGGCTGGGTTTCTGGTCGGATCGCTACCTGGCCGATTCGCACTATGGCCGTGACCGGTTGCAGGGAATGGCCTTGCTCAATGCTGAGATCGATATGCTCAGCCCGGTGCTCCTGGCAGTTCGCGAACGGCCGCAGTGGCTGGAGACGAACAATCCCAACGTGAAAGCGGCACTGCTGCGGGGCGAACGCGATGCCGTGCTGCTGCCGATCTGGATGGGGCCAGGCATGCAGTTCGTGCCCGATCAGGGAGCCACCCCGGCGCTGGTCATCAAGGTGCCCCTGGTGCACGACGGAGCCGACCCCTGGCGAATCACCCCCGCGGGGGTCGAATGCCTGGCTCACAGCGCCAAACAAGTGGTCGGTGGCACCGAACTGACCATCACCGAATTCGACCTGGTTTGCCCCATCGTGTTTACGAGCGACCGGCCCGGCCTGGTGGTCTGGTGGCAGGATTACACGCGCAAATACGGCCGGCTGGCGGCCCGCTGGGCACTGGACATGGCTGCCGTCGAGTATGACAAGGTCATGGTGGTCCACAACAAACTGGTCGCAATGGGCGTGCGGGTCGAGGGGGCCGATCTGCTCTTCAAGCAAGCGGAGCGCTTCCATCAGGAGGCCCGCAAGCAGTTCGCCAGTGAACTGTACGACAAGGCCTATGCCGATGCTCTGCGGGCCATGCGCCCATTGCGGATTCTGATGCGTGCCCACTGGCATCAGGCCACGGCCACGCTCTCGACTCCCACCGCCAGCCCCTATGCCGTCAGTTATTTCTCGCTACCGCGGCACTGGCAGCTGTTTGCTGAGGTCCAGAACTCCCGGGTGGGGGTTAACGCCTTGCCGCATGGCGACTTCGAACTGGCCGACCGCATTCCGGCCGCCGGGGTGCGAGTGGACGCGCTGCCGGGGTGGACCGCCCGTTTCGGCACAATTGATCGGGTGAACGTGGCAGCCGGCATCATCCCGGCCCCGAAACTCGCCGAGAAGCCCGAGCCGCGGAAGAGTCCGGAGCCGCCCAAGGGCCTGTTCCGCCCCACTCGGCCGATTCCGACACCGGACGAAGGTTATGTCCCGCCCACCCCGGAGCTGGGCAAAAGCTTATTGCGATTGGAAGTGCGCCACCGGGGCCTGGTGGATCGCAACGGCAAGCCCGTCGAGGTCAGTTCGGCACCGCTGGAACGGACCTTTCTCGCCGTCGATAGCCCGCCGGTCCGCCTGCCGCCGGGAACACTGGTGCGGATCAGTGGCTGGATTCGCGTTCCCAGTGAGATCGTCGGTTCGGCGGATGGTGTGCTATTCTACGATGATGCGGGAGGGGAACCGCTGGGCGTTCGGGTGTCGCACTTGCCCCACTGGCAGCAGTTCCATCTCTACCGACGCATTCCGCCCAGTGGGCAGATTGCACTAACGATGGCCCTGACCGGCGTCGGCATCGCCTATTTTGACGATATACGCATCGAACCGTTGCTTCCTAACGACGCAAAGACAACTGCCGATTACCGGGGTTCCAGCGGCGTCGTTCCAGCCGGGGGGAAGCGGCGATAACCGGTGGCCGCCGCTATCGGCTTGGGCGGTGCTGCCCCACCTGATACGATGAATGCGGGCCGTCATCCGGTCACGGGAGGGCAGCGTATGGTCCACGTCAAGAAAATCCTGTACCCGACCGACTTTTCGAGTTACTCGAATCAGGCGTATTTCCACGCCCTCAATCTGGCCGAAACGTACGGGGCTAACCTGACCGTGGTATACGTGCACACCCCGGGTACCTCCGGTGATCGGGCCTACTGGCGCGGGCAACTGGAACAGGTCCGGCCGGTCAACCCGAAGATTCCCGTCACCCATGTGCTGCTGGAAGGCGATCCCGCCACGGAGATCGTCCGCTATGCCGCGGATGCTGGCATCGACGTGGTCGTCATCGGTACCCACGGGCGAACCGGGGTGGATCGGCTCGTCATGGGCAGCGTCGCCGAGCGGGTCATGCGGGAAGCGCCCTGCTCGGTGCTGGTGGTGAAGCTGCCCCGTGGCGTCACCGCTCCGGAAAAGCCATTCGCTACGCAACTGTGAAGCACCTGATGGTGAATGTGCTCGGTCGATCGCTGAGTTGATTCACGACCGGTCGAAGCGCGGCGAGGATCTGCGACACGGCCCACCCGAGCGCGGGTGGGCCGACAGCTTCAATTGGCTCCTGCAGCGGCGGCTCACGCAGCAGCGGTAGCGGGTTTGTCCTTGGTCGTGGTCTTGCCGCGGCTGAGGGCAGTCCAGCCGTGGGCCGGCATGTTCATGGCCAGCTTCAGCGCGCCCACGGCCCCGGCATAGGTCGCGTCCGTCACCCGCGTCACCTTCGCCCCGCCGTACTCGGTCATCGCCTGTTCGATCACCCGGTCCAGGCCCTTGAGCTGGCTGCCGCCGCCGCCCAGGATGATGTTGTTCCGCAGCTTCTGCTGAAACTCGGGGTCGAACTTGCTGACCAGTTTGCGGATGGCCTCGACAATCGGGTTGACCATGGCCATGCAAGCGGCCTTGAGCGGTTCGGTCACGTCGTGCGGGGTGGGCTTGCCGTCCACTGGCAGGTTCACCAGTGCCTGCTCGCCGACGTTGTTGACGAACCCATGTTTCTCCTTGATCTCGCGGAGCATGTTCCGCGATACCTGCACCCGCGGATACTTCAGCTTCAGCTTCTTCTCGAATTCCTCGTCCACCAGGTCGCCCCCCAGCGGCACCGTCACTTGTTCCTCATCGGAGGGGTAAACGCCGTAGATCGGGCAAATGTCGATGGTGCCGGCCCCGATATCCACGACCAGGGCATCCGTCAGCCGGTTCATACCGTAGGCGATGGTAAACGGCTCACTCACGACGGCGACGGCATCGAAAACGGCCGAGGCGGCGTCCATGACGAATTGCTTATTCTTCAGGCTGGCCCGGCTGGGCACGCCGATGACGCCGTAGACCGGTCGCGTCTTGTCGGCGTGATCGGGATTTACCTGATTCACGGCATATTCGATGATGAGCCGGGTTGCCAAGGCGTGCTTCTCGACCTGCTGCGGGGAGAGTCCGGAGGCGGCCGCATCCACGAACTTCAAGGCTCCCTTTTCGAATGGGCGAACCACATCCAGAGCCAGGCGGTGCTCGGTGAGGTCCTGGCCGAAGACCACATCCCGACCCAGAACGGTGCGGGCGATGTGGTCCTTGGGCCAACCAACGGCCGTGGGCAGCACATCGCGGTAGCCGGTTGAGGCGGCCACCGATGTTTTGAACGTACCCAGATCCATACCCACGAACACCGGGTTGGGGTTTGCCATCGTCTTTCCTCCGTGAAGGGCGGGTCAGTGGAACAGTGTGAGTAACTAGCCCATCCAGGGGCCAGTTACTCGTTGATCTCCTTGGCCTCGGGCAGCGCTGCGTCGGCGGGTCCGAACAGATCGGTGTGCAAGGCGACGTTCTGCGACAGGATGAACTCCAGAACCGCCTGCTGGTTGGCTGCCTCGGCTTTCTTCTTTTCTTCCTGTTCGCTCTGGTAGCTCAGGCCGAGCTCGAATCGCTCCACGTTTTCGCGGCGGGGGCCGGCGTTGTACTTGCCCATGAGAAGCAAGCCATCCTCCGGGGCGTGCGCCGGCGGTGTCGGATGCCGCAGTGCCGCAGCGAGCGTGGCCGCGTTCGTGGCAGCCGCGTTCGCCGTGGCCGAGCGCCGCAGCCAGCCCATCAAGCCGAAACCCACACCGAGCACGCCGACGCCGATCCCCATCAGCGCTTCGGTGCCCAGGACCACGCCGTGGGGTTGCTCGACCACCACCGGGGCCGGCTCACGCGCTTCACCGGGTTCGCGGATGACCACCACCGTGGGCTGTTGCGGGGCCGGCGGCGGCGTGGGCGGGGCCGGCGGGGGCACATTCACCGTGACCGGCAGCGCAGCCGGCGGGGTGAGCGGCGGCGTCGGCGTCAGCCACGGCGTGCTACCGGCCAGCGGACCCGATTGCGGCAGCGGCATCGCATAGCCGGCCAGCACGATCTGCGGCGCGGGTTGCGGCGGCCGATCCTCGATCTTCACCACGATCTCGGTGGGCGGGGCAGCCTGGCTGCGCGATTCTTCCTGAATGGACGGCGGCGGCGGCACATACGGCGGCGCATCGGGCCACGGCTTGGCCTCGGCGGGTTGCACCGGCGTTGGCTTCGGTTTGTAAACCGGATACACCTTGGTTGTGCCATGCAGAATGATGACGTCGCGGGAGGTCCGCGCCGGAGGCGCTTGCACTTCCGCGGCCGTCGGCGGGGGCACGGGCAACGGCTCAGCGGCACCGACGGTGCCACCCACCGGTAGCGCGGCGAGGGACCAGGCCAGAACCTGTCGCCAGCGGGACGGAATTCGGATGAGCATTCCGGAGCCTCCGGGTGGCGCGGCCAGCACGACCGCTTCAACTGGAACTCCTATCGGCTAATCTGCTCATGACAATTCACCGAATCCATTCAACCGTCTCATCACGTGAAACTGCTATGAACCAAGTGTCTTGCCCCAATTCCCCAGACTTCCGCCCTCCGACTGGTCCAGTCGATGGTCCTGAAACGGCGTGCTCGCTCGGTCACCCGGATTTTCCGCTTGAATGTTGGATAGGCGAAGCTTAGATCCGATTTTGCACTTAGGGATTGCGACTTCACCTCAGGGCTGGCACACGGAGGCTGTCATATTTCGCTCGCTCCGCAAACGAGTCGATCAAATGGTTGCCCCCCCATATTGAATGCCGGCACGGCAAGCGTCGAGTTCACCTGGAGGCGCTGGAGGTGCGGGAAGTGCCCGCCACGTTGCGCTGGACCAACGCCCTGGGCACCGGGCTGGCCGGGGCATACGGCAACTGGGAAGTCCTGGTTGGCAGCAGCTGGCAGACGGCCCCTGTGCCGCCGGCGTGGGGCGACACGCTGTTGTTCGACGGGGCGGTGAGCAACGCCCACTGCGTGGGGGTGTGTACGGGTTCGGTTTGGACGACCACATCGCGGATTACGCGGCGATTGAGCTGGTGAACGGCTACGCTGGGACGGTGAGTTTCGCTTCCGAGGCGGTTCCCGGTCTGGAGGGCGGGGGCGGTTCGCCGACGAACCAGGGCATCGCCGTCACCATGTTCACGATGGAAAGCGGGGCGATCAATCAGGAGGTGGCCGCCAGCGAGTTGTTCGTGCTGGGCAGCTTCACCGGGACCGGCGGCACCATCAACAGTAGCACTTTCACATCCAAGTTGACTGTCGGCGGTGGCGGCACAATTGACCCAAACGGCGCGACCATTGCGACGGGCAGCAACATTCCGTTCTTCGGGCCACCGACCGGCCCGGCGGTGACGACGACCGTGAAACCCGGTACGATCCAGTTCAACAACGCCGCCGGTGCCGCAATTCGGCCAGGCACCGCTGAACAGTCCCTGCTGAGTCGTCAGCGCCGCACAGATCACAGGACCCACAGCCTCGCTCCCCCAAGGCTGGCAGTACGAGTACATCGTGGACCCGACCACCCAGAATGTCATCGGGTGGCAGATCAAACGCACCTCGTGATGGTCTCCGGCGCGGATCAGCGGACTCCTATTGTCCGCTGATCGGGTCGAGGTTTCCGTCCCCGTTGGGGGTTTGAGCAGCCCGTTGAGTTGAAACAAACTGCGACGCAATTCCATGGAAAAGGGAACGCCATGTCATCGATCTCTGCCCTGATCCTTGCGGGTATTTCGGTCCAGCCGCCTTCGGTCCCTGACCAGGTGCAACCTGCCGCACCGCTTCGCATCATCGAACGGCCAGCCCGCCCCGACTTTGAACCCGGTTTGTACACCGGAAGGATCGTAGCTTTGACAGACAAGACCGTCACGATCCGCTTTGCAGGATGCGTGAAGATTATCGAGGTGTGGCCGCAACGGGACGGGACGGTGATCCACAACGTTTACGTTCAGGACAACGCCAAACCGCCGCGAGAGTTCCCCTTCTCCGCGCACCTGCTGAGGGATTTCTGGGGTGGCCCTCCGCCAGAGGACATGGCACATCGGGTTAGCGATTTGCGGATCGGTGACCTCGTCAGGCTCGAATGCATGAGGGCGCAGCCCAACGCCTGTTATGCGATTGGCATCTATCGCCGACCTGGCGGGAAGGTACCGCCGGCTGCCAGGGACCTCACTTTTCCGAAGGAACACCGCTGGGACGTTCGCATGAACGCCCAGCAAGCGGCGGAGGAGCGGGCGGTGGCGCTGCTGCGGCAGGTGGGCTTGCGGCTCGGGCGCTGAGAGGAGGGGGGGTAGCTTGTGGTCGGGGTGCCCGGTTGGCGAGCAAGTTGTGTGGCGGTTCTGGGCACGCTTTGCTATATTCATTCTGTCGCTGCTCCGAATGGAGCGGATTCTCGGGCTTCCTCTCCCGGAAGCGATGGGTGAATGCCGCGCTACGAGTCAATTGAGCCGCCGCTGCCGGAAATTGTGGGCACCGCCCCGGTCATGCAGGAGGTCTATCGTCTTGTCCGCCTTGCGGCCCCGCGGGCGGCCAACGTCTTGCTCATCGGCGAAACCGGCACGGGCAAGGAACTGATTGCCCGGGCCATTCACAAGCTCAGCCGCCGTTCCGACGGGCCGTTTATCCGCGTCAACTGCGGGGCCTTGCACGAGAACCTCCTCGAAAGCGAGCTGTTCGGCCATATCAAGGGGGCCTTCACCGGGGCGGTCGAGAACAAGACCGGCCGGTTCGAAGCGGCCCACGGCGGCACCATCTTTCTGGACGAAATCAACAGCACCTCGCCGCAACTGCAGGTGAAGCTGCTGCGCGTCTTGCAGGAGCGGGAGTTCGAGCGCGTCGGGGAGAGCCGTACCATCCGCGTCGATGTGCGGGTGATCGCGGCGACCAACGCGGCCCTGGAAGACCTGGTAGCCAGCGGGCAGTTCCGCGAAGACCTGTATTACCGGCTCAACGTCATTCCCGTGGTTCTGCCGCCGTTGCGGGACCGCCGCGAGGACATCCCGTTGATTGCCCAGGCGTTTTTGCGTCGTTATGCCGAGCTGCACAAGTGCGGGGTTCCCGAGTTGACGCCGGCGGTGCTCGAAGGGCTGAAGGCTCACGACTGGCCCGGCAACGTCCGCGAGCTGGAGAACGCCCTGGAACGGCTCATCGTGCTGGCCGAGGGTGGGCCGGTCACCGTCGAGCATTTGCGCTTCATTCGACCGCAGGTGGCGTTGCGGTCGCGCTGTGGTCTGAGCACGCCGGCGGCGAACACGGTCAGCGGCTTGATTCGGTCGCTGGTGCAGGCGGGGTTGCACGCCCCGCGGCCCGACGGGGTGAAGTTGCACAAGTTCCTGGTGGATGGCTTGGAGCGGGAGCTGATCGAGGCCGTGATGCGTGAGTGCGGCAATCAGGTGAAGGCAGCCGACCGGCTCGGGATCAACCGGAACACGTTGCATAACAAGCTAGAAGCTTACAAGCGCGGTTCGGGGACTCGGCTGGCTCCGTCCGCCGAATCGCCGCCGTCCGCGGAATCGCCCCCGCCGGAGGAATCGGCCGCTCCGAGCTGATCTGGCCGGTGCACCACATGCCGGACCCGCCCCGCCTACTGCTTTCAGCCGCCGCCCAAGTATAATGGTTTGGTGCCTGCCTTCCCACCACGAGGCGACTCGGGCGATGACGGTCTCCCCGCTCCAAGGTATCACCCACGCCTGTTTCGGGTTGAGCTACCTGTGCGCATTGTTGCTGGAAGTGGCTCAGATGCTGTGGCCACGGGCGGTGTGGCGACCGTTGGCCCTGGTGTTCGGCTTCGCCGGGCTGTTCGCTCAGACGGCCTTTGTCCTGTATCATCAGCCGACCCCGGCTAGCCCTTACGGCTCACTTTTGCTGCTCGCCTGGGTGCTGGCCGTGTTCTATCTCTACGGCACGGTTCATCACCCCAAGCAAGCCTGGGCGGTGTTCGTCTTGCCGGTCGTCATCGGGCTGGTGGGGTTGTCATTGGTGCTAGCCACGGCTGGTGAGTCGGAACCGGAGTTCGGCATCCCGCCCTGGTTAACTGGGGAACGCTTCTGGGGCGTCGTTCACGGGACGCTTATTCTGCTGGCGGCCGTCGGCGTGAGCGTCGGCTTCTTGACCAGCCTGATGTATCTGCTGCAGGCTCGGCGATTGCGGAACAAGGTGAACCCCGGCCGGGTCGTGCCGCTGTTGAGCCTGGAACGGCTGGAGACGATGAACCGGCGGGCAGTGAACCTGGCCTTCCCGCTACTCACGGTGGGGTTGCTGGTGGGCACCGTGCTCGCCCCCACGCCGGGTGACACCTGGCTGTCACTCAAGATTCTCTCCACTGCGGGGCTGTGGGTAGTGTTTCTGGTGCTGCTGTACCTGCGCTACGCCGTCCACGTCCCGCCTCGCCGCCTGGCCCTGCTCTCGATCGCGGCGTTTGCGCTGCTGCTGGTCGCCCTGGTTACGGCCCATCCGTTTGCCGTGGGAGGTGCGAAGTGAACCTCCGGGCGATCGGCTGCAACGTGCAATCGGCCTCGGTGGAGCTGCGCGAGCAGCTGGCCTTCGATGAGCCGAAACTGGCCCGGGCCCTGGCCGAGTTGCCGGCCCGCTACGGGGCCGAGGCCGTCATCCTGGGCACTTGCAACCGCGTCGAGCTGTACCTGGCCCGTCCGGAAGAGGACGCTCCCGTGCATTCGCCGCTCATCGCCGAGTTCCTTAGCGAGATGCACGGCGTTCCGGTCGAGGCCATTCGCACCCACCTCTACGAACATGCCGATGCCGACGCTGTGCGCCACCTGTTCCGTGTCGCCTCGGGGTTGGATAGCGTCGTGCTGGGCGAAACCCAAATCGCCGGGCAGGTGAAGGAGGCGCTCGAAGCCGCCCAGAAAGCCGAAGCCGTCGGCCCCCTGCTCAATACGCTGTTCCCCGCCGCGCTACGGGTTTCCAAGCGCGTGCGCACGGAAACCGGCCTCACCGAGGGGCATGTCTCGGTCTCCAGCGCGGCCGTGGACTTCGTCCGCGAAGTGTTCGAGACCTTCACCGACAAGACCGTCCTGGTGATCGGCGCGGGGAAGATGGGCCGACTGACCCTCAAGCATCTGCAGGAGTTGCACCCGGCCCGGATCCTGGTTACCAACCGCAATGCCGAGAAGGCCGCCGCCGTGGCTGCCGACTGCGGCGGGCAGGCCCTGCCCTGGGGGCAACTCGATGAGGCCCTGGTGCAGGCCGACATCGTGCTCAGCACCACCGGCGCACCGGAGCCGATCGTCCCCCGCCGCCGCTTCGACGAGAAGGTGCGGCCCCGCCGCGGCAACCGGGCCTTGGTCATCTTCGACATGGCCGTGCCCCGCGACTTCGACCCCCGCTTGCACGATGGCGACCGCGTCCTGGTGTTCAACGTGGACGATCTGACGCGCGTCGTGGACCAGGCCACCCAGCGCCGCCGCTCCCACATCCCCGCGGCCGAAGCCATCATCGCCGCCGAGGTGGCGCGCTTCGTGCAGGACTGGAACCGCCGCAAGGATGGTCCGGTGATCGGCCAATTGACCGCGGAGATCGATCGGCTCCGGGAAGCGGTGCTCGCCCCCCTCCTGGCCAAGCTCAATGGCAAAATCTCGGCGGCCGACCGAGACTACATCGAGGGCGCATTCCGGCTGTTCCAGAACCGGTTATTGCACGGACCGATCGCCGCCCTGCAGGAAGCCGCCCACACCGGCCACAGCACCACCCTCCGCGAAGCCCTCCGCAAGCTCTTCGGCCTCCAGGGCTGACACGTCACGGGTTTGCCAGGATCTGGTCCGTTCGGTACTGGCTCATCTTGATGCTTTCCAGGTTTGCCAGGAGCCGATCCAGCATTTCTTTTTGGCTGCCGTGTGGCGTGTAGTTCAGACGCCGGGAGATTTCCTCGATGACGGGTTTCTTGTACTGCCGCAATCGCTCGAACTCAGCTCGCACCTCCGTCAGGGATAACGCTTTGTTATCGCGCAGCTCGGTGAAGAGCCGGAGCCCTTCCTCGACCGCGATCAGATCGGCCTCGCTCAGAGGTGCTGGTGCGAGCGGGTTGGCGGCGTGGGACGGCGCAGAGGCATCCGACACCGTGACCAGCTGCTGGACCCGTGCCAAGAGGGCGAGCTTTTTTCCTTTGTCGGGCTGTTGAAACGCACGGAGAATCTCCTTGAGTTGGTTGACATTCAATTGGGCCAGCTCCAGGGGAGTGGCGGGAGCGCTTCCGGCCCGTATGGCGCGAATTTGATCAATCACTTGCGGAACGGTGTTGGAGGTCTTGGCCTTGCCCGTGGGGGGGGCGTGCGCCTTGCGGAGGCTTTTGGCAAGTTCCTTGAGAGACTGGTTCGGCAATTCGCGAAACACTTCAATCACCTCGGCGAACCCCGACCTAGCCTTCAAGCTCGAACCAAGGCCGATCTGAAGATGATCCAGCAAGTGAGCCAATTCGTGTGTGGTCATGGTTCAAATTTCCATCCTTTGGCGGAGTTCCGCAACGACCTGGGCGAACAGTTCCCGTCCTTCTTCGTTGATGCTGGCGACCCCTCCGTATTGCGTGGAGATCGCTGTGCGACTGCTCGGAATAACCGACTCGAAAAGCGTATCCGGTGAATCGCTTAAGCCTATGAGAGCTCTAAGGGTTTGGTAACTGTCCCGATCGGCTCGCACCATGTCTCCTTTACGGAGCGTCACATGGCTGGCCACGACGCCGATCTCCGCCTGGCACAGTGCTCCCAATCGCTGTAGCCAAGCGATCGTGCGCGGGACAGCCTCGATGGAACCGTCGTCGAGCTTGGTTGGAATCAGGACATAATCCGTACACGCCACCGCATTGACAACCGATGTGGTCACCCGGGGCGGGCAGTCGAAGATCACCAGATCGAAGTAATCGAATACCGCTTGTCGGTGCAGATGTAAACGAAAGCGAAACCGCGGGTCTTGGGAGCGGTCCAACAAAAACCGGTCGCGCAGCTCCGCTTCGATGTCATCGAGGGTATCGTTGGCCAGGATGACCTGGCAGCCCGGTATATTGTTCATGGGCACGGCGATTCGGTTCACCAGCTGAGGATCGGCTGTGTCCGTGGTCAGCAGTAAGTTGACCAGTTGTTGGTGGCGTTGCTGCAGTTCAAGGGATACCGCGTCCGTGGTCGTGCCGCTGAGTGTGCCTTGGAAGTCCAGATCGATCAGCAACGTTCGCAGCGGTTGTTGGTGATCGAAAGCCAGGCACGCGGCCAGGTTGCTCGCCAGGGTGGTCTTCCCGACGCCACCTTTGAGGTTCAGAATCGTCAAGAACCGGGTTCGGCGATTCCGCCGGGGTACGAAACTGGGGGGCGAAATCGTGGGTTCCATGCTCCACAGCTTGGCGTTGGAGCGGCACTCGACTTCCAACAACTGATTCCAACGCTGTTGGAGCTCGCGCGCTTCTTCTTCGGCAGCGATCCGCCGATTATCCGCCTGTCGTTTGGCATCCTTTAACTCATTGACCCGGCGGGCCCGCTCCCAGCTATACAGCAGCAACACCGCCCAGCCGATGAGCAGAAACACAAAGAGGAAGGCTTGCACGGTGGAGTTGGCGGAACGGAAAAGCTCCTCGAAGTTGCGAACGAACGGCAACAGCCAGAGGAGGCCAGCCACGAGTATGGTCGCCAGAATGACATAGCATATGCGGGAAAGCGGCCCGGTGCCGTCCCAACGCTTCCCGAGCCACGTCGTCAAGGTCTGGAGCCATTCCATAGCAGTGAGGCTCAATCGTGGTTGCAGGTTGGCTCTTGAATCACTGCATGGTAGTATGCCAAGTTGATTGTCTGAACACAACACC